>OJLB01000054.1_pt1 | contig 87827 bp, 65 predicted proteins | sample 1596861 | NCBI WGS metagenome assembly OJLB01 (sample SAMEA3904681, study PRJEB24821) | metagenome | biome: Builtin; feature: hospital; material: surface | place: USA | collected 2013-06-06
ACGAGATCATGCCTAGTCTCGTGGGCTCGGAGATGTGTATAAGAGACAGGCTTGGGAGCGATTCGAAATCAACTTGAGTTTGTCACGATTCGTCCACGTCCGCTTCCCAAAATTTTATCACTGGAAAAATCATGGACAAGATCAACGAGAGCACAAGCTGCACCCACCCAAGCCTATTGAGCGAATCACACCTGCACAAGGATGTCTTGTCCGATCTGATAATGTGGAGCGCCTATGTCAGCAATCGTTCGGCATCGTTCCTCGCTCCATCCATCATTTTCGCGAGCCACTCGCGCGAGTTCGTCGCTGCTCACGTAGCCAGGCCTTTCTTGGGCTAGCCTGATCTATGATGTCGGCGCTCCTTCGGCGCGAGCTTCACGCGCCTACTGTAGTGGCTTCTCGCACATACCCACTATGTATCGGTGCTGATACGCGCCTCTATATTCACGTCGAGCACGACGCGCATGAGTCAAAGCTGCCAACAGATAACGGCACAGCAGCTGTGGAGCAGGGTCGGATTGTGCATCTGATTCGCATCGACGCGTCTGTTGACGCATTGTCAGCACCGGATGCTGTGATGCGTGTTCTGTCCCCCTGTGCGCCCTACACACACCCGTCCCAGGAGCCCAACGATAACTCGCTCGTAGCTCGCGCTCAGCGCATGGCTCAAGCTTCCCTCAACAAAGATCTAACATTTGTGCAAGTGTGGACGTGCTTGTATGCGTTCTTCACACTCTGGCCTGATCAGGAATGGTTTGTCCTTACAAGCGACGAACAGGATCCTTGGCGCTTACCGCTCCTGGCCTCTGGCTTGGCTATCCCACACCCTGCACATGTGAATGCGAGCCACAATGTGTCATCGACGCCTCAAGCACATGCTCATGCCCACGGCCATGCGCCCCTTCTAGTATCGCGCGCTGCATTTTGGCAAGGTGCAGGGCCCTTCGGACCAAGCATCTGGGTTCCAACTCTTGAGCCCGGGACTACGTTTCCTGTCGTGCTTGGTACGCACAAGCTCTCCGCCCATGGGGTGACAACCACATCCCTGCATCCTTTCCGAGCACCCGCAAAGACCATGGACACCGGAGTTGTAGCCACGAGTCTTCCTATCTACCGGCGTTTTATCCCAGAGCTCGGCCAGACACTCATCTTCCGTTGCGCAAGCTCTGCATCCGACATGGATGTTGACTTGCTGCACAAGTGGCACGCCACTGAACGAGTCAACACAGGTTGGCGACAGGACATGCCGCGTGAAGCACACAAAAAGTATCTGGAAGAGCAGGAGGCATCTAGCGACTCGCTCGCACTCATAGGCGAATGGGATGGCGAGCCATTTGGATACATGGAAGTATATTATGCTAAAGAATCCGCGCTGCGCACGTATTTCGATGCTGGCGACTTTGACCGTGGCTTTCATGCGCTCGTTGGCGAAGAACGGTTCCGCGGACCACACCGTGTCCGATCATGGATGGGAAGTCTTATTCACATGCTGTTCCTGCTCGATCCGCGGACCATGCGCGTAGTGAGTGAGCCTCGTGCAAGTAATGTCAAGATGGTCGAGTACGAGTGCCTATGCGGCGGACATGTTGAAAAGGTATGTGGTAACGATCTAAACTGCCTCTTGTTTGTTACTAACACACGTGCACAGCTTATTGACCTGCCCCACAAACGTGCGGCACTTGTGTACATTCCTCGTGAACGGTTTTTCCAACTATGTGCTCTGGGACCTCTGCCTGGCAACAGTAGTCATGATGCCAGTCGCAGCGCCTGAGTCAACCAATACAACAACATTAACGTAGCGCGTACATACGGCGCGACCCAACATGAAGCGCCGGCTGAGTATTGAAACGTCCGTGCTTGCTATACGCAAGCGAAATCGTTGATCGGTCTCGATGCATCGCAGACTGGGATGTGCTGCTGCGTGGCTTTCGAGACACTGGCATGGTGTACCGCTTTGTAGGGATTGTATATGCAATAGGATTCCCATTTTCATCAAGCACACTCCGACCCGATGCATGGAGCTCCAGGGTACTGCTGCCGGCCTTGAGTGATGATACACTGCTCTTGGTTTTCATTGCTCCCGTATCCACAGGACTCTTCTTCTCGGCAAAGGGAACGCGCTTCGGCGCGGTATTCGATGGGCGTTCTCGGAGCACCGATGCTGCTTGCGCTGGCTTCTTCTCAAGAGACATGCATTTCAGTGAGGATGTCATATTTTCGACAATGCTCTTGCTTTCTGGATTGTTCGTCGTATCTTTCGAATCAAATGAAATGCCAAGGCCCATAACACCTGTCTCACTTGGCATTCCCTCGAGACAAAGGGGCCTTTCCCGCTGCATCGAGACAGATCGACGCATGTGAGAAGATGTGTTGCGCTGTGGGATTTCTGCATCCTCGTGCTCCGCGTGCACAAGCTCATTGTGATGCTTTGGCATATTTACTGGCGAGAAACGGCCCGACTCAAGCGGCCCAATATGGGGCGCAGTGGGCATCGAAGATCCATGTCGTTCAGAGTCTTGTCCAGATGGTAGACGTGAATAGGATGGACCTTCTGACGCAAGTGGCTGGGTTCGTGAATGGGATGGTGTGGTAAGAGGTTCAAAAAGTGGCCAGTCGTCGTTTCCGAGACTCAAACTGTTTTGGGATGAGGGAAATGTGCCTCTTGTTTGCGACGCGACTGAGGCGCTCGGGAACGCTTCTCCTTCTTCAGCAATATCTTTCGCAGCATAGGATGGTATAGTCTTGTCACGCGGACGGCTCGGCAATCTGAGTCCCATGCCACGAGTGCCAGCCTCTGTCGGCATATTCATCATAGCATGCTGGCTAAGCGGGGGAAGCACACGGGGCTCGAACGTAGAATCACCACGCTTCGGCGATGCCGGCAGCGTGTCTGAACGGGTATCATGACCTGTGAGCCATGCTGGGCGCGGTCCATCAAAGCTCTGGATGTCGTCACTATCGAGACGCGGAGCAGGAGGTGGAACCGACATAGTGGCTGACGTGGCAGCAGCCATCTGTGTGTCTGAAGCCTCCCGGCGCTCTGCAAGACGACGAGAGCGCCGCACACCTGTACTTGAGGGATATGTCGCTGATGACATTCCGGCTTTCTACTGTGTGGTTGCTACACGCCAAGGACGTGTGCCAGTGGCACACCATTGCGCTGCCAATATCAGGGCATGGCACTTGGATACATTCTTACACAACACACGTGGTTAGACAGTAGACATTAACACAGCATGCAGACGAGCGCGACGCGCACGTCACGTGAAGAAAGCCTCACCGGAGCTCCCGCGCACGGCCACTTGCTTGCCGTCGCCCGGCCTCCCCCTGCCCTCCCCACACAAGCCTCGGACGCCCAAGCATGTACGCAAGGATGCACACCTCCATACCAAATCAGCCTGGCGTCCGTTCGTGAACAGACCCAAACGCAAGGCATTCCTGCGTGGGGAAAAGAGCTTTTGGCTTGTTTCGCTGGTGGGGAAAGGATGGCTCGTGCAGTAACGCCTTTGCCTTTGGCTCGGAGTACTCAGCCGTGGACATTTGGCCCGCCAGGTGCTGCGTGGTATGATGCGCTAAAATACATTGCAGCCCATCGCGATGAAACGACAATGCCTCCTAACATGCTGGTCGACCACGATCCATACACCTACACGATTTGTGATGGATATGCGAAAGCACAATACCATTTCCTAATTCTCCCACGTATACCATTCTATATAGATGTACAAGATCAAGGGATAAGCACGCGTGTTCAAGTCCCAACTCGAGACTTGGACTCCATTCAAGCCCTTCTACAAAGTCGACACGCCTCGGCTGTTCTAGACCGCCTTAGCGAAGCGCGCCATCGTGTACGTACAAACAATCAGAAAGCACACCGCTAACGCAATGTGCTAGCTAGTTCATCGCATTCATGCCTCGATGCGCCAGGCGCGAATTGAGCCACATGGGCACTATGCGTTTTATCCATGCAGTGACGATAAGGACCAACATGCCGAGGGTGTCGCATGGCACGTCCATTGCGGCTTTCACAGCGTTCCTTCTATGAGACACCTGCATTTGCACGTACGTCTGCGCGCATGTATTCTGATGACAGGTCATATCGAATGACTTGGTCTCGAACCGGCTCAAGCACAAGAAGGTTAGTTGCATTGGTTCGGCACATATGCTCATACATGGCTCCCTCTTACAGCACTACTTGTCCTTTCATCCAGCTGTTGGGTTCTCGTTGCCTCTGGAGAAAGCACAAGCCCTAGCTGCCCAGGGTGTATCCAAGGTGTGTTGAATGGGTGTCTGACTCGGGAAGCTTCCGCACACGCGTTCATACTACGAGGGACTGCTTCGTGGCCCGCTTATACCACTGGATGGAGCAGAAGGGTCCTTTAACACAATGCCCCAGCTCAAGGCGTATTTAGAGCAGCGGTTCGTGCAAATGACCACTCCCTCAGAGCGAAAATGCCCCGTCGATGATGAGGAGCGATGATTCACAAAGACAAACCATCCGTTCTCCTTGGTTTGGAAGCACTACCACATCGAGGATAGGCCCTGCGTCGATAGAAAGCACACGACACAAACCTGACGCTGGTGGCTCGTTTCTTCTCACTGCTTCAGCCAAGGCTGCTGGTGCCAAAGACGCATGATCTGCACGCGGCGAGCCGGGCGCTCCATATATGTAGATCAGCGAGCCTGAATGCTTTGGTGCAGAATAAGGCCGTGACTCGATGACGATGAGCCACGTCGCTAGCCCATTGCGATACATGCACACGGGATGAGCATCGCGCTTTGAGGCAAGAACATAGCTAATAGCCGGTACCGTCTCTGTGTGAGTCCAGGCGTCTAAAGACAGAGGCGCTCTTGGAGGAACAAACACATGGCCGTCGACATCGTATTTAAGTAAAATGGCTGGATCTATACCAAGGCAGCTCTTAGATACACTGGAAGCCAAGAACGTTGCTTGATCCTTTGCTTGTGATACAAGACCATTTGCGTCCACGTATGAAATGACCCAAGACGTACCATTCTGCCAGTCCTCGTCCTCAAGGCCGTCTTGAAGAAGACTCGACGAGGTGTATTTGTTTGTGCGGTCAAGCATAGGGATTAGTTCAGATGAAGCAAGCGTCTCAGATACACCATCATCGTCTGAAAATACACTCGGCCAGCGAGTGCCTGGATGGGCTTTGGCCAAATGTAAGGCCAAGACATGGTGTTGAGCATGTGGCTCCCACGTCCATGTGCTATCGTCGGGATGGATGGGTGCCCACAGTGTGCATGCTTCGTACAAACCTCGACGTAACGATTCCTCTGCAACAATTTGTGGCTCCAGCGATGTGCACTCGTCCAGAGAAATGATACGCGCTTCTGGAGCCTCCAATGACACACGAAAGCCTTGCTGAGAAAGTGACACGTGCATTTGTTGTTTCTGCACGCTCAATGGCAGCGTAAACGTGACTGTAACAGATTGACCGTCTTGCTTCCACGTGTAAGGAGGTACACGAGGTGCAGAGCCTGTGTCATCTGTTGTAGATACAGGCACCTCAGCGCCCAGGAGTGCTTGACGCCCGTGGCAATGCGCATACATAATAGGCTGCGCGCACGTAACGTGCCATAAAATTTCGGCTTGTCTGTCACAAACCGCCACACGAATAATATCGAACCCGGTTTGGTGTGTGTCGCGCAATCGAAATGCTCGCTGAAGCAGAAACAGAACATGATCTGACGCAGCCTCAGCTTGAAAGACATACCAGGGGAGATTCGCTGCACGATTTTGGCGTGACTCTTTCTCGGAATCTGGGATATCGGGAATATGAATCATGTACTGTGCTTGCTCCTCAATGACGAAGATCGAGGAGCCCATCCCACTCACGATCCACGTCGATGGATCGAGCGCCACCACCGATGGCATACGCTCAGCGCCGTTCCACGCATCCGCACATGGGTTTTCATGCACATGGAATGATGCTACACTCTCGTGTAGATTTGCTTGCACGACCGATCCGTCCGATGCCACGTAGGCAACGGCATTATTGACTGCGGCAAGTGGCTTTTGAGCTGATTGGGCCTTGAGCTCCTTGTACCCAACTGTGGCAGCGGCATGTACGTTATGGACAAGTACGTTTTTTGGCAGAGCATGCACATGCATGTGCACATTACTTGCAGTGGCTAGTCGATATGCCTCAAAGCCATCGTTTGCCCATGCACGGCTCGGACGGAACATGATGATCGCCAAGGTCGAAATTACGTACAATGACGCGCGACATTCACACCGCATACGAGGCACAGCACAGATCATGTGGAGGAAAAGTGGCGCCCGCGTAAATCCGCGTGAGACTAAATCGATCAGATGGAAGAGGACGGATGTCATTTGGTGCCAAGAGCGAGCAAGAGGAACAGAGAGAGGAGGCGAGGGGATGGCTACGTAACGAGAGGTGTCGATGAGGCAGCGGCCTCTGTAGCAGATTTGGCCGAAGACTCGGACTCGCCGCGCGCCTCGCGCGTCCGGCGAAGAACAAGCAGTTGTCGTACAAGCAGTTGTTCATCATCGTGGTCATCATGTGCGTCCGTGTCTGAATCAAAGTCTTCATGTGCTTTCACCAAGTCCCATGCATGTTGAACCATGGACTGCTGGGGCTCATGAGATGCAGCAGACAAGTCCAAATCCCAGAATGAGCCATGTTCTAACGCGCCTGCTGCATCTGATGTGTGCTCGACATCCAGTTCCTGGCTTTCCGATGGCGTGAGTCGATGATCGCGTGGATGAGAGTGACGTGAAGAAAGACGTGCGCGCTTGACGAAGCCGATGGGTGAGCGGGTCAATGCACCTGCGTGCGAGCCGGCGGCCGCGGCATTGGCAAGGATATTGGCTAATGGATAGCAACTCTGTGTATTGACGGGGATACGTTTCTTCGGCTTGGCCTCATCGGAACGTCCATGCTCGGGATCATCAAGAATCCCACTCTGAGCAAGAACCTTGGCCTGTTCCTCTTCCTGGAAGCGAACGAGGAAAGCGGCACGCTCTTCTTGCATTTGCTTACCCCAAGCAACTTCCTCAGGCGGGTCAGCGTCTTCTTGCATATAGGCTTCGGAGGATATATATGGCATCGCTGGCACCAAGAGACGGTCGGTATGCGACTCCGGGCATGGCGGCGTGTCCGGATCATCGACATCGGCGGCACGCTTGCGTGCGGGACGACGAGATGAGGATGAGGACGAGGTGCCAGAGTCACCGTTGGCGTCATTGGGATGGTCATATAGCTCGCGCCAGCGCCGGTACTCGGGATTCGGTGTGCCACGCCAAAGAGGATTTGCATCGGTAGGTGGAACAGAGCCTTGCTGGATCCAGGCGGTGCGTGCCTGCCGCCTCGCAGCACGCGATACATCGTCATCGAACGGATTCTCTGAGCCAGGAGCGCCTGGAGGCAGAGCGGCAGGTCCCTCTAAGTAGTGGTACAGGAGCCACAGAAATACGTTGGCACGGTGCTTGGCCGACACGGGATGCGAGGCTTGCGGGAAGAAGAGAGAGTGCATGTCAAATGGAGGAGGGAAGTGCAAGGACATGATGTCAGATGCCTGGTGCGTCAAAAGGAAAATCAGGGTGACGACGGATGTCGGTGGACGACGCTCAAGACGCAGACGCCGTGCAGTCTCTGCGATATCAGCAGGTACCTCTTCCGTGTCGAGATGGCCGACATGCTTGGCAGATGCAGATGCAGTGCTAGATCCACCCGGCGGACCTGGACGCTCATGCGGAAGAAGCACGGCCTTGAGGAGCGACTTCATACGCGGCGCATCTTGCATGTTGCGCCGAGTATTTTCGGACTTTTGCAACGATGGAACAGGATGATAGCTGCGGAGAATCGTCTTCATCTCGGGGTAAAATGCTAAAGTCGTGTTGATACGACCGACATTCACAAGCAAGCACACTTTTGAAAAGTCCTCCGCATACTCTTCGTCCAAGAAACACTTTTCTCGCATGCTCTTGGTACATTTGCCACTGTTCATGAGTGCCTCAATGTACAGTTCTTTGAACGTGAGTTTCTCAGCTCCAGGATGCGCCCACGACGAGGGACCGGCGCCAGATGCCTCGTTCGCAACTTGTGCGTCGTCAGTAGGAGCATGCGCAGCCGCCGCAGGCTCCTCCTGCCCACCTTCATGGCCATCGAGCTCGTCAACAGGGGTGATGGACATGGGATAGTGCGAGTCGCGCCACGTCAGATACGACGTCCGCCGACGTTTCCAAGTCTCGTATTCGTCTGGAGTCTCGTCTGCGCGGCGTGCGGAGCCTGCGGATTGGCCGTATGGCCATACGAATGTCGGGTAGGGCCCGGCCATCGCTGAGGCCACACATGCCTGGACAGCCAAAGGCGCATTCGATATGGCGGACTTGTCGGTATCATTTGCCTGAGAAGACGTCGTGTCGTCTGCTGGGTTGCCGACACTTTGTACAAAAGATGACATACGTGCTCCGCGAGAGCCAGCGCGTGGATTCGTGAACACACGGCGCGTGTCAGAAAATAGGTAGCACAGCATCGCGTGCTGTACATCTGTGCGGGATAGTGGCTCGCCATCGTAACGTTTTACTGGCTGGTTTCGTGCCTGCGATGACCTGTCGACACGGTAGAAGGTGAGTGCCTATACATATAGGAGCCTCGTACGTACGTGCGAGCCGTCGAAGGACCACTAGCTGGCGACCCTTGTGCGACAGCCTCCGACATGGGAGTGCCACCGCGTGATTCCATTATTGTTTCAGTCATGCTATGCGCGGCACAGAGAGCAGAAACAGGATGCGCGTCACTCAATGGCGCTAAGAAACAAGAGCCGGTTTAACCTACCCAAAATAGTTCGTTGGGGCGTGTATTCTTTCGCTCGCCAATTTGGTCTACCTACGTGATGCCTGTCACACTCCAATTCGAGCGCGTGCAAAAAAATGGAGGGGAATGGGCGTGTGGCCTGCTCAGCCATGTGGAAGCAACTCGAGGCCTACAAGCCATCGACAAATCTATTTGTGCCTACCAGGGCGTCTCGGAGTAGTCGAGAGACAAACAAATGGGGTTTGTCGGCGCGCTAGGGGCAAGACACATGAATTCGCTAGGGTTTGCCTAGTAGCCTCGCTGGCTGCGCTGCCCTGCTTCGTCCACTTGGGAAATGTGTGTAAGCCTCCGCTTTAGTGACATCAGAATGAGGGGGTGTTGAGGAGACGCGTAAGTGATTCCCATAGCGCTTTGTCACCGACCAAGTTGGAAGCCTTCACCACAACGACAACTTCGCGAGTGACATGGTGAAAAAGAAGAAGCCCCAGCTGAAGAGCAATGTGCAGCGTGGCTTTGCTACGACGTCTGTGCCGAAGCGAGAGACGCCTACGACCAATGAGCGCACAAATGACGCAGTAGCGTCGGGAACGACGAAGCAGCGAGAAGCGGCTGAGTCAAGCCACCCTCATAGTCATCCTGATGGCCAGATGACAGCAGTCGCAACGAAGACGACAGATTCACACAAATCAAAGGGGCCAACAGGCGGTGAAGATGCATTTGATCCTGAGGCTGAGGAGTTGCAGGCACTACAAAACGTTGTTCAGCAGGTATACCCCAAAGTAGAGAAGGAGACGCAGCGCCGAGGAAAGACAATTCAGTTTCAGCAACGCTTCTCCAAGACACTTTTGCCAGTGTCGATGGATGCTGATGTGTGTGCTGAGACACTTGCGCTCACGCGCGATGGACGTGAGCCCATCACAAAGTGCGAGGAAGCGACATTTCTGGCCGAGGAACGCGGCGCCGACGGCAACAAAGACAGTGGCGATAGCGATGGTCGGATGATCCTCCAGAATATGCTCGGCATGTCCATGCCTGAAGAGTCAGAGGCGAAAGCTCTGGAGCGTGCTCTGACGACATGGGAACTGCTTCTGAGCTTGGGATTCTCGCGCGAGCAAGCGACGTTAGCATTGACCTATGCGCCTAATCTGGATATTGAAGAATGTGTTGCCTGGCTTGTGGCACAGCTCGACGTGCGCACATATCGAGCCTTGTCGCTGAATGTGGATGCGCCACAAGAGTACGTGGCGCCCAAAGCTGCATCAATGGACGACTCGATTCCTCCTATGTATGACGGTTACGCATTTACGCGTGCAGAGCAGAGCGAGATTGGGTCATTTGCAGACGACGCAGAGAAAAAGAAGAAAAAGAACGATGCATCCAAACTGGTCTCGGCTGCAAGTCTTGACGCAGAGACGCTAGATGCGATCCGACGTGGCACAGAGACCGTTGTCACTTCGTTGAATGCGCTTCTTGATGCAGACGATGCGCTACTGGATGTCATTGAACACCCTATCGAGGCCTGGTGCACGGCGCGGATCGTGGCTATGCAGGTGGACAAGGACCGCTCGCGACGACGGAAAATGCTCGGCGGCACGCCTGACGATGAGTTGGCGCAGTTGGTCGCTGAGGCTGAGGCGCAGAGACAGCTTGATCGCCTTGCCGCGCGTACGAAGGATGTGATGCAGCAAAGTGAGATTCAGCCACAGTTCCACCGAACGTTGGCAACGCAACGTTTTCGTGAGCGGATGCGGCAGCGGGAGGCCGAAGAGGCAGAAAAAATGGCTGCCATACAGCGAGAAGAAGAGGCAAAGCGACAAAGACGCTCTGACATTGAGCAGCTTGATGAGCAAACATCGGCCGACCGCGGCGATGAGGTGGCAAATGCAAATCGCTTTGAACCCAGCGGCACCGATACTGATGCTGATGCCCACGGCGATGCGAAAGACAATGCACCCGATCCTGCTGATGTCGATGAGGCTGGGGCTCTGGGCGACTCTGCAGGTCTCTTTGAGCTGCCAGACGAGCCAGGAAGCAGCGGCGCCACGGGCGATGTCAGCGTCCGGCTTCGCGACATACCTGCCCAAAGCACACAACGTTCGCCCCGCTCTCTGCTGACTGATGTGCTCAAGGCCGTGGACCCACATGCACAGCACAAATTCACTCTCGTGTCAGGTAAGTCGGCCGTGCGAAGTCAGCTGCAGATCCAGTGGAATGCGAGTGGCGGTCGACCGCCACTTGTCGACACGATCAAGCTCACAAAAGAGGGATGTGCGACACGGGCACTGGCTGATGATTACGTTGCTACGATTGCCCTAAATTGCTTCGGGCGTGAGCGCCAAGTGCAAAGACACCTTTCCAAAGGCTTTCGGGACATTTGGGACGAGCTGGAGCAAATGCGGATGGAGCAGAAGCATGCGTTTCTCCGCGACGAGGTGCTGCATGTCCAGCACTTGCTTGAGCACCGAAACCGAGCGATGCGTGTTCCCGAGACGGTGCAGGCGCTGAAACGAGACTCGCGTCGCGCGCAACCCGAGTCAGAACCGGCATCCACACCATCAGTGCGACGTTCCCGGACGCGAGAGGCCCAGCCGCAGCTCGCCGAGATGTGGGCACATCGTGCATCGTCCAAGGCATACGAGCTGATGCTGCGTGGCCGACAAGACTTGCCGATCTACCAAGCTCGCGACACGATCCTTCAGAGTGTTGCCACGTCTCAAGTCGTGGTGCTGAGTGGTGAGACGGGATGCGGAAAATCCACGCAACTACCGGCCTACTTGATGGAAGACTGCCTCGCGCGTGGCGAACCATGCAAGATCTATGTGACGGAGCCACGGCGTATTTCGGCCATCTCGCTAGCTGAACGTGTGTCGCAGGAAATGGGCGAGGCGCCCCGCTCGGTCGGCTCGGCAGAGAGCCTTGTTGGGTATGCGATTCGTCTCGAGAGCCAGATCGGAGCTAATGCGCGACTGATTTATGCTACAACAGGCATTGTGTTGCGCATGCTTGAGTCGTCTGTGCTGGACGATGTGACGCACATCATCGTGGACGAAGTGCATGAGCGGTCCATCGAGTCGGACTTTTTGCTGATTGTGCTCAAGACGCTCATGCACGAACGGCCGGATCTCAAGATTGTGCTTATGTCGGCCACGTTGGACGCTGAGCGCATAAGCGCCTACTTTGGTGGCTGTCCCACGCTGGCAGTGCCGGGAAGAACGTTCCCTGTTGATGTGCACTATTTAGAGGACGTGTTGGAGTTGTGTGACGACTATACACTGGATCTGAACTCGCCGTATGCACGGCAGACAGAGAAACTCAATAAGGTCGAAGTGCAAGAAGATGTGGATGGCGACTTGGTCGATGGTGAGGAGGATGACGGCGACAGTCATGACAACGAGGACAAGGCTGCGAGTGAACGCAAGAAGCTTGATGATGCAGGCGCCGTCTCACAAGTGAACGGCACGACCAATGGACCCACTCCACGGTACAGTGCCAAGACCATCGATACACTTTTGCATTTGAACGAACACAAGATCAATTACGAACTGCTTACAGCGCTACTGGAGCGTATCTGCACGGAACCCAAGTATGCGTCCTTTAGCCGTGCGATTCTTGTGTTCCTGCCGGGCATGGGTGAGATTCGCGAGTGTCTCCGGCACCTGACGGAGCTGCGGCGCTTCCAGACCGAGTGTCAAGTGCATGTTCTGCACTCGAGTGTCGCGACGGAAGAGCAAAGCGCCGCATTCTTGCCGCCACCAGAAGGCCAGCGCAAGATTGTCCTCGCGACAAACATTGCCGAAACAGGTATCACGATCCCCGACATTACGTGTGTGGTGGACTCAGGTCGGCATCGAGAAATGCGGTATGATGAAAAGCGCAAAATCAGCCGCCTTGTCGACTGTTTCATCGCGCGCAGCAATGCAAAGCAGCGGCGCGGACGTGCTGGACGTGTGCAGCATGGAATCTGCTTCCACCTCTTCACCCGCAAGCGGCACGACGACTACATGGACCCACACCCGGTGCCCGAGATGCTGCGTCTCTCGCTGCAAGAGCTCGCTCTGCAGCTGAAAGTCATGCCACTGCGCATTGGGACCAGCATCGAGAATGCACTCGCTCAAGCTCTGGACCCACCGCTCGCTGTAAATGTGCAGCGAGCTGTAGCCTCGCTCGTGGAAGTCGAGGCGCTCACACCCAATGAGGACATCACTCCTCTCGGCCGTCATCTGTGCCACATGCCGCTGGACGTGCACTTGGCCAAGTTCCTCCTCGTCTCCGTGCTGCTGGGCTGTGTGGATGCAGCTCTATCTATTGCAGCAGTGCTGAATGCCAAGTCGCCGTTCCTGAAAAGCATGGGCCGCGAGACAGGCCGCGGCCGCTCGGCCTTCCAAACACATGACAGCGACTTTATGGCCTTCGCGCAAATGTTCCACGCATGGCGCGCTGCCGTCGACCGGCATCAGGGACAGTCGTTTTGCACGGCCCATTCGCTCAGCGCCGATGTGCTGTACCAAATCGAAGAGCTCCGTCAGCAGTACTTTGCCTATCTCGTCGACACGGGCTTTGTGCGTGTCGAGGCCAGCGTGCGGAATGACCTGGCCAGGCGCCGCGCTCGACACGGGCGGCCCAAGCTCATGTCCATCCCTGAGCATCTTGATGTGTACGGACAGAGCGCGCCTGTCGTCACACTTGCGCTTGTCACGGCCATGTACCCAAAGCTGCTGCAGGTTGATGAGAATACACAGCAGATGCGTACGCTTTTGAACAATCAGCCGGCACTCGTCCATCCGTCGTCCGTCAATGCACGCCGTGCGCTCGGCACAACATCCACACACTTTGTGCTGTACCATGCCATTGTGTACTCTTTCCGGCTATATGCATGGGAGACGGCCGTCGTCGACGATCGAATGGTGCTTCTCGTCGGCGGAGATGCCGAGTTCAAGCACACGGGCCGCAGCATGTACATTGACCACAATCGCGTGCGAATGACGACGTACGACGCGCCCTCTTTGGTGGCACTGCGTGTGCTTCGCACGCAGCTGCGTGAATTGTTCCAGGCGTCGTTCCGCTCACCAGGCCGACCTTGGACAAAAACACAGCACCGAGTGATGGAACTTGTGCTGAAGTCGTTGGGCGTGCTAGTCAAGCCGCCATTGAGTACATAGGGCCCGTAGTAAAGCATGTGGTCGGGTGCAAGGACCATACAACGAGGCCCAACCTTGAGGCCACGAATGGATGCCATGAAGCAAAAAGACGACATGGACCCCGCCATCACGCACGGAGCTGCTGACCTACATGCCACTTGACTCATCTAGATGCACAGCTCGCCACGGATCACACGCACACATCGCCCTTGAACCCATATGTCCCCTTGCTCATCCGTCATCACACGCACATCACCTCGTCGACCGATGGCCGTGCCCTGCCGCACCGTATATGCCTTGGGTGCTTGGTTCGAACGGATTAGCCACATCGCCAGCGCAGCATTCAAACTGCCCGTCGCAGGATCCTCAAAGCCCTCCGCAAATGCGCGCACTTCAAAGTGGGCCGGCATTCCTGAGGCGTGTGCACCGATCAGCCCGAGATGGAAGCCGAATTTGTGGATTTGCCTGATATCTGGGTCGACAGCGAGTACTGCCTGAGCATCTCGTAATAGAAATCCCATCCATCGCGGGCCATTCACAATCCACCGAGCCTCGACGATCTCGTTCTTGCTCAGATTCATGGCGCTTAGTGCTTGATCAAGCGTCGCACTGTCGATAGGCTCATGCCGGTGGAGTTCAGGCGCCTTGAGCATTAGCGTATCATGGTCGTAGCGAATGTGTACCAAGCCAATACCGCACTCTTGCACAACTACACCATTCTGCCACGCAGCCCCATCTTGGTCATGCTTCCGAGCCAAAAGCCAAGCGTACGCACTGCCAAGCGTCGGATGCCCGGCAAATGGCAGCTCGCATCCAGGCGTAAAAATTCGAACACGGTAATGAGCATCAGGATGTGTTGCTTGCAAGAGGAATGCGGTTTCAGACAGATTGGTCCATCGAGCAAGCGATTGCATCTGTTCATCGCTCAGATCATCGGCGTCGTGGACGACAGCCACAGGATTTCCTGTGAGGCTTTCTGAGGCAAACACGTCGACCTGCGAAAATGAATGGGACATATTCACGTACGCAGCCGATACTATCGCTATGCGGATGGCTGCCTGAGAGAGCAGTGTAAGTAGCTTGGGCTGCTCCTGAGGATATGGATAAAATCTTGTTCGTCGCCCACACAGACGGGGTCCATGACAGTGTCCATCGAGTGTGGAGAAGGATTCGTGCGTGATGCATGGGATGCCCTCCACTATCGATCGACAAGGAACAAGCTCATTCACCGCAAATAACATGCCACGACACGAAACGCGCCCCTGCACTACGCGGGCTCTCTCACCACCTCCCAATTCCGGAGGTGCTGCCAATCTGATCCTTCAAACCACCAGTTCATAACATGAGATGCATTAGGTTGAACTATGATACATTATTTTGGAAGGGAGGCGCGAGGCACGTGGTCAAACGCCATCATGGGCGTGCCATCCTTCATTGTCGTTTGCCTTTCGACCAGCTTGTACTTGCCGATCCTTGGCATCATGACATACCAGACAAACCAGTACAAAAATCCAGCGCCAAAGAAGCCCGAGGCTACCGCAGGTGCCAAGCCATACCAGATGTCGCCGTTGGTGGCGGTTTTTTCGCCAGCTGGCGGCGGAATCCACGGCACAATGACCAAGAAAAGAGAGACGAGTGTAAAGAAGAGCGCTATCGGGAACGACGCTCGGAACAGCGGGTGCCACTCCCGAAGCCACGAGAGTTTGAACCGCGAGTTGTGCGGCAAGTATGTCAGGCACAATCCCAGACCTACCGCCGTATTCACAATGTTAAGTGGGTATTGTGCGATACTCAGCACCAGCTGATACGCAGAATCTTGGGGTGGTGCAAGCATAAGAATCAGTGTCACAATAGCGTGCCACGTGAGCCCTGCTAGTGGCGTGTTGAAGGGCCGATTAGACGCAAATATTTTGGCAAAGGGAATGATGTTGTCACGACCTAACGCTTGATTCAATCGACCCTGAGCAAACAAAACAGCAAACACATTCGCAACAGCAGAGAGTGCCACAAATACCGATAGGGCTTGTGCCGAGCGCTCGCCAAACATGTGTTTAAAAAAGGCCGCGGCAATAATCTGCTCACTGCCGAGGACTTCATCCAGCGGCACAGCAGCAAAGTATGCAATTTGGCACAGCACATAAAGAATGGTCAGTGTTGTCAACGAAACGATGCCGGCGATCTTCATCGTGCGTGCCGGATTCTGGACCTCGCCGAGTGCATAGAACAAATTCGAATATCCAACATAACTCCAAATGGCATTGTAAATGCACTGCGATACACCGTAGATATCGCTTCGTGTGTTGTCAAAAGCATTCGAAAAGTTATGCGGTGTAGGGCCCTTTGTGTGGCCCGCAAGTGCGGCAAACCCAGCAAATACAATGAGCAGCAGGATAACCACCTTGAAAAGACCGACAGTATTCTGGAAGAGCAGACCCCACTTGAGCATAGTGCCGTGCATGAATAGGGCAAACATGATAATGCCAATACCAATGCCTTTGGAGCCCCATTCCGATGCACTTTTACCACCAGCTCGAATAAAGTACTGACCTGCAGCATTGGCATTACCAGCTGCCTGACCGAGTAGTAAGGCCTGCGCTGCATACATGGAAGCAACCATATGTTTCGGCTTACGGTACACGTGCTGCAGGTAGTTCAGTTCACCACCATTCCGATGCATGGCCGTGGCGAATTCCGCATACACAGCAAAGCCGCAACCAGCAATTAAACCGCCGATAACCCAATAGATGAGACTCATACCAACACTGCCGCCCTGCTGGAGGATCGTTGATGTCGTAGAGAACACACCAGTACCAAGAATTCGGTTTACCATCAAGAAAATAGCAGAGATCGTGCCAAGCTGTCTTCCCTGTGGCAGTTCATCATAGTGTACCTCAGCAGGCGGAATATCTTCGTGTTGACCTGTTTGTGAGTCTTCCGCCGCATTCACAGGTCGAGACTCTTCGTCTAAGTGGCCATCAACGAGGGTGCTGTCCTCGGTGATAAAATGCTTCTCCTCTTTGATGGGAGAAGACTCTACCATCCTGAAGAGGGGTTGAGGAGATTATAGCCAGAAAGATGCACACACACTTGCGCGTGCTGCAGCCTTTAATAGAGAAAAGAAGACTATGTGTGACTACTCTGACCAGTTTGCAACTATCCGTTCCTAACCTATTGCCCCATAACCCATAGGAATCCGTGCTAGGCAACGAACAAGCTGCACACGAATGTATGTGGCACGCCATCGATGTTGTCTCGGAGCGCCTCAGAGCCAATCACAGAACACGCCTCCGCTTGCATTCAAATGGTCACTAAGGCACTAAAGTTGACGAAATACCACGTGAAAGATCCCACGTAAGCACATTGGGAGCTATGGCGTCATGATTCCAGCGTGCTGAAAGTGGGAGTGGATATGACTGGGTCGTAAGCGGCGCAGATGGGGGTGGTGCCATCCGCTCTGCCTTCATCACACTATCGCGACGAAGCATGGTGCCATCGATGCGCAAAGACAGGTCACTTAACCGATGAGCATCCGTTGGCACATTCCACAGAGGCGTTAGTTGCTCAGACAGGGACCAGCCCTCATCTGCAGCTCGTCCCATGAGCTCGTCTGGCGCATTAAGCGGTTGCGACAGCGCTAGTTTGGCCGATCTCATTGCACCCGCACTGATCGGCGGCACGTGCAGAGATGATACGCCTGGTGTGGATGGCAAACCAAGCCAGTTTTCAATTGTTGGCACATCAAGTCGCAAGTCGTCAAAGTCCAAGCGCGGCAACAAATCGAGCGGGCTGAAAACAAGACACTGCCGCGCATTGTCGAGATCCAGCAACTGATCGAGTGAGACGATGGGTGCCGTCGATGCAGAGGGCATACAAGTTGTCGTTGTCGAAGACAATGATGATGCCCTGGTCGTTGTATTCGTTGCTGTTGCCGCCGTTGACAAGGTGGCAGGACTCGCAGGAGCTTGGAACGGAGTCATCGACATGGATGTTTGCGATTGCAGTGGTATTGAGGGCGGCGGTGGATGAGAAGCCATTTGTATTGAAAGCTGTGTATGACCTTGGGCCTGAGTCTTTGTGTGAGCTTGTGGAACGGGCGTCATCTGCGCCTGTGTCTGCATCTGTGGTGACATGTGCGGCTGGGAAGCATGCAGGATAAGTGAAGATGTTGTTGACAATGGTGAGGTAGAGAATGTCGAGTTCGCAAGCTGTGCAGGCGAAGACGAGCCGAACGGACGAATCGGTGCGTCGAAGCTAAGCGAATCACTTGGCACTGTCGTGGCACTTGCCCAATCCGACAAAGATGATGCGCCTGACTCCTCACCCTCGACAAGCATGTCATCTTTGCCATCATCTGTTTGTCCCACCCGTGCAGCTGCCACTGACGGTGGTGGCGGCGGTGCCTCCAGTCGCGGCGGGGGTGGAAGCTCCGGCTCGGGCGAAACAAGCCCAGAGTCAACAATCGCAGCACGTCGAGCATGAGCACGTCTATTGCGTCGATTCTGGAACTGCAATGGGTTGTCAGTACATGCATGTTCTATCAAGGCGTGTGTATGCATGCATTTGCACAATGCGTGGACGTACCCAAATTGTCACTTGCCGAGGCTGAAGGCCCGTGGCTTGAGCCAATTTATACTTCTCTGCCTGCGTTATGTTGGGTGCATGTGCAAATGCACGCTCCAGAATGGCTGTTGCACGCACGCTATGCGGTCGATGTGTTTCATGCGGTGCATTTGCATCAGCTGCAAACGTCTTGAGTCTGTCGTCCACGAGCGATAAAATGGCCTTTTGCATATCTCGTGCTGCCATTTGGCACTGGACTTCAAACAGGCGCTGGATTTGTGGCAAGACTCGCTGGCGTGCCGAGCCCCAACGCATTTGAGCGTCATAAAAGTGGTCCATGTACATACGCTTCAACTGCTCGAGAACTCGCTCATAAAGGTCGATGAGAGCGTCACACACATCATTTGATACAGGACGCAGTCTAAGTGCGGCCACAAACGACTGTGAATGCACACTTTGTAGATCTAACTGCGCATCAGGTGCATCCATCACCGGACTCGGTAGCACTGGCGTAGATGTGCCTCGTACGTGGCGCAGCGTACACAGGCATTCATCCAGGAAGTCCAGCTCGGGATGCATACTACGCTATGTGGCTAATGGACATTGATGCCTTTTTAAGTCAAATACAACGGAAGGGCCTGAGCGCCAAAGATATGTAGGTGGAGGTACTTTGTGTCCCAAGATTGTCACAGCCCGCAACAAGATGAGACTTCGACGTGATATGCATCGGGCGAAAGGAGTGTTTGTTCACGTATCGCGTGACGTCGGCTTTTTTCCCTTTCAAGCTCTTTGGTCAGACTACAATTCCCAATCCCGATCTGACCCGCATCCCAGTAACGGAGAACTGTGTATCAACTATTAGCACAATTATAGTGGGGCTCACTAAGATCCATGGAAGCGTACTATTCCAAAAATATCTTGCCAGATTTCTCGAACTAGCGTGTGTCAACTTGATAGAGAGCATGACTCATCTAGCATCAAGTTGTTATTGTTTCATAGAAACGTAGATGGTTCGTCATGCACCTCACAAAACCGTAGGCAGAGCCCAGCGTCCACGTTGTACACTTGGCTTGGGTGGTCTGATCGCGCCCACTTGCAGGTGGAGGAGCAGAAAAAGCAAGCATCCTTTGTGTCACGCATCAAAGTGCGGAAGCGCCGGCAAGACTGATGCGGTAGGTGATGGGTTGGCTTGAATGAGATTCAGGATAGCGATGAGGCAGCGATAGCCTTTTGAATTATACGACCACAGGGAACATTGCTACACCTTCCATTATGTTGACGCAGGAAGAAGTTCGACAGAAACTGCTAGAATTCGAGTATACCTTGCTCGATGCACTCGCCCGGGAGGTAGATGAATCCTATTACAGTCATCTGAGGCAACTCACGGAAATTGTACGGCGCGAGTTTGCTCTTCAGCAAGAGCAAGGTACACTCACAAATGCTACATTGCAGCTTGGTGCAAGAGTGAGTGATCGCCTTGAGCAACTGGGCCACATCCTGCACGAGCAGCGGACGCAGATGCAGCGCATTCATTCAGATGCAAGTCAAGAGCTTGTTCTCATTCTGCGCAGTCCTATACCACGCTCAAGAGCATCAGGAAGTCTGCGAGACCGCCGAGATCCTACGTTGAACGCGAAACACATGCGTGACTGGTTTCTCCGCCACCTGGGGCATCCATTTCCTTCGCGAGAAGACAAAGAACAGATTCTTGCTGAGACTAACGCATGCATACGCGATCGGACGCTGCGTTTGAAATATACTCAGATTGTACTGTGGTTCATCAACACGCGCCGTCGCTCTGGGTGGACCGCATTCTTAAGGCATTATGCAAGAGGGGATAAGGTCAAACTTTTCAATCTCGCCCAAGCCATTGAAAATGAAGAGGGCGGTACACATGAGACGCGCCAATGGTCAGCAGGTCATGCGATCACTCTCACACCTGCATCAGCTGTTCAAGCTAACAAACCTATGCTCAGTGATCCCAACACAAGCTCAGGGCTAAGTCTTCAGTCTCTTCTGCCGAACATGGATGATATTGCTAGACGAGCGATGAAACGAGAGTGGTCAAACATCGTTGATCGTGTGCGGATCGGTGCTAAAGAACGCATAGGGGACTGGGTCGACGAAGTTATCAGCGCACCAAGCACAGCTTCTTCGTCATCACAATCGCGTCGGCATTCTACACGCCGAACGACCCCATGAGGCGATCAATCTGTCATCCACCTTCTAATCAACCTAACGTGGAGTTCATTAACAATCACTGAACTACTAAAAATGAAAATAAAAATGTACAACATATATTTATAGAAAATTTCCTACCTGTACCCCAAGTGCTTGTCAAAATCGCGTAGCAACAATTCTCAAAGCACCACACGCACTCATACAAAGATGGGCTCATCTTACGCACACACTGTGAGCGATCCCACTGATATGCTTGCCACACTGAAAAAGCAGATGGAGGCTGTTAAGAATAGCGTACATCTAGCGTTCGACAAGTCTATGGATAATTACTTAGCAGAGTATGAGACGCTAGACACCCAGGCCCGTGCTTCGGACCCAGATACACCATTAAAGTACCGACTCACAGCAGCAAAGATGCTTGTAAGCGCTGCCTACGTATACCTTGACACGCTTTGGATGTATCTTAAGACGCAAGGTGTGGATCCTACGACACATCCAGTTCATTCAGAGCTTGAACGAGTGCACTCCTACTTTGCCAAGTTGAAAGGTGTCTCATCCAATACAAAGGAGAAGACTTCCCAAAAGATTGATGTTGACGCTGCAAAAAGAATGGTACACGCTGCTGCCTCGTTAGGAAAGCACACACGCTTTGACGAGGAGAAATCGCACCCACCAGTTCAGCAGCCACCATCACAAAATGATGTGCATGAAGAGCCTGTGCAGAGTGCTCCTAGCAAGAAGAAAAAGAAGCTTCCAAGCCGACAAGCCAAACCTTCGAAGAAAAATCCATAGCTTCTATGTAATGGCCGACCGATACGAACGGCGACATGCCGCTGATACCCCAATGAGACATCCTGCGGGAAAAGTACCACGACTTCGTCCAGAAATTGCGCATTTTTCAATTTGCGAGCCTGCGTCCCATTCTCTCCACACATATACTCGTCAATAGTTAGCAGCGGTCATTATCATGCTTCGACGTACCACAGTGACGTGGTCGCGAGCAAGTCGATTCCGTCTTGCCAGCCCTGCCCATTATGTTCACACAAGAACTAGTGAACTAGCTACAGGATTGTATGATGAGCAGCCCACGGTTGAGGCCGTCGATACCATTCTTGCTCGCACCCGACAATACGACGCGAAGAAGCAGTGGGCACACAGTTTTAGCCGACTGAATGACTCGTTCACTCGGCAACAACTCTTTCAACTTGCACGGGATGCAAAGTTAGACATGATTAAACACTCGATGACGAAGCCAATGTTGATTAAAGCATTTCTTGTGCAGCGATTTGGGCTCACGGATCCAGAAGCTGGCGAATCATTCGCATTTATACGCTTGCCTCTCAGCAGTGTATTTCTGCTCTCCCATCGTGGAACTGCCTTCTTCCAATATGCGCGCAACATAGGCGCAAAAGTTGCCATTGGCAAGCGTGACGAGCACATTGGCGTCAATGTTTCCGGAAGCAAACAAGCTGTAGAGAACATGAACTCATGGCTCAATTCATTTCAACAAGTACGTGAAAAGCCAACTGACATGCAGTCCATTCGAAAAAGTTATCGGCAATTCAATTTACCAGAAGCCATGATTCCCTGGATCTCACATCGCACGCAGTGCCACGTTTCACAGGAAGGTCGGAATGTGAACCTTTCATTCCTTCATCATCATGACGCAGACCAGGCGTTGATGTTGATGGAGCAACAAAAGTACCATAAACCCATTCATTGGAACCAATTATGGTGCTTTACGCCTGACCAAGGCGCGTCTGTGTCTTCATTGCCCTTCACTCCCTCTAGTGTGCCAGACCCGCTCACCGAGTATGCCTTGACACAAGGTCGCTGGTCACGCCTTTCCGGCATGGGTCCTGCCTCGCTCAGTATACTTTGTCATTTGAGTGATCCATCTACGCTTGACCCTGTAGCGACTTTTGCTTCGGGTTTGGACCATGGCGCTTCTTCTTTGAATCAAGCGTGGCTTGATGGCCCATGGGAACCTCGACTATCTCTCGCTTTCGGACATGTCCTGTGGAAAGATCTGCCTCGCATGACGCAACCCCTTACAACCCCTATGCATGTACCGGCTTATTTCGTCGAGTCTGAGCTGCCCAATACGGCTGAACAGACGCCTATCATACCCGGTTGGACGGAACTTCTAATGGACGAGCTCGAATTCGAACGCATATATTACCGCAGGACAACATCGTCCGATCCTTACCCGGTTGATTTGGTCGTATCGGTCGCCATATATCCAAACCGAGTCGTTCCAGAAAGATCTTGGTGGCAATGCGAGGCACATGCCCCCATTCTGTGCCCTTATGCTCCCTTGGATGCATGCCTTACTGTGAAATATAAGGCACCTGCCAATCTCCAAGGCACAAGTCTCTCATCCGTTTTGTCTCCAATGAATTATTCTGATAAGTTTTCTAATATCGAAGAATTCTGTACCGCTCTTCCGACTGAAACAACGCTCAACGCGAATCCAAATGATGGATGGCGCATTTGGCGACGGGAACGTGTCGTCCAACGCTCGTCGACATACTTTCATGCTGATCATACGAGCGAGCTTGTCCTCGTACGCGAAGCTGTGCGCAGAAATTCCATGTCGCACTTCCAACACATTACACGACTGGAATCTTCCAACTGGTCGAGTGATTACATCGGCGTTCTCTCCTCTTTGCTCCGCACGTCATACCCATCATTAGGTAGAAGTGATACTTAATTAGGTACCATCTTATCGATGCTATCGAGGTAAGTCTCACAAGAGATGACTATCTTCACACACTTCTTTGCAGAGACCTTTTTTTTTTACGCGTTTCGGTTCTATATCTGACGCATCATCATAATATAAGCTTCTTGCAATTTTGTAGCACCTCGTTCTTATTCTCGCTGCGCATAATGATGTGCATATTTTTGGATGTATGGAACTTGAAAACAAAGAACTGAAACCTAATATCAGGGTTATTTCGTTTTATCACGACCTCATTGTGGTTTGAACCTGTCATATCTGCATATTTTCACCACCGAGCGTCATGATGCGACTTTTTACAAAAGGCTCCCGGATCTAGTGTAGGAGGACGTGCCTGAGACAAGTTGCAGCAGATAAAGTTTGAACCAATCCGGCGCATGGTTTCCTCGTTGTGGAGAAAGCACACTGATTTTCAAGCTTCGCTTAGCACTACCTATTGTATTTTTCACTGTAGTTTCAGCAAGTCATTGGTTTTTCCTTTGTAAAGATCAATCGTAGAAAGACTCGAACCAATGTTATAGGGAAAGCTAGTATAAACTGCAAAAAATCCTACGCCTTGCCGATCGTCTATTGCTATGTATACCATGTCTTGTTGGCTGTACATCATGAACCCTGACACAGGGTTTGTAGGATACACGCAATTATACTGCGTGTCAGGAAGAACTTTTGTTGTGGGTCTTCCTCCACTTTCACAATTTGAGCGAATGCACATGTCAGACACGGCCCGGAATCTGCTATAACACCCAAGACGAAGTAAGTTCTCCACAGCAATTCTTGCGTTCCTTGTTGGCACGGATCCTCCATGTCGTCCATGCGCGTCATGGCACGGAGCTGCGCTTTATTAGCACTGCTCCTCGCGGCGCTGCTTCCAGCAGTAAAATCCTACAAGATCAGTATCGAGGATTCATATGGCATGCGACAAACGTGTAATGGCGTTCGAGCAGGCCCCGATACGCGTGTGGATGGTACGTGACGAATCGCTTAGAGATAGTTGTATTTTATCCTGGTTCTTCGGGTGTAATGTCATCTATTGTTTATGAAATTAGCGAGCTTTCGCGTATTGGTAAAATTTCATCAGAGTTTGGTTTAACAGGCAGTCGGCTCTACACGTGCACTTACGAGGCTCAGTCCGAGCAATTATGTACAGAGAATGAACTAGGCACGTACCTAATTGATGGTGATCAGCCGACAAAGACAATCCATCAAGAAAAATTCAACTTTGGTGAAGGCCTGGACAAAAATAAAGTCATGGTACGTGCTTTGTTCTTACACCAGTCATACAAGGTGAACACAACCGGCTACTACTGTGTTGACGTGGCGCCCTTTGTTACGGTCAATGACTTGGCCGAGATGCCAGACAAGCTATTTCGTGGACATGTGGAGTTTGTAAACCGATACCGTGGTCAACTCCCTGCTTCTGAACATCCGAAGCTCTACGTGCGTAGCAGCATGGAATGCTAACAACAGTTTTATGGTTGGCTTATGCTCGTCTACATGGTCTTATGTGCTGCGTGGCTCTACTTGTGCTATGTACATAAAGACCAGATTGTGACAGTGCAGCACTTCATTACTGGCACAATTGTCTTTCTGATGATCGAGATGGCGTGCGAATGGGCGTCCTACCATTACTTTAATCAACACTCTATTGATTACATGTTTTTCCGCTCTGTCGAAGGTCAGGCATCTGTCACTGGCATGGCACGCTTCTGGCTCACGCTGACGAATGTTCTTGGGGCAGCAAGAGATAGTCTGTCTTTCTTTCTCTTGCTCATCGTCTCCATGGGCTATGGAGTAGTGAGGCCGACGATCGGGCCCGTGATATACAAGGTATATTTGCTCACGGTCCTCCATTTCGTATTCGGTGTGATGTATTCGGTCGGTGTGATTCTCGTTTTACTCGATATTACCTCCGGCTGGGTTGCATTTTTCATTTTCCCTTTGGCTTTCACACTCACGGCCTTTTACATGTGGATCTTACATTCGCTCAAAGCTACGATCCGATACCTGTCGGAGCGTAGACAGACGTTTAAGTGTGCAATGTTCCAGCGACTGAATGGCATTTTGCTCGGTGCTGTCGCATTCTTGACACTTTATTTCTTCGGAATGATCCTGCTTGTATCAGTCAGTGGACCCAATACATTTGCGTATCATTCATGGAAGTATCGCTGGTTCATTTTAGATGGCGCACTTACGCTTCTGTACTTGATCGTATTTGGACTCATTGCATGGTCCTGGCGTCCAACAGGTCACAATATGCGGCTCGCCATGTCTGACGAGCTTGCAACGGACGAGGAGGCACCTGGAGCCGAATTTGAAATCCATACAATTGGTTCTGACCACGAAGACATGGATGCAGATGCTAGGGAAGTGGGCTCCGAGCATCTACAAGGTCTTTCTCAGGCACAAAGCGAGACGGGTGTGCCACGTAAATACAATGAATTCGAGTCGAATGGACGCATCGCGCTACGCAACAAGGAAGAGGACGATGGAGACGATAATTCTGATCGATTTGATGTGGTGTTTGAAGCGAACAAAGAAGACGAAGATTTGTCGCGCAAGTCGTACGACATTGAGAGCCGTCATGGCCACGAAAAGCGGCGTCTTCAGTTGAATGATGATTACGAAGATGATGCATGATTTATAGACCAACATGTGAGAAACGAGGTTAGATGGAAACGATGTTTTGGAGGACACGATATCATCGGACTTCTGGTTCATCTGTGTACTTATAATGGGAAAGGAAAAGAAATACGGTCAGAAAAATGTCGAAAACATTGTCGAAACATGCTATCTTTCATTCTCTAAAACAAAAACCTAGTTCCCTCAAGCTAGGGCTTTTGTCGAAACCATTCAAGCGTCCTGATATATTTTAGGTGCGGTACTTTCCTTTTCCCTCATCTTACAGCAAAAAAAAAGAACAACGCCACTTGCCTGGGTGCCACTGAAAGCTAGAGCTACACTTATAGCGGGCCAACGAGAGAGCACGTAGAGAATCTACTGTGGGACTTTCAAGGCGCAAATTTTCATCGACTTCGATTGTCTTGTAGCCCTCTCCATCAAGTCCACGATGAAGCTTGTATTATCAAAAAAAAAAAACGCTTAAAAACGCTTATCCCGAAGCACATGAATCAGGACAAGATCAACAACGTATAGTCGATGGGAATCAAATGGCTCATTTGCAAAACCAAGTGCAGACTGCGTCATTTGGACTTCGTTCTTGTCGAACATTGGCACCACATGTCCCCCTTGCATAATCACTTTTGTGCGTTATCTTTATCCGTCATCGCCTACGGGCTGAAGCGCGTGTCGACTACGACGAAGCCGTTCTTCCAAGTCCATGCCATCACTGGATTCGCCCCACAAGTTGCGCTGCTGATCTAATAGGAACGATGCGCGCCCTGTACCACCGCCTTTTCTCCACTGTGTCTTGTCATGCGCTAAATCGCGTCGCTTCTCTTCTTCTTGGTGTTCAAGATTCTCTTGCTCGGACACACGTCGAATCATCGCGTCTCGATTTGCGTCCATCGTCTTGGCATCTCGCATCATAGCCGCAAGTTTTGCTTCTCGCTCTTGTGCGTCGACAACACGCCGACGATCATCAGGCGATCGTGACCGTTGGCGTGAAAGGGTATCATGTGAGTGGCGCTCATTTCGTTCCTCGCGGTTGGGACGGCGACCACGTTCATCCTGCCATGAGTGTCGATCGTGTGCTGGATACCGACCATCTTCACGAGCATGCCGGTGGCAGTAGTGGTCGTCATTGTGTCGCTTATTGCGATCATGGTCATGAGCGTGTCGATCCTCGTTTCGAGCATCCCGGTAGCGGTCATCCTTGTGCCTGTCACCTTCATCATATCTTCGTGAGTGCTCGCGATGTCGTCTGTGTCGGCCTTCACCGTACTCTCTCTCACCGACGCCATCATCACGTCTTGCATGTGAGCGAGATACGCGCCCATGATGTGATCTGCGCTCATGTCGGTGCCGGTGGCGAGATCTCTCCTCGTGGCTATGGTGGTTGTGTCGAGGCTCGTCATCTGGCAGGCCAAGGCGCGCACGCATTTGTCGAAGACGCGTCGGGTCCTTCATAAGCATTTCCTGCATAGCCTGCTCTTGTTTTTTGATGGCAAATAGTGGATCTTCCCTGATTTTTTGAGCCAGATCACGCGCAGAGCTCACGTCGGAACTCTCTTGGGCGGAAGGATCTGACGTCCTCGAAAGTCGTGCTGTCTCGTTCCCCTGAAGCAGCTTGTCGACGCGCTTTTTTCCCAGTAGGTACTCTTCCAACTCAGCTTCCGATGGTCCACTGCTTGTCGCTGGCGTAGCGTACATCCACTCGACACGCTCAGGACGCCGTTTGCCTCCGGCCGCTTCATGGATCCGTTGCAATTCTTGCATTTGCCGCTCCTGCTCACGCTCCTTACGGAGCTCTTCGAGCTTCTTATGCTCGGCTGCTGCTTCTTGCTCATGGAGCCATACTTTCTCTTGGTTTTTCTGCAGTCGTGGATGCCATGACTTTTTTACGTTCAAGTCGCCTGCACCCATGGTTGGTGCACACAACGCTCAGGTGGAGAGACGTTTCTAAGTGTGGCGCCCCAAGGGGGCGAAAAATTTCAGCCGCGCGGCGCCACATTAAAGGTAATGGATGACATCGTTGTCGTGCGCTACGGTCGCTTCGGCCGATATCACGTGCCCATGTGCGCGTCCAAGGGACGTCTCATGTGGCGATGAGCACACCTTGAACGCTCTCACCCCTGACTTTAGGCGGCGCTTCGAACGCGAAGCTAGCACAGCAAAGCGACCACGGCACTGACAGCATCAGTTTGTACTGAGCGGTGCTGTCTTTGCTTACAACTGTTGCTACTCTTCCTGCTGTTGCTGAAAGCAAGTGCGTGTGTCTGCGACGACGATGTATGAGGACGAGGGCGTGGAAGAAATCAGCCAGGAGGATTGCTGGGACGTAATCAAGGCCTTTTTTGAAGAAAAGGGCCTTGTACGTCAGCAAATTGACAGTTTTAATGAGTTCATGAGCAACACTGTTCAGGAACTCGTGGAAGAGAGCAAGAATCTCACGCTTGAGCAAAGTGATCAGCACACTGGTCAGGCCGAGGATAAGACTCGTCGTTATGAGATTGAATTTGGACAGATCTACATGAACAAGCCGCAACAGACAGAGGCGGATGGTAGCACGGCGCCACTGTTCCCCCAGGAAGCTCGGCAACGAAATCTGACATATTCTGCTGGCCTGCACGTGGACGTGTCTCAAAAAGTGCTGGTTAAGGGTGAGGAGGACGAGCTTGATGAAAATGGTGATCAGCTATGGATCCCTGATCCTACCCAGGAGGAAATTGTAGACGAAAAAGTGTACCTGGGCAAAGTGCCTATTATGCTTCATTCGCACTTTTGTTGGCTCACGGACTTGCCGGATGAGGGCAAATACAGTTTGAATGAGTGTCCATTTGATTCTGGTGGTTATTTCATCATCAATGGTTCAGAAAAAGTTTTGATTGCGCAGGAGCGCATGGCGGCAAACCATGTGTATGTATTCTCTAAAGCGCCGCCATCGCCCATCACGTTCTTGGCTGAGATCCGCAGTGCCGTGGAACGTGGTGGCAAGACCATTAGCACAATGCAGGTAAAGCTCTTCTCGCGCAATCGGGAAAAGAGCCTAAACAATACTATCAAGGCAACGTTGCCTTACATTCGAAATGACATTCCCATCGTAATTGTGTTCCGTGCGCTGGGTGTGGTGCCAGATCGCGATGTACTGCAGCACATTTGCTACGACTTTAATGACACACAAATGCTTGAAATGCTCAAGCCGTGCATTGAAGAGGCATTCGTGATTCAGGATCGCGAGGTGGCTTTGGACTTCATTGGTCGCCGTGGCACGACGACAGGTCTCTCGAGATTTAAGCGTACGGCGTACGCGCAGGAAATTTTACAGAAAGAAATGCTTCCACACATTTCTATGTCGGAAGGATCCAATACGAAGAAAGCATACTTTTTCGGCTACATGGTGCATCGTCTTCTCCTTGCTGCGCTGGATCGCCGCGAGATTGATGACCGTGACCACTTCGGCAAAAAGCGTCTCGACTTGGCGGGCCCGCTACTCAGTGGCCTCTTTCGCATGCTTTTCCGCAAAGTAACGCGCGATATCTACCGTCACCTGCAACGATGCGTGGAGGATCAGCGCGAATTTCACCTGCAAGCGGCTGTGCGACACGCCACTATTACGAATGGCCTGCGCTACTCACTAGCCACCGGCAACTGGGGTGATCAAAAGAAGGCTATGCAATCAAAGGCTGGTGTCTCTCAAGTGCTGAACAGGTATACGTTTGCTTCAACGTTATCGCATCTACGCCGGTGCAATACACCCATTGGCCGGGATGGCAAGATTGCCAAGCCTCGACAGCTGCACAACACGCACTGGGGCATGGTCTGCCCCGCCGAGACTCCAGAGGGTCAGGCCTGTGGTCTTGTGAAGAATCTCAGTCTCATGTCTAACATTTCGGTCGGTACGCCATCGGCGCCGATCGTCGAGTTCCTAGAGGAGTTTGGCCTCACGAGCCTGATCGACATGCAAGGTGCTGATCCGAAGGCAACGAAAGTGTTTGTGAACGGCGTGTGGCTCGGCACACATGATGATCCAGGCCAGCTTGTCGACACGCTGCGCGATTTGCGTCGAAAAGACGATATTAGTCACGAAGTGAGTGTCGTTCGAGACATTCGAGAGAAGGAGTTGCGTATCTACACAGATGCAGGTCGTTTGCTGCGCCCCCTGTTTATTGTGGACCAGCCAAGTATGACACTGCTGATCAAGCGGCATCATGTTGAGGCTTTGAACGAAGAAACGGGTGAAGGTTGGGACTGGACGCGACTGGTTCAATCTGGTGTAATAGAGTATCTCGACACGGAGGAGGAGGAAACTGTCCTGATATGCATGAGTCCATACGATTTGGAACAGTCACGAGAGTACAAGGCAACGAACGGACATATGCCACCAGACATGTCGGACGCCACGCGCCGCTTGCGCTCAGCTCACACCTTTGCTGCTGACACGTGGACGCATTGCGAAATTCATCCAGCTATGATCCTGGGCGTTTGTGCGAGTATTATTCCTTTCCCTGATCACAACCAGTCGCCACGCAATACATACCAGTCAGCCATGGGTAAACAGGCAATGGGCGTGTTCCTTACGAACTACCAAATCCGTATGGATACGATGGCGAATATCTTGTACTATCCTCAAAAGCCACTCGCGACGACACGGGCAATGGAACACTTGCGGTTCCGTGAGTTGCCTGCTGGTCAAAATGCGATTGTTGCGATTCTGTGCTACTCAGGCTACAACCAGGAAGATTCGGTCATTATGAATCAGTCGGCCATTGATCGGGGTCTATTCCGGTCGTTGTATTACCGGACGTTCCAGGATATGGAGAAGAAGGTCGGCGTAATCACAATGGAGGAGTTCGAGAAACCTACACGCGATACAGCGATCCGTTTGAAGCACGGCACGTACGAGAAACTCGACGTTGATGGTCTCGTGCCGCCAGGCACTCGTGTGTCGGGAGAGGATATCATTATTGGCAAGACAGCGCCGTTGCCGCCTGACAGTGATGAGCTTGGTATGCGAAGTAAAATGCATACGAAGAAGGACGTCAGTACACCGATGAAGAGCACAGAGAGTGGCATTATTGACCAGGTGCTCATCACCACTAACGGCGAGGGTGCCAAGTTTGTCAAAGTGCGTGTGCGTTCGACGCGTGTGCCACAGGTCGGTGACAAGTTCGCTTCTCGTCATGGTCAAAAAGGCACCATCGGAATTACCTATCGGCAAGAAGACATGCCCTTCACGTGTGAGGGTATCACGCCAGACATTATCATCAATCCACATGCCATTCCTAGTCGTATGACCATTGGCCACTTAGTCGAGTGCTTGCTATCAAAAGTTGCCACATTGTCAGGACAGGAAGGCGACGCGACGCCATTCACCGATCTTACAGTGAAGGGCGTGAGTGATATTCTCTTCTCCTTGGGCTTCCAATCACGTGGTTTGGAAGTGATGTACAATGGCCACACTGGCCGCAAGTTGCAGGCGCAAGTGTATCTTGGTCCAACGTATTACCAGCGCCTAAAGCATATGGTGGATGACAAGATTCACAGTCGTGCGCGCGGTCCTGTTCAGATCCTGACGCGCCAGCCTGTGGAAGGCCGTTCGCGCGATGGTGGCTTGCGATTCGGTGAGATGGAGCGTGATTGTATGATTTCACATGGTATGGCAAACTTCTTGAAAGAGCGCATGTATGATGCGAGTGATGCGTACCGACTGCATATTTGTGATCTTTGTGGACTGACCGCCGTTGCCAACCTGCGCAAGAGCACGTTCGAATGCCGTGCATGTCGCAACCGCTCGGCGATTTCTCAAATACACATTCCCTACGCGGCAAAGCTTCTCTTCCAGGAGCTTATGAGTATGGGTATTGCCTCACGGTTGTACTAAGTAGGCGAATAGCATGTGTTGTTTCAAACCATGAAGACAAGCATGTAATGGCGAATCTTTGTTTGCTGTATACTACATCTATGTTGAACTTTGAAGTAGAAAACCAAGGCGTCTACCGCGTTGAATGAACGTTGAGCTGAATAGCTGTATTTCTAGAGTAGCAGGTGGCTTATCGAGCTACCTCTATAGTAGAAGAAATTTCTAAGACATAAATGTAGCTTGTTATTTAGAGACATCTGTGAACAACTCGGTTAGCCCAGATTACGTCCCATTGAAATACTTTCAAGACATGTGTTCATAGCTATGACATGATGCCGCGATGGTAGAAACCCAACTAAAGAAACCAGGAACGGATTTCTACAAGCATACATGTACCCGTTCTTCATCTCTCACAAACTCCTTTTCATGAAGTACTCATTCTTACCTATCATCAACTCCGGCGAAACAAGCTACGCATGCCTTGACTTGATTTTTCTTTGGATAATGACTTGTTCGACAAATCCTGCAAATCACGTTCACCGGTATGCATCATATTCATTTGTGGGGAATGGGGAAGCGATGTCTCTGCATCAGGGATATCGTTTCTCAGTTGTGAACCTGCTGTCGGCGGCGACGGCGCCTGACTCATCATTAAATCCTTATTTGTGTTGGCATTCGTAAAACTAGGCCGACCCGACGAAGTGCCCATCATGCGCGATTCGTCAAAAGATGTGCCGACCTTCGATGGCATAAAGTGTGGTGGGTGAAGTGGGTCATGCGCCCCCCATGATGACGATGTCGGCAGAACAGCTCCGGACGAATTTTGGAACGGTGGAGGGCCATCAAACGATTCGTCATTGTGCGAGGCAGGACTGCCGAAGAAGCCCTGCGAGGGTGCTTGACGTCTAGGCGCAGTCGTGGCCAATTCGGGCGCCATGACCGGAGGTGTTTCGATCAGTAACGACTGTGGTTCAATAGAGCGCATGTGCGGCCGACCGGCAGCCCCACGACTCAATGTGCTTAGGGAGTTCGCCGATGCACGTGAGCGGTCTAGTAGGGACAAGTCCTCTTCAGACATGCTAGGCGAAAGATGCTGCTGCTGCTGCGGCTTTTCTTCTTTTCTGCGCCGGGGCCACTTGAATTTTGGAGACATTTTTGAGAAAAAGTGACGTGACGGCGAATTCAACACACCATTATGCTCGTGACTCAGTTCAGCTGAAGCCTGCGCATCGGGTGCCAACTGGTTGCCGTTGAGTTGCAAATTCGGACTCATCGGGCTCATCGATGAAATCGGCATGGGTTCATGGTTGGGCGGTGTCATTCGGCCTTGTACATGCAGCGGTCCTGGCACTGAAGGGCCTGAAGATTCAGCATCAGGCGCGAGAGGAGGCGCATGAGTCGGAACCGAGTTGATGCTCGACTCAGGGCTCGTCATAGCCGCAGGGCCAAGCATCGGCATCGCCGTAGATGCCCGCTCTTTCCGTCCGAGCTCCTGTGGCATTTGTCCATCAGATGCGGGAAGTGAAGAGTTTGGCATCACAGGCACGTCAGCATTTTGGTGTACACCGGTCACTTGAGGCTGCGGTTCGCTTGTCGACGAAGATACAGCTGGCTTGGATGCAGCAGCCTTGTCGGTCCAGCGGGCCCAATCGTCGTCGACGGCTACAGGTGGCGGCTGCACAGGTCCAGAGGGCTGCATGCGTTGCAACACAGACTCGAGTTGGGTCGTTGCATCATCTGGATTAGAGAGCCACTGCGTTTGGGAAAGTTCATGCTCATCTTTGGGCGGCGGTTGTGGTGGTCCGTTGGGTGGAAGATCCCATCGCACACTCCATGCGCCGTCATGCGGAGGAATCGACACGTCCAAGGCACCCAGTTTTGACAAGAGTGGCTGTTGTGCCGGTACAAGCTGCGTCGGCACAGGCGGTGTTGAATTTTGAGGAATACGCTCAGGGGGGTGCTCGGGCAAAGGCGCCGCGGATTCAGGGGGTGTCAACACACGAGATGATGGAACGTCCGATGCACGTGCTTGAGGTGCAGCCTGGGCCCATGAATTCTCCTCCCAAGCAGGCGCCTCCAGTCTTCGAGGAGCAAACGATTGAGAGTCCCGTATTTGTAGTGGTTCAGTTGATGAGGCCATGACATCATGAGGCCACGGGTCATGCAATGGATACGAGTCACGCATTTGCGGTGGCGCTGGATGTGAGGCGAAAGAGATATTGTCTTGCGGCCAACCATCAGAAGAAGCTTGCCATGCTGGGCGAGGTCCATGACCCCACTGTGCCAATGCGCTAGTCAATGGCGTCTGCTCTGCACTCCAAGCTGGAGCCTCACCATTAGGCAGGCCCCAAACTGATTGATCGACTGCGGGCTGCCGGTGAGCGACGTCAATGGTCGAAGAACGCTGCATGTCGTTAGAGCCTTTGGGGTCCGCCGGAGGCTCGTCCAACTGCAAAGCAACAGCAGGAGGCGCAGGGGGGGCGGGCGGAGCAGCTGAATCGGCCGGGCCCATGGGAGTTGTACCCGATGATGTCCATGAAAGCGACGTGCCAAGTGGCGCAGATGCAGACGCATGGCTTGACGATCTTACATGGCCTGAGGGCACTGGCGCGCTCGAGAACTGAGCAGGAGCGTCCATAGAGCCAAGATCTGGTGAATCTTTGAGATTCAACAGGTCATCCGTATGGCTGGAGTGCGTGGAAAGAGCAGCACGGCTTGCAATCGGTACGGGTGAATCAGGTTGTTCACGGATTGTGTCGGACATCATAGATCTTTCAGCCATGAGATTACGCCGCACACCCGATACAAAAGGACGGCGGTGCGCATCACTGCGCGGTGAAAGAAGCTCAAGCGCACGTTGCAGATCGCCTAATGTATTGTTGAAGTCAATACTATCTTGCCGACTGAGTTGGACAGCCGATGGTGCCTCGATAGATGCGTGCTCTTGATGCGGCAGACCCGCCGTAGGTGCCGGTTCAGAAGCAGGTGCAGACAAAGACGCAGATGTAGGGGCAGATGGCCACGGGGATGACTTATCACTGCTGAGTGACGTTGACTCCGGCTCAGGGAGCGAGTTACCAAGCATGATCGGAGAACGCAACGAAGCATTGCTTCGGTGTCTGACACGGTCGATAGCTCCGCGTTTTGGAGCAACATCAGCGACGTCTGATGGCATCGCCAACGTATTTAACGCAGGCATCGGTGGCTCCTCCAACATGGAGTTGGGCTGCTCTGCTGGCTGATTGGGCCGTGAGGCACTGGTCATCATAAGTGGCGGTGGCAATGGCATGGGTCGTGAATGCCAGTCATTTGGCGGTACATGTGGTGTGCTTGTACTACGCCGATGTCCGCGAGCTTTTTCATCGGTTGTCATCAACTCATTGTCGGGATCTTGGCTTTCCATCACTTCATTCATGCGAGCAGAAGCACGCTTCACAGAGCGTGGAACATCGATGGACGCCCGGTGCTTGTGACGCCGAGCCAATGCACTTTTCCGCTCTTGTTCGGTGAGCCTGTCACGAGCTTCTTCAACATCAAGTTCAGGAGAAGGTGGAGTACGCGGCTTGCTAGGCTCATTCGACTTGTGGGAGCCAAAGAGCCGCGATGCAGCAGCGGACAAACTTGCAACAGTAGAGCTCATAGTATGGCGGTCACGCTTGGGTTCCGCCTCTGGAGCAGCATCGTGTTTCTTATCCTGTTTGTCGTGAAGTTCGGAATCAACACCTTTGCTGTGACCATGGTTGACCACGTCGCGATGATCATCCTCGTGGGCATCAATTGTATCATGATTGTGAGTTGAAGGTCTCTCATTCGATTCGAGACGGCGATTATCATCCATAGGCTGGTCGTAGTCGAGATGACGTTGTTTCGACGACGGCCGGGGGGGCGGCGGCGGCGGCACTTGAGGGGACGCCGGTGATGCAGGCGACGAGGATGAGAAGGCATCGTGTGAGAATTGCTGCTGTGGAGGCGTGCGAATCACGACAGACCCTGTCTCTGAAGGCAAAGGTTCAGTGGCCCATTCATGCTGATCGTAAAGAGGCCTATCAGCGGCGGGAGTTGTGGGGGCTGTAGCCATGTCAGGCGCGCTGCTGGTGGGTGCGGATTCGGACACCTGACTCGTCGGCTCGATAATAGGCGCATCACGAAGGTTGACAGGTGCATCCTGAGGAACCATGTCATTTTCCGGCGAAACACCGGACGCAGGCTCTGGAGGCATGTATATGTATGATGTCGAACGCGGCTTGGGCGGCGCTCCGGAAGGGGGTGGGGGCAGGACGCGGGACGACGACGGCGAAATCACATGTGAAGCTAGATGAAGAGGGCGCGGTCCGCCGGTCTTGGGCGCAGGAAGCGGTGGCGCATCCGACGATTTGTTCGACACAGAGCTTTCAGCGACGGCTTCTGCATGCGCAAGGAAGGGACGCCACCATTTTGCACGAAGAGGATCGACAGCCCATTCTAGCCTCGCGACGATAGGAAGGCGACCTGCCTCGAAGGAAAAAGACGCAGGTCCTGGCGTAGAACGTGTTGAGCCGAGAGACATCTGGCTTGCCACGCGAGGTAAACGGCGTGAGGGCGTTCCTTGCCGAGAACGCGGTGACGGATTTCCTCTGCGGTGATAGGTCAGCGAGGGCATGCGAGTGGAAGAGTCGGTATCGAATACATCCATCGATGCGTTCACATCATCCATGTCTTCTTCCTCGAAAAAGCTACTCCATAGCGTCGCCCACGTACTGTCGCCAATACGAGGGCCATCGCCGCCTTGGCCATCATCAACAAGATAAAGTGATATGCCACCAACACTAGGAAGACCGTATTCCCGTGCAATTGCGTACAGCTGACCACCTAAAGTTGGATATAGCGGCAACAAAGTACCGCGACGTGCCAAGGAGCGAACTGAGGTATTGCGAGGAAGCGCCTCGACAGGCAAATCTGGTGGTGGGATCACCGTTACGAAGTAAGACGAACTTGCTGATACAGTCGAGCGCCCCGGGTACATACGCGAGGGCGCACGATGCTGCGTAGGAAGTGACTGAGATTCTGAACGCGCCCCTTCATCATCACTATCTGGGAAAGCGTCCGATTGGTACGTAGAAACGTCAACACCCTGTCGTGGATCACGGATCAGGGTCGTCTGGTCTGGATCGGTGGGATGATATGCATCATGCATTCGCCCCAGCATCGCCAAGAGCAACCGATCCTCGGCTCGAGAAACCGCGTAGGCAGGGACGTGAAAGAGCGCACAAAGTTTGACGCGGCGCGAGAGAGTGACGACGGCCGAGAAATCAGGGGTAGGGACGCTGGGTTGACAGAGCTACCAGATCAGGAAAAAAAATTTCTGAAGTGACCGCGACAGACTGACAGGTCCAGTGCCGCCGGCTATTGAAAGAGAGATATTCGCGCCACACGCAAGGCGATGACGCGTAGCGCGTGTGCTGCAGACTATATTCTGCAGGTGCGCCGAGGTCTCGGCGCTATGAAGGCACTCGGGCATGCACGTACATGCATATGAGGCAGCAAATCAGATAAATCCTTACAGGAGGCACGCATGGCCGCGCACCTGCCTACATTGCACACACGCACACAGGACAAAGACTATGAAGAGATCAAGCCGCATAGTACAACCGAAGCAATACAGATACACAAACCTATCTTACATGAATTATACGTCATCGTTATCATACACAAGCGACGTTCGATGTTGAAGAAGACCCCGCCTTGATGCGCAGCATCGCAGCGGCATGCTCATACTGAGTTAAATGCACCGGCACATAGACTGTCGTAGCTGAGGAAGAGTCATGTGAAGTTGAACCGAAAAGGAGGTGTGCGACCTTATCGCCATACCAATCGCCATCAGGATCCGTCCAATAGACGCGCTTGATGCCAGCCCAGTACATCCACTCGAGACAGCGCCAGCAAGGACGGCTATCGGCGTACCTGGGCTCGACAGTTGGAATCGGAATTCGAGACGATGTGAATCCATGCTGCCGACGCCGTTGCTCCTTCGCCTTGGCCTTCGACTCAGTGTCTTGCAAAAGCCGCACCACGTACAAGTCTGCACCACGAATGCGTGAGTCAGTCATTATCGGCTGAGAGCGTCTTGCAACCACCTTTCGATACGCAACGGCTGTAGTCTGAGGACATGTTGCAGAAGCCTTTGTATTCGCGTTCACGTTCACCTTTGACGTTTCAGTTAATGTGAAACCCACTGCACCGTTGTCTGCTTCACTGGGTGGTGTAGAAGGATGTGAAGACGATGACGACGCAGTCGAAAGTTCGCTCGCAACACTATCGGCGCCGTCTGACCCGGCTGTATCACTTGAAGCACTACCGCCCGAACTTGCATTCTTAAGTCCACGAGCTTTCCGCTCGCGCTTCAACTGCTTCCGTTGCTCAATGCGTTGCGCACGCTGAGCCTGGAGTTTCTGTTGACAGCGCTTCAGTACCTGATTACCGGCCCAAGGCCCACATCCAAGGCCCACACCATTGAGTCCAGCGTTGCGTGAGTGACGGTTTTTCTTCAGTTCGTTCTTGATAGCGCGGTTTAAGACACCACTGAGACTCGGGGGCAAAAGCGACGCGCTGTTGCTCCCGCTTTGCGCCCTCGACCAGTGCACGGTCACACTTGGTCTTCTTGATGTCCATGGCACCCTTACCGGTGGACATCGAGGACGCGTCGCCAAAGCGGGAGCCATCCTGCATCGCGAGCGACATAACCTTTAGCTTCGCACATGCCATGTCGACGGGGTCTACAACCAGGCTGCTTCGAGGGATATGGGGCTTTGCACCGCGAAGCGCTGTTGTGATGGCGTGCATTTCAGCATGCATACTAAAGTATGATTGCGGTTGAGAGCCTGCGTGGCAGCAAGGGTGATTCGGCCAAGCCTGCTCGTCCTCTTGGTCGGCAGCCGTGTCATTATCCACTGGCAATTCAATGGTGGCATGTGCATTGAGAGGCCCACTGAATCCAGTACGCACATGATTGTGTCCCTGGCCTAGGATTTTACCACCCTTAGTGATAATGGCGCCGTGTCGATACCTCATGTTGGAGCGCAACGCCTCTTGTGTAGCAGCATTGCGCAACTTATCTCCGCGCTTTAGACTAGGCATTGTCAGTCAAGTTGAATGTCAACAAAATGCGTAGGGAAGTGGCAGGACTTGATTGTGAACAGGATTCAGTTCAGTGTATCTTCCAACGAATGAGGAAGGAAGGCCGAATGCCAAACAGTGACAAACGCGAAAAAAAATCCAACAAACCGCGCGCTGTACGACATCGCCGGCGGATTGACTCGAAATCTGTCGGCCGACAGACCCATTTTGACTCATGGTTCCTCTGAGTCAGACGAGATGGTGATATAGGTTTGGGGTGCCACACTTGAGGCCGTCGCAGGCGTTGATGCAGTAACGGGAGTGTCATCAGCGTCCGATGAAACAAGATCAATCGATGTAGGCTGGGAGGAAGAAGTAGGGGTGCCGCGCTTGGGGATTATGAGTGTCGGCGGGTTTGAAGTCGAAGGTGTATGCGTATGGTACGGCAAAGACATACATGGTGGCGACGATGACGGGAGGGATGAACTGGGTGTCGTGGATGCTAGTTGGCTTGACTCGAGTCTTTGTAGTAGTGATGAAGTTTGATGAGCCTGGCAGGACAGGGATCTTTGAGTCGTTGAAGAGGAGGTGGCAAGTTGCGGTTGCGGTTGGTTTGCATGCTCGACTTGCTGCATGACTTGCTCAGCATCCATGAGCCAAACATCGTCGTCATCGTCGTCATTATCATCATCGATACCTTGGTCGCCTGATACGTGTTTATCTGAAGCCGTGACAGTTGGTTCAGGCAGAGGAGGTTGAAGCAGATCAAAAGATTGGGGCTTGCTGACTGGCGTGTGCTCAGGTTGACGCCCCGCAAGGGGCTGGTGCCGTTGTTTCTCCATCTGTGATGATAATGTTGATGGTTGTGATGGGTATGACTTCAGCGACTGTTGGCGCTGCTGCTCGACGCCGCCGCGTGGCAGTATCTTTCCCAATGCCGAGCCGATGCGCTGCGCAAGCTCAGCCAGGGAATCCATCTCAGGCACTGTGCCACCTAGGACGCGGACTGTAGATGGCGTGAGCAATAGAGCGTCTTGTTCGTACATAGGATGGAGGAGGAGGAGCTTCGTGCCGAGGCATGTATCTAGCGAAAGGGAGGGAATCCGCTCGTACTCGTACGCGACAATAGGCGTCGAGATATAACCGTCGCTCAGTTCAAGACGAAGCATCCCACGAGGATACGGTGCTGTGGGCTCTGATTGCCTAGCCACCCAGACATCATGTAGTGCTTGAGCAGGCACCCCAACATCCATCACGCCTACGATCTGCACGAATGCATGGAGAGACTTGTCTATGCACGTAAGAGAGGCATGATCCATTGACTGTACCAAGTCTGATGCCATGAGCTGCGCACGGACACTATGGTGCAGTAGAGAAGTGTGTGACAATAACGACGCGTCGCGAGCGCACAAGTGTGCAATGCACTCGGCGACCCATTCTTCACTGAGAGGAATGTTGCCCAACTCAGCTTGGAGTACTGCGCAAGTATCATGAAGGAGCGGCTGTACGTCAAGGTGCATGGAGACGATGGTGCGGTCCCCGACACGCTCGAGCGTCGCTGAATCAGCGCGTGAGAAATGGTGGTTTGTTCACGCAGCACAGTCAGAATGGATGGACTAGTGTGTGGCGTTGGTTTGTGGAGAGCGTGGTGCGTGGCAAAATGTACATAAATCCTCGATTTATTGACCTCGGGCTTTAGGGCAGACGCAGCGAAGGGTAAGTGGGAAAAGCACAAGCCGCACGGGTTGTACGTTCCTACCGCTTAGCCTATACGTGACGGTTGTTGTTGACAATGTATGCAATTGTGCGACAGCAGATGCTTCGAGCGGGCTCGCTCATGCGCACGAGTGCAGCCTACCTGCACACAAGCACGGCTGCGCGTGAGTTGAGCAAGTTTACGATGCCTGCGATGAGTCCAACTATGCAAGATGGTGGCATTGCTGCGTGGCGGAAAAAGGAGGGCGAGTCATTCAACGGCGGTGATGTGTTGCTCGAAATCGTAAGTAGGAAACAGGTTGAAAGGTATGGCGTGATGCTGACTTGGGCGCTCGTGTGTAGGAAACAGACAAGGCGACGATGGAAGTGGAAGCACAGGACGACGGTGTGCTGGCCAAAATTATTGTACGTTTGTGACGAGACAGAGCATGGGAGAGGCTCTACAAGGCCTTGAACTCGGGCACTGTGAATATCAGAGCTAACTCGATTGTGTTTAGGCCGACGCAGGCTCGAAGAATGTGCCAGTGAACTCGACCATCGCTATTATTGGTGAAGAAGGCGATGACTTGTCGGGTGCAGATGCGCTAGCGAAGGAGGCAGAGAGTGAATCGGCCTCGGCATCGGCCGGCGAAGCAGAAAAGGCGGCTAAACAAGAAGAGAGTGCGAAGGAGGAAGAGTCGAAGCAGAAAGAGGCCAAGAGCGAGGAGGAGGACAAGTCGGCAGCGCCCAAGCCCCGCGAGAGTGACGACAGCGGCTCAGCTTCGAAGCTCGCATCGATGGACCATTTGAGTGCGAGCCCTATCGCGAAGCGCATTGCCCTTGAACGGGGCATTCCTCTGTTGCAGGTGAAGGGCTCGGGACCCAATGGCCGCATTGTGAAGGAGGACGTGGAGAAGTTTGCCTCAGGCTCGGGAGCCGCCGCCGCCGCCACGGCGTCCACCGCCGCTGCAGGTGGCAGTGCGGCAGCGTACACGGATCAGCCCCTGTCGAACATGCGTCGTACCATTGCCAAGCGCCTGACCGAGAGCAAGTCGACGGTGCCGCACTACTATGTCACGTTTGATATTGAGATGGACCGTGTTCTGCAGTTGCGCGAAGTGTTCAACCGTGCGTCGGCAGAGGCGGCGCGTGGCGACGAGGCCAAGGCGAAGCAGGCGAAGCTGTCGGTGAATGACTTTATCGTCAAGGCTGCGGCGTTGGCTCTGAAGCAAGTGCCGGCGGCTAACTCGGCGTGGCACGGCGAGTATATTCGTGAGTACCACACACAGGACATTAGTATGGCCGTCGCTACGCCGAACGGCCTCATCACGCCGATCATCCGGAACTGCGGCGCGATTGGTCTTACCGAGATTGGCAAGCAGAGCAAGGAGCTCGCCAAGAAGGCGCGCGACGGCAAGCTGAAGCCGGAAGAATACCAGGGCGGCACGTTCACGATTTCAAACATGGGCATGATGGGCACGTCCCACTTCACGGCGATCATCAACCCGCCGCAGAGCTGTATCTTGGCGATCGGCGCGACAGAGGCACGCCTCGTGCCGGACGAGTCGACAGACAAGGGCTTCAGGACCGTGCAGGTGATGAAGGCGACGATCTCGGCGGACCACCGCGTTGTCGATGGTGCGTTGGCCGCCCAGTGGATGCAGGCATTCAAGGCAGCGCTCGAGAACCCACTCTCGTTTATGCTGTGAGACATTCTTCTACATAGGACTGTGGGTCTGCGTCGTGCTGTGCTGTGCCAGGCTATGCTGAGCTATGGAATGCCGTGCTGTACAGTGCCGCACCGCACGTATGTGTGGGTGCGTGTGTGGTGATTCACTACTACATACAGACGAGCTAGATTAGGATGTGCTTTCTTTTCTATTAGCGAGACGGTGATCGGCCGCTTGGATCAGCACCTTGGCCGCTTCCTCGAACGCCTTACACAGGACATGAGGCACGTCGCGGAACTCGGGCACATCGTCACATGACACAGCGAGGGAAAAGTCTTTCGCATAGCTAATCATTCCGATAGCCATCGTTGCCTTGCCGGGCGAGCTGGGTGGCAGCACATGGTAGCTGTAAGCCTCATGCCGGCCGAACTTGACAGGCTCTGTAGGGCCGGGCACGTTCGTAGCGACATGGTACTCGCTGAACGCACGATAGAACAACTGCCGAGTAACGGGGTAGTTTGGTAGGAAGCCCACACGGTGCCTGCACCAGTACAGGAACAGCTTGTACCAGATTTTGGGAAGGTGTGACTTTTTGAGGCGCATCATTTCCTTGTGCACATCTGCAAGCATGTTCTCAACGGGCGTCTCGTCCAGGTTTGGGTACTTGAGCCAAATCATCGCGCCAGTCGTAAAGTTGTGCAGGTCCCAGTTGCCCTGGGGCCGCACCGAGATGGGAATAAAAATGGCAGCGCGGTTATCGCTTGACGTGCCGACCGGACTCAGCCGGCGTGACGCCTGCGCCATAGCCCGAGCGAGGATCGCAATAGCAACGTCGTTGAGGGTGAGGTTCATGGCTTCTGTTGAGTACGCCTCGCGGATGCGTTTGATTGCGTCCATCGATATGCCGTCCGAGTGGAAGTACAGCCGCTGCGGCGTACGCTTCATCTTCATGTTGCGGTATACGAACGACCTGCGCCGGCGCATGTACAGTTCGCGAATCGTGTAGCACGTGTGCGAGATGGTGCCAAAGACGGAGGGCTTGAGCGCCTTACGTTGGCTCTTTTTCTTTTGCTTCGAAGTGTCGACCCACTGCTGCACTTCCTTGATGCCCATGCCTTTGGACATCGCAGTAAGTGCGGCATGGTATGACTGGATCATACCTTGGCCATCGGAAAAGCAGTGGTGGATTTTGATCATGAGCGCGCTTTTCCCACCGTCGGCTGTATTGAGGCCTTGCACGAGAAGTGCCTCCCACACGGGCTTGTTGTAGTCGAAGTGCCGAGCAAGAAAGCGTCCCGCGACCTTGAACAGCTGCTCGTCGGTGCCGTGCCCTTCACACGAGATCACTTCGATGTTCTCTGACACGTGGAAGTCCTCGTCAATGCGCCACTGCGCTGGGCGGAGCCATGAGCCGGCCCGCAGCGTCTTGGAGTACATCATGCGCGGCCCTCGGTTCGGCGGCAGATTCCCCCGCTTCATCGCCTCGTTCCGCTCGCGATGCACGCGCTCAGCGTCTTCGGCCGTCTGCTTCCGCCGCCGCTTGTCGCGCCGATGCGCCGAGTACGGCTCAAAGTCCACGACGTATCGGTACTTTGGATATAGCTGCACTAGCACCTCGAAGAAGGCTCGCACCGTCTTGTAGTCCAGGCGTGTCTTGAACAGGTATATGGAAAAGCACGCCGGCTGGTACGTGTCGTCCTCCATGAGAAGTGTGAGGTTGTCGATCCCATTCATCGCAAATACACGGCCTTCTTTCATTGTATTGACTTGGTTGCGCGGCGGCACAGCGAGATGTCGCGTCTTGTTCGTCCGGGGTGGCTCACGGGCAGCCATCATCACATCGTGGTTCTCAATCGTGTCGTGAAAGACGGTACTGCCAGATGTTTCAATCGAGCGTGCATCCATCGCTGATCGGCCACTCCCCTCCAGCAAGTTGGCTGTGCGGCTGGACGACACAAAGGCACGGTTCGTGGGCTCTTGCCGTGGCATGCTTTTGCGCCTCGGCCCATGACTTGGTCGTGACTGGTGCCGGTGTGCATGTGGTGCGACGGCCGCAGCATTTCTGGATGCATCAGATCGCCGTGAACGCCGTGGTCGCAGAGGAGCATCGGTATCACCGCCTAGGTCAGCCCGACGTGAACGCCGGCGGACGGGGTCACCGGCGTCGTCGTCGTCGTCATCGTCTAGCACAGGCCGCCGTGAGCGCCTTGTCTTAGGCGTCATGCCATGCTCTCCACCTAGCTCAGAGGTGCGTGCATGCCGCGGCGTCGGAACATCTGTGCTGTCGTAAAACTCTGATCGTCGCGACGATCGTGGTGTCGATCCATGAGCAGTTTGAGCTGGCGCAGTCCGTCGCGCACGCCGCGACATCATGATCTGATCCTTCTCCTCAGGAGCAGCATCTCTGTGTAAGGTCCCCGAAGATAAACGCGTATCTCGACTGTGAGTGTGCCTTCTTGGCGCATGGGCGGAATGGCTATGGTGTGAGTGAGAATGGTGGCTTTGCGCGGCAGGCGCATGGGTTCTTCGAGTGGTGTGATTCATGGAAGTGGATTCGGAGCCAATATCATCTTCTTCGTCGTCTTCCGCGTATGGATCTGTAAACTCAACAGGTCCATGCGACGACGCCACATGATGACCTGCATGAGAATCCGGCGGTGTGTGAGACTGGCGAGCTCGTCGAATGCGCCGCTTCACACGCTGTGCATGTTCGCGAGTATGATGATCGTCATCCGTCCATCCTACTGAGTAATACCTGTCGCGCGGCGGATCACGATCCATGTCAGACACAGAAGGTAGGTATTAGGGACAGGTGCGCGGCTCTCACACACTCTCTCTATCCAGGGCGGTGGAGAGGTCCAGAATAAACATACACATACACACGCATCCAAATGCAGTAGGGTAATTTTCTCGATGCTCGTCGGCGTTGGAGGCGACGCAGGAACTCTAGCGAATAAGAAGCTGCAATGTGCGATCGTCTTATTTTTTTTTTCCACCTATAAATCAGTCACCCAATTGAGAGCGCACGCGTTAAGAGAGGCGAGGGGGGGGGTGGGGGTTCGAATGGATCGGGTGAGATCGGGCGGGCAATTGGATGATCATCATGCTAAATGCATCCCGGCGACGCCGCCGCGTGACTCTGCCTGGCGATTCGTCGCATGAGTCTGGCGCTTCCGCTCGGCGGCAAATGCCTTTTTCGCAGCAGACTTGGCTTGTTTGCGCTGCTGCTTTTCCTGCTTGACGGCTTTCTTGCGCTGCCGGCGTTCCTCCGCACTTTCGTTGCGGTCCCGCCTGTGGATCTGGCCCCGAGGCTGCGAGGCTCCTGCATGTAGAGGCTTTGTACCAACGTCATTGTCAGCGCTCTCGCTTTCATCATCATCATCACCATCACCATCACCATTGCTGTCACTGTCGGGCGATGATGCACGCGCAGATCCAAGTGCTTCGTTGCGCTCACACTTGGGTGGCTTGCGTGCTGATGTGTAGCCGACGACTTGCGGCATACCTGTTCGTGGGTGGAGGCGGATTTTGGGAATCCGGCGGTCGTCGCGGCCGCCGATAGCGCTGGACATCGACACGGTTCGCGGGGCAGCTGATCGGTCGGTCACACTGCCACGAACACTGTCTGATGCACGGATCGTCCGGGGATGGTTTTCCAGATTCGTCTTGGTTGTTTGGATCGTTTCGACGTCCCACTGCTCTCGATCACGACCAATGATATCGGGGTTGAGGAACGGATTTTCCTGGGCAGACTGTGCAGCATGTGAATCCTCTTCGTCCTCGTTCTCATCATCGACGCCCTCGCGAATATGTGCATGCCCCAAAGCTTTGCGTACCAGCTCGAGCTTCTCATCCGCTGACGTTGTTCGGTCGCCCAGTGTCGGTCGAAGCTTGCCTCCAATGACTTCCTGATGATCCAGAAAATCGTCGAGAATGTGGTCGAGATCTTGCCGCGTGAGTTTCTCAGCTGTCTCATGGTCAAGTTCGTCCGCCTCTGGATCGTCCATGTCAGCCTCACCGTCGTGTACATCCGTAAACGCGCCGGTCAGTGCATCCAGCTCAGGGTCCCCTGTCGCTCGCCCACCGTAACTGCGAATGACTTGATCAAACTGCGAGTCCAAATCGGTGAGTCCTTCATTCCGGAACATGGAGGACGACGTCATAGTCCATGCGGTCGATGCACCACCAACACTTCCTTCACGCATCGACGCTGCGCGCCGTGCGAGCACACCAGGCTTGCCCTTTTTTCCCAGTGCCGAGCCTGTCGAAGACACGGATCCTGCTCGACGGCCAGAGCGTCTTGCTGCCGCAGAAGGGCCCAATTCACCCAGCGTATCGCGATCCTCCTCATCAGCAGCTGCATCTTCGTCTTCGTGAGCGTCGTCACTATCGCCTTGCGAAGCTGCTAGCTTTTTCTGCTGCTCCTTGAACAACGCCACACGTGCTTCCAGACTCAAAGCCGACTCGTCGCCGCCCACAGCGTCTCGTTCTTTCTTTGCTCGCTCCAGTGGGTCCAGCCATATATCATCACCTTCCGGCGCTTGATCACGCCATTCATCACCGGCCGTTCGCTCTCCAGACCAAACTCCGTCCTGCACGAGATCCGTGAAAAAATCGTCTTCGAGCTTGTCGTCAACAAAGGCATCGTCGTCCAGTGCTTCCAGCGTTTGTCGTAAGTGCGGGTCCATATCAGGCTGGAGTCCTTGCGGTGCAGGTTCTTCATACGCCTGCGCAAGCGAGATCTCGTCCGCTGCAAACACGGATGATGGTAGGAGCAGATTGTGTTGATTCGCGATGGTTGGCTTGCTCGACGACGCGCTGGTCTTGCCGGCATCGTCCTCCTTGAGAGAAAAGCCAGGTGCACGGTCTTTGGGCTGTACAGCTGAAGGGATCCATACCGCTTCGGTGTCATCTTCTTCGTCTACCCCGCCACGCTTGCTGTTTTCCGTGTCATGAATGGCACGAAGATGCTGCATATAATCGTATTCTGTGTCATCGTAGTATACACCGTAGAGGGCCGCCTCGCCGATATTTTTTCGCAGCGGCTTTCCATTTGCATCAAGCTCAAGTGCAGGGTCTTCTTGGGCTGGTTCTGCTCGTGATTTTCCCTACAGTGGTTAGCGCAGATTCCCATGGCATGTGACGCGTCACTCGCCATCGACGTATGCATACCTTGCTCCGATTCAATGGTTCATAGGGTTTGAGTACGTGCTGACCCACATCTGGATCATTGCGCATCACATCACGCTGCGATCGATGCACGACCTGAAAGTGCACCGCGTTCGGCTGACGCCAGATGGATTTGGGCGCCATTCTGCATCGATAATTTGTGTGACGAGTCTTGCAGCAGAAAAAAGTAGCGTGCATGAGGAAAGGCCAAGCCAAAAAAAAAAAAAAAAACAAAATTGACCACGTGGCTAGTGCCCTCCTCGTCCATCAACCTCGCCAGAGGTGGAGAGAGATGAAAAAGAGGCGCGCACTTAGTGGCCACCAGTCAGCAGTCGTTGGTGTGTCATACACCACTCCCAATTCAAGCTCAGCTCACGAACCAACTGACTTTTTCCATTTTCGTTATCTTTTTTTTTTTTCCTACTTCGTTTTCCGCACGCCCCCCTCCTAGAGATGGACGATCAGCAACCACTGCTTCTTCCTGGACAGCCATTTCCACCATTGCAAAAGGGCGAGTTTGTCTTGGGAGATGGCGCCTATGGCCGTGAGGGATACGTAGTCTCGGACCGCATTGGCCATGGAACTGAGACAAGGCTTGGCACGCAGACAATCGTAAAGGTTGTTGGTACACAGCCCCCGCTCGCGCTGCCCAAGGCAGGCAGTACGGTGCTGGGTCGTGTGACGCGGGTGAATCCGCGCCAGGCAACAGTATCGATCCTCGTGGTTGATGGCCTGCCGTGTGGTGGTGCACAGGCCACGAGAGTCGGCGCTTCGAACAACAAGGCGGCCGGTGAAGGGATCGATGGTAGCGACTTTCAGGGCATCATCCGTGCACAAGATGTACGCAGCACAGAAAAAGACGCCGTCGTCTTGGCAGAGTGTTTCCGACCAGGCGACATTGTGCGTGCGACGGTGATTTCATTGGGGGATGCCCGTTCCTATTACCTATCGACGGCACAAAACGAGTTGGGCGTCGTGCATGCGACAACGCGAGGACCCTCGCAGTATGGATGGACAGCGGCAAAGCATGTGCTGCAGCCAATGTCGTGGCGCGAGATGGCAGATCCCGTGACAGGCCATGTCGAACCGCGTAAGTGTGCTAAGCCAGACTGGCTTGCGTAACGAGCTCCGGCACAGCCGCCTCGAGACGCTGGACGGCTTCGGCGCCATGCGCATCGTCATTGCGTGCAAACTTCAGCAGCGTCTGCACCGTCTTTTTGTCGGGGTATATGGGTGTGTGAGCGCACATGTCTTGCACCACCACATCCACGGCCTCTGTCAGGTGGCCACATCGCGCAAGACACTCGGTCCAAGCATCGTACACAGTCTTTGTCATCAGGTGCGCATACTGGCGACGCACAGTCACGAGGATCTCGCGCATCACGCCCAGCAGGCCAGCTCGGCCACATGTGTCGCACACAATCGTGACAGTGACATCGTCCAGGAAGCGCGGCGCACCAGCATTGTGGCACAGCACCATTAGGCTGTCCCAAATACCCAGCACTTGAGCTGGCGCACCCGCATAGTTGTATGCGTTCATGAGCGCATGGATCAGCACGAGGTCTGGCTCCAGGTGCATGTCTCGCTGGATCAGCTCGTGTGTAGCACGCACGCCTGCAAGCGTGGCATGTGTCTTTGCATAAAAGTCCAGGAGTATGGTATATGTGGATGGGCTGGGATGAAAGCCAGCGCCTCGCATGTCTGCAAGCACTTGGAGCGGCAACTCAGGTGGCGCTGACTCGCCGTCGAGTACGAGTCGGCACAAGAACGCCACGAGTCTCGCATACGTGTCGTGTGTCCAGCCACCTAGTGCATGGGCTCGGTGATACACGAGCCACGCATCGTCATATGTCGAGCAAGCACTCAGGAGGCGCTTCGTCATTGTGATCGTCGCATGTGGCGGCACACGCACGCGCCGCTGAGCGAGCTGATCCAGCACGTCCAAAGCACGCGTTACGTCCTGCAAACGTGCACATGCGATGATCAGTGGATAAAAGAGACCCAAATCAACCTGACGCTGCCGTGGCTTCCGCGGACGGAACCGAGCCAGGAGCGATGTGCGCGACGTCGACATCCAAGAATCGGTGTCTTCGCTCAAATACTCCTGTAACAGCAAGCAGGCCTGATCAAGCGCAGGGACAAAGGCTGCGCAATGTGCCTCGATCAGTGGCTGCAGCAGGGCCGGATCTGGCTCCATCGACCAGAGGGATCGCGCCTCCTTGTAAAGCGCACTGGCTTCGGACACTTGCTGTGGATCCGACGTGACTGAGCCAAGACTATGGTGATGGCCATGGCCCAGCACTGCGTGAATCGCCATGCTTAGTGCATGAGCAGTAGGCTGTACACCCACGGTGGCGTGAATGCGTTGCAAGACGCTAAGCGCTTCGTCACATGTAGTGAGGTGCGTGGGGTCATAACACTGGAAAAGTGTCGATACGGTATAGGAGTCGGGAAGAAAGGCCTGGCGTGTCAAGGCGGCTTCCGCCCGTGCCAGGGCTGCATCAGGTCCGTTCACATGTCCCTCGTAGAGAAGTATAGTATGCCATGCAATTGCATCGTGAGAACTAGCCAAGCGTTTCTGCAGCTCGTCCGCAGCTTCATGCACGACAGCATCAATCGTATGCCGAGACAGCATGCATTCTTTGACATGGGCGTGCACAAACGTGCTGAGGCCAACGACATCAAGCTGCCTCACGCCCAGTTCAACCAACAGCTGCGTCGCCTCAGGCTGTGTGTGTAGACTCGCAAGGAGCGCATTGATGGCGCCTGCTCGTGGAAGCACATCAAGGGCCCGAACATCATTCCAAAGGAGCCATGCGTCATCGCACTGCCTCGTGGCAAGCAATGACTGTAAAGCCCACGAGGCATCATCGCGATGGGGTATCCAGGCTGGGTATAATGCGCGCATCTTCTGCCACGCATGAAAGACCGAGTCAGACTCGTGTGCTGCAACGCAAAGCGCTAGTGAATACAGCTCAGGCCGCGCTGCTGGCGGAGGTAACGTGCCTTGCAGGATGTGTGAGCGGCATAGTTGAGCAATGTCAGCAGCACGAGCATCACTCGCTCGTACGCACCGCACAAGGTGCACGAGATCGGAGCGCGCTCCATTGTCACACTGGCGAAGTGTCCGATTCATCGCTAGAGAAGCCGCCTTTGACCAGTCCAAAGCCGCACTGCGATCATACGACGCGACCATGCGCAATCCCGCATGCATATAGACGGTCCTCGATGCATCAGCTCGGACGCACGGTGCGCACAGACGTCTCATCTGCACACGCAACCCCGTCGACACATGGTGCATGGACGACTGACGTAAGGCTCATGGGGACGAGCGAGATGTAATCGGGCACCCGATCGAGTCGCGAATACGCGCGTTTCACGTCGCTTGTTTCCTTTCTCTGTAGTTGTTCATTTTTGGCTTGCGGCTGACAAACCGATCGACGGGCCGACTGACTGACTGACTCCCTGATCATGCAGGCATCTTTGCCGGCCGGTGCACCTGGCTCAATGGACGTGGGTCCAGATGCACCGTCGGCTGCCAACACCATATCCACGCCGGAAGGCAATCCTGGTGATGCCCCTGCGTCGATTCGTGCGTCTGCACCGACTCCTGCTCCTCACTCAGCGCCAGAGCAGCCTCCTTGTAACAACAAGGCATCTGAGAAAGTTCTTGCCTCTGATACTAGGACTCTCTCGACCCTTAGAGATGGCCTTGGTCGTGGACCTGATCCTGTTGCTAGCACGACTGTATCCCCTCCGCCCGCCACCACACAGGCTGCCGCGCGAGCGCCAAAAAGAGTGTCCAAACCATCGTCCAGCGCGGCGCGCGCAAAACAGACGGCTCTAGCCGACCTAAAAGGTGGAAATATCGGTACGCCAACGCAGGATCCACCTATTCCTGGATTTCTCCCTGCTGGTGGTGGCGGACGAAAAGTGATGCCCGAGCTCGTGCTCCCATTTACGTTGCCTACAAGACCCTTACCTTCCACTGTCCATGGTACTCAAAGCGAATCTGCAGATGCCGTGGCTCTCCCCGACAACGATACGTCGGAGCCACTTGAGAAAAGTGTCGTGTTCCTACAATCCCTCCGGCAAACGCGCATGATGCACATGCTTCAAGTCTTGCCTCCTTTTAGTCACAGGCATCGTGCTGGTACCGACTACTATCACTCCGTACCGCCTGAACTCTTACCAGGTTTGGAGGATGGCTCGTCCCATACACTCATTTCTTTGGGTCGGGCAGATGTGCACGTAGGCCCTGTTGTATACTATGGTGTGCGATTCTGGCAAGCTCGCCCTGTGCCAAAAACTGCCATGCCCAAAGTGAATGACCCGCTTCATCAGCCCCTTCAGCACCATGCTCGACAGCATAACACAGCGCTCACCGCATCAAGTCCCCCAGCCACAGTCACACAGCACAACCAGTCGTCACCACCATCATTCAACTCCCACAGCACGCCAACGTCGGGCGTCTTGGGCTCCACATCTACTGCGAGCTCATCAGGTTCAGAACGAACGACCGCTGCCGAGGCTCAGATATCCCCCCTTGCGCGATCACAAACGCCGCCACCACATCGTATGCCGATGCCTCTCGATCCTGGCTTTGTCGCACGGCTCCAGCACCGGGCTGAAAAAGATCCACACTTGCAACAGCTGCTCCAGCTCGCCCGAACGGGTCAACTCGCTCCGAACGGACTTGCGCAGCTCAATGCAATCTTGGGATCACTCATGGTGCCTACCCCATCGGCTACATCGTCGTCGCCATCGCGACCGGCACTATCTGTGGCGCCTGAGGCATCCACCCCTTCTACGCACGCAATACCAACGTCGTCGGCCGCCTCTGCAGTGCGCACTGCTCCAGGACGTTCGTCACCGGCCCCCTGTCACGACGACGAGCATGCGCCGCCACCCATTGTTCTTGTCGAGTTTCCCGAGAACCCAAGCTTGCATTTCGTTCTCCCCCTCTGGCACACGGCGATCGAGCGGCGCACTACGCATCAAGGCGCGCGTCGAATCCTATTGAGTTTTCTCATTCCTGCTATTGGCTCGAAGGCTGCTGGCGAAAGCGGCAAGAATGAGGCGTCTGAGGCTGTGCGTGGGATGCTTGTGCAGGATCTGGACTCCAAAAAGTCCCATCAGCCGACACGTTCTGACCAGACTGCGACGCAGACAGATGAGATGTCTAGCACGCCGGCCTGCACAAGCGCGTCGTCAGAATCCATGCAGAAATCCGAGGCATCTGAACAACCTGTCACGAACCCTTCGATACCCAAAGCAGCCCCCTCGGGATCCAACGCTAGACGTGCCAGGCGTTCGTCCAGTCGTGCTCGAAATGACCGCAATATTCATGACGCACTTCCAGATCCTAGCACGCGTGTTTCCAAACCGCGACCTGTTCCGACGCGAAACCATGAGTTGTATCCTGTGACTTGGAACATCACATCACAAGCACCGCTGGATCAGAGATTGTGGGAATGTCTTGGTCGTGTTCCTGGTTGTCTCACTGACGGGCAATGGACGTCATCATACGATGAGCGAGTCTGGAATCTACTCAAGGGATCCTTGCGCTCTCGCATGGCATCAAGGCCTCCTGAGTACACACTCCCCGCTCACCTGCTCCAGGAAGATATCCCGGTGGGCCTGGTTGATCACGTAAGTGACCGGTACATGATGCGCATGCTTGTGAATACGAGCCGACCACAGCCGAAGCGGAAGGTGGCTATGCTTTCAGAAACCAAAGACACACCTCGTGCTAATACCGCTAGTATCGCTGTGCGAGCACCAGTGGTGTCGGAGGATGGCTCTGTACCTGTCAAGCCAAAACGCAAACGTCATGTCGCAACGCACAATCCTGATGGGAGCATCAAGAGTTGTGGAGCATGTGGCAAAACCAAGACACCGATGTGGCGTCGAGGGCCCAAAGGACCATCGCAGCTGTGCAATGCATGTGGTGCGAAGTGGAAAGCAGGCCGCTTAGTTGTCCCTGATGTACCGCCGCCTCCAATATTAAATGATGTGATGCCAATTCGCCACGTGAAGCAAGCGCCCCCGTCTGTACCGACTCCAGCCTCATCCTATGTGCCACTCGACAGGTCGAAGTTGGACCCATCGCCAACGCCACCATCATCCATTCCTACGCCATCAATCGACTTGCCGGCAAAAACAGAGGCGACCTCGTCCTGCACGATACCCAGCGCAACACCAAACCCGCCGCCCGACGCTATATCCGCTACATCGTCTGTTTCCATGCCTACCGCGACTTCCATTCAGAATACCAATGCAACAGGTCCCACGTCAACGACTCCACCGCCACCAAGCATGCCACCATCTATCGTTACGAACAGAAATCCACTTGCATCAACGGACTTACCATCTACTACGGCACTGTCGTCCCCCACGGACGCCCTTCGCACAACCGATGCTGTGTGTCCTCCTTTTCATGCAGCCTCGCATACAACTGCCCGACCCGAGTCTTCCTCGCATTGGCCACCACAGTCATTGAATGTACGGCCGCCGCCTTCCTCTGACAATGACGCGGAAGCAACCACGTAGTCTCTCTTTGAGTGAATAAACAATCCCATCCCAGGTAAAGTCAACCAGGAAGACCCTCTCAGTCTCTGATCCTCCACACGAGACTTGGCTCGTGGCGCCTGTCCGGCTCTACGAAGCAACATACTCCCATTCGGATACCGTCCTCGTACGCACCTAGTTTTTCTTACGTATAGTGATTATGGTACGTACACTCTCCTCCAATTATGTACGAACGCTGAACAGTCAACGCTGTCACTGAGCAAGGGACCAGCCGTACCTGCAGCTGCAAGGCGCTTCCTCCAGTTTGTGGAAGCAAGTCCCACGCCATTCCACGCTACAGCATCATGTGTCGCAATGCTGGAAAACGCTGGCTTCCGAAAACTTCATGAACACCAGACATGGAACGAAAAATTATACGTCGGGGGTAGGTACTATGTCCAGCGCAACCAGTCATCGCTACTTGCCTTTGTGATAGGTAAAAAATATGAGGCTGGACAAGGTGTGCATATTGTCGGCGCGCATACGGACTCGCCAAATTTGCGCATTCGACCCGTGTCGAGGCGTACAAAAGAGGGGTACTTGCAGTGTTCTGTCGAGACATATGGTGGTGGAATTTGGCACACATGGTTCGATCGCGACCTGAGTCTGGCTGGCCGTGTGATTGTGGCAAGTGATAAGGAACAGAGTCGATTCGTCTCGCGTCTTGTTCATATTCGACGTCCCTTAATGCGTGTACCTACGCTGGCTATCCATCTGAACCGCTCTGCCAATGAAGCGTTCAAGTTCAACCAGGAAGACCAACTTCAGCCAATTATGGGGCTCGCAGATATGTTAAATCAGCCTAGGTCGACGCCTGACGCCGATGCTGTGGGCAAGCCGACGATGGCCAGCAAACATCACCCTGTCTTACTGGAACTTCTTGCACAGGAGCTCGAAGTGCCTGTGGAGTTTATCCAAGACTTTGAGCTTTCACTCTTCGACACCAATGCACCAACGGCGGGCGGTGTATCGAATGAGTTCTTGTTTACACCGCGTGTCGACAATCAAATGAGCTGTTTCTGTGCGACTGAGGCACTTATTGCATCTGTATTGGATCTGGATGCACTCGATCGTGCAACTAGCATTCGTGCCATTGCTTTGTTCGATAACGAGGAAGTAGGGTCCGTCTCCTATCAAGGCGCTGAAAGCAATTTGCTTTGGAGCATGTTACATCGCCTTGCGGGACTTCGGGTGATTGGAGCGCCAGAATCCACGGCTTCTGATCAAGAGCTGACGGAACAAAGTCTTTCGCGCTCGTTCCTCATTAGCTCAGACACAGCCCATGCCGTGCATCCAAACTATGCATCGGTACACGAAGAGCATCTGCGTCCGAAACTAAACCAGGGCCCTGTTATCAAGACGAATGCAAAGCAACGTTATGCATCGACAGCAGTGACAACATTTCTCCTTCGCCGCATTGCAAAGAAGGCTGGGGTCCCTTTACAAGAGTTTGAAGTGCGTAACGACTGTCCCTGCGGTAGTACGATTGGCCCTATGTTATCCAAGGTACGTGTGCTGGAGAATATTTGAGGACGAAGCATCCACCTGTCTCCCTCTTCCCCTCATTCTCTCCCTCTCTCTCTCTCTAGTCTGTGTCTAACTTACTCGCAGAGTGTACGCACGGTCGATATCGGCAACCCGCAGCTCAGTATGCACTCAATCCGCGAAATGTGTGGCTCGTATGATGTGGACTACAAGATCCGTCTGTTTGTCGAATTTTTCCGCTCATTCGAGGAGGTAGATGCAGAACTGCATGTTGATTAAAAACACGCCAACGTGACAGAGGGAAAGCAATGCGGCTATGCCGCTGGGCGCTGCTCCCGCTTATGTGGCTATGGAGCTGGCAAAGAGGCGAAAGAGTCGGCCATGTCTTCAGCCGCATGCACACGTTCCCAAATCTGCACATAGGATTCGCCCAAGAAAAGCATCTGTCGATTCACAGGCTCGACAATCAAGTCCTGCATTTGGAACCATTGCTCTCTTTGTGCACGCGTGTGGACTTGGGCACGCCATACGCTTTGGTCTCGCACAGTGCCGGCGGTAGCCTCGTGTGTGATATTTGCGAGTAGATTGTACACGGAGCCGAGCCTAGGGCTTTCGTTTAGCTCCGGTGCATCAACGTAGTCCTGGAGTTGCAGCCCCACTGGCGGGAAATTCACGATGGTGGTATTGCGCTCGTCAACAAATCGGTTGTGAGTAAATCGACGAAAATGAATGATGAGATATGGCGGCAAGCGTGTGATCTTGTGCCGTCGGATAAGGCCATGTGACTCTTGGATTGTCGTGCCATCGTACTTGGCTAGTAGGTGTGCAATAGGCACCTGAGGAATGATATTGTCAGCAACGACGTCCTGAAACACTGGGAGTGGAGGAAGATCAATAGCCAGGAGCAAAAAGGGGACTTGGTCGACTTTGATAGCCTTGTCGATATTGAATTTGGCGTGTCCAAACTCGTCCTGCTGACCGCCGGCACGACGGCCGTCATGGTCAAGTTTATCGACAACAAGATCGTCGTCGTCTTCCAAGCCCGTACGCACAATGACTTTTTGTGACTCGAGGCGCAACGCTCCTCGAAAACATTCAGTGATGATCGATGGCTGTTTGCGCGCTTTCGAGCCACTTCCCACCAAGTCCATGTGCAGACGATTCAGAAGCCATCCCAAGAATTCCACCGGGTCACACGGCTCTGTGAGGCGGAATCTGCCTTGACTAGCTTCAGTCACTTCTTGCAAAAACTCATGGGGCGACACTTGGCTCTTGAAGGCACGTGGATTCCAAAGACGCCGTATGAGTGTCGCAAAGCGGCGAACAAGCTCTGTACTTTGCGGGAGCGTATCGGAGGCGGACGCAGATGCATCGCCATTGCCGCTCTGGAGAAAATAATTGCGCAATGGCGGTACATGTGCCAACGCCTGGATCACTACGTTCATAGCATCATGTCGTCCAATGTTATTAAGGCCCAAGAAACCTGGTAGATATGGTTGGGCATGCAAGTCCCGTGATTTGCATGGCTCAGGCGCATCGAATTGGGCGATTTGCTGTGGGGAAAAGGTCAGGCGCAATTGGTATTGGATATCGGCAAGTGATGCATCCTCGACAAGATAGTTGTCAGGGAGCACATACACTTGAGCAGTCTCGAGGTGAATAAACACATGGTGCTCTTCATCAATCGAGTGAAAGTATGCATAAGTCTTGGGCCCCCGTCCCTGAAAGTACTTGCCACATACCAGGCATGCGTATATGTTTGAATGAGAGAGCGAGACGGAGCACACTTTTTCAAAATCAAAGTCAAGACGATGTCGCTGAATCTGAGGAGCATGAAGGCGAGAGTGAGAGTGAGAGTGATTGCGTCAGCCATGCGTCCAACATGCGTCGAAACTTACAGTATCAAGGTACAGGTCGCGTCGCACAGGCGCAGCGCGCGCTACCTTGGCTGCTTGTCTTGACCAGTACTCTGCATCATGAAGTTCGTCATCGGACGAATGCTCACGCTTTGCAGGTGCGGCAGCCGCACTTGAAGAGGATGAAAACGCGCTCGGCGATTCGCCGGGCGGCATCAACAACGATGGTAGTGGAGTCCGTCAGGCGCTGGCGCTGGTTGCTCCTTAGATAAGCAAGTGAATGTCGAGCGCGCAGGAACATGCAAGCGCTTGTGCATAAAGTTGCATGGATCACGACATAGACAAGAAATATAAACTACAAGATAAAAATGAAAATGAATGAAATCTGTGACGGGGCGTGAGAGACTCGTGCTGGCAGGGCATGGAAAGAGAGATAGGGGCAGGACGGGAAAAAAAACTTGACCATCAGGACTATTGTCGACACTAGATTAGGATGAACTTCAAGTCCAAGGGTGTCGAGACAAAGTCGACCAAAGAAAGCTGGCACGCTGCCAAGAATTGGGACGAGCTGCCGCTTCGTGAGCAGCTTGACACGGCAGAGTACAAAAAGCTTGAGCGAAGCGCAAGACTTAAGATGGACCTGCAGGTCGTGCCAATCTGCTTGCTACTGTACTTGCTCTCCTTCTTGGATAAGTCAAACATCTCGCAAGCAGTGATCGACGGCGAAAAGCAACCCGATGGTAGCATCAAGAATCCAGGAATTATGACGTCATTGGGTCTTAGCCCACACGACTATGCCGTGGCTTTGACGGTCTTGTACCCACCATACATGGCGTTTGAAATCCCCTCGAATCTGATGATTAAGCGCGTAACGCCAAGGATTTGGATTCCGTTGCTTGTGATCGCATGGGGCCTGGTTGAGACGCTCCAGGGGCTCGTGACGTCGCGGGCTGGGCTTTACATCAATCGTGTATTTTTGGGCGCAGCGGAAGCTGGTATCATGCCAGGTATTGCGGTGTATCTGACATTTTTCTACAAACCCAGCGAGCTGCAGTTTCGACAGGCTTTCTTCTTCACAGGTGCATCGCTCAGTGGTGCATTCTCCGGTCTGTTGGCTACAGCGATTCGCAAGATGGACGGCATCGCTGGCCAACACGGATGGCAGTGGGTCTTCTATTTGGAGGGCATTTTTACGGTCTTAGTTGGGTTTCTTTGTTTTTTTCTTCTGCCGAATCGACCTGAATCGTGTTTCCTATTAACATCCAAGGAGCGGCGCATCGTAGTCGAGCGCCTCTCGGAAGCAAGAGAAACGTATCGGGATCGGCCCGAACTTGCCTTGAGACTTGAACAGACGGTGCCAGATGTAAGTGAGGAACAGGCTCCGCCGCCCGTCCCATCGCCATGGCACCGAGAGGTATTGCGTGCCTTCCGAGACATCCGGCTACTGCTATTGGGTGCTCTAGGATTTTGCGTTAGTATGTCCATTTTTTCCGTTGCATACTTTATGCCGACTATCGTCAAGGAAATGGGAGATTATAGTGCTGCACAAGCCATGCTTATGTCCTGCCCACCGTATGCTGTCTCTTTCGCATACAGTCTTATTGTTGCTGTTGCATTTGACCGCTTACGGATGCGATACGCATCGATCATGATCGGTCTCGTACTATGTATCATTGGTTTTGCCGTTGTTCTGGGCTGCGAACGATCTATGGTTCGTTATGGAGGCATTATCATGCTGACATGTGGTGGATACGCAGGACCACCGTGCTTGTTCGCATGGGCGGCCAACAATTCTGCGGGGCACTACAAACGTGCAACGGCTCTTGCGCTGATTATCATTCTAGACAATTGCAGTGGTCTAGCGTCATCCTGGCTGTTTAATTCCAAAACAGAGGCACCCCGCTTCACTCGTGGCGTGGCAACAAACTTGGCCGTTGCCGCTTTCGGTTTGATCGTTGCCACAGCCATTGAGCTACTCGTTTATTATGAGCGGAAGCAACGCAAGAGTGGACGACGGGACGATCGTGTTATTGAATTGTATAAAAAGACTGGCTGGAGCCCCGAGCAATTGCGCGACTATATGGGTGATGATCACCCAGAGTACTATCTTGAAATGTAATGTGTTTGTATGGTGGTGGCTGCCGTTGCAGTTATAGGTAGATTTCGCATGCATATGATCTAGGATGATACTCGTGTTAATGAATTTTTTTTTTCTCGATGGCCAAACTAATCTGCTCTGTTGAGGTCGGCGGGCGGCCATAGAGGGTGCCAAGATAAGCGAAGCGAAGTAAGACCGATCGGTCGTAGTTATGTCGCTCTTTGATCGCGGACCCTGGCTGGGACTTCCTCCATCCTCCACCTTTTCCATCCGTCCTCGTGATCGAGGCTTGATCAAAGCCGTAATCTCCATCGATGCAATGCTAGTGATGTAGATACAAATCCCAAGCAATGGAAGAACAAGCATTGTTGTCGAGCAAATCCTTCATGGGTGGAAGCAAGAGTCCAGGAGAAGCGCCTGAGCTGGATAAGATAACAAGGCTTTATGCTATTGCTTTTTTGTGTCAAAATGATTCTCATCAGATCGTTTGCCCCAAATCTGGTCGCATTATGTTTCTCACATTTGCCGGCAAAAAATGGAATGTGAAAGAGCAGCTTGAGTATAATTGATACCTACACATTAGCCTTGGGGGAGGGGGTAAAAAGCCTCCTCGCTGCTTTTGATTTTTCATATGCACCATTTGGTGATATGACTGCACAATGCGCAGCAATACAATGGGACAACGAGGCATACTTTTTGTCGGTAATCTTTCAGTCAATGCCGGACACAGTGCGTTGCATGCGATTCTCTTGAAACGCCTTTTTATGAGGCTTCATGCCGTGTACGCGATTGTAGGCTCTGTTCTATCAAAAAAAGATGTCCGTTTACGAGTTTTAATGAAGTCGATCATGGGACTCGCTCTTTTCCTTGGCACATACAAATTGTCGAAACGACATGAAGGCACGATAACTTTGACAGGAAGCTCATCGTCCAGCCTACCTGCTCAAGCCACATTACTAAAGAGCGACACAATGAAGGTATTGGTTGCCGAATAGGTTTGTCTCGAGAGTAAGTGCTAAAGAACACCCGTGGAATGCACTCGTCTCGGTCGTGTCGGCTTTGCTTGTCAATTTTTAATTGACCTTGTATGAAAACAGAAAGTGCGACTGACTTTATGAGACCATGTCGTGCTTTCACTGCGCGGAATGATGGCAAATGCAAGGCTAGCCTAACGACGATGATTTTGGGATTAGCCTCACGATCTTAAGAAGCATAGTTGGGCTTACACAGGTCGATTAGACCCACATTCAGAAATGACGCAATTGTACCCATATGCGGCGCATTTGTGCCCTATTTCACACGCACCAGCCGCAGCTCCTCGTTCTGTCATCATGGGAAAGAGCGAGTCATTCGCACATGTGCATGGCGCGTCCCCAAGGACGACATCGCAACATGTTTGGCCTATCTGGTCTTTATTAGATAAGCATATCTACATTATCAGGAGCTTCGCTGCAAGTTTAAGCACGAATTGCGTCAACAGGGATGATGAGCGTGAAAGATGCATTGTATATCAGGAGTTCCCCGCGATCTAGAGAACTCTTTCACATGGGCTCTCCCGCAACGATGAGCGAAAAGAAGAAAGAGGAGCTATTCGGCGGGACGACAGCAGATGCTGTAGACACAGTAGATGCTGTAGCGTTGACAGGCTCTGCGGAATGGACCGATCGCTCCTGCTTCGAGAATGGGGCACCGTTAGAGGCTACTTTGGACCCCACAGAGTACAAGAAGTTGGAGCGGAGGGCAAGGTTCAAGATGGATGTGCAAGTCGTGCCGCTGTGCCTGCTCCTATACCTTTTGTCATTCCTAGATCGCACGAATATTGCACAAGCCGTGTTGGACGGCGATGCTGCGTCCGGGCAGAGCACAAAGAACCCAGGACTTATGACTTCACTGGGCCTCACCCCACACGATTATGCCGTGGCACTCACAGTTTTATACCCGACATACATTGCACTAGAGGTGCCATCGAACTTGCTCATTAAGCGCCTGGGACCCAGAATATGGATCCCCGGGCTCGTCATCCTGTGGGGCATCGTTGAAACTCTCCAGGGACTTGTTTCTTCACGCACTGGTCTGTACATCAACCGCATCTTTTTGGGTGCCACGGAGGCTGGCATTCTCCCTGGCATTGCGGTATATCTGACCTTTTTTTACACACCGAATGAACTGCAATTTCGCCAAGCCTTTTTCTTCACGGGTGCATCACTTAGTGGCGCCTTCTCCGGTCTCTTGGCCGCGGCCATCCGCAAAATGGACGGCATCGCCGGTCAGCACGGATGGCAATGGATTTTTTACTTGGAGGGAATCTTTACTGTTCTTGTTGGTGTCGCATGTATTTTTTTGATGCCAAATGAGGCAGAGTCGTGTTTCTTGCTTACAAACACCGAAAAGCAGCTTGTGAGGGAGCGTCTTAACCGAGCGAATGATAGGTTCCGTGATCGGCACGAGCTTGCAGCCAAACTTGAAAAATGCGAATGCACCACGGGTGTAGAGGACGCACCTCAGCCCGTACCTGCGCCATGGCATCGAGACGTGATGCGTGCTTTCACGGACATGCGCTTGATCCTGACGTGTGTGTTGGGATTCTGTTCAGCCTTGTCCGTGTACTCGATCGCGTACTTTTCACCGACGATTGTCAAGAATATGGGCGAGTACAGCACAATCCAGGCCATGCTCATGTCATGTCCTCCGTTCGCTGTTTCTTTTGCATACAGTATTTTGATGGCCATTGTATCAGACCGTCTGAGACAGCGATACGTGACCATTATCGCGGGTCTCGGCCTGTGCACCATCGGCTTGGCTGTTGTGTTGGGCTGCAAAGAATCCATGACTCGATACGGCGGAATCATCCTGATGACGAGCGGATCATTCTCTGTGCCGCCGGCTCTGTTCACATGGCTTGCCAACAACGCGTCTGGACATTACAAACGAGCGACTGGATTGGCCCTGCTTATTGTATTCACCAACTGTAGTGGCCTTACGTCATCATGGCTATTTGATACCAAGACTGAGTCACCCGATTTCACACGCGGCATCAGCACGAACCTGGCCATCGCTGCGTTGGGCATGGTTATTTCAACTGCGATTGAGCTCAGTATTCTCTACGAACGAAAGCAGCGCCAGGCTGGGCGTCGTGACGAGCGCGTCGTGTCGCTGTACCAAAAAACAGGATGGAGTAATGACCACATGCGACTGTACATGGGGGACGACCATCCCGATTATCATTTGGAGTTGTAGCTAATTCGCTAGGTTTAGGCAGATGTTAATATGTGTCGGAGGTAACAGGAGTGCAAGGACATCAGCGAACGACAGGTCCCATCCACTGAGCAGGCGCGCATCTCTGGCGACGAGAGTGTTTTGAAACATGATGCTAGCGGTTGGGAACACGAGTGAGACCTTCAGAGAGTGGACTAATAGGTCAATTATGTGTATGCGTGTCTTTGTGTGTGCGCAGAAGTCAGGACGCCGTTGACCCACGTCACCAACAACCCAAAATATACGTTGATGCATAACGTGCAGTGGACTTGGCTTACTTCTCAAGCTGCTTACGGATATTGACGCCACCGACCCATGAAGCATACTTAGCCCAACGTGGCTCAATAAACACGCCATTGGCTTCAGCCAACACCGAGCGGGACTTTGGTTCTAGCAAGTAGCCGTTAACGAAGCACTTTCGTCCGATTCGTTCGACAATCTCGGTTTCGACGACATAGAACCGGTCAGCGACCACAGGCTTGCGATAGCGCAGCTCAAGCTTGCCAGTGACGCCAACGTTACTCGGCAGTCCATAGAACGCGGTGCGGGCAAGTGCTTCATCGAACACAGTGGCAATGAGGCCGCCATGGACAACGCCCTCATAACCACACAAGTTCTTGCCGAGATGTAGGACAACGAAGCCGTCGCCTTCTGTGCCGCCGCCACTCCTAACACCAGCTTGCGTCTTGGAGAAAATCATCGGTGTCGTCGCAAACATGTGCGCACCGCGCAGGCTCCCCGCAGTGAGTTGTGTCTCGAGGCGTCCAGGCGGAACATGCACAAATGGACGAAGGATCGCATAATCGGCCGTCTCTCGGTTTGCCAGTTCCGTATCATACGTAATGCCATGCTTCTCGCGCACCTCTTTTGCGGAAGGGTACTCGAAAGAGCGCGAAAGATGCTCTTGGACAATGGGCAGCGAATGCATAGCTCGCTCAATTTCATGGCAGTGAGCCGCAGCTTCGTCAGCGGACATGTCACTAGCATTTGTCGAGTATGGAGAAAATATAAAGGGAATGGCACGGGGCGGGTACTTTGCACCAAGTACGTAGCAAGTGCCGGCGGTTGTGGCGCCAGTAAGCATCCACCAGATCCACCGGCTTGTCGGTCGCCGATTCGGCGTGCCTACCGAATAGAATCGCCGGGGCATAAAGGCAGGCAACGGCGCAGCTGAAATCGCATCACATGCGGGCCTCACTGGCCGAAGCGCAGAAGAGAACGCTGTCCTCGTCGCCATCAGCATGAGTGAGAAATTGCAAAAAGTCAAAAGATGGAGAGCGATGGCCGGCTAGGTCGGTCGAGCTGGCAAACACAGGTCTGAACCGATCCGTGACACGCACTGATTATTTAGATTACAAATGATGGGCACGGCCCAACTACAAACAGCAGCCGCCCGCCCGCTCAACACGCCGGCTCGCTCAGCGCAGCAGTGAGAGCGCTCCATGGAGTGTGCTGACTAAGCGGGCCACGTCATGGAGCAGGGACCTTGAGCTTGGGAGCGTAGTAAGGCGCTACCATGGGACGAGCTGAGCAGAAGGCGGATGTGCTCGTGAAGGATCAGAGCCCGGGTGATGTTAAAAACGAGGTTTCAAGCAGACCTGAGGATGCACATTCGTTTCGGCTGCTGAGTGCCGAAGACAAGCATGGTTTCATGCTCTTGGTCCTGCTGTACATGCTGCAGGGCATACCTGTGGGCCTAGCATTCGGCACTATGCCATTTCTCCTCAAGTCGTATGTGGGGTATTCACAGCTAGGCATATTTATGTTGAGCACGTATCCGTATTCACTCAAGCTGCTATGGAGCCCCATTGTCGACAGTTTGTTTGTGAGTGCTTGGCGCATCCCTTGCACAAAGTTGGAATTATCTCTTGGACGGCGAAAGAGCTGGATTGTGCCGATCCAGCTAATTGTTGGTATTACTTTTCTGGTGATATCGTATCAGATCGATGCACTGCTGGAAAATGCTGAGACGTCCATATACTTGATTACTCTGGTATTCTTTGGTTTGATTGTGCTCGCGGCGACACAGGACATTGCCGTGGATGGATGGGCACTAACACTCTTATCGGAAGAGAACGTCGGCTTTGCATCGACGGCACAAACGATCGGAATCAATGTCGGCTATTTCATGAGCTTTACCGTATTCTTGGCCCTCAACAGTGTGGAAGCATGTAACAAGTACCTCCGCTTTCGCCCACAAAGCACGCCAATTTTGACGTTTCCAGCCTACCTGCAATTGTGCGCGGCGGCATTTATTCTGATTACCCTCTGGTTGCTATTCTTCCAAAAAGAAAAAAAAGAAGAGAACAACATGGACATTGTCAAAGCGTATGCGACGATCTGGAAAATCGGCAAGCTCCGACATGTGCAGCTTCTCCTAATCATCCATATGATTTGCAAAATCGGCTACCAGGCGAACGATGCCGTCACAGGGCTCAAGCTCGTTGAGCGTGGGCTTGGCAAAGAAGACTTGGCATTCGCTGTACTGATTGATTTTCCATTCCAGCTCTTGTTCGGCTACCTAACAGCTACATGGTCAAAAGGGAACAAAGCGCTGCGGCCCTGGATGATTTCGCTCTTTTTCCGCCTATTCTTCTCGGTGGTGAACATGGGGATTGTGGCCGGCATGCCGCAGGACGGCAGCGAAGTTAGCACGTCGTACTTCTTGTTGATTGTCTTGACGACTGTGTTGAACAGTTTTGCGGGCACAGTGCAATTCGTCGGTGTGTCAGCCTTCCATACCCAGATCTCAGACCCGATCATTGGCGGCACGTACATGACTCTCCTCAATACCGTCAGCAATTTGGGTGGCACATGGCCGCGGTACTTTGTCCTCAAGATGGTCGATTATTTCGGTGTGTCGATGTGCCGCCCACCTGTGGGTGTGGACATGGATAAGGTCGAGAATGTTCTCGGTCAAGCGAATGCCTCACTCTCACTAGGCGAATGCAAATCGGATGCAGGCATGAAACAGTGTCAGTCTGTCGGTGGCTCATGTGTTTTGGTACGTGATGGCTACTTTGCCACAAGCACGATTTGTGTGACAGTGGGACTATGTACGCTACTTTTGTTTATCATGCCTGTGTGTCGGTACTTGCAGCGTATTCCTCCTGCTGAATGGCATGTCGTGTCCCAAAATCAAAAAAGACATTGAGTCGCTAATAACCCTTGGACTTCCATTCTCACTCGCTGTTTTGCCCGTACCACGAGATGTAGATGTAAATGTCGATGTCGATGTGTATGTAATGAAACAATCGTTCACACTTTGGTTTGTCTGCTTGCTACCCTCGCTCTCCACTCTTGCAACCGTTTCTATGAATCCGCGCGGCTGTCTTATCCCCTTTCCCCCCCCCTCCCCCACTTATCGTCGAATTTGACAATAGCAACTTGGGGCGCCATAATCTGGGGGTGAGGAGAACACGATAGGGTCACGTGTTCATATGTGCATGCATGCACCTGTGTTGTGACAAGCGCTGGATCAGCCAGTGGACGGGCGACTGGTGCAACGCTGCAGGACGAAGCCAAGATTTGATGGCGACCGTTCGTCCGTTGGAAACGAAGGCCCCGGGCGACCGCCGGCTCAAATGCCTATTTATTCATTCTCCACTGATAGGTCACCAACAGCCTCCATCCACAACCAACGATGACGCAAACATTCTCGATTGCTACGCTGCCAGGTGATGGCATCGGGCCCGAAGTAGTCGACCAAGCTGTGCGAGTTTTGGAGCTTGTGTCCGAAAAGTCGACCAACTTCAAGCTGCAGATTCGACCGCATGATTTCGGTGGTGCGGCTATTGATGCCACAGGTGAGCCGCTGCCAGCAGCTACGTTACAGGCATGCAAAGAGGCTGACGCCATCTTACTTGGTGCCGTCGGTGGTCCGAAATGGGGCGTCGGCAAGGTCCGACCAGAGCAGGGCCTTCTTGCTATCCGCAAAGAGCTCGACTTGTACGCTAACATTCGTCCTGCTCGCTTCCCGTCCGACTCACTCTTGGAACATTCACCGTTGCGTCCCGAGGTAGCCAAGGGTACAGATATTGTTGTGATTCGAGAGCTTGTCAAGGGCTTGTACTACGGCGACCGCAAGGAAGCCGACTTGGACGCTCCTGACTCGAAGGGCGAGGCATACGATATGATGGTGTACGACAAGTCAGATGTTCAGCGGATTACGCGTCTAGCTGCATACCTGGCTATGCGATCATCACCACCAGCAAAGATCCATTCGATCGACAAAGCCAATGTGCTTGCGACAAGCCGTCTGTGGCGACGTGTTGTGAATGAGACGATAGAAAGCGAGTTCCGCGAAAAAGGCGTGGAGGTAGACCATCACCTCGTCGATTCGGCTGCCATGGTCATGGTGTCGAACCCGCGTAAACTGAACGGCATTTTGCTGACAGAGAACATGTTCGGTGATATCCTTTCTGACGAGTCGTCTGTGATCCCAGGCTCGCTCGGCCTGCTACCAAGTGCGTCTCTGTCGGAGCTTCCGACTGGTGAGTCGCCATGCAAGGGTTTGTATGAACCGATTCACGGCTCAGCACCTGACATCGCTGGACAAGGCATCGCGAACCCAGTCGGCACGATCCTTTCTGGTGCCCTGCTTCTTCGCTGGTCACTCGGCCTCGAAAAAGAGGCCGCTGCAATTGAGCAAGCTGTGCGCAAGGTGCTTGATACGACGGACATGGGTGGTTTCGGTGTGCGTACGCGTGACTTGGGTGGCTCAGCGACAACGAAGGAAGTGGGCGACAAGGTCTTGCAGGTGCTTAATGACTTGCTGTAATCGGCAATTGTAGACGGGGGTTGATATGTGTTTGTGTATATATGCATGGAAAAGAGCAACGTCGAGACCTTTGTCTAGTTCACGCGTCTCTCTTATCATTCACATGCACATATACACAGAGATCATGTCCTCTGTAGCATCATCGTGAAAGATAAAAAAAAAAAGGACCTGTATGTACATGTATAGGGAATATCGGATAATCTGATTCGTCAGAAGTGTTGCCCCACTCCCCCTCACCCACACAAACACAATCTAGTCGTGTGCCCGTGCGAGTGCGCGCCTTCATGCCACGCTGCAATAAGCGGCCCACGTTCGTGCGTCCACGGACGTGGAAATTGGATCGGCCGAGAATTTAGCTACCGTGTACCACACCTCAAAATCGAACAAGACTAAGCAGGCGTGAATTGAGTGTATTGGCCAGCGGAGTAGTTGTCGCCGTGCACAATGACAAGCAGTGGCAACTCGCAAAGGGGAAAGCAAAAGCCCGCGATTCATCTGTCGGAAGAAGGAGCAGGCTTTCCCAAGGATTCGACCCGACATGCAAGTTTCTCGCAGATGTGCACGTCTCCGCGGCGAACTGAGTCGTCTGACTCGTTCGCTCAGATACGGCGATCTGACTCCATGGCAAGCCTACGCGCGCTAGCACATTTAATCGATGGCCGCTCGGGATACTATGAAGAGGCACGTGTGAGTGAAGAGGACCTGGCACAAATCACCCATGCAGGCGTGCGAAGGTTCTATGAACAACAGAACGAGCTTCTTGATGGATGGCGAGAAGTGGATGAAGTGCTGGAGAGTCAGTTCCCGACGGAAGTGATGCGTCGTTTTTCGACTCCAGGCAGCTCCTACAGGGTGCATGATCATCGCAATGATTCGCCAGGGCAACACCGGAACATAGACGACCTAGAAGAGGGATGCGTCACAGACGATGAGGGCGAACCGTTGTGGTCGCATGCATTCGCGCACCATCCAGTACGTCGTGGACGGCGAATAAGCGAGCGTGCATTGACGTCTCTTTCTGGAATGCTTGCGAAAGAGCGACATCTATTGCGTGGCAATTCGTCTGTGGAACTCGCTGCGGAAAGTCTCCAGGACTTGTCTACATCGGCGATGGTGAGCCAGTCATATCGTGAGCATATGAGTCTCGCAGACCTGCTTGAGCATCCTGAGATGGAGAGACGACAGCGCGAGTCCTCGAGGCTGCAAGGGGCGAAGGAGTCTAGGCCCAAGACGCCCAAGCGGAACAAGTCTTTGCTGCGTCGCATGCTTCAAGAGAACCCCGCCGTCGATCCTTCACACAAGAGCTACGGTACGCTGGATGAGTCATCTCAACTTTCCAAGACAGAGTCAGAGGAAGCACCTACGATTCGACAGAAAACCGGCGAAGTGTCGAGCACGTCCCCAGAGCTGACAGCCAAGAAGCCAACGAACGATCGCTCCTCCAATATGGTCGTGTGGACAAAGGCAGATCACGAGCGTGATCAGCTCCTACAAAATGTGCCAACACACCAGCGGAAACAGGACTCGGACTCTGTGGTGCAGTTCTACATCAACAGTACGTGTGAACAGGGAAGTTTGAAGGGAACTAACGTATACCCGCAGTCAACTTGCTGATCAACTTGCTACTTGTGGTCGGTAAAGTTATCGCCGTATGGTCATCAGACTCGGTGTCCCTGCTCGCAAGTCTGGTCGACAGTGTGCTTGATTTACTCTGTACAGTTGTGATTTTTGTCATGTCGCAAGCCACTGCATATCGAAGCTGGCACACATTTTACAAATATCCTGTGGGCAAGCGCCGTTTGGAGCCTCTGGGTGTGCTGATATTTAGTGTACGTTTGAAACGCATTTGTTTTCACCTCGAAGGAATGGAATGACTGACGCCTTGTGCTAGGTACTGATGGTGATATCGTTTCTACAAGTGCTTCTGGAGTCTGTGAACCGAATGTGGACTATGTTAACACATCAGTATGACGACTCGGAGCAGCTACTACCAACGATTGGCATCGTATTCATGGTGCTGACGATTGTGATCAAGTCGATTATGTGGGTGTTTTGTCGAAACCATAAGAACTCGAGCATGCATGCGATAGCACAGGACTCGGAAAATGATGCCATGTTCAATATCATTTCGCTCGTGTTCCCGATCCTCGGACAGTACTTGGGCATCGGCTTGCTGGATCCAATCGGCGGTGCTGGATTGTCTCTTTACATCATCTCCGAGTGGGTCGCGACTCTCGCAGATACGACGGACAAGCTCACAGGCAAGGTCGCCAGTGCACAGGATGCAGGCCGATGCCTGTATCTTGTGTCTAGGTTCTCGCTTGTCCAGGCGATCTCAGGTTTTGAGATGTACCATGTGGGAGATAATATGGTCGCTGAAGTTGACGTCGTCCTGCCGATGAGCTTCAAGCTCAAAGAAGCTCATGACCTGGGTGAGGTACGTGTCAAAGATGACAGCTTAATTACATGCTTGCCCCCACTTGTCAACATGTACTGACACATTTTTTTCCAGATCATTACCTACTGCATCGAGAGCTTGACGGGGATTGAACGAGCTTATATTGTACGTGACTTTTGGCCATGGCACCTATTCTTCCGCGAGTCTAACACATGTAGCATTTGGACTACAACCCCACAGGCCAATCAGGTCACATTGGCCAGCGCGGATGATTTGTACAGTAATGTTGCATCGTATATAGAATGTAAGTGGAGGCTCCGCCGCATGCTCGCACGCACCGACGCGCACACATGCGCTTGAGGCCAGCCAGTGGTCTGGATGTCGCGTGCGTCACACATATGGCCTACGATGTATGACAGGCGCATCGCCCGATTCACGCCAATCCTGAGCCCGATCGAATGATGCCCTCAACAACGACGCGATGATGCATTGTCGACTACGCCAGGTGGCGGCACTAGTGCAACGCCGTGCTCTGCAAGTGCATCCCCCCGTACGTGCATGCGCCACTGTTCGTCATGTGCGCTGCGCATCGAGCACAACAGGCACAGCCACTCCTGCACCCAAGGTGTCGCCACGCACCTCCTCGTCTGGCAGTGGCGTGACTATGAAGGCAGGCGCCATGTTTGCTGGACTGTCCGCTTTGGCTGTGGCACTAACAGTGTATGGGGTCTGGGACTACTTTTCTGCATTTCGCGTGTGGCCAAAAGAGCTCCGTGAGCCACTTCGCGCTGCAGTCAAGGCCCAGCACGCTGGCAAGTGGGAACGCAGCGCAAAAAACTTTCGCACCGCTCTAGACATCGCACGCACGATCGATGCTAGCAGGCTCGGAGAGAATGCGCTGCTGAAGACAACTGGCATATCCATTGCACTCGCCTCCGTGTTGGAAGAGCAGAACAAGTGGCAGGAGGCTGCTTTGGTGTATGTGGATGCACTGGACGAAGTGCTTCAACCGCAAGCACAAGGGCCAGAATCGCGCATGGAGCGGCAGCCAGTGGAACGGATGCGCGGCGTCGCACTAGCGCAGAAGATCGGCGAGCTTGCACAGCGGAAAGACGTGCTCGTGCCGGTGATGCAAGAGGGGCCGACAACCGTAACGACAGAACCTAGTGAAAGCTATTTGGCATGGAGCGTCGAAGAGATGATGCGTCTTGTGCAAGTGTCCGCCACTCACGGACCCGTGCACTTAGACGACCTTCATCTCCCCTCTTGGGTCGGTCGACAAGATCTAGGCGCGAGCGTCGAAGCTTTGGGCGCGTTCTATGCAGGCCGCAACCTTGCCGAATACGCTGTGCCGCTGTATGTACAGGCGATATCGATGCTGCTACCGAAACAGGCTGTATCGCCGCCTACGGTAGCAGACCGGTGCCGAGCAGCGATTCTCATGAACAATATTAGCCAGGCCCTCACGCAAAGCAACACTGATGTGGACACCGTCCAACGGGCTGTGGCATGGGCGACGAAGGGCTTGGATCTGGCATCTCTTGCATCGTACCGAGCTGGTTTCCTGCGAGAACTGCCGGCGGACGAAGTGGCATGGCTGCTCCGATTCAGTGGCCTCGATCCAGACAAAGTGGGGCCTGTTGCCCAGACAATCGAGACTGAGTCGGATGCACGGCTCGAGCAGGTGAAACAGCAATGCCTCGGTACACAATTCGTGCTTCTCTACAACCTCGGCATGTTCTACTCGATGCAGAAGGATCCACTAACGGCTCGCACTCTTTTCAAGCGAGCGATGCGTCAGGCTGACAGGATGAAGTTGCGTGAGGCCCGAGCACAATGTGCGCGAGCAATCGCCAGACTTGATCGCGATCATGTCTAGTGCGTATACCGTTCGTCCCTAGCACCGTGGCGTTCCCAAATCTTGCTTGGCCATCCAAAGAACCGGCGGCCGGCGACCTGCGTCGTTGTGCGCTGCGCCGCACGTGGCCGTTGATACATATCGAGGGCGACAGGCGCCGGCGCGTCAATCCCAAGCTCAGCACGCAGCTCGTCAATGGGCTGCTCCCAACGGCGTTCCCAAGCAATGGAGATCAGCGGCACTCGCACATTCTGACCCAGGCGCCAGGCCCACTCAGCCAGCGCTACAAGCTGTGGCGTCTCGAGCGGCGTCTCGCTCCGTGACAAGAGAGCACGGCGATCATCATTGATGATACGTGCACTCCCGCCCACAGCCGACAGAGCGGCCACTGGTAAATGCATGTGCGAGGCCTCGAAATACTTCACGACCGTCTCGCCAAGCGTCGACGTAGGCATACCTAACAGCACATGATAAAAGTCGTGTGTCTCTCGATACCTCTGTATGACATAGCGCGTCTCGAATGTTGGCATGTATCGGGCCTCACAGCGACCATCAGGCCGCACGAGATTCGCACGGAGCCACTCGAGCCATACGCGTCCAAATGTGTGCTCGGGAAGCTGTGCTAGAGCGTCTGTATTCACAGTGTGCGAGTTGAGCGACGGCCTTTCCACCAAAAGACGCCGACCTTCGTGCGTCGAGTGCATCTGCTGGACAAGATGGTCGATGCGTGGATAGGACGACACTTGTGTGAGCACAGTCAATAGATCGCCACGCCGCGGGCTCACAAGCAAGCCAAGTGAGCTCCCAACACCTAGCAATGCGCGCTCCCAAAATGGTGCGGGCAGTCCATAATCGGGGAGCTCATGAACTTGATGAGCGTGAGTAGCTTGCGACGCTTTGGAGGACCCGACCGAGCTCGATATGTGGAAAGGGCGTCTGGATAGCTGTGAGAAGGCAGACAAACGATAAAGCCGCATGGAACGCATATGTATGGCTCCTTTCCAGCTTGATAATCAGAAATCAGTGTGATCTAGCGAAATTTGGTCTCGCCAATAAGGCTGGGTCGTCGTCGTTCGAGCTGGAGACTCGGTGATTTAGGTGATTTAGGTATGACGATTCGCGCGTTGGCAAGTCAATGGATGACCGCACTTCTCCACACAGAACGTCACGTCACAGGTGGAAATGTGGCAGGCACAAGGACTCCAGCGCTCGAAAACTTTTTTTTTTCCAAGTTTTCAACTCACGCCAATTGTTGTGCATGCCACGCGAGTGTGAGTTGTGTGGCACGGAACGTGCAGTGCTACGGCGGCCCAAGACAGGGGATCTTGTGTGTCGCGCCTGTTTCTTTCATGTATTCGAGACGGAGGTGCACCAGACCATTGTGGAAGCCCAACTGTTCCGCCGTGGGGATCGTGTGGCAATAGGAGCCAGTGGAGGAAAAGACTCGACCGTCCTGGCCTATGTGATGAAGACACTGAATGAGCGGTACGACTATGGGCTGAACTTGTTCCTGCTCAGCATTGATGAGGGAATCACGGGGTATCGTGATGACAGTCTTGAGACAGTGAAGCGGAATCAAGAGCAGTATGGCATCCCACTCAAAGTGCTAGGATACAAGGAGCTGTATGGGTGGTCGATGGACGACATTGTCGCATCGATTGGACGCAAGAACAACTGCACATTCTGTGGCGTGTTCCGACGACAGGCACTGGACCGTGGAGCGGCGTCCCTGGGCGTCGACCACATTGTAACGGGGCACAATGCAGACGATATGGCAGAGACGGTTCTGATGAATGTGCTGCGTGGTGATATTGCTCGGCTCGAACGATGTACAGACATTGTTACCAAGGGCCCCGACGGTGTAGATGGTGATGACGATGACGACGAGACCGAAGGATGTGGTGCGGGACGAAGTGGGTTCGGTGGAAGTGGGATTCGACGTAGCAAGCCGCTCAAGTACGCGTACGAAAAAGAGATCGTCATGTATGCCTACTTCAAGCAGCTGGACTACTTTAGCACGGAATGCATTTACTCGCCGAACGCATACCGTGGGTACGCACGTGCATTCCTCAAAGACCTCGAGAGCATTCGGCCCTCCAGCATCATCGACATCATCCACAGCGGCGAGAACTTGCATGTCGCAGGCCAGGTTAAGCGTGCAGTTCAGCGAACCTGCACACGATGTGGCTACATTTCTTCGAATGAGCTTTGCAAGGCTTGTGTGCTGCTCGAAGGATTAAATCGCGGCGCACCTGCACTGGGCATCCGCTCCGACAAGTCACGCGCGGTAAGAGAAGCGCGCTCAGACGGCACTAGTGATATCGGACGTACAATTCCACGATGGGAAGGTGTGCAACGTTCCAGTGCTACAGCATGGTAATGATGCTCGTAGGTCTATTTTGTATATAAGGAAATATGTATGAAGAAGACGATTCGCGCCTCTATTCCCCGCACGTAGAGAGAAGATCAAAAGAGGAAGTTGAAAACACAAAAAAATAAATAAATACATTTTGCCCACGATGCAAATTCTTTCAACAGTAAGTAGGCTCACACATTTTTCAGGGCCGGCTGGCTAGCTGGCCCGCTGGCTGACCGACCGTTCGAGCGCCCTTTTAGCGCTTGAAAATCGTCACACAGTCCTCATCTTCCAACACATGGTCGCCACCGACGCGCTGACCACGCGGGTGCTTCGCAGAGGTACCCCAAACAACAGCACACTTGAACTGCCTAAAGATTTCACGGTGAATGGCATTGCAAAAGTCTTCGACAGTGCATCTTCCTCGGCGCAAGACAACTGGCGATGTATAGTCGGGAGGTGACTTGCGCGGCTTCGTGTATACACGTACGAGATTCAGCTCATCCCACATCCTGTCGACAAGCTCATCGACATTGAGCCACATGCGCGAGGAAATAGGGACCGAGTTGGGGATCTTGTACAGCAAGTCCAGTTCCTCAATGGAGATGGAGTCAATCTTGTTCAGTACGTAAATGCACGGAATGTAGATACGGTTGCCCTCAATGACGTCAATGAGCTCTTCTACTGATACATCTTCACGGAACGCCACGTCGGCATTCGCAATGCGATACTCAGACATGACCGCACGGATTTCATCATGATCGAGCTTCGTGAGCGGGACCGTGTTCGTGATCGCAAGACCACCCTTGTCCTTCTTCTTCACAATCACATTTGGTGGCTTTTTGTTGAGTCGGATGCCGAATCCTTCCAGTTCTGACTCGAGAATCTGTTTGTCACGCAGGGGCTTGCCGACATCCAGGACGATAAAAATGAGGTTGCATGTACGTGCCACAGCAATGACCTGGCGACCACGACCCTTTCCATCTTTCGCGCCCTCAATAATACCTGGCAAGTCGAGGATCTGAATCCTCGCGCCTCGCACTGTCATAGTGCCTGGGACGGTAGTAAGCGTCGTGAACTCATAGGCTGCAGCCTCAGATGTTGTGCCCGTCAGACCCGACATGAGAGTCGACTTTCCGACGGATGGGAATCCTACAAAGCCCACACTCGCAATACCGGTACGTGCGACATCGAAACCCATGCCACCACCACCGCCACCGCCGCTGCTCGGCGCGATGAGCTCACGCTTCAGCTTGGCCAGCTTGGCACGCAACTGGCCCAAATGGTACGCAGTGGCTTTATTCTTCTGCGTACGGGCCATCTCATCTTCAATTTCCTTGATCCTCTGGACCGTTGTCTGCTCACGTTAGCACTCAAAGGGCGCTTCTTCTGCTGTCGTACACACCATCTTCGGACGAGATGAAAGAACGCTGTTACATTTTTACGTGCGTGCACGAAGAAAAGCATGGCTCTTTAAGCTCTCGGCCGAATCACAGACCGACTCTGCCTATCTCACTTAAGCCAGCTTAGAGTGCGATAATGCAATACGCTACGCAGCCTCATCTCGAATGCCTCGTGGGGCAAGTTCCCAAGCCATGGGAGGAGACCGGGGTGGACTGGCGCCGAAGCCAGCAACGAAACTCGTCATGGCTTTGATGGCCTACGTATTCCATGCGGTCATTTCGACTGTGCGTGCGTCACCTGCCATGATGTGGGCGATTTCTCCTCAGCACGACTTGTCGACGCCGGGCTTCGCCTCGTCAGGCAAGCACAGCGAGTTGCCCATCGAGAGGGTCGATCCGCTCACTAGGACCTTTGATATTATCATGATTGCTGGGCTCGTTTTGCTTGGCGGTGTTTTTGCTGGACTCACGCTCGGCTTGATGGGACTGGACATGGTCAATCTTCAGGTGCTTATGACATCGGGGACTGAGCAAGAGCAGCGAGATGCGACCAAGGTCATGCGCCTGTTGGAACGCGGAAGACACTGGGTGCTTGTCGTCCTGCTTCTGGGCAACGTGATTGTAAATGAAACGCTGCCGATTTTCCTATCAGAATTCGGCTCAGGCCTTACAGCAGTCATCATATCGACGATCCTGATCGTGATTTTCGGCGAAATTGTACCGCAGTCCATCTGTGCACGGTACGGACTCACTATTGGCGCTGTATGTGCACCGCTCGTGCACTTTGCGATGATTGTTCTTGCGCCCGTTGCATGGCCGACCGCAAAGCTGCTCGACTACTGCTTGGGCGAAGAGCATGGCACAACGTATCGGAAAGCTGAACTAAAAACCTTTGTCTCTCTTCACCAACAGATAGGCACTGAGAATCTCAACGATGATGAGGTGACGATTATTCGTGCCGTGTTGGATCTGAACGACAAGACTGTCGCAGATGTCATGACGCCCATCGAGGACGTCTACACACTGCCGGTCGACCATGTTTTGGATGAGGAAGGCGTCAATAAGCTGGTTGAGTCAGGCTATTCGCGTGTTCCCATTCATGAAAATGATCGTCCAGACGCAATTCTCGGCATGTTGCTTGTCAAACAACTCATTCAGTATGACCCGGAAGATGCTTGGCCCATCTCGCGATTCCATCTCACTCCCTTGCCAGAGACTTCGCCAGACCTCAACCTGCTGGATGCCATCAATTACATGCAGGTCGGCCGCTCGCATATGATCCTCGTGTCCAGAAACCCTGGTGAGCCATCGGGTGCCATGGGTGTCGTTACCCTCGAAGACATCATCGAAGAGATGATCGGTGAGGAAATCGTCGACGAGACAGACGTCTTTGTCGATGTGCACAACAAAATCAAGGTTGTGCGGACGCGCCCATCTGGCGCAAAGCAAGATCAATGGCAACCACTGATCCGCGGCATCATTGAGCGCCGTCGCAAGCACGGTGGGTCGAGACAGGCGCCACTACGTAATAGCTTCGGCACCATGGGCAGTCGGACACCGACTTTCCCACCATCCCAGAAGTACGGTGTTGTGCAGTCCGGCAAGTCCCATGATAAGGTCTCTGTGAAGACGTATGGGCAGTCGCGTGCGCATGACTCACAACGTGACGCAACTTCTCAGAGGAATACTGACAAGCCGCAAACACCTCACTCCATGGCGTCGTCGCTGGTTTTCAGTGACTACGAAGGTCCTGAGCTGCTGAATCTCTCAGAGTCTGAGCATTTCGAAGAGTCTCCAGGCCCCTACATTGTGGAAAAGGGTCATGGGCCTAACGAAGAGCACCGTGTGATTACAGTCGCAGAGCTTAATGAAGATACCGCACACGATTTGCACAACAAAGCGGTCCAACAGGCAGTGAAGCAGGCAAAGGATCGCACTCGCACTCAACAGACATAAATACCTACGCCATAGCTAACCACCGTGCAGTGTGCTGATAAAGACAATCCGGTCTCCCGACTGTAGTTCATAGTTCATTTCGCCCTCCAATTCCCAATCGCTATCGTTGATCAAGACGAGAATGCCAGGGCGGACGCTTCCTTCCTCTACAAATAGTTCCTCGCGTTCATTTATGAGGTGTGTGCGAATGTATTCCACAAGCGTGCGGACCGTTGGCGGAGACGACTGTGCCACTGGCAGCGTGATCCGGTGTATCTTGGCATGTGGCGGTGCTAGCAAAAGCTCCGTGCCACCCCTACAGGTCAGCCGGTACATACTCTGAGTACATACCCAAACTCAACAGTGACTGCAACTTCAGGCATAACCATAGGCCGAACTACAACCCCCTGTTACAAAAAGCGAAGCATATGAAGTGTCGCTGTGTCATCAGTCAGGCACTTGAAGTCCACATTTGCGAGCTTGCGGCCTTTCATGCCCTCTGATTTGACAATAGTGATCTATCAAAAGACTTCTAAATGCATCTAAAAAAAATGTCCAATCACATGGCCAGATAGGCATTCCTGGCGGGGTTATTACTTTCTACACTCATCCGAAGTTGATCGAGTTCCAACGGCCCAACACTTTTGCCCAGGAAGGTCGCGGAGGATGAATTGTCTCGTCACAGTCGTCACCCAAGCGACTCGGTAGACGCATTACTTACTTTAATCCACCATGGTCAAACAGCGTAACGCGCTGATTTTGATCTTATCATGCTTGTCTTTGCCAGTGTTAGCTGCCGAAGATGATGAAATGAGAGACTCCTCGACATCTTCTATCATTTCGGCCATCGTGTATGCCTTGATTGTAGCAGGCATTTTCATGGTAGTATTCCTTTACCTTCGCCCACGGTATCCGGCCATTTATCAACCTAAGACGTACCGTGCTCTTCCTGCGAGTAGGAATACACAGCCGTTACCTAAAGGCACATTTAATTGGATTCCCTCGTTCCTGTGTGTGCCTGACCACGAAATTCTGAGGATCAATGGGCTGGACGCGTACTCATTTATATGGTTCATCGTGCTTATGCTGCGCATTTTCGTACCCATATGGATTTTGTCTTGGATCGTGCTCATGCCTCTTTACGCGGCCGATTTGCCAGTCAACTCAGGTTCCGACCCGGTTGGTAGGGGTAAAGGCTTCAACATGTTCACGTTCGGCAACGTGATTAATGAGAATAATCAGCAGCAGAAGCGGAGTGCTGGCGTTCTTATTCTTCATTACATCTTTATGGCTTGGTTTATTTTCAATATTCACGATGTCATGACCCATTTCATCAAGCTACGGAAGGAATTCCTAACTTCACCGGATCATCGAAACACGAATCAGGCCAAGACATTCCTCGTCACCAGTGTACCCAATCAATATCTCAGTGAGACTAAAATAAAGCAGCTCTATGAGAATTTGCCAGGTGGTATCAAGAGGGTCTGGATCAACCGTAACCTGAAGGAGTTACCAAAGCTCGTGGAAAATCGAGACAAGTTGGCCAACAAGCTGGAGGGTGCTGTGTCAAAGCTTATATCCACTGCAGCCAAGAAAGTCAAAAAAGGAAAGGTTGAAGCGGTAGCACTGCCCGAAGGCAGCGAGCCCTCACTAGATGTGGCAGACCGTTATGTGCCAGAAAAAAAGCGTCCTAAGCACCGTCTTGGGAAGATTCCTTGTATCGGCGAAAAGGTCGATACTATCAACTACAGCCGTGAAGAACTGCCTCGGATGAATCGGGAAATTGAAGACATACGTCAGAATGTTATTAACGACTATGAGACTTACCCTCCCGAAAGCAGTGCTTTTGTCCTTTGCAACACGATGCAAGGTGCCTATACTGGCGCAAGTTTCCGTCCTGTTGAGAACAAAAGCCAAATGGACAAGAGTTATGTGGAGGTGCATCCGGATGATATTGTGTGGGAGAACATGAGCTTCAATCCTTATGAACGCAAGCTACGAACTTGTGCTTGCTGGGGTGTTACTTGGCTGACTGTGATTTTCTGGGCTATTCCAGTGGCTCTTGTGTCTTTGTTTTCGAACGTCGATTACATGTCAAACAAGATTGGCTTCTTGGGCTGGATCAAAAAAATTCCATCAGTTCCTCTTGGTATAATCAAGGGAGTATTACCAACGACAGCTCTTGCAATCCTCAACAGTCTTCTACCTCCATGGCTTCGTTTCCACGCACGAATGAGTGGAGTTCCAACTAGAAACCTAATTGAGCTGAGTCTGATGACCCGTTTCTTCATTTTCATGATCGTTCAGAATTTCATCATTTTGACTGTTCTCGCAGGCATTCAGCAAAACTTGGAGGCGTTCTGGGATGATGTGAAAGAACCAAAAAAGTTTGTTCAGGATATTTCCAGTGCAATTCCACGCGCGTCTTCTTTCTATCTTTCGTATATGGCCCTAATTGGTCTGAGTGCTTCGGCTGGAATTTTCTCGCAGATAATTCCATTACTTCTTTATTACGTTAAAATCAGGTTCCTCGGCTCAACACCACGGAAACTATGGCACTTGCGAAATGACTTTGATTCACCTGCTTGGGGTACTCTGTATCCGTCAACACTTTTCATGACAGTAATCGCGTTTGGCTACATGGTGCTTCAACCAGTGACAAATGGATTTGCGTGTGTGGCATTCTTCCTGTTATATTTGGCTTACCGCTATTCGTACTTGTATGTGTTTGACTGCAAACCTATTAAGGAGACGGCTGGTCAATTTTTCGTGAAGGCTATTCACTTCACTTTTATCAGCGCATACGTTTCCATATTCGTTGTGGCCCTCATGTATTTTTTCAAAACAGGCGACAATGCCTGGTTCGCTGCGATGGGTGTCTTGACGATTGTACTGGGCTTGCTCGTGGCTGCGTATCACATTTACATGTATGTGTGGTACGAGAGGGAAATGCAAATGATTCCCGAGCTTCTCGCTTCTAAGATGAACGAGCTGTCGACCATTCCTCTCAACGATGGTGCTGGAGCACTGGCTTTGCCTGAAAAGGATGAATACTATGCTAACGCCGAACAAGAGAAACAACTGATTCCTCAAGGACCTCGTCCTCTCGGTCCAGAGTCCAAGGCACTTGCGCTCCAAATGGAAGACCCTGGGCTGGAAGAAGAGAAGCAGCAGATGCGTGAAATTGAAACCATGAATGCCTTTTTCAATCCTGCGCGCTTGAAAGACCAGATGATTCTTTGGTACCCAAATGATAACTACGGTATTGGTCGCTCGCAAATGCTGGCCGACTACAACGCGGGGTATCAGTCTAGCGTCGATAATGCATTTATCAACGAGAAGTACAAGATTGATGAGAACGCTGACGTTCCTCCAGGTGAGAAGAAGTAAAAGCTTCACTCTGATCAGTTCCTAAGTTTATTCCACTGTCATGATAGGTCATTTTAATTTTCATGCATAGTAACATTGCCTCCTCATTCCAGTAGATATTCAGTGCAATTTGATCCATATAGTCTTGTTTTATAAGCCAAGAGAGTCTCAACGTGAATCACTTTCGTGTGTGGAGTGCATTGATTTCATGCGTATCTATAGTGAACCACCACAACGACAGAATGAGTGACAGGGATCCTGTGGCACTTGTATCAGAGCGAATCTGTACACATATGAATACAGACCACATAGATTCAATGATGCATTTGACTATGCATCATGCAAAGTTACCGAAAATGCCAGCATGGTGTCATATGGAGTCCATTTGTGCAACACACATTGTGATTCGTTATGCATCAGAGGAACAAGATGAAGGCCCAGAAAAGCACGACGCTCTCTCAACCATCCAAATCGATTTGGATCCACCTCTCGAATCGGTACAAGCTGCACGAAAACGTCTTGTTCAGATGAGCAAGTCAAGTGAGGAGCAAAATGAACGATATGTCATAGAGGTATGTGTGTGCCAACGAACTTACGCAGAATGCACCGAATGAATGGCTCGATAAATGCAACATGGACGCCATTGCAAACAAGTTTGTGAAGTCATCACTTGATCCTATTACATATCTTAGTATGAGCATGCTCTACATTATGGCAGTAAAACCTGAAATGGTAACTCAGAGCGTGAAGTTCCAAGTAAAACTCTCGTCATTGAAGTGGCCGCTCGAAGTCATTTTTTTGGTCTTTCTTGTTGCTCTCCTCTTTCAGTGTTTGTCCTGGCTTGATCGAAGGTGGACGAACAGCAAACCATTGCCTTCTGACCATGGGCAGCTCTCAGCCTGGCTTCGTGATACGCTGTTTGAGCGCACGCTCCCTTACATTGACGGTGATCGATGGAAAAACGAGACGGTCATCATAACGGGTGGATCTCGTGGCCTGGGAGCGATTCTTGCGCGAAAACTGGCAGATCGCGGTGCAAACGTGGTGTCGATTGACATTGTTCGTGCGAGCTTCAAGCATCCACGTATCACTGCTTTTAATTGCGACATATCGAAGCCCTTAAATGTTGAATCAATTGGAAGACACGTTATGAACAGACTTGGCGCGCCAACAATCCTCATTAACAATGCGGGCGTAGTCCATGGCCACCCATTGTTGGAGCTGTCTTCAGCGTCTATTGCTCAGTACGTGACATTAATGCTCTGACGACAGAACGCTGGAAACGAATGCTATGGCGCCTTTTTGGCTTTTAAAAGAGTTTCTTCCCGGTATGGTAAATGCAAATCGCGGTCATATTGTCACTATTTCATCTGTGATGGGCCATGCAGGAGTAGCACAAATGAGTACGTTGGCTACCTTTTTTCCTGGACTAACTGCCAGCCGACTACGTGGCCTCGAAGCATGCCTTGGTCGGTTTGCACGAATCACTCCGTTACGAACTGGACAGTATCTACAACGCGCCATTCGTGCGCACTACATTGGTCACGTCTGGACATCTGCTAGAAACTAGCATGTTTGCTGGCATCAAATACAACCGATTCGCCAGGTTTATCGCACCTGCTGTGAGCGCGTACAGCGTGGCTGATGCTATCATTGACGCACTTGCCAACCAGGAAAGCCGTCAAATCGCAATGCCCTGGTACGCCTCGTGGGCGCCGATGCTTCGGCTTCTGCCATCCTTTCTACGCGACGGAATTCAAAAGGTACGTGTACGGTATCTTGCTTATAAGTAAGGCTTTGGGCGCAAACCATTCCATGTCGACCATTCCTCCGTCACTACGGGCAACGAAACAACAACTATCCGCACCCGCCATGTAAATTCTAGCACCCTTCTGAAGTAGGATCCTTGGCCAAACGCAAATACGGAAAGACTGTTTCATAGTCTGGGAACCTAGCTTTAGCCTCTTCGTCGTGGACACTGGGGTGAATGATAACTCTGTCGCCGGGGCGCCAATTGGCCGGCGTAGTGATGCGGTGCTGGTCGCCTAACTGAAGAGAATCAATCACGCGCAATATCTCGTCAAAATCACGGCCTGTTGACGCAGGATACGAGATTTTCAGCCGGATAATGTGGTTTGGATCAATGACGAACACATCACGCACGGTCAATGGTAATCCATTAGCATCAACATTGCTTGGATCTAGAGCATCCAACATATCGTACTGAGTGGCAATTTTCCGCTCCGGGTCGCCAATGATCGGGAATGTAACCTCAGTCCTTGCTAATGCGTGTATGTCCTTTACCCACCGCGCATGAGAGGTAATGTCGTTTGCAGATAGACCGATGACTTTAACACCACGTTTCTCAAACTCAGCAGAGCGTCGCGCCACTTCCGCTAGCTCAGTCGTGCATACCGGCGTAAAGTCGTCTGGATGGGAAAACAATACAGCCCACGCATTGCGTGACCATTCATGAAAACGGATACGCCCATGCGTAGTTAGCGCTTCAAAATCCGGTGCTACGGAGCCCAGCCGTAGTTGCGGCATAAATAAAACGATGTCGTTTCGGAGAATCTCTTGGTCCATGCGCAGCAATCTTTTGCACTTACGATTGGTCAAGAAGAGGGTCAATTGCTGTGTCGTCCCGCATTTACCACGTGTACTTGGACAGGGTCAACTATATATTAGGCCCCTAATGTCTCCCCGCTTACCCCATCTACTGCCTGCATTACTCTAGCAAAAATGTCTTCTCAATCAAACAACTTCGGTGCCCAGGCTCAGCAGTTCGGCGATGAAATGTCGAACAAAATGCAGAATGCTGCTAATGAGTTCCAAAGCAACAGTCAGTCGGCAAAGGCTGAGGGAAAGGACCTCCTCGACAAGGCTGAACAAAAGCTACCTGAAGCGAAAGAGCAAGGCAAATCGCTTCTTGAGCAGGGCCAGGAGCAGCTCAACAAAGCCACCGATTACGTGAAGGAGCAGTCAGACAAACTCGCCAACAGGGGCGCTGAGGGCGCTGAGTCAGGTCAGAGCACCTTCGCTCAGTTCTCGGAGCAGGCACAAAAGTACGCAAGTGATGCCATGAACTCCGTCAGCAATGCACTTCACGGCGCAGGCGATAAGGCCTCTGATGGAGCTACGAAGGCTGCCGAAGGCACTTCTAAGGTTGGACCAAATGACTCGTACGTGGAAGCTGCTCGTAAGACGGCAAGCGACACCATTTCAAGTGTGCAGAACTATTTCTCTGGGTCTAGCGCCGGATCAGGAGCTTCTAAGTAATTATGCCTGTTCCCCAAGTATTATCTGCTGCTTTGACAGATTAGATGCCGCGTAGTGTCTATTGCAATAGTATAGTTGGTACTATTTTGTAAATGATCCCAAACACGATTTAGCCTGATTTCGCCCAACTAGCTAGGTCCACGTGGCCGTGCTTATGGAGCTGTCTGCTCTATGCAAGTTACTCCGTCCCTACTTCTGACACGAGTGTACTCGTGGCCATGGAGAAGGGCTTGGATGAACAACTCTTGGCTGCATATGCAGGGAGTGTCTTGAGTCGGCGTGAGCCGCATGACTCTTCCACAAAGGCAGATGCTTCTTTATACGCGCCTCCCAGGTACTTGGATGACAATGAACAACAACTATTTTCCGCTTCTTGGGCCAAGCCCGACACAAGGAGTCACTCCGATGTCAGCTTAACATCTTCACAGAGAGAAAAGGAGGAAGAGTACAAGCGCGCACTTGAGGAGTGGGATGAAGGCGTCCGACAACTTCAGATGGCTTTTCAACTTGTGCTGATTCCATTGCTGGGGAAGTGGTTCGGACGACGATGGGGCTATTGGTGTATGTATATGCATTTACTTACATACAGTATTTTCTAAATGGTTTCAAAGCGGGCTATAAAGCATGGTAGAAATAGTGACTCTCGAAGTCAATATACCAGCGCGCCCGTATGCGATGATGTCAAATAACACCCTGTTAAGGGTCAATTTTCAGTATATATGATACCCATCAAATATAGAACGCCATCTTTGCATCACGCTTCATAAACATGACACCTGGCTGCATTCGAGACCATCCTGACTCGCAAATACGCGTGCACAACAAATGCTTGTCCCCAAACAACGGCAATTGCCGACGCGCAAGTGTGGTGAAAAATATGACAAAGCAAATCCAAAAATCTTTCTTTCATCCTGTCCAGGAACTATGGATGCATCAGAAGGTCTGCCTCGGATTGTGATAGTAGACCACTATGATTCCTACACGCGCAATCTCATCTCGCTTATTGCATCCTGCTTTGATCCGCTGCCAAGTCCTGAATTGCTTGCGAGCCGTGTCGTGGTGATTCCTCAGTCATCCCCTGCTTTGGCGCCTGAAAATTTTCAAAAACACCTTCCACACGTAGATGCTTTGATACTATCGCCTGGTCCCGGGACATCAGATAATGCAGAAGATTTCGGTCCGTCAGCGTCGCTTCTTCAAGCACCAGAGCTCGTCGACTTGCCCATCTTGGGCGTGTGTCTCGGCCATCAAGGGATCGCCACCACAGCGGGCGCGAGAATACAACAATTGTCTGAGCCGTTCCATGGACGCAAGAGAAAGTTGTTTGTGGACAAAGGAGTCAACATTTCTGATGGATCACGGAGCCTTATGGAAGGAGTTCCTGATGGTACTGAAGTAATTTGCTACAACAGTCTTTGCGTGGACGAGAGAACCATTCCTTCGAAAATCCGTGTTGTAGCCCGGTCACCGTTGGAGCCCGGTCATGGCACTTTGGTTCAGGCTATTGAACATAAAGAGCGCCCGTTATTTGGTGTACAGTTCCATCCGGAAAGCATTGAAACGAGTAAAGGCAACGTCATCATGCAAAACTTTTTACACAATGTTGCCCGTTTTTGGGAGAAGAAAGACGCTTTACGAGTCAAATTGTGGCGATTAGAGTCGACAAGCTTGACACCAGATATTTTGGCCCTGGGGAATGTGTGCATGGCTCTGGGCACCGATGTTCAAGCACCGTCACCACGTTGGCGAGTGTATCAGAAAACGCTAAAAAGCTGTTCCACATTGGACGAAAAACTCAAGCACCATGCTCCTTTGTTATTTAGACAGCTCTTTCGTCAGAAGCAAGTTGGAAGCGTGTGGCTCGATAGTGCGAACTCTCGCGATCCACAAAGCAACGTATCAGCTCAAAGCCGAGCAGCTTTCATACTTTCCTACGACATGGCTGGAGTTCTTCGTCTTCATTTCCCATCAGAGTCGTCCGCACGTACAGTCGACATGGCTCCATACTCTACCCTGTGGGACTGGATGGAAGTGGCACAGCGCACGCTACAAGCTCAACTATGGCAAATATCGCAAAACGTCAATACGCAATTCCGAACGGGTTTTGTTGGATACTGGGGCTACGAGCTTAAGGACGAGTCATTAAATTTAGCGCCCATGTCAGCGGAACGTTATGAACCTTACATGAATACCCCAATGGACCGAACAAAGCTTCCTGCCGCTCAGTGGGCATTCTGTAACCATGCCCTTTGTTTAGATCACAAGACCAATACTTGGACGGCCTACGCACTGGTTGATGAGGGAGGAACTACAACCGGACCACTCGCATCTCTTGAGGCTTTGGGTGCCCATTTCGGTATGACGCAGGGTGATGCTGATAATTGGTTTGTTAAGGCACAAAAGGCTCTGGATGGCGTCAGCCTAGAGAGCGAGAGCATCTTGTTTCCTACCTTGTCTTTGCATGCCGTCGATGAGGCAAGCACCTATATGGCAAGAATTGAACGAGCACGGGAACTTATTGCTGTTGGAGAAAGTTATGAGTTGTGCCTCACAACCCAATTTGAAGGAACTTTGCCTTCGCTACATGATTATGGTTCTTATTTTGCTCTATACTGTGCACTACGTCGAAAGAATCCTGCACCATTCTCTGCGTATATGGAGCTGATTTCGTTGGATGGTACTCCTCAAGCTGTGCTTTCTACAAGTCCTGAAAGGTTTCTCACCGTCACTGACACAGGAGAAGTGGAAATGCGTCCTATAAAGGGAACCAAAGTTCGACCCGGATGGGGTCCAGGTGAACAAGACTGGCTCGAACAGGCTAAACAAGACGCAGCAATGCATGCGCATGTCAGGGCGGAAGATGAGCGACGGAAACAAGCATTGCATATGGATCCAAAGGAACGCGCGGAAAACTTGATGATTGCCGATTTGATTCGTGCAGATTTGCAGTCGGTGTGCCATTCTAGTTCCGTGAATGTGCCACGACTGATCGCTTTGGAGACTTATGAAACTGTACACCAGCTTGTAACGTCCGTTGTAGGCAAGCTACGTCCTCGGATTGGGTGTGTTGAAGCAGCGAAACGATGCTTCCCACCAGGCAGTATGACAGGTGCTCCTAAACGCCGGAGTGTCGAGTTGCTGGAGACGCTAGAGCGTTCTAAAGGTGCACCACAAGGCACGACCCGTCGACGAGGCGTCTATTCGGGTGCTTTGGGATTCATGGGTGTAGACGGAGCTTCCAACCTATCTGTGGTCATTCGTACAGTCACTGTCCAAAATAATAGTGTGCTTGTGGGTGCTGGTGGAGCCATTACATTCCTTTCGACCCCAGAAGGCGAATGGGACGAAGTTATGACCAAACTTGGTTCCGTAGCTTCACTTGCATCGTAACACATTACATTTCGCCGCATTCTATGTGAGTATAGTTAACTTACCTGTAATGCACACGTCCATGCGTGGTTTGTTGTTTGCTCCGCAAGGCACATTTTCAATTTTGCGCACTATGAGCATTCCTTCAACAACCCGGCCAAATACGACGTGCTTTCCATCTAGGAATCCAGCAGGTTGAGTAGTGATAAAAAACTGTGTAAGTAGTCATTACGTACCTGACCTGTCTCTTATACACATCTGACGCTGCCGACGACTCCTTACGTGTAG
>OJLB01000055.1_pt1 | contig 83238 bp, 58 predicted proteins | sample 1596861 | NCBI WGS metagenome assembly OJLB01 (sample SAMEA3904681, study PRJEB24821) | metagenome | biome: Builtin; feature: hospital; material: surface | place: USA | collected 2013-06-06
GCCCTTGGGAGAGATGATCTTGATTGGGTGGATGTATATGGGAAATGTGGAAATAAAAATTTAAGGGGCTGCTGATACGCGACGCGGCACACGCGGCACACGCGGCTCGCGACGCGCGTGTCGCGCAAATTTGTGGGCATGGGCCCAGAGACGAGGCCCAGACACTCGCCACCTACCACGAGAGCCCCGAGAAACGATGGCTTCTCGAGCAAAGAGGCTCGAGGCCTTGGCCGCCCTCAAGGCATCAAGACAGGGAGGTAGCCGCAATTATGTACGTTACAAATACCAGAAACTTGAATACATGAAAGCTAACATGCTCAGGCCGCACCGGATGACGACGCTGGCGGAGACATCTACGACGAAGTCACAGAAGACACATACCAGTCCATTGTCCGTGGCCGCATGATGGAAGACGACTTTATTGAGGACGATGACGGAAGTGGCTACGTTGATCATGGACAGGACGAGTGGGCGAATGAGCGTGCGAGTGAATCTGAGTCGGAAAGTGAGCATGAATACTACGAACGCACGGGCCGGAAAAAGCCTAGGAAAAAGTCTACGAGGCGCGCGAATCGCAGCGTGCAAACAGACTATCTTGGATCATCACGGCGCTCAGCGCCTGTACCTTCACATACGAAAGAGACGGAAGAAGCCTTTATGTCGAATCTATTTGGTGGTCTTGATCAATTGAGCACGCCATCCCGGCCCATGACGACACTGGTGCTGGACGATGCGCATGACTCGCCATCACTTGCTATGGCACGCAAACGAAAGCAGCTTCATACCCCGACGACATTGCCTGCGCTTGTGCCAGACATGAGCTCGTCCACAGAGCCAAGCAGTGACACACTTGATGATTCGTGGCACGACATCCATACACAGGGAGGGCCCAAAAAGCTCAAGAGTGAGACGAATGACCAGCGGTCACCACCGCCTTCTCCTCCTCGTCCTTCTCCTCCTCGGAATGCACCGTCTCACTCTTCGTCTACACCCGAGTCCATGGACGAAGATGATTTCGGCATGATTTCCGTGGGCGCAAAGCGAGAAGTGCCTGTGGCACAGGATGATGCCATCAAAACCACCAAGATACCACCAGCTCGTCCACACAAGCCGCACGATGCGCCTGAGGAGCCGTCATCGCATCTGCAAACGTGGCGCAGCGTACATGATGGCCTTGTAACCGAGTCCATGGAATCACCTGCTTCTCAGGTCGCAAGCTCAACGTACAGCGGCGTTGCCAAGAAAGTCGAGTGCTTTCAGGACGATCGCTCTGTGCACTTTTTTTGGATCGACTATTTCGACGCGAATGGCAAGATCTTCTTGTTCGGAAAAGTGCTTGACAGGGTTACGAACAAATACGTTAGTGCGAGCGTGGCCATCGATGGTATGGAGCGATGTGTATTTTTGCTTCCCCGCACACGCACCATTGTTGATGGACATGAGACGGATATGGTACCCGGCGAGGATGATGTGTTTGAAGAGTTCGAGACCTTACGCTCTCGCTATGGCATCAAGTCCTGGCTCGGCAAATGGGTTAGGCGGAAGTATGCATTCGAGCTGCCAGACGTCCCAGCTGAGGGGCCGTACCTCAAGGTCAAGTACGGCTTTGATGAGCCCGCACTACCTGCGGACATATCTGGCGCGACATTTTCACGCGCATTTGGCACGCACACGTCGGCCTTTGAGCTGCTCGTGCTCAAGAGGCGTATCATGGGTCCGTGCTGGCTGCGTATAGAGCAAGCGTCTCTGCCGAGTGGTCCGCCAAGAACATGGACGAAGCTGGAGCTGGAGGTCGACGATCCAAAGAGCGTGTCGCCATTCTCCGACACCGATGCGAATGCACCGAAGGAGCCGCCGCCACTGACAATCATGAGCCTGGCCCTCCGCTCCGTCGTCAATTACAAGGAGAACAAGCGCGAGATCGTCGCTGTGAGTGCGCGTGTATGGCGGGACATGGCGCTAGAGAATCCGACGCCGCCCGAGCAGCTGCCGTCCAGCTCGTTTACGGCCGTACGGCCGCTGGGTGCGTCGTTCCCCCCGCGGTTCGAAGAGCAGGCGGCGCAGGGCAAAAACAAAATCAAGGCGTTCAAATTTGAACGCATGGTGCTGAACAGTCTGCTGGGCCAGATCCAGTGGCATGATGCCGACGTCATTCTGAGTCACGACTTTGTCGGCTCCACGATGGATACGCTTTTGCATCGAATGCGCGACTTGAAGTGCGAGAATTGGACGCGGCTGGGTCGTATGCGGCAGGACGTTTCGAAGATGGTGAAGCAGTCACTGCATGCGCTTCACACACGTATGCTCGTTGGTCGGCTTGTCGCGGATCTGTCGAGTGATACGGCGAAAGGCATGATTCCTTCGACGACATGGTCTCTAAGCGAGATGTGTCGGACGCATTTGAACGCACAGCGCGAGGACATCGATCCAGAGGATGTCGCGTCGTTTTTCGACTGCACGGCACCGACGCCTGAGCGCCTCCTCACGTTCGTGCGGCATTGTGAAGTCGATGCGTTCTTCCAGATGGCCATGGCTTGCAAGATGCAGCTGCTTGCTCTGACGAAGCAGCTAACGAACTTGGCCGGCAACGCCTGGTCCCGCACACTGAACGGCGGCCGTGCAGAGCGCAACGAGTACATTTTGCTGCATGAGTTCCACAAGAAAAAGTACATATGCCCCGACAAGCAGTCGATGTGGGACAAGAAGGCAGCGAAGAAGGAAGAAGGGAGCACTAAGAAGGAAAAGTTCAAAGGCGGTCTTGTCTTTGAGCCGAAGCGGGGACTCTGGGACAAGTACATCCTGGTGATGGACTTCAACTCGCTGTACCCCAGCATCATTCAGGAATACAACATTGACTTTACGACTGTCGAGCGCCATGCCGACCAGGACGGCGACGATGTCCCTGATGTGCCCTCGTCTGATGTGGCCCAGGGTGTATTGCCGCACCTCATTGCGACGCTCGTGAATCGGCGGCGGCAAGTCAAGGCACTCATGAAAGACAAGCACGCTCCAGCGCTGAAACAGCTGCAGTGGAACATCAAGCAGCAGGCGCTCAAGCTCACGGCTAACAGTATGTATGGCTGTCTTGGCTATGAGAACTCGCGGTTCTACGCACGACCGCTCGCAGCACTCACGACCTTCAAAGGCCGAGAAATCCTGTCGACCACCCGCGAGCTGGCCGAAAGCATGTCGCTCGACGTGATTTACGGCGATACGGACAGTGTCATGATCAACACGCGTTGTATAGACTATCAGGCGGCCATCAAGATCGGCCACGAGTTCCGTCGCGCAGTCAACGAGCGGTATCGGCTTCTGGAAATTGACATTGATGGCGTGTTCCAGCGCATGCTTCTGCTTCAAAAGAAAAAGTATGCTGCACTCTTGGTGAACGAGACAGGGGCAACGCAGACAGAAATCAAGGGCCTCGACATGAAGCGCCGCGAGTACTGCGCTCTGTCGAAGCGAGCGTCGGCATACGTGCTGGAGCAGATCCTTTCCGGCGAAGCGACCGAGACCGTGGTCGAAAAGGTGCACGAGTACCTGCAGCAGCTCGCGACAGATGTGCGGGAAGGGCGCATTCCGCTTGACGACTATGTGATTTACAAGCGTCTTGGCAAGCGGCCACAGGACTATCCTGACGCGCAGAACCAGCCACACGTCCAGGTGGCATTGCGGATGCTCGCGAAGAACGAGACGGCGCGTAGTGGCGATGTGATCCCGTATGTCTTCTGCGTCGGCCCACAGACACCTAGCAGCAACGACAGCAGCCACAGTAACAACAACAGCAACAACAACAACAACAACAACAATCATAATAGTAACAACCAGCACCATCATCAACACACGAAAGCGACGCAAGCGGAGCGTGCCTTCCATCCCGATGACGTTCGGCGACACATGGATGATCCAGCATATGCCATTGACTACAAGCACTATTTGTCACTGCAGATCCTCCCGCCCATCGAACGATTGGCCGACAGCATGGAAGGCACCGACCGCTCTCGACTCGCTGCTTGCTTGGGCCTCGATGTGCACACATACACGACTTCGTCCCACGCGTCATCCGACTCGAGTCGTGAGTGGATGACCCTCGAGAGCCAGGTGCCGAGCAGTATTCGATACGCCCACTGTGACCCGCTCCGTGTTCGCTGCCGGCAGTGTGGTGTCGTCTCGGATGCGGTGCCGCTCGCGCACAGCGCACGATCGTCCGAGGGCGCTGCTCCGTGGCTCTCTTGTCCATCCTGCTCAACTGCATGGACCCTGCCGTCCCTGGTCGTGCAGTTGCAGCTCGCGATTCGTGCTCACATTGCACGGTATTACGAAGGCGTACAGACATGCACAGAGCCGTCATGCCGCGCCTCATCGACCATGACGGGCGTGTATAGTGGGCGCTGTGTCGTGCCAGGGTGCCGCGGCAAAGTCCTCGCACAGTACCCGGACAAGGCGCTGTACACGCAGCTGTGTTACTACGCGTACCTGTTTGATTCGACGCAGGCTATGGCAGAGACAAGTGAAGCAGCACAGCATCTGCGTCTGCGAGACACCATCGATGCACGACGTGCCGACCTGGATGTATTGTATGCGACAGTGCAGCAGTACCTGGCGCGGAACGCCCGGCGGTTCGTCGGGCTGGATAAACTGTTTTCATTCATGCGTATGTAGATCTTTCGTACAAAGTAATGACTCGAGGCCGGGTATCTCGTAAGGCAGCGTAGCACGCCCCAGGGTATTTGACCGTAAGAGAGAGTCGATAGCATCGCGCTTTACCGAGCGGTAGATATCAAGCTCAAATGCAATGTCCGGGTCTGACGACATGGGTGGCAATGGCTTCGGCAGGGGCGGCGGTGGTGGTCGTGGCGGCGGTGCCTTTCGCTGCCAATCCACGTCCTTCCTCAACATAGCTTCGTTCGTGTCCTCCTCATCAACGTCGCGCCAGTCATCCGACATGGAAAGTGCCTCTCGTTCCTTCTCGCTCATAAACGAGCCAAATTTGAGCTGTCTATGAAGCGCACGGAGCGAGCCCCGGTCTTTGATCACCCGAATCTTGTCATTTGCACGTCCCAGGTAGATCTCGTCTTGGTCCTCCAAGTGTGCGTCCTTGAATCGCTCATAGATACTTTCCCACTTGAGGCGCAGTCGCTCCGCCGACTCGAAGCGTGCCAGCTCTAGAGAACCAGCATCCTCGTCATCTGCCTCTGGCGCCTGGACCAGTGGGAACTGGGGGCGTGGCCGCGGTGGAAACGTCAGTGGTCGATCACTCCCAAACACAGGCTTGCGTCGCGGTGGTGACGGAGGAAGCGATGGCACCGATCGGCTTGTGCCTAGCCCTAGCGACTGCTGCAGAAACGCATTGTCGCATGGCTGAGACATGCTCGAAGGAGAACGAACGCGCAACGCGTCGAGGCTGCAGTAACAATGGTTACACGCTCGTCGGCCGACGCCCACCACTCGACCAACTTTTCTGGTCAGAGCGCGACCTGTTGTCTCCACCATCGTCGCGAACGTCTCGTTCCCTGCTTTGGTGTGGTGTCGCATCGCTTTGCGCTGCTCGTGATGCGCAAAGAACGAAGAGAGGTGCTGAGTGTGGTATGTGGACACTTGCACTCATGTCAGTTGCAACGACTGCTGGCCATGTGCCATGTCTACGTGTACTTGCTGGATGGGCTCCTCATCCTGCTTATAGTACGGATGCTGCTGTTATTTGTACGTGCTTTTGCTTCTGTGGGTCCTAACTCCTAAGCGTTTTTGTACGTGTAGATTCGAGGGCTCACTCAGTGCGCCCGTATTTGCTCCCGACGCATCGCCCTATTCAGTCGCACTTGCAATTCGTCACAGGATTTCAATTGTTTTGTGGCGTGGTGCAATGCCTCTCCGACACGAATCCGTCCCGACATCGTCTCATGTTTGATTTTATCGGTCAAGGTATGCTCTGCGTGCACTCCCAACCGACCTTTTCGCTTACACCACCACAGACTACATTGTATCTAAATGGCACTTGCTATACCTTGATGCGGTCATCTGGTTCCTGCATGTGATCCTGCTATCTATTTCCTATGAGGAGTCTGTTTGTTTGATTGATCCAGATCATGTAAATATGCTGAATATTGCCCCGGAGGAGCGGAATGCTGCGGCCCATATCATGGCGTCTTGCACTGGAGAGCGTGGACATGTGCCAGACAACGATGCTGAACCATTGCTTCCTTCGACCAACACAACGAAATCGTGCTATTCCGTATTACCACCAATTTCGGAGCCTGTCCTTGTAGTACGATGGGGTGAGCTATGGCGCAGACATGATACTAACGACGACAATGTATCAACACCCCCGCTCTAATTGGCCCGTGTCATGAACGAACGACATCCCCACTCGACTCTCCGCGCGCACATCACCCGCATCGTGTTTCCATGCATAATAATATACCCACATACCCTGTGAATCCAAGCCTCTATGAATGTAGGAATGCTTCAAAACAGACATATCAACTTTTCGATATGGCCGATCTGCACAAACCCTTCGTCTTCCCTGCTAGTTTAAGTACACTGCTCATGTACAGGAGCAGAGACTAGATAATGAACAGGGTGTTGCAGCCCACAATGTCTTGTGTATGTTCTCAAGCGAGGACAGCTGCCGCGCTTGGACGCAATCCAGCAAGCACGCATATGCACACACACTCTCTCTCTTGTCCCTCTCACATAAACAGACACACATTTCTCCGTACAAAACGACACGGGATCACAGATTTCCAAAGAATCGTGTGCATTCCTACACACAGGACACGCCAACAGCCATGCGCCAGCGCACTCATGGCCAGCACTCAGCACGGACATGCATTTTCAGTTCACTCTAACGTGATATGAGAATCATGGTTTCTAGCAAGGCATCGATAGGTATTATCATACATGCCATTCGTAGCCACCCACGAAATAGACATTTTAGACTGACGTTAGATACACTAAGAGCCAATGCTTCGTTCAACTTACTGTTGCTTGGGTACAGGAGCACACGCACCGAGGCGCCAAATGCAGCCGGGGGAATGTTGTTGCGGAACTTCGAGCGCACAACACCGTTGTTGCCGTGCGTCCGGGTAACACGACCCCAGATCACACGGTACTTCTGGCCACGGGTCTCGTTAGGGGCCTTGTAGATGTAGGCAATACGCTGCCGGTTAGAACATACTCTGTCCAAGAAAGTCTTCCTCGATCTCATACATACCTTGCCAAGGTAGAACTGGGCGTCCTTGGTGTTTTCGACACCCTCAATCTTGACCAACGTCACGTTCGGGTGCATCGTGCGCTTGCCGCGCCTGTGACTCATGATCCTGCCCTTGCTGTAAAGACGCGTCTACGACAAGTTAGCATGCCATTCACAAGCACAATCATACAGCAAAAGTGCGCGGTAACCACAAAGCCTAGTGTAGGCACGCAGCACACGCTCTATGCTGCTTAACCACGTACCATCTTTCTGCTTCCAAGGAGGTGGTGAGGATCGATTGCTTGGACGACGACATTGTCCTCAGGGCACCGAGATGAAATACACGTGACATGAATCTAGAACTATAGTATCGTTATCACGTGCTCTGGAATGAGACGTGTGGAGGGAAGTAGGCGGCGTCGCCATCAAATGTACGAGCAGCTGGAGGTGAGTTGGAGGAACCCAGCTCAAGTCCCATTCGAGTGGTTGGGGCCTGTGCGTGAAACAAAAATAAAAAATTTGGAGCGCAACAAAAAGTTCGTGAGCTTTGCGGTACGCATCTTATCCACCTGGCACGGCTCTCGGTGAGGTAACATGGGGCAAATTCATCGCAAAAAACGCAATCACCATGCACGTCGAGGTATGTTGTGGTAATAAAATGATGTAAATCACTCGTAACGCAAGCTAACTGTCCATTAGATGTATCACGAGCGGCTCGAACTCGAGCGCGCAAACTCGATTACGATCAACGTCATGAGAATGCTACAGACGAAGCGAAGCGGCAATCATTAGAAGCTCCTACTGAGCTGGACCCTGAAAAGGCCGGTCTCGGCATGTTTTATTGTGTGGAGTGTGACCGACATTTCCCCAACATGAATGACCGAAACGCACACGTTGCTAGCAAGCAGCATAAACGTATTGCTAAAAAAGTGTTGACAGAAAAGCCCTACACCCATGAAGAGGCACTTCGTGGCGCTGGCATTGGTGTCGATCATCGCCAACGCAATTCTGACAAGATCGAAACGGAGCTGTAACTTATACCCCCCAAGCGATTGTACTTTTTTAACTATGTCTATCATGCAATAGCATGTCTCTGTATTGTGCAAACCATGTGAATAATGTACGAATAAATACAGGTCTCGGCGTGCGTGCGTCTTCCACTGCCATACCCAGGTGCTGGCGAGCTAACGCCACTGGGACGTGTGCTCGAGTCACGTGCTCTATCGTACCCCACCCTGGAGCGAGCCTTGGCTCGACGGACTTGCATAAGTCTTGGCAATCGGTTATAGCACAAAACGCACAGATCGCCTTCGGCCATTTGTGTCTATCGTATGCCGGGTAAACACGCTGTTGTCGTAGGTGCAGGAGGTACGTAAATCCATACGCATCGATCTAATTTCTCTAGTTCTTGGCCTTACCAGTGCTAGGTACTTGCGCGAGAAAGGTTACGCTGTCACGATTCTAGCTCGTGAGCTCCCTCACGATACCACGTCCCAATCCTTCGCCTCTCCATGGGCTGGTGCAAACTGGTGCTCATTTGCGCGTGGCAACGAAAGTGAGAAACGTCGCGACGCTTACACGTACAAGCAGTTCCAGGAGCTAGCCAAGGAGCTACCCGAGGATATGCTTGCATTTATGCCTTTTACATGTTATGACGTGAAACCGAACGACAGTGAGACGTACTGGTTTCACAAGGAATGTGGTGGCGTACGTATGCATTGACTTACCATAAAGATACAAGAATCCTTTGTAAGACACCCAGCCACAAAAGAAGCACCGTACGCGTACAAATTCCGATCCCTAACACTGGATGCACCGAGATACTTGCACTGGCTTGCAGCGCAGCTCAGGGAAACTGATTCGCGCAAGCCACCAGCGAGACTCATTCGTGTGTCTACACTACCCTCTTTGCAGTCCGCTGCTGCCTTGGTTCCGGACGCGAGCCTCGTTGTGAATGCCACAGGGTTAGGAAGTCAGGATATGCCGGAGGCGTCAGAATCACTCGCATATCCTATTCGGGGACAGACGGTACTGGTGCATGCACCACGCTTCCGTGACATGAATACGGCTCATTGTATAAGCAAGATTGGCTCAGGCGGTGCATCTTACGTCATTCCTCGTGCACGGAGTGGATTCGTCATTTTGGGCGGCACGTTCCATGCGCGAGTGTCAAACCCCCTCACTCCTGACCCTGCTGTGACAGAGCGTATTTTAAAGGATGCCGTCCTCCTGGCACCTGAACTTCTGCCAGACAACGTGGACGCACATGATCCGAATGCGTGGAAATCCGTCGAGGTCGTGGGAGTGAATATCGGCGTCAGACCTGCGCGTGAGGGTGGGGCTCGTGTCGAGCTTGACTCCAAGCCAGTCTACGTCGGCCATCGCCCAGTGGGTGTTATTCACGCGTATGGTATAGGTATGTGCATTTCCGTATTCAGCCAGAAACCTTTCTTACATCTTCTACAGGACCAGCGGGCTACCAAGCAAGTCACGGTATAGCCGCTGAAGTATGTGACTTGGCTGAAAAATGGGAGAGTATCTGCTCTTCTGATGCTGGCGCTCGGGCCAAGCTATAGGCCGCACCGCGTGCAGACTTGACGTCGAAAACAATCGTTGCAAACAAGGGTTTTCCAACCATGTCTGGCCAGAGCCTTGCGAACGCGTGTTAGGTTGTTGTTAGTCACGTGCAAAACATTTTTTTTTGCCGTCGTGGAAGACTTTAAAAAGGGCCACAGGCTAACGATAGCGTCTTCCTTTACCGCTCCGGTGTGCAGAGGGGTCCCCCGTAGGAACTCTCGCACACATTCCACTGATGGGATGCGCCAGCTGTATGGCACTCGCGAGCCTTAGCGGGCAAGTGAGATTGTGCGTAGACCGGTTGGCGGATGCGGAAAACGACTAGCCTACAGAGGCCTTGCTTGCTCTGCCCTCTTGCCTGTTCATAAGAAAGATCAAGTTCACGTTTGCAGGATGGGAGTCTGCTATTGATCGCCCGTTTGGTGCTGGTCTGGCAGCTCTTGTCTGAGTGTCTTGGAGCACTGCTTGTGAGTCGGAGTGGGTATCATCAAGGGTATCTGTAGGATTCTAGGGCACCCTAATTTCATGGCCTAGGGAAGAGCTGCTATGCGGCTATGTTCTGTCGGGTCACAACCTAGGGCTGTCACAAGTCAGTCAGGTCGAACAGGTCAATTGTGCTTGTCTCTATGGTAATTTTAGATGTCGATATGCATAGTATAGGCTGTCAGCTGAAACAGAAACAAACAATGGTGCAACGTGCAGACCTGTATCGGCGATGCATGTTATGTAGCCAGACGAGCTGCAGTAGCGTCGCGCTTTGCCTTGAGCAGAGCCAATTTCTCCTCCTTCGAGGCGTCGTAGCTGACATGGAACTGGTTAAATGGATTCTCGCGAGACTTTTGGAAGCTCTTGAACAACGCTTCTTGGTACTGCTGGAAGCGTAGACCCGGCCGTTCTTCCTTCAACTTTGGCAGTTCCCGCTCCTTGTACGCTTCAAAGGCTGCCTTGAATCGTCGCTCAGGGTGCTTCTCAATACTTCCAGCGGCTGCGCCACGACTGGCCTTATCTGACCTTTCATTCACCAGTTCCATGGCATCGAGAGCATCATCGAGACTGGTAGCATTGAATGCGGCAATTTGCATGTCAAGATCGTCCAATTCACTGCTGCGGCCTGCACCTTTACCTCCGCCTCCGGCAGATCGGCCACCCCCGCTTTTGCCGCCAGTGCCCTTGGTCTTGCCAGGAGTGTTGGCATCGTCTTCAGCCTTCAGACGATCAAGCTCTGCCTTTTTCCGTGCCTTCTCAGCAGCCTTCTCATTCCGCGCATCAGCGGCCGACTTGCCCTTAGCACCTTGCTGCCACTTAGCTTCTTCCGCGGCTTCGGCTGCAGCTTCAGCTTCGGCTGCCTTGCGCTCGGCAGCTTCGGCCTTACGCGCACGGCCCGCAACGGCTTTTGGATTCACTTCCTGTTAGCAGACTAATTCGTCGTTAACTCTTCGCGTACTTTTAGGCGCCATGCTGCTGTTGTTCGATGGCTGGTTTAGATGGAGAAGCCTGGATATGACTCGACCTCATCTTCTGGTCATTGATCGGCCGTGCACTCTATGACTGGGATGAACATGTGTGAATACGCAATTATTTTTGTGTCAAGGTGGCAAAATGTGCTGTTGGCTGGACAGGCAGTGGAAAACGCCGCCCGGAGATTTGTAGGCGCATTGGCAGCCATTGCGAATTGATTTGCTCGTGCACAAACCATACATATATGGCTTCGGCACTGAAGGGAGTCATTGATGAATCGTCTACAGCTGCCGAGCCCGTCAAGCAAGCACGGTTCATATTAGCGCGTATTCAACAGCTGAATGTTCTTCGTGAGAAGCCACGATCAACATGGGATCTTGGAGCCTTGAACGCAGAAGATCACCACGCTTTGATACGCGCCGCCAATGATGCAGAGGGCGTAGCAGTGGTCGATGGGCAGGTGGCAAAATTGAAAGAGCGTATAACTGAGCTCAAGTTTCAGTTCGGTGAGCAGATGAAGCATGCTTTCCAGGCATCCATGCAAAGCATGTTCCCCTCAACGGATAATGGAGCAGCATCAAGCGGTCGGATCAACGAAGAGCGTCACGTCCTCAATGAAGAAGGGCTCCCATTCGTCGACCCACTTGAATCGCTTCCTGACTCACCGCCTCAGACGCCACGATGGGATACTGAGCAACCACCGCCCCCTACAGGCAATGTATTAGGACGCGTGCCTGGACATATTGTGCCATTTGACCCATCATTACAAGGCGACGAGCGGAAAAAATGGATGAACTCTGTGATGGATCAGCTCGAAGAAGAGGAGCGAGCAGAACAGGCAAAGTTGGATGAACAGCAACAACAAAGGCAAGAGACCAATCGGTCGGCTCTTAAGCTGCGGCGTGGGTTCCTTCAGTCAGATGCACAACGACCAAAGAAACACGTCCGAATTGCAGCGCCCAGTGATGACAGCGATGAACCGGAACCTGTTAGTAAGGCCAAGAAAGTGCTGCCTGGAATGGACCCCGAGGATGTCGGTGTACAGGAAGAAGCCGCACGGATCGTGGGGCTTTTAGGACCTGAGGTGATCCAGGGTCATCCCAATGCGGAGCGAATTTTTGCCGAGATGGAGGCCTCTCACCCAAAAGTCATTCAGAAACCTGCTCCAGCACCTTCGTCGGATGCGTCAAAGCCAGCTATCGGTGAAACGGTCCTTGAACGATCAGCCGAGGCAGAGACAAAGCGAACACCATCAGTAGGAACAAAGCGGAAGCCTAGTGCATTCAAGCAGCGCCAACAATTGCAGAAGCAAGCTCAGGAACAGATACCCACAGCGCCGACAGTGTCGCAAGGCATTTCGGCAATTGAACGTGCTGGGCGAGTCGAGGACGAATTGGGCCAAGAGCGGAGTAAGCAAGGTCTTCCACCACGCGTTCCACATGCGAGGCCAACAAAAGCTTATGCTGCCAAATTAGCACAGCGTGCAGTACAGACATCCGAGCAAAAGGATGACATTGATGACGAGATAGTCGAAAAGCCTGGTCGACGGGTCCGTTTCGGAGGTGAGGAAGTTTTGAATAACGATGAAAGCGAGCAGCCTATGGATCAAGATGAGGAGGAAGAGGAGGACCATCACGATGAGTCAGACGAGCTCGATCTGGACGATGACTACGATGCTGACATGTGGGAGTCAGAAGACGAATCGCTTTGGGATAGTGATGACCAGTACGGTGCAGAGGACCTTGAAGCACTCAAGCCAACGATGCAAGGACATCCGAACGACGAGTATTGGACAGAAGAACTAGCTCGGGAGTATGCAGAAGCGAAAGCACGTCTTTCGTTGCATCCTCGTATGCCGCAAAGTGCCCATGATGATCATGGTGATGCACAGGAGTCGTATGGCATCGCACCGCTGTCAGCGAGCGTGTCTGATTCGCACTCACATCCATCATCACAAGAACGCCCACGGGTCTCGCGATTCAAGGCCGCTCGAATGATGGGGGAGTCCGTGCCAGATCCAAACGGACACTACCACTATCCCTCGGCGGAAGTACCGGCAGCCGAAGTGGCCGGGCATGAATTGACACATACACTGCATGAGTCAAATGTTTCACAAAACTCGCATGGTTCGCAGCCCATCATGGTGCTCCCGTCCCTCGCCCCCGTACGATTTCCACGGCCAGTGTCAGACCAACGCGAAGGTTCAGGCTTGGGCTTCGATCTTGATGGCGAAAGTGACGAAGATGACGAGCGCTTGCACGCGTTAATGCGAGCAAGACTCTCTATGCATGACGAAGAAGAAAATGGCCTGGGATCTACACAACCGCCCCCACGAGCATCTCAACGACCGCCCCATGTGGGGCATGCGAAATAGACGTATACAGATACCCACTTCTTTTATCCTATCTTACGCCTAGCACTGCACAAAAAAGACGCTATGACAACGATGGATGCATAGCCAGCGGTTCATATCCTTGGCGGAGCAGTTCCTTTTCGCGTTCTAGCGCATTGAGATCAATCTTGTCAAAGAGACGAGATCGGGGCTCGCTGGGTGGTCTTGGAAGTTGTTCGTGTGCTTGGAGAACAACTCCGACGTATCGACGCTCCCGTTTCCTTGAAGAGGGATGAGGTCGTACAGATTCACAGTTCTTTGCATGCACTGTTGTCCGTTCAGGCAAGCGCAACGGAAGACCACGTAGTGATTGAGCTGGAGGTTTGGGACCATCAGGAGGAAGTGGCTTGTAGAAACGCACAAAGCCTGGCACTGTAGCATAGAGTGTATGATCACGGCCCATGCGCACATGCTCGCCAGGATGCCACTCTGTGCCACGTTGGCGTACGATGATATTGCCCGGCACAACGGCGGTAGAACCAGCCCGCTTTACACCGAGACGGCGACCAGCACTGTTTCGGTTGTTCTTTGTCGTACCGCCACCACGTTTCGCCGAGTTTCGTGTCTGAACCGAGCCACCAAATGCAAATGTCGGGAGGGCTGTAAGAGTAGTGCCAGCCAAACTAGTCCGAGTGAGTGCTACGGACGGTAGCAAAGCTGTCTGCACAGGCGAAGCGACGCGCAACGATGCACTCTGCACGGCACTAAGTGCGCCGTGAAATAGAAATGGGCGCATCACGCAGTGTTATTGTGTAGGAAGACAATCGACCAAGAACAAGAAGAACGAGTGAACGATGTCGCCAGTGTATTTCTAAGCACCTCAGACCAGTCAGTCTGCGCTAGACTTCGCCCACAGCGCTCAAGGTTCACAACAAGGGGCCTGAGGCGCGAACCTGAGTTGAGGCCTATCTTACTGCGCCTGGATGACTGGAAATATGTGAGTGAGAGGCAGGTCATCGTCACGTGACAGATGCACAACGAAGGCTTCGTCGCCACCTCCCAAGATGGGATTGAGAAAGTTCTTGTTTCGACCTTGGTGACAAGCATTCGTGTGAAGCTAGCCGCCACAGTATGGTCTGGCCATTTTCCTCCACGACGAATGAGAGCCAGCAGCCCGCGGCTACGCAAACTGCAGCATCACATTCTGTGGATGCAACTGAATACCTTCGCACGCATTCGTTCGACAAGAGCTCTGGCGGCATGTCGACAACGACGCCTGAGGATGCGCCAACGGCAGCAGGACTGCTGCGTAACACGGCGTTGGACCCTGCCAGGTTACACCCATTTGCAGATATTAAGGATGACCTAGAGTACCTGGATATTGAAGATGACAGGCCCAACACGATTCAGGGCGCACGCACGGCACTCCCATCGCGTGGCTGGAGTGACGATCTTTGCTACGGTACTGGCACGACATATCTGGGTGGCTTGTCTGTAGGAGGCCTGATTGGATTGCGTGAAGGATTGACCCGTCCCCTTGGCATTGATTCGCCGACATTCCGTCTGCGCATGAATGCTATACTAAACCAGGTCACACGCCGCGGCACGTTCCTTGGCAACAGTGCAGGTGTGATCGCTCTGACGTACAATATCTTTGACGCAACTATTGATGCGGTGCGTGGCGAGCATGATATCTATGGCAGTGTGGCATCTGGCGCACTGAGTGGGGCCTTATTCCGTTGCACATGTACGTTGCTAATTTTTTGCGCGTTGCAAAAGAACTTCCACATCAATCTTTTCGGCATGTTACTGACGCTAAAACAACAGCGGGTCCACGAGCTATGCTTGTGTCGAGCACTATCATGATGGGTGTCGCCGCGACCTGGACGATGGCGAAGAAAGCTTTCTTGTAGGATGAAAGAAAAGAGTATACTTCCTTTAGGGACGCACGCTGAGCTTGGAAAACAGTTGGAAAAGGCTCGCACTTGACTTCGGGTATTGACCCTGAGCAAGATTTTCCACAATAGGCACAAAGTCCGGACGCGTCTTCACTTCCTCCCAGTGCTGGGTAATGAAGTCGAGATGGACTCGCTGCACGTCGCTAAAGCGATCGCCAAACGGCGAGAGCAAATCAGCGAGCACAGAGCGGACTGATAAGTTCATGGAAATATGCTCAAATGCCCGGACAGCCAAGTCGTGAAGATCGAGCTGCTTGCCCAGGCAGTACGCTGCCTTGTTCGAGAAAGCAGGTGGCCATAATGCAGGGTTTTGCTTTGAGCCGTTGCCGAGGTGGCTTAGTGCCTCCTCGTGCAGTGAATTCTTGTGTCCGTGTGGCGGCATGTGGGGAATGGAAACAAAGTGGACCTGATTTGTGTACATATAGAACAATAACGCTTGTAGCGTGCGCGGCGATACACCTTTGACCAAGACGCGACGCACACCTGGCATACGTGGGGGCATAGGCGCAGGGCGAATACGGGCAGAATCACGCTGAGGCTGGGATGACGCGATAGAAGCACCTCCAGGGCGTGCAGAACCTGTCTGACGCGCACGAGGCGTCACTGCACCGAGTGGCACAGGCGCAGGCGTCTTGTCCACCTGCACGGGGGGGGACTGGGTTGTAGCAAGGATCGGCAAAGGCTTTGCCACGGGGGCAGTCTCAGGATGAGAGGGGGAGAGTCGATTCAAACGAGTCTCGCCGACCTCTTCATGGGGCGGTGGTTCATCAGAATCCTTCTTCTTTCTTAAATTCTTAAAGAAAGATGCACCACCGCGGAATTCAAGACCGCGACGGGAAGATGGGGTGAACGCTGATGTTGGTATTGCTGACGTGGGTGCCGGGTCCTTCGGAAGCGGACCGTTCAAAGAGGATTCAGATGAAAGCGTATGAAGACTCGGGCCCAGAGGTGTAGTTGGTGAATTTCCCAGCATGGACGAGGGGATATTCGAGCCACTCTTTCCAAGAGGTCCCTGTCCCAGGCCACGCGCAATGCCAGGTGACGGCGGATCCAGCGTGCTAATAGATGGAGGACCGCGTGCTCTGGGCATAGAAATGATCGACTCTTCCTCAATTGTATCATCATCATCGTCTGTTTCAGCATCCTCGAACTCTTCCTCCCCCACAGCACTAGGTGCAAGACTAGTGGACACGGACGACGTGTCACTAAGAGTTACCGCATCTGACTGACTCGGAAGGTAATAGCTCTCCATAGAATCCAGGCTGATGTTGCCGTGCTTCTGGATCACTGCATGTCAGATTCATATGAAAATGGAAACATACTCTTAAACAATACTGGACACGACTGCTTGATCACATGCGAATGACCAAAAAGCGATTCATCCTTGCCCTGGTGGCGAACAATAAACTCTGTGTCGAAGAACGGAGTGCCACAAATGCTGGCAGAAATAGCGTCTAGCGCTACATAGCTCACAGACGCCAACTTGACTTCAGAACTCCGTTGAGGGTGCGACATGCCCTTGCTCTTAGATCCTCGCGGCTGCATGCGTGGCTGAAAGGTAAGGAAGTTGATCTAAGTGTTCCCAACACATCAGTTGCCGGCCTGGGATTTGTTTGGTCAGCGCGATGACATGTTTGGCACGCGGAACGTACGCGGGTGAATCTCATCAGAGCCAATGATCTTCCATCCTCTCAGGTATGCGAAATCGCTCCTCACCCACCTCCACACCCCAACCCCATACCTATCATCAATGGTGTTGGGATTCGCCAATGCGCCGCTGACGAAAGGTACTGCCTATTGTGATACTAACGGTAGTGGCCATTGCATTCCTTTGTTTAGGCTCATTATTTGTATCGCTGCTAGATGCGAAGGTGTACTTACCTTTGCGGCTCGACCCACACATATTGGTCTATCGCCAGGTATGTGCTTCTACGACTTATCTGTGATTTTCCTTAGTATTGGCAAGCTATTCTATATCATGTGGCATTCACGAACAGTTCTGAGCTTTTCTTAGGCTCTCTCATCCTTTATCATGGAGCTCGTCAGGTCGAGCGTGCTACAGGCTCACGAAAATTCGCCGTACGTACGAGTACCCAGACGAATTGCTTCTGACAAAAAAAAAAATCTTGCTCTAGGTTTTTCTCGGATGCATGGCTCTAATGCATTCGGTCTTATCACTAGTATATGCGTTTGCGATCACGAATGCTGTACACCTCCTCTCTTCCTCCACAACTTATGCATTCTCTGAGCAATTTCGTTCAGGCTATCTGCCAGCTGGACCTTTTGGCATCCTGGGGGCGTTAGTGTATCAGTACTATGCATTATGTCCTCCGCTTTGGACAATTGGGGTTCTTGATGCGGAAATGACTGACAGAATGCTAGTCGGCATTCCGATGATCCTTGTACGTGGCAGCATGCGCACTGACCACTTTTTTCTAATGACAGCTTGCGACATCTCAACCGCCATTCTCCTGCTTCTCTGTTCTGCTTGGTCTACTCGCATCGAGGATGTATTCTCTCACATGGCCGCTACAAGTCCCTGTGCGCATCGCCGAATCTGTTCAGCGCGCTTGTCGACCTCTTATTGGTACCGATTCCCTACCTATGCGTGCATCGCATGCACAGTATCGCGAAAGTCGATCAAGGCGTTGAGATCACGTGATCATTTGCTTCCTTGACACATATCCGTGTTGGGCTCCACCACCAAGAGACGCGAGTCAGGGTTTATCAACTACCGGATTTGGTCTGTGTGCGTGTGGGAAGTGACGGAGATATCATCATGCTATGTTTGTGCCAGAAGCACTTCGTACACGATTTTGGCCCAAATTCTCTGATAGAGCGCAAGATCGCAAGTATATACCAGCGCATGTACAATATGTGATGATCTTTTCGCCTGTGTTGACTGAACATTTAGGAGCTGAGGACCCTGGGCGACTCATAGGTCAGCAACTATTTTATACGAGCATGGAGAATGCGGTCTCGAAAGTCCAGACGGTCCGGGAGATTGCCCTAGCAAATGCGCTGATCGACTTTTCAACGTCGATGCAGCACCACTGCGGGGAAGAGTCGGAAGAACTGCGAAAGTTGGCTGTACAGTCAGCTGAACGAAGACTGTACTTAGTGGAAGTCTTTCCTGATATGTGGCTTCATGCTTCCGTGGCATTAGCGCGCTGGAATTTAAAAAACGACGGCGACAAGCTTATGCCATGGCTCGTGGATGCCTGGATGCATCAACAGATGGAGGATGCTTGGCATGGCTGGCGCCTTCAGTACGGACCACCGCACGTGCTGTTTCTTGACCAAGGTCGAGAAGTCCTCGAGAAATGTTTGGAGTCTTACTTCTCAAAATGGACATGGCAATGGAATGTGGACGTGCAATATGCGCCTGTTCTGCGTACATCTGAGCCGGCCAGTGTCAAGTCAGGCTTGGTAGGTGAAACGTTGCCGACTCTTGAGGCTATTGGAGACGTTTCCATGAACGAGATAGCTCCCCTATTAGCGCAGTTTGCTGCTGAGGGAAGCACGATTGATACTGCTCCACCTATGGACGTCATGCTTTTGTATGACGATAAAATGCTATGGCCTAGGCCACATAGTCAAACAGCGGCTCACACAGACCTTCTTAGTCCGCCAGATCGACGGCAGGTGGCGCGCTATGTTCTAGAACGACTTGTTGGGTTGACATCTGCACGAGCGAAAGCGGACATGGCTTTTGCCAAACGGACCAAGAAGCCCAATTCCACCCATCCATCTGGCAGCCAAGGCGTAATGAACGACCTTTCCTTTATGGCCAACATGTTGGGTGATTTACCTTCTTTCATGAGCCTAGATTCCATGTGGCACAGCTCCGATCCAGCCGCATCGATGTCGGCGTCTGGTCCATCTCACGACACAGCACCGGCTCCCCCACCTGAGTCTCCATATGCACCAGAAGAGCAAATTCTAAACGATGCAAAATCCCCAGCTGATGATCAGAAGACAGCAAAGCTCCCGCGTTTGTCGCCACGAATATACCCCGTACAAGCAAATGAGTCTGTGACTATGCCTGCGTCATCATCCATGCCAAAGACGAAAGGCGCAAGCTCTGCCTTCCAGGCATTCCATGAGCGCTTAGAACAGGCGTTAGGACAACATGATTTATCAACAGAAACGAATGGCATTACAGTGCCCCCTTCCGATGATGCAGCGCGACAGCTCGAAGAGATCACACAGACTTTTGCGAAATCGTCAGCTCCGACTCGACGGCGTGCACGTTTGCAACGGCATGAATCTGATAACATGCGCGACACGTCTCGCCGTGCTACGTCTTGGTATGCATCGCATCAGGCAGCAGGGACTATGCCAGAAGTGAATGAACTTCATGACTACTCTATGGATGGTTGGGGTCCAGAAACGCCAGCTCCGTGGCGCCATGCAAGTCTGCACGTGAATGCCCAAGATGCAGAACCATTAACAACAACACCAACAACAAATTCATCCGTAATCGACATCGTGTATATGACAAGACAGCTACTTACGGTTGTATTGGTGTGGCGACAAGATCAGATCCAAGCAGGTGAGCATGGTGTATGGCAGCTACCTGCTTGGGACTTGCTTCGTCGTGTTCAGCGTGTACTAAACGATGCGCGTCGGCGAGCGGATGGGAAAGAAACGCCTGCCACAAGTTTTCTTCACATGGATGCAACATCAGCATTGTGCATCAATGAGCTAACAGGGCCTCAACATAAGCACCAAAAGACTTTCCCCTCCGCCGCTGCTACTGCTGTCCCTGTCCCCTTGTCATCAGGCACAGAAGCCCAACTGCTCACAGCCAAGGATTGGATGAAATGTCATGGCATACGAGAGACTCTTGCGCACGCAGACAACCATTCCTTTTGGGTAGCATCGCGCGCATCTCAAGACGGCATGTCCAGCACATTCATGACACTGGAGGGCGACGCACAGCGGCGGTATGGCGTTTCTGAATGCGACCATCAACTTCGCCGCTTGGCAGCGCAGCATAGCGAGTTTGGCCTTTAGGAATGCTGCTTAAGGTGCGCACGAAGCTTGGAGAGCCACGTGTCCTTGAGCTTCATCGGACCTTGACCCGCGACACAGAAACGGTACATGTCGTTGCGCTCGTAGGACGTAGGGATCAAGCGCGCGTCAGTAAAAGCGACAGAGCCGAGGATGTCCTCCGTAGGTGTCGTTCGGCCTGGCATAACTTCGCTACGCAAGTCACCTAAGTGCGCCCATCCGTCGCCTCTCAAATAAGCTTCCGTGCGCAGTTGCTCGTCGTCGGCAATAGCTTCTTGAAGCACGTCGTGCAATGCGTTCCAGAAAGCGGCATTCATTCGCGATGCATCTGGGTTGTCACGCAAAAACTGGCTTGGATTTTCTGTCGCTTCCGAGAGAATGCCAATTACTTCGGGACTTGACTCAGACGATGGTGTCCGCTCGAGCAGAGACAGGGCCCACTTGGACTCTGGAAGCGGATGGTAGTACAGCCCTGTTTCCGTATCTGGATCTCTGTGCATCTGCGCATACATTCTTACAAAGGAAGAGGATCCAATGCGGGATCTGTGCGCAATGCGCAGGGCAGGAATAGCAGCACGGCTTGGCCATAGCATGACTGTGAAGACACAGCACGAAACACTGGGAGAACAAGAACTCAGATTGGCGGCATGTGCGCAAAAGAATTAATTTTTTGGCCCACGAGACCCTGTCGGGCAAGTTCCGTGAGTAAACAAGCCACGCCAACGGGCATCGATGTGTGGAGGTGGCAGATGCCCGCCCACGCACCCCCTGATGGCCCCACGTAATACAGTCTGCAAGAATGGACGGACGCGTTGTGTGCAGTAGAGTGGTGAAATTTCCTACGTGAAAAGAGCCAGCAATGACCACGCGGAACGAGGAAAAAGAGCATTTGCATGTGGGGATCATCGGTATGGGAGATATGGGCCGTCTGTATGCCACGCGACTGCGCGCGGCTGGATGGGTTCACGTCAACGTGTGTGATCGACCAGAGAAGTATGAATCGCTACGGGATGAATTGCAGGGTACCGGTCTGACTGTGTTGCGTGATGGCCATCACGTATCGCGACGGAGTGACTTTATCATGTACTCGGTGGAAGCAGGAAACATCCACAAGGTGGTGGCTGAATACGGGCCATCGACGAAAGTAGGTTCTGTGGTCTCTGGCCAAACCAGTGTAAAGGCGCCAGAACGAGTTGCGTTCGAGACCTTCTTGCCGGAGGATGTGTACATCGTATCTTGTCATTCGCTGCATGGCCCGCATGTTGATCCACGCGGGCAGCCGCTCATTTTGATTCAGCACCGCGCACCCGCTGACAAGCTACATCTGGTCGAGCGCATCTTGGCATGCCTCGAGTCCCGCTATGTGTATATGAGCTATGAGGAGCATGACACGGTGACAGCGAACACACAAGCAGTCACACACGCAGCATTCCTGACAATGGGTACTGCCTGGGCGCAGCTCCAAGCATATCCATGGGTGACAGGCAAGAATCCAGGTGGCATGGAAACCGTGAAAATCTACCTGTGTCTGCGCATCTATGGCGCAAAGTGGCATGTATATGCGGGCCTCGCACTACTGAATCCAGAGGCGAGCGTACAAGTGACGCAGTACGCAGCGAGTGCGACAGCTTTATTCCAGCTTATGCTCGAGGGCAAATATGATGCGCTCGTGCAGCGCGTACTGAGTGCTCGGCGCAGTGTATTTGGCTGGCAAGACACGGAAGTGGGCACGAACCTGCCTGGTCGTTCGCGGATTCTTGTAAGCGATGATATGTTGGACGAGTTTTATGTGATTGCAGAGCGGGTCAACAAAGGCGAGAAGAGCGCTGCGGAGGCTGAGCGGACTGTGCGTGAAGAAGCGCCACCGGCGAATTCGCATCTGTCGCTTCTTGCGATCGTCGACTGTTGGCATGTCCTTGGCATCGATCCATACCGGCATTTGGAGCTTGCTGCAACACCTGTATTCCGCATGTGGATCGGTGTGACTCAGAACTTGTTCCGCTCGCCAGACCGCGTCCTGGCAGCATGTCGAGCAGCCGTCGACGACGTGCGCTTCCGCGCGGACGATCTGGAGTTCGTTATTGCCGCTCGCGGGTGGGCACAAGCTGTGCAGTTCGGAGACTTTGACGCGTATCGCCGGCGCTTTGAAATGACACGCGCATTCTTTGCGCCGCGACTCACAGAAGCCAACAAGGTCGGGGCTGAGATGCTTAGAGTCTTGTCGACGCAGTCCTAACGCTCAAGGATCCAGTTTTTATACGCGCGTGCATTGCCCCAGCGCTCATCGAGAAGAGTGGACTGGAGCCACTTTTGCAGCGCACGTCGGCGATCCTCCAAGAACAATGGATGATACCGCTGCCACAGGCCGACGTGTCGTGCCGGTAGATTCGGTAACTGCCTTGCATAGCTGGGACGCTCATAAGCGAGTTGCTCATGCAGTGAGACAAAGGCGCTGTACCGCTTACTGATCTTGAGGACCGTGTCTGAATGTCCAGTAATTTGGATGTCGTACATGATCCAGCCACGTGTAAGTGCGCCGACCCTGTGCCAGCCGCGGACGCGCACTTCTGTGGCAAAGAGCGTCGGCTCGCCTCGAGATGTTTCCTGTGTCGACTCGTTCACTGGCGACAATGACTGGAGTGATGACATGGATGAAGACGTGGACATGGTCGGCGGCAATAGTAACTTCGGGTGATCGGGACTAGTCGCTTCATCCGCGCTCAATGATGAAGAAGATGCGGTCGATAAAGACGGTACCTGGATAAATGGGCTCATGTGCTGCGTTGGTGGACGTGCCTGTTCCTGTGTCTGGGCATGCTCCTGAGCCTGTGGCTTCGCTTGCGTTGGTTCGCATCCCGGTTCGCGTTGCTGATCGATACGCGATGTATTTAGATGGTTGTGTGCAAGTCCCGGCGCACATGTAGCAGAGTCTGGGAAGCACTCTTTAAAAAAACTTGGTGTGTCAGCCGATATACCCTCGCTTGGTCTTGGTGCTTCGTGTTGTGTTGGAGCGTTGTTATGGAAATGAGACCGGCGCTCAAATGTGCCAAGGACAGATTCGTGTACATCGTTATTGATGACCTGCGAGAGTGTCAGTGATATGGGTGAAGTTGGATCATGTGCATCCTGTTCGTCTACATGTTCAAATTCTTGCAAGATAAACTGCGAAGGCTCCTGGGGATGCGAGTTTCCACGGTGTGCCGAGGCTGATTCTGGGTCATCCCGTAGCACGATAAGTTTCGACGTAGTTGAGAAGGCTGGATTCCGCCGTGGCCGGCGAAAGCGCGGTTGGACTACTTCTGTTGGCTCTCTTTCTGGACTCAACTCGGCAATGAGTGGCTTGAGCCTAGACTCAAGCGGCATACGCGGCTAGCATGCAAACGGCAGAAATGCTCGTGTTTGCCTTTCGAGTAAAAAGGGGCTCCAAGTGAGCGCTGTGCAAATGATTGGATGAAAGTGTGTACCTGTCGCATTGGTAGAGTGGGGGGTGGAGTGGATAAATCATGTGGCCGTATAGGAATTGCGGGATGCGGGGTGAAAAACAAACACTGCTTAGCCAAGTGTCTGTTAGAAAAGTGAAATTTGACCCTATTTCCCCATGCACTGTGATCTTTCATGTGGGTGTATCTAGTATCATGCACGTTGTGTATAAGTGTCATCATTGGGCTCGGATGCATAGGTCGCATTCACCAAGTTCGACGACGTGCGCCGCCGAAACGGCCGCAACGCCAACTGTGTATTGCAGCTCTGCTTGGCTCAGGCGGACATACGGCTGAGCTACTTACCATTTTACGTGCATTGCCGCAGGATCAATATACCCCGCGCATCTACTTCACAACGACGGGTGATGCGCTAAGTCTTAAAAAGGCGGCTGATGCGGAGGGCGGCAGCCTTGCTCGACATGCAATGCAGGGTCTATGTATTCCACGCGCCCGTGTGGTGAAGCAAAGCTGGCTTACGACACCATTGTCCGTTGCGAACAGCACTGCGTTCTGTGTATGGCACCTAGGTCTCGCCCCCATTTTCCGACTACGTGATAAATCACGCGAAGAACATGTGCCATGGGCTGATGTGCTCATCATGAATGGCCCAGCTACGTGCGTCCCGGTCGTTATCGCCATCATCTTTATGCGTGTATGTTGATACCAACCCAGTGCCTGACTCGTGTGCTTACCTGCATCACAGATTATCGGAATACCCACACCCCGTATGCTGTACATTGAATCATTCGCGAGAGTTACTTCATTATCACTATCTGCGCGAATCTTGCGATATGCCGTCGACAGGTTTGTGGTGCAATGGCCCACAGCGGAGCCTAGCGCATTGTGCTATGGACCGCTCGTCTAAAGCGTGGGCGCAGACATCTGAGAACCCACGACCATGGCAGGCGCATTAGGATATGTTCCGTGGCTTTCTACATCTTGCCCTTTGTTTTGGAGTCCATCTTGAACGGCACGCTCTTCTTGCTCTCGCTGGTAGTCGTCGTATGGGAGCTGGGATTTGCCCTGCCATGCCCTATTACAGCAATGCACATAGCAGCAGCCACAGCAATCGCAGCATTCACAAGACCATCGACCTGAGATAAGTTAATTGAGAACCTTATACATACAAGGAAGTAGATAGCACCAGGTCAAAAACACGCCCTCAATGGGGTCCATCACGAGCCATTCACTTCTCAAGTGCTTACAAGGGGTGTAGATGTAGCGTGGAGGTAATCATGCAGTGCATCGGTGGGGAACCGAGAATCCAGGCACATACACTCGCCAATAGGGGCAAATTTCCGTTCTCGAGGTACTGAGCAGCCTCTCTGAAGAATAGCCAGATGCACGTGGCAATGTCATGACCTAGATACCATCGAACCGATGTCCCATCCAGCGTGTCTACATAGCCAAAAATAGCGGATCGATTCGAAGTACAAGGTAAATGAAAAGCTACTCGCTTGAATACAAACACAACGCACAACGACACGGGAAAAGCCCTAGTTCTTGCTGGAGCCACAGTTATTATTACCGCAAACACCACCGACGATAGCTGCGACAGCGATAATGATGACGAAAAGCAAGATCCAGAAGCAGATCCACCTGCGCTTGCGCGCGCGACGAGCCGCAACAACGGCCTTATCGGTTTGCTGGCGACCAGCCTGCACTTCCTTTTCGGTGTGCTGCGCATGGTCACGAATCACATTCAACTGCTCGTCTTGCTGCTCAACAAGGATCGACATTTCTTGGAAGAGGGCAGCCAGCTCGGTGATGGTGCGTTCGATGCGCTGAATATCGGAATGGCGCTCCTGTACTTCGCGTAGCGCACCGCGGGCTTCGCCTTGGCGGTTCGAGTTCATCAGTGCTTGTGAAAAGATCTGTTGTCCACCAGACTCGCCTTCGAGGGCGCTCTGAATTTCTGCCTGTGTTGCATCAGGCTTCACAATGCGCAACTGACGTTCCGTGCGCTGGCGGTACTTGGACCGATAGGCCTTTTCGACCTCTTGGTACCGCATGATGGTCTCTTTGAAGCGGTTCTTCAGAGCCCCAATCTGGGTGAGGCGCACATTGCGACCGACGCCCTCGGGTGCGGGTCCCGACGCAGGGATTTTCGTGGCTTCTGCCTCGAGGGATTTGATAGATGTTTTGACAAAGTTCGTAAACATGCTTGTCTGCTGCGCAACGCTTGTAAGCTCACTCTCAGCAGCTAGTTGCGCGGCTTCGCCGACGTTGTTGAGCGAGCGCGAGTGAAGATCAGAAATACGGTTTACATTCATGTCGATCTGGCGGATTGTGTCCTGGATCTCGCTGATCTTGCCGAAGAACGTGTTAGTATTGCTGTTGAATGCCGCCGTTTCCGGATCTGACGACATGTTGACGGCGTAGGTGTCATTCTGCGTTCCATCTGCGCCATAACCGGCCGCAGAAGCCGTTCCAGCCATCCCAGCACCTAGACCAGTGGCAGAGCCAGCTGCAACGCCAGGCACGCTAGTTCCAGCCACACCACCGCCCATCATGCCTGCGTTGGTTGAGCCACCGCCAGGCATGCCCATGTTTGCATTCTGGTCCGTCGTGTATGCGCGACCTGACGCGCCCTGCAGCGCGGTCATTTCGTACGTATCTGGCTGCTGCGTCATAGTCGCGGGCGCATAAGCCGTCGAAGGGTTGGACGTGGGCGGAACGTACGTCGTCTCTTCCGACTGCTGCATTACGTAGCCAGCTGGCTGTTGCTGAGCGGCCTGATATGAGCTCCGCTTCTGCTGCTGCTGCTGCTGCTGCTGTGCATACTGTTGCTGAGCGTACTGTTGTTGGGCGTACTGTTGCTGGGCATACTGTTGCTGGGCATACTGTTGCTGGGCATATTGCTGCTGGGCATACTGCTGCTGTGCATACTGCTGCTGTGCATACTGCTGGGATTGTTCAGGCTGCATCTCCGATGGCGGTTGGTATGGTGCACCAGTGGACTGCTGCGTAGGGAACATATGGTCGCCATAGCCATTGTTACCATACTCTTGTTGGTAGTAGCTGTCTATAGCCTGCTGTGCTGTATTAAACCCTTGCTGTGAGTTGCGCTGGGGCTGGGCGCCACCGTAGCCGGTGGCAGCGCCAGTGCCAGGGCTGGTATAGCCGCCAGCCGCTGACGCTTGTTGCGCTCGCATCGCCGCCAATCGATCGCGAGCCATGGTCGTTGAACACGAAACTGACGTACGATGTTCGCAAACTGAAACACGCAATTGCGCGCAGACTTTGGTCTCGGCTTGGCCTGCAAAGCCCGAGAGGACCGAGATTCTAATCTGCCCACTCATAATCGCCCAGAGCGCGTAACTTGGGCAAACGTGGAATATACAATTTTTAACATGCATGCCATCTAGCTTAGGTAAGAAGGGTACGGAGTCCAGCGACCACAGAAACCTGCGAGAAAGAGAACAATGGAAGCGAGCCGCTGAAAAAAGGTAGGGGGTGAAATACAATCCAGGTTGCGAGTGGCACGCATATTTTTGAGAGTAACACACAAGAGAGACGCGCGAGGCAGAAAGAAGTACGTCTATGAGGAAGAGTTTGATGATGTGGGCGATGAGGGTGTGGTTGCTGCGACCCGGTCTCGCAGCGCAAGGTATCCACGGTTGTTGGGCGACGAGTACCATAGCAGGTCGCTCTGCGACACGGGGTCAGCAAAGTGAGGCAACGGCTCATTCTTAGCGAGCCACTTGTGCGGCATGACGAGTGCTCGTAGGCTTGTGGCATTGTAATACCGGCATACGATGGAGCCGCCAGCTTGTTCGACAGCAGCAATGGCCGCGTGGGATGCACGCGAGACGACGAGATTCACTGGCGTGCGTAGATGTTCTTTGCCATCGGCAAGGAGCTTGACTCCATCACGCACACGATGGACGCATCGGCTTTCATAGAGTTCACGAGCTGTGATGGGTTTTGAAGCATCGATTCGGCCTTGATCGATCCAGAATTGCAGTCGGTCGAGATTCAAGGGCGCAAAATGCTGTTTGTGTGGGTTGGTGAATCCACGCTTTGGAATCAGGCGTGTCAGTGGTGTCTGACCGCCTTCAAAGCCGGGCTTGGGCTTGCCATTTCCGGCGCGGGCCTTTTGACCCTTGTGGCCGCGGGTCGAGGTGCCACCGCGATCTGTGCCGCTACCACGACCCAGACGCTTGCGTTGCTTTTTGGGGGCAGCTGGTGCCAAGTTGCCGATCCGCACAGCTGCGGTGGCATATGTTGCGGGTAAGGGTGCCTGCATAGCTGGCGACGCCCACGCGCGAGGTATAGAAGCCAATTTGCCGGTCAACGTATGCACACGCTGCAAGAGCGCCATCGGTCGTTGTCCCAGCAGCATCTCTTGCAGTCAAAGGGCGAGCTATATGTGGGAAGGTGGGTATGGGCACAGTGGAAAGCCGTGCGTAAGACGAAGCCGAGAGAGAGAGGGAGAGCGTCGACTTGCGAAATGGGAGGATGTCCACAGAGAGGCTAGAATGAGGGGAGCGAACACGTGACTAACCTGTTTTTCTGGCCACCAATTGAGACTGGATATCCACCTCCATAGACCGTCGCTGGTCCTCTCGACGCGCGGTTCGTTGCGTGGCGTGGCGGAGCGAGGCGAGCTCATTTCAGCCACATGTCTTTCCAAGTGTCGTGTCGGAAGGAAGCGAGGCGTGCGCACAGTTGTCGACCAGACAAGGATTTATGTAATCTGGTGTGAGAACGTCTATATCTGCGACGGCGACCCCCCCCCCCTGCAGCACGATCAAAGCACACCGACACTAGTGGGCCGGTCCCCATCAGGAGGATGGTGCTTCCCCTTTCAGTCGACCAGCTTGTAGCGAAGCAAGCCAAAGATACGAGTGCGCAGCGCCCGCGCTTTGTCTCGCGCAGGGAGAGAGAGGCACACCGACAAGCGGAACAAAAGGCTGAGGCAGAGGCAGAAGAGGCTCGGCATGCCAAGGTCCAGAGCGAGCGTGTAGAGTGGGAGGCCACATCGAAGCGCGAGCGAGAACGTGAGCGAACGCGTGCACGAGGCCGCCGAGCCGTGTCAGACGAGCGCGATGAGGATGATGGAGATGAACAAGACGAGCGGCCGAGAAAGGTGCCAGCGATGGCACCGCAGGAGCTAGCAGACATTAAGGAACGGTACCTGGGTGTGCGGCGCGAACGAGGGCCGCGGCGTGTGCGACGGGCGGGCGACAATGCGACGAGGCGCTTTCAGTTTGAATGGAGTGCGGACGACGACACGAGCGATGCGCGTGTGGCGGGTGATGCACGCGTGGAAGAAGTGCTGCTTCGTGGGCGGGCTGGTCTGGATGGATCGGAGCGGAGTCTGACGGGGAAGAGCACGATGCGATCGACTTTGGCTGAGAAGCCATGGACAGAAAAGAGTCTGAGCGAGATGCGGCCGCGGGACTGGCGCATCTTCCGCGAGGACTACCAGATCCAGGTGCGGGGCGGCGATGATGTGCCGCCGCCCTTGCGTACGTGGCGAGAATCGCGGATTCCAGGAGCGATCCTTGATGCGATCGAGGCAATGGGCTACCGAGAGCCGACGTCGATCCAGCGGCAGGCGATTCCGATTGGGCTGATTCCTCGCGACCTGATTGGTCTTGCCGAGACGGGATCTGGCAAGACGGCGTCGTTTGTCGTGCCGATGCTCGCGTATGTCATGGCGCAGCCACGCATGGCGCCAGGCGATGTGTACATGGGGCCGTATGGGCTGATTCTTGCGCCGACACGTGAGCTGGCGCTGCAGATTGAGGCTGAGACGCGAAAGTTTGCAGCGCGCCTGCAGATCCAAGTGGTGTCGCTCGTGGGTGGACGCGATTTGGGCGAGCAGGCGTTTCATCTGAACGATGGTGCCGAGATTGTGATAGCGACGCCGGGCCGTTTGCAGGACTGCTTGGAGCGGCACATGCTTGTGCTGGGCCAGTGCCACTATCTGGTGATGGACGAGGCGGATCGCATGGTCGACATGAACTATGAGGAAGCGTTGCACTATATTCTCGACAGTCTGCCGACGACGCGGACGACGATGCTGTATTCAGCGACGATGCCGCCGACCGTGGACAAGATTGCACGGACGTATCTGACGCGGCCAGTGACCGTGACGATAGGCCAGGCAGGCCAGGCCGTCGGCACGATTGAGCAGTGTGTGGAGTTTGTCGACTCTGAGGAGGATCGGCAGCAGAGGCTCCTGCATGTGCTGGATAGTGGCTTTGCGCCGCCGATGATTGTATTTGTGAACCAGAAGGCGAATGCGGATCTTGTCGGCAAGGACTTGCGCCGAGCGGGCTGGAATGTGGCTGTGCTGCATTCGGGTCTATCGCAGCCGCAGCGAGAGGCAGCGATAGCGTCGCTGCGGGATGGGTACAACGAGGTGCTTTGCTGCACGGACATTGGTGCACGGGGTATTGACTTGCCTGATGTGTCGCTCGTGGTGAACTACCAGTTTCCCACGCAGTTTGCGTCGTACATCCATCGCATTGGTCGTACGGGCCGTGCAGGCAAGAAGGGGCACGCGATGTCGTTTGTCAACGATGATGATGCACAGCACTTTTACGCATTGCGTCTGGAGCTGGCCAAGTCGCCGGTCTCGAGTGTGCCAGGTGCGCTAGCGAATCACCCAGCGGCGCTTCAGGCACCTAGTCAGACGGGCCATGCGAATGCATGAATGTACCATCCGGACAGACAGGACAGGGCTAGAGCGAGGCAGGTGCGCTTGAAAAGAGAACGAGTGAAAGAGAGAGAGAGAGAGAGAGAGAGAGAGAGAAAGAGTCGTCCGTTCTGTGATGGGGTCGTGCTCTTCTTCCCAGCAAGGCACACCATACAGACATGGTGGGTTGTTGGAGGCTTTCGTGGGGCGAGAAGAACGATCTATCACGCAAGCCGGGCATGGTCCACCAGATACGCTTGCCTACGATGTATGGAATGGGAACATGTATAGATAGATACGAACGCATGGGCTATGTGAAGACGTGCGGGAGGTGTGGGGAAAGATGGAGCCGTTTTATGTTTGCTGTAGTATAGAGAGGATGCGCTCCCGCGCGCCGGGCGACAGGGCCGAGAGAGCCTCGAGCATCGCATCGGCCCGAGCATGTTCGACAGCGGCGTCGAGATGCGACAGGTGCGACTCGAGCTGGCGAACGGCGAACTCGTCTGCATCGGTAGATACGTACGACGCAGCCGCCTCGATACGTGCGAGACACTCACGCGGCTGCAAGAATGGAATGGCGTCGGCGAGCGCGTGCTGGTAGCGTGCCTCGATGAGGCGACGGCGGCAGCGCCAGTAAAAGTAGCGGCGTGTGGCGGCCCAGGGCATCGCACACTTGAGCACGCCCGTCGCGAGCATGCGGCCAGCGCGGTCGTGGGCGTCTGCATACTCGACGGCCATAGCATGGAAGAAGGGCGCAATGTGCTTCTCACGCTCCTGCAGGCGCTGCATCAGCGCGGGCTTGTCGGAGGGCGCGGCCGCGTGGACGGCGTGCGTCAAATGGGCGAACGTGGGGTCGAGGCGCATCTTGGTGGCGCGCTGGAGCTCGGCACGGAACTTGATTTCCACGAGGCCGGACGCCTCGAGCACGCCGCCACGCGCACTGTCGCTGTCGGCGGACATTTCGATCATGCCGCGAGCATTCACCTGTGCGTCGAGGACGACCCAGGAGCCGCCACGCAGCTCGCCGGCAGGCGGGATGTGCACAAACACAGGCTGGTGGTACTGGGCGAGGCCATCGACGATCTTGCTGCCCTGCTTGAGGATCTCGTCGTACATGTCCTGCTGGCCGCCGCTGAAGCCGCGCCAGTTGGCGAGCATGAGGAGCGGGAGGCCCTCGCGGTCAAAGTCGACGATTGCCTGTGCCGTCTTGTACGCCGAGTTCGGGTACCAGACCTGACCGGCTTCAAAGACGCGCTGCTCGTTCGAGTGCGGATTCGCGGGGTCCGCGGGGATCACGCGCTCGAGTGTGCGGGTTTCGACGGCAATGACGCCAAACGGAATGCCGCCGAGCCGCGCGCGGCCGACGACGACGGACGTCGCCCAGCCTGCGAGGGTTTCCTGGAACGAGCCGCGGTCAAAGAGGCCGGGCTGGAACGTGCCGTCGACGACGGCGCCCTCGATCAGCGCGCGTGGGTCGTACGGCGTCGGCGTCGGCGTGAAGACGACGTCGCGGTCGGGCGTGTCGTGCGCATGGATGGGCGGCGTGATGCGCAGCGGCAAGCCGCGGCGCTCCGGCACATAGCTGAGCCACTGCAGGTACGCATGCATCGCCTGTAGGTCGTCGGGCACCGTGAGGTGTGACACGCCGTTCGAGTACATGATGCTGGGCCCACCCAGCTGCAGGTTCGACGTGTACACCTCGCGGCCGAGGAGTTTGTTGAGCGCCTGGTAGCCCGTGAGGATCATGGGCGACGTCTGGACCTGGATCACGCGGCCGCCGAGCCGAGCGAGGTACGCGCCGATGCCGACGGTGCGGCCCGTCACGATCGTCGTGGTGAAGGTCGCGTGGCGCGCGCGGCTCATTTCGCCGGCGATCAGCCCGCTGCCCGACAGACACTCGACGCCGAGGCCGCCGCGTGCGTCGCCGACGACGTCCGTGATGACGTGGTGCAGCTGGCCGTCGGGCGCTGTGCGTGGCGTGCACTGGACGACGCCTGGCCGCAGCGTGCGGAATGTCGCGTCGTCCAGGTACAGGTACTCGAAGCCATGCGTGGGGTCGTCGTCGACAAACTTGGCGCGGAACAGGTGGATGAGCTCTGGCGCGAGGCCCAGGCGTGCGCCGCTGTTGGCCGACACATACAAGAGCGGGATGCCCTCGGTGCTGGCCATGCGGCACACCTGCGCGAAGAAGGCGTCTTCGGCCGGGCCAAACGAGCCCGCGTGGATGGTCACGTCGTTCGCGAGCAGCAGGAGCGGCCGACCGTCGGGGAACTCGGGCGTCTGGATGCGCATGCGCCACGCGACCATACCGAGCGTGTTGTGCGCGGGCGGCCGCACGGTCTGCACGAGGCGGACGTGGGCGCTGGAGCTGGAGCTGGAGCGGGCGCCGCTGACGGAGCCGCTGACGTCGTCGATGCCGTCGCCCTGGCTCTGCGGCACGAGCTCAATGGCCTGCAGCACTGGATCACTCGGCAAGAGCGCCAGATCGGCAGCAGGCTTGTTGGTTGCGATCGCCAGCGCGTGGGCATGGGCGACATGCAGCGAGCGGAGCGCATGGCGCAGCGCATCCGGCAGGTCATACACAAACGTGGTGCCGAGCCGCTCTGCACGCACGCGGCGGAGCTGGAGGGGCCCGCGGTTCGCATACGGGCGGTGGGCGCTCTTGCGGTGCAGGGCAGCGTCGCCCGAGAAGCGGGCGATGGACTTGAGCACCGCGGCGCCATTCACATCAATGACCTCGTCGTACGCGGAGAACGTCACCGTGTACGCGGTGACGCTCGTGATAAACACACGCACGGGCCGCGGCGGCGCGTCCTGCGCCTGGAGCACGACACGCACCTCGGCCTCGTCGATGCGCAGGCGCTGGAACCAGTCGGCATACTTGGCCTCAAAGTGCCGGCACGTGTCAATGACACTGTCGAGCGTCGCGTCGAGCGGGTACAGCCAGGACATGAAGATGTGGGAGCCGTTCGCGGACGCAAACTCGGGGCGGCCAAGCGCCACCTCGAGCGTGTTGAGCACGTCGCTGAGCACGCGTTCCGTCTCCGAGTACAGGTACATGCCGAGGTCGCTGGGCGGGCGGCCGGGGCGGATCAGTGCCCGCACAAAGAAGCGCACGTCCGCGCGGTTCTCGAGGCCCTGTGCGTGGTACAGGTGGACGGACGACGACGTCATCGGGAGCGGCGTGATCTCAAAGTGAGGCTCGATGCGGTCGAGCTCCAGCTGATACGACAGGGCCGGCTCGACGTTGCGGATCGCCCGCTGCTCGACCCACTCGCCGCCATCGAGGCGCCGGTACGTCACGAAGCGCGGGTACGCGCCCGCCTGGCACAGCAGCAGCGAGATGCGCCGCATGCCGGCGGTGTGGAGCGCGTCGCTCTGCTCGGCCAGGAGGCGGTTCATCACCGCGAGCACGTCGGCCTCCATGCCCTCGACATAGTGCGGGATCGCAATGCTCAGCACATTCACCGGGTTGTTCGCCGCGGTGCCAAAGTACTTGAGCGACGCTGCGAGCGTCGCCGGCAGCTCTGTGAGCGCCGCACACGATGTGAGCGCGCCGATCCGCAGCTTGGGCCGCGTCCGCCGGTGCATGTGGTCGGCCAGGTCCGTCGTCGACGCCTGCCGCTCCTTTTCCTTGGCGCGGTTCGACAGCACGTCGGCGGACATTTGGAAGTGCCATGTAATCAGCGCACGCACCTGGCCCCGCGCGTCCTTCTCCTTGGCAAAGTTGATCGCCACAATGTCGTACGCGCGGTACACACGCATCACGTACGTCACGAGCGCCGCATACGCGATCGCGAGCTCCTCGTGCCCGAAGAACGTGTGCAGCACGTCCGACACATTGTGTGGCAGGTCGCTCAGCTCGCACAGCACACTCAGCGACGGCGTCTGCACGTCCGGCTTGGGCGGACGACCGTCGTCGGCGCCGTCCTCGGCACCTGCACGGGTGCCAGCCCGGGCACCGGTGTCGCTGCCGTCGTGCGTCACACTCCGGCGTAGCACCTGCTCCATCTGTGCACGCCGCTCCGCAAACGACGGCATCTGCGCACTCAGCAGGATCTCGCGCGCTTTGAGCGCGACGGGCGCCGCCGCCGAGCCCTGCAGCTGCGACAGTTTGTGCAGCACGGTCACCATGCGCCGAGCACGCTCGTCCTTGCTCGCCATGTCGGAGCACTGCACATACTGCACGAGCAGCGCAAGCACCAGCGCATTCTTGTGTTGGACGCCATCATGCGACACCTGCAGCTCGACGACACGGTCCAGATTGCCTTCCGACGCCGCGCGCAGGTGCAGCACCGCCTCTGGCCCGCCGTGCTGGAATTGCGACTCGACCATCATGTACCGCTCCAGCAGCGTGCACAGCACGTCCATCTCATGGTGCCAGAGCCCGAGTGCGTACGCATCCAGCACGCCATACAGCGGCGCGGCAGCCGTCGTCAGCGCAAGATGCGCCGCCGAGTCCGTTACGTCTGCGACGCACGCATCGACGTGCGCGCGCATCGCCTTGGCCGGGAACGGCGCGCCCTGTGCCTCGGCAGCGAGCATGCACGTCCGCAGCGCCGCTTCCGTCGCTGCCGGCACGCGCCCCGTGAGGCTCGAGAGCACGTCGACGGCCTCGGCGAACGGCAGCGACGGCTTGCGCAGACTCGACACGAGCGTGTCGAGCGCACGGTACATGCGGTCGCTCTGGTCGTAGCCATCGAGCACATGCTGCAGGATGCGCAGCGCCGACGCGCACTGCTGCGCGGGCTTGATGCTCTGCATCTCGGGGTCGCCGTACTCGGCGAACGTGCCTGTGAACGGGCGTGCGCGGTTGATCTTGCTCACGTCGTCCACGCTCAGAATGCCCAGCAGGTCGCCTGGACTCAGCGTCACGCCTGGCACCTTGACGAACGACACGACGCCGTCCTCCTGCGCGACGAGCGGCAGGTACATCTTCATGACCTCGATCTCTGCGATCGTCTGCCCCGCCACGACGTGCTCGCCGTTCTCGACGAGCAGGCGCACGAGCTTCCCGGGCGACGGCGAGCAGATCTGCGTCGGATCGCGCTCCTCCTCCATGCGGCACGTCTGCCCGTCGATCACGAGCCGCGTCTGCCCGACCTCGTCGAACCAGTACACGGTGTGGGATGCGCCCGCGAGTCCAATGAGCAGGCCACCGTCACTTAGGTCCCGCAGCGACACGTGCACCTGCTGCTGCTGCTGCTGCTGCTGCAGGTGCAGCGTCCAGCTTGTCGGCGCGCTCTGCTTCGCAACAAACTGGTACTTGACATTGTCGTAGATAAACTCGACGGAAAACTTGGTCCGCACCGTGTTCCGCGGCGGCACCTGTCCACGGTGCAGGATACGCTTGAATTCGTCGCGCGACTCCTTCGCGAGCGCATGCGCCTTGACGGCAGCACCGCACAGCACGGCGAGCTCCGTCGGCGGCCGGCGCGCCGTCACGCTGTTCTCTATGAGGCCATCGAGCCACGCGGTCGTCACTCGGTTCTGCACAAACACATCCTGCTCCAGCAGCATCACAAGGTACTCGGTCGTCGTGTGGAAGTCGCTCCGGATCGACAGTTCCTTCAGCGCAAACACCATGTTCTTCCGCGCCTCCTCGCGGTCTGCGCCGTACGAAAACACATGCCCAAACTGCGAGTCCGCATACTCATGCAGCGCGCCACTCGTGCTCACACTAAAGTACCCCCACGTCGACGGCGACGATCGGAAATTCAGCTCGCTCAACGAGCCGATCCCCGGCTTGAAGCCCGTGTCCGGGTTCTCTGCCGTGATCCGACACGCGATGACGTGTCCACGCGGCTTCGGACTCGTGTCGACGCTCTGGTGCCGCGCGTCAAAGTCTATGCTCGTTTGTGCCGACGGCGCGCCACAGCGTTGATCCCGCTCGTCCACGCGCCCCAGCCCGTACAGCTCGCGCACGTCGTCTATGTGCTGCAGCGGAATCCCCATCGCAATCTGCAGCTGCGCCGCCGGTATGTTGACGCCCGTCACCATCTCTGTCGTCGGGTGCTCGACCTGCAGCCGCGGGTTCAGCTCCAGGAACGCAAACGTATTCGTCTCTGGCGAGTACAGCCACTCGACCGTCCCGGCCGACACATAGCCAACGAGCTTCGCGAGCCGCACAGCCGCTTGCTCCATACGCAGGCGCGTCTCTGCCGGCGCTATGCTCACGGGCGCCTCCTCAATGATCTTTTGGTGTCGCCGCTGCACCGAGCAGTCGCGCCCGAACAAACTGATCGCCTGGCCGTACTGGTCCGCCAGCACCTGCACCTCCAGGTGCCGCGCTGCGCTCGCCAGCTTCATCACAAACACCGGCGACCCCGGCACCTCGCCCACAGCCGCTTGGTACAGCTGCACGAACATGTCCGGCGACACGCATTTCCGGATGCCCTTGCCACCACCTCCTTCCGATGCCTTGATCATCACGGGAAAGCCTATGCGCTGCGCAATCACCAGCCCCTCTTCTGCCGAGTGCACACACGCTCGCTCGTATGCATCGTCCGGCACGCTCACATATCCCTCCGTGCTTTGTATCGTCTCCGTGATGCCTGTGCCAGACCATGGCAGGCATGGCACGTTTGCGTGCTGCGCCACAATCGTCGACGAAATCTTGTCGCCCAGCGCACGCATCGCCGTGCCCGGCGGCCCCAGGAACAGGATCCGTGGCTCCAGACGCGCCAGCATCTCGGGCAGCCGCGGATTCTCCGACGCATGCCCCCAGCCTGCCCACACGGCATGCACGCCTGCTCGTTCCGCTATATCCACAATCAACTCAACATTTGCATAGTTATTCGCATTCGGTCCACCAGGGACCTCGACATACTTGTCGGCCATGCGGATGTAGTCAGCATTGATCCGCAAGTCATCGGGCGTCGCCATCACCGTAAACTGGATCGCCCGCTCATCACCAAACCTATCATACGCCCATTTCCGCACAGAGCGGATCTCTTTCACGGCCGCAATCCCATTGTTGCATATAAGCACCTTTGTGATCACACTGTGCCCTCCCACAGCACGCACAAAGTCGCCCACCCGTCTCCCTGTCTCCGACGACTGTGCTTGCTCCGGCGATACAGCGCCGACGAAATGCTCCTCGACTCTTGAACGTAGTCTGCTCATGCGAATCGTGGGCTTGTTCCCGCACTAAGCTCACTCACCCAGCGGTCACACACTCACACACACGTTTCTCGACGATCGCCGTTCGTGAATACGCGTTTCTCTCTCGGTCAATTCCCAAGGCGGCGCCAGCGGCGCCCGTGGCGGCGTCCGCGGCGTCGACAGGCCCGCCAGGTCGAGGCGTGCGTCGCCCATGCGGGCAGCTTATGTCATCAACGCCAGACCGTCTACCCACGTCGGGTTTCCGCTCATTCCCACCTCGGTGGCCCAGTTGTCCTGGCCGTTCGACGGCAACGCACCACCCCACCCCTTTCCCTTTCCCTTTCCCTTTCCCTTTCCCGCTCCTCCTCCGCGTTTCTTGTACGGCCTGCATACGCGCCTTGTAGCTCGGTAGCTCGGCACTTCGGCAGCTCGGCCGTTTGCGCTGTATCTCTTCTCTATCGCCATGCCGTGAACTTGCACATTCACAAGCCAGCCATCCCATGGACGATCAACGACTCTACAACAAGGCAGGAGGTAGATCATTTTCGAGTTACTATGAGCGCCTGAAGCATCTAGTGGTGGTGGCCCTTCGGTGGGTCGTACACAATCTTGCGGGCTGAACATGGTTAGCAACGTCGAAATCACAAAACACTAGCGACGCACGCGCGCCGTCTCCATGTACATACTCATAATCGGCGCCCACTTGAAGCGCTTCGCCCAGACCGACAGGGCAAACAGGGACGAAAGCAGAATCAGTGCCTTGAAGCCAGCGCGCTTCCGTTGGTCGTGCTCCGGCTCAGCCGCAAAGTGACTGTGTGTGTGCATGTCAGTAACAGGGTTCTTTTTCTTTCTCGATCACATTCACTCATCATACGTACAGGAACGTCACAACGTCCTTGGCCATCTGGCTTGTCGTTGCAGGAGTGCCGTCTTCGTACTCAACAAGGTCGTCAAATAGAACACGTGCCATGGCAATCTGTGTACCAGGGAAGAAGGGGTTGTAGTTCAATCCTTCCTGCACCGTGACACCAGCTGGCGGGTCGCAGTAGCCCGTCAGCAGCGAGAAGATGTAGTCGGCACCTCCGTGGCGCGCCTTAACAATCAAGCTCAGATCCGGCGGGAGCGCACCAGCGTTACCAGCGCGTGCTGCTTCTTCATTCGGGTACGGGCTTGGCAGGTAGTCGGCCAGCTTACCTGGGCGCTGGAACATCTCGCCATTGTCATTTGGCCCGTCTTCATATTCGACGTCCTGGGCCATGGCCTTCACTTCATCAACCGTGTGCGACACGCCCACAAGGTTGCGCCACGCAATGCGCTCAAGCGAATGGCATGTACTGCACACCTCCTGGTACACCTGGAAACCACGGCGGATCGCTGCATGGTCAAATGTCTTGAACCACTTGTTGTGCTCCCATGGGTACGCTGGTGGGTGCAGACCCTCGTCAGACAAGTTGGCACTCAGCGACTCCATGAATGGCCATTCTCCGTACATCTGCTGGTACCACATCACGGAGCCCAGTGCGATGGCCGTCGCTGCGACAGCCGAGGTGCGCGACGTTAGTGGAGACGTCGCTTTCGTCTGCGCGCGCGTCGATGCAAAGCGAACCTAGTGAGTGTTAGCATCTCCTTGTCATACAGAGGACTTCAAGTAGCAGCGGAACAGGGAGAGGGGAGACATTAGTCAGAAAGACACTCGAAAACATCGACTCGTTTGCTCTTCGTTCTTGTGCTCGGCGACGAGCGTGAACATATCCGTCACCTTGTCACCATCAAGCTTCAATACACGTGCCCGCCCATCTGCATGGCATTCGCGCATCAAGTTTGTCACTCGCTCGCTCGCTCGCTCGCTCGCTCTTGGCTCTCATCCAAACGTCTGATCCGCGTCCTTCGCATCGCTCCCTTTCCGCCTCGCTCCCCACCCCGCTGCTTCCTCTGCCTCTTTACCTTGACATACGGGCAAACGTACCGACTGCGTCAGACCTGCCTTGGCCGAGGTGCGCGAGGCAACGGCCCTTGTGCACGAGGAGATTAGCTGCGCCATGACAGAATTTCAGACGAAAAGAGGCAGGACACCCAAAGTCGCCTTTCTCCTCAAAGAAATGGGATCCAGTTAAAACACGGGTTGGTTACTTTTCCGCTGCTTCGCCAGCCGTCTCGTGCAATGCCCCTAGGCCAACTAGCCAGTCCAGACTGCGTGTATTTCCCATCGGCCCGACACGTCGGACCAATCGGCGCGCTGCCATTGCCAGTCACGCGGCGCACCGGGAGCACCCGGAACCCCACATGGACACCACGTGAACGTATTCCTCCACACCATCACAATATTCACAACGATCGTTGCATACGGATGGCCAGTCCTAGCATGCCTTCGCCTGCTCCTGCGATTCCGCTCGAAGCTATCACGAGTGCTCGGTGCTATCGAGATGCGTGCCCAAAGCATGAACGTGTGATGCTTGCAAGGACGCTCGTTCCTGAGCATGTATCATGTAATATGGCAAGCGACGTGTACGACGAGGTCATCTGTGCACATCCTCTGGCGCGGCATGTCCCCTTGTTCGTAGCACACGTGCGCCGCCTGCGAGATACGACAGAGGCCCTCTGTCAAGCGTATCCATCTACGTGGACGAAGGCGTGGAGCGTGAATGAAGTTTTGGAGTGTGATGCGATGCAGCAGCTGTGGTCACACATTCAATCCATCCAGCACTTAGATACCCATCAGCTGCGTGCGAGTCTTCGAATCCACGCTGATGGCTCGACTAGAGCCGTGATCGCACCACTTCACCCTCCGTCATCGTCCATTCTGACCGTTCGTCTCGATACCCAGTCTGTCCTTCTTCCCAATGGTTTGGTATCATACAAAACTGATGCGCGTGCTACGTACGACGCCGCTCGGGCTCGTGTGAAGGGTACTTTGGGCATCGGTTCACCATTCTCTTCTCCACCATCCCATGAAGGTGATGCGACAATCCCACCTTCCTGCTTCGATGTGCTCCTATGGCATTATGCCAACGCGTCAGAGAACAGCGAAGCGCATGCCGAGCAGATCGTGACGGAGTCGAGTATCGCGAATCTTGTGCTGGAGTTGCCCAACGAACGCGTACGATTTGTGACACCGTCATTCTCGCACCTGTTACCCGGCATCTTGGTCCAAGAACTTGTGCGCCAAGGGCTCGTGCAGCCACGCACCATTACTGTGACTGACATATATGCACAAAAAACACGCTTGTGGCTCTGCAATGCCGTACGTGGCATGTTCCCTGTGGAACTTGTGCCTTAGTACGTAGGAGCATCCAAAATGTGCCAGATGCGCTCGCTTAGGACACGGCCAATACGCCGACGAGTGAGACGCGTCGTTGCGTCAATCGTCGTGCTAAGCAAGCGTTGTGCATCGAGCTGCGACGGACAGCGGCTGTAGGCACGAAGCAAGTGTTGCGGCGTCGGAAAATGCCGCACAATCTCCTGTGCCTTGTCAGCAGAAACACCTCGAACACACAACAGCATGCGGATCCACGTGGCCTCGATGGTGCTCGCCGTACTGGTCTTGGCATGCAGCTGCTGGTATGTGTGGAACGACGTGTGGAAACGAATGCCTGGGTGCTCTGCACGCATGGTGCGCTGCTGCTGATCATAATGCTCACGAGCGATCGTCTCTTCTCGCAGAACGTAAAGAGGTGTGTCTTTGTACATGTCCATGACAGCCTCATGCAATGTGACCAAGAAATCCACGGTGCCTTGATTATTGGCTGTGCGGTGCACAAAGAACCCGTCAATGACCTGTGTACTGCTCAAGGCTGTCTGAATTTGGGCACCATGTCGTTGCATCAGGTGCGGCACGTCAATGTCTTCGATCAGGTAGATAACCTGCCCTATGCCTGCATGCCGAAGACGCTGCTTCTGGTCGTGCCAGCGCCCATCAAAGATGCTGGATGCGAGGTCATCAAGCCGCTTGCGCTCCACAACTGTATCGAGAACAACTTCCTGGACGTACGTCCATGCTTTCTTCTTGTCCGGCGGCAAGTCCCTTTTTGGCCGCGCAACCCAAAGAATATCGCCGAGCTCCAACGCTCGTAGCTCACAGGGCACACCTCGCTGTGTCAGTGCTCCTTCAAATGTGATACGTTGCTGCCTTGCATCCATGAATGTCGAAGTCCGAGAGCGAACTTCGCGGTGATCCACGACCATGTGAATCGTATACGATTCGGGTGGTAGGATGTAGCATCCAACAACAGCATCATGCGCTTGTGATATAGCATGAGGACTCGAGCTAATGACGATCGGCGAAGATTCGATGAGAGAGATATTAAGGCGCTGCGATCTTGGCGGCGTGTTGATGATTTGAATGCCATCAGAGCCCGCGTCGAAACTAGTATTGTCGGACGAATCGACCAGATTGATTGTGTCGCCAGGGGATGGCTCGCGAGCAGCACCGGGTATACTAGCCTGCGAGAGATTCGTCCGCGGTGGTAAGTACAACTGAGGCACACACGTCGTGACGCGAGACGAACGTTGTGTGGATGGCTGAGGATCGCATTGTATCGCTTCAGGTGAGGGCGAGCTGTCGAGTCTTGAGGCAGTCAGCACGGGCGCTGCATGACGCAACGGTAGTCGTGCAACATTGGTTGTGCGAGAAGGCGAATGTAGAGGCATCACCGCAGCTGGATGCAAAGGCGACGGTGTAGGCGACGAGGGTAACTGCGCCGATGAGGTTGATGGCGATGACGATAAAGGTGCTGCTACGTGCTCGCTGCTTGCTCGTGGCGGCGACACACGCGACTGTATTGTCGGGGAAAATCCCTCCGCTGTTGCCAGAATTGAGGCGATTTCCAGGCCTTGCTCACTTAGAGAATAGAGGGCAGGATTCCCCGAGCGATATACGTAGCCTTTGTTGATAAGAACTTTCATACTGCTCCATGCTGTTGCGAATGATTTGCGCGGCGCAGCCAGTGACTGTGAGCCTGAGGGCATTCCCCGGCGCAGTAAAGATGCTGGTGCGGCAGAACTTGTTCCGCAACCAGGCACCGAGTAATCATTATCGCAATACGGTTGGGCACGAGCGATAAGCTCCGATTTGCCTAGCTGTGCGTCTTTATCATGGTCTTCATGTGCCTTCAAATACATAGCAACGAGTATGCCATGCGCACCGGAGCGTGGCTCTGGTACATAAGCCTTAGTCTTTCGTGGCCGAGTTGACTTCTTTTGTGGCGGCGGTAGCTCAGCTGCTGACGATGAAGCGCATAGCGCTGCCATGCGCGGTTTCTCTGGCACTGGATATCCGTGCTCGGAGCACCACTTTTCATATTCGACCTCAATACGTTTTGCAATCGATTCTCCAATCCCACGAAGACGAACAGTTTCACACGGGTGTGTCAATGTATCTTGGCATTTTGAGAGAGACTGATACGCTTTCAAGTACGCGGCAGCCGACTTCGTTCCGCGTAGCCGAGCTTCTTCGGTCCAAGTTTCTAGAAATGAAAGCCATACACCTACAGGGTGCGAAGAAGTGGCAGAAGCACAGGTCATGCTGTGGTTGAAGTCATGGCAGTCTAAGGGATTGATGAGGTCAAGACACCACTACAGGCTTGATGCATTTGTTGTGCATGCGAACCCAACACTCGATCACTCTCACGCATCATTGATGCGCCCGGTTCCCATACACGTGACCTTGCGTCCACCCTTCCACTTCTGCGACTAGGCTTGCAAGCGGTCAATCGTTTCAACAAGGGTAATCGTAAGCCATGCTGTATATTTTTTTGGGGATGCCATCGACAAAGCGCACTACGACAAGTCCGTACACGGAGAGAATGTATGCTATAGGAACGGAGCAATGCCTCGGTAGGCGTATGTATCGATGGAAGTTTTCACACCACATTTAGTACAGAGGAATGAAGCGGCCACTAAATTTGCGTTAGTACAGCGTGATCCACCAGAGAGTCAGCGAAATACGTACGCGTTCTTGCCAAGACTGCCCTTTCCGTGACGGGTTGGGATGTAACTGATAGCAAATTCACCCAGGTAGTGACCCGTCATTTCCGGCTTAATTTCAACAGTCGTGAACACCTTGAACAATGTTAGCGAATGCCGACGCCAATCAAAAGAGATCAGTGTGTGAACATACCTTGCCGTTGTAGACGCCAATCATAGAGCCGATCATCTCTGGCACGACAATCATGTCACGCATGTGTGTGCGGACAACAGCTGGCTTCTCGTTGGGCTGGGCCTCCTTCTTGGCCTTGCGCAGCTTCTTGATGAGCGCCATGGGCCTGCGCTTGAGACCACGCGAAAAGCGCCTGCGTGCACGAGCGTGCACCAGCTTCACAAAGTCTTCGTTCGACATGTCAAGAAGGTCATCGAGGTCGACACCGCGGTATGAAAATTTGCGGAAGGTCCTCTTGCGCTTCAGCTCAGCGGCAGCGGCAGCGTCGTAGTCATCCCTGCAGTTAATGTTAGTCGCCCTTCTTTTGATAAACAAGCGCGCGCACATGTCCCCGTCATGGCGACGACACGTCGGCTTATGACGACGACAAACGGCGCTAGAAAAACAATACGCACATCTTCGACGAGCTTTGTGGATGGGAAGGAGACGCTGTACTCGACGCTAAGCCTTGGAAGAGTCGGTGTGCGGCGATTCCGACGCACGTGCATGCGGAGGCCTCAAGTACAGTTTTTTAGTTTAGCACGTGATATATCACAGAGTATACTGAAGGCAAAGGTACGCATGTGAATGGGTGAAATGACTGGCTGCAGCTAGCGTGGACTGGGCGAAGCGCAGTGTGGTCATTTTGCGTGACGCAAGAAAATCCTGCTTGGATCTTTACCCTCAAGTCTTCCTACTGGACCAAAGCTTCTTAAAGCGGATTTGTGGTACACTTGAACCTTTGACTTTCAAACAAGAACAACCGATATGAAGCTTATCGCCGCTTACCTGCTGCTCTCTCTTGGCAAGGAATCGAAGCCGACCGCCGAGGACGTGACCAAGCTGCTCAGCACCGTCGGCATTGAGGCTGACAACGAGCGCCTGGAGAAGCTCATCTCGGAGCTTGACGGCAAGGACGTCAGCGAGCTGATCTCTGAGGGTAAGGAGAAGCTTGCCTCGGTGCCATCGGGTGGTGCCGTTGCTGCTGCTGCTCCCGCTGCTGGCGCTGGTGGCGATGCCGCTGCTGCTCCGGCTGAGGAGGAGAAGAAGAAGGAGGAAGAGAAGGAAGAGTCGGATGAGGACATGGGCTTCGGTCTCTTCGACTAAGCTGGTTCTAGTGCTGTTGCAGCCGTTTTCGATATTTTGTGTTGTGAATGAGCAAGAGCTGTGGAATCTCTGCTGGGTCATGAAGAAGCTGTCCCAATGCACAGCGAATGTCAATTACCATCTTCAGTCCCTGTTAAGCAAGCCATCTCTGAAGCAAATACGAATATGAGAAAGTGCACAAGGCAAGACACACATGTTCCGACCAAAAATGTATATGGCGCTCTGTCCATATATATACTAGCACGTAGATCTACCTGCTTTATTAGAAACTCGATTGATAGCAGGGGTTGAATTGAGTACGTGGTATGCACACATATGGGGCATGGCTGTGGACAGGCGATGCGGTCTATGTGAAGACAATCGAGAGACATAATGGAAGGTGGGAGTAGGATGGGTTTGAAGAGGGAAATATAGAACGCAGCTGGAAGAAAGACAAGGGTCGGTGATCCTGGTACATAAGTGAGGGCGGTATATCGTCGCTAGGAAAAGCATGAAGGAAGGTGTATGTCAGAAGGTGGTAGATCAATGACTTAACTCAAGTCGTCTTCGTCGGACTCGACGAAAATGTCTCGGTACTTGAGCAGGATCGTCTCTATGGCCTTGCATTGCAGGCTCATATCGGGGAAGTACATCTGACCAACTCCTCCGTGACTCGCAGCAGCGCCAGCGCCGGCCATCTGAGCCTCATGGGGAGAGCGAAGCAACGTGGGACCAAACACAATCGCGAGATTGTGTGCAGACATTTGGTTGATGCTCTCATGCGCACGAATGCGGTCCAAGTGCGCCATCAGAAAGCGAAGTGTGGCGTAATTGGCGTCAGGTAAATTGTTCACTTGTTCATGCAGGCGGACTTGGCGAAGAAAGTCGTTCTCAATTTTCGATGCCTCAATAAAGGCCGGGTATAGTTGGTACGTCAACAAGGGATCAGGCAGCTCGCGGAACCACTGTTTCAAACAGCCGGCAACGATGTTGATATCTTGGATCGCTTCGTTTGCCATCACATCCACCGTTGACCAGTCAGTATCGAACCGAGATTTGAGCTTCTGCACACGCGACGAAGTACCTGAAAGACGGTAGATACCCGTGTTTTGGATACCGACGCGTTCGATCGCATCTGCACAGATCTCCAAAATCGGCGGCACTTCTACACCGTCGCGGAGCATCTGTGTTTCAAGGTCGACTCCAAACACAGGCCGTGTGGGTACGTATGGGTCATCAGTGACACCAGCGCCAGTGCCGGTGCTCGTACCTCCTTGCGGAGCTGGCAATACTGACTGGTGCATGATGTTTGCCAGCGTCAGTTCATCATAGGGATTCTCACGATGTGGTGTCTTGGTCTCTTTACTGCTGCCCTTGAAAGCAAGTTCAAAGTTCTGCATAAAGTCTTTAAAGTCGGCTTGGTTGTTGATCGACGCAGCAGCGTCCCGCAGACCCATCGGCGCTGTCTTGTCGCCGAGCGGATTGATCGACACGCCATCGCTTAGAGCAATATTTTCATACAGGAATGCATAGCGGACGAGCTGGAACTGGACGCCTGTCTCCAGCTCATCAAGTGATTCTTTGTAGCCACGTAGCACTTGCGGGAGCTGCTGTTGGAAGTATTCCTGGCGCTTTGTCTGAGCCGATTGAGCCTCGCCACAGAGCGTCTCGTGTGCGTGCCCTTTCTTGATCCGGAACTCGCTTTCATGGCGCACCATTTGTTGAGGATTCTTCGTCTTAAACAGCCCTCCTTTGGCAAACGGCATGCCAAGAGTGCGCTTGCTCGATGATGTGCCAATGGACGTATCTGATGCACGACTAACATCGCCTTGTTTGAAGAGCATCACTCGCTCTAAGTCTTCCGCTGCACTGTCGAAGCGACTGCGGGCACGTTCGACACTGTTCTCTGCATCTAAAAGACTCTTTTCGAGGCGGAAACCGACGTCGCGGGTCTGCCGTCGGTTCTGTTCAGCATCACGCACAAGCATGGAAATGTCGTCGCTGATGGCAGTGAGCTTACTGGCGAATCGATAGTGGTTTTCACTAACGACGTCTTGGTTTCTGAGCATGGTCATCCAACTTGTGCCATACGAGCTACATGTATACGCGTCAGTACAGGTGAACGCGTCAAAAAAAAGCCAAGACCATGTACATACCCAGCACGAACGTCATTGCCCGAATAGTCTGACATAGACGAGCGGGCGAGCTTCTTTAACCCGTGCGCGTACTCTTCTTCCAACGCTGCGCGCTTCTTAAGTGTATTAGCAGCGCCACGCGCCGACTCAATGCTCTGTTTGAGCCGCTCATCCATGAGCTGTAGGCCGCACTGTTCCTAGTTAGTATCGTATGTCATTCATTCTTTCGTTCGTGTGCACACATACATCCATCGATGACAATGCGCGCATTGTCGCCTCGTCAATAGCCGACGATCTGATACTGTCAGACGGCGCATCATGGGCGCTACTGTTGCCGCCACTGCCACTGCCACTGCCACCAGCAGACAAAGATCCATAGTTGTTGCTTTTGCTTGCAGCCATGCTCAATGATGGAGCAGATGAATCAGCTGTCTGCAAGCGAGAAAGCACGTCAGTCATGTGTGTCACACGACTCAACAAAAGAAGAAGAAAACTCTCACACGTACCGAAAGAAAGGACGAGTCGCCCATCGATCGTAGAATAACGTCTTTGTTCAACGTTGCAGGTCCAACCACGAGTGCGACCTTTCTTTCACGGACGAAGAATCAGGAAGGACAGTCACACACAAAATGAGCGAGCCTAAGTGTGGCGTAATCGCTCGTCTTATACACTCTGTCCTACGCAAAGCACGTCCGTTTCTTCGTGCACAGTTCCGACCTGCACTGAGTGCTGTCCCTAAGTACACGAGCGTTCGCCTCAGATAGCTGGCCGGCGTCGGCCCCCAGTCCCTGTCCAGTCTTGCCCAGTCCTGTTCCCTCTACGCTGCTCATCCGCCTCTCCACGTGCTGTCCACGTGGACTCTGCACGGATCGTGTCTCTGCCCAGCCACCCACTATGCAACGTTGTTGGTTCGATCGCGGAGCATCGACGCGCGACGTGCGTCGCTAGCATTAGAATTGTGTGCTATAGAGTGGTGCGCTATGCCATAACAGGCTCATTGGTCCACATCTGGTTGAGAAGGGATGCGCATGAATCGTGGCGGTTCCCAAGGTCTGCAAGCCAACTAAAGAGCCGACGCTCCATCCATGTCTCCCACACATATCGCCACGGCTGGACTACGTACCAGCGGAGCAAGTAGTTGTACAAGTAGAAGCTGGGATAATCGTATGCAACTTTCACAGCTGGATTCACATAGATGCGCGGGCGGCGAGGTGCTGCAATGCGGTGCATATCGAGACTTGTCAGCAGAGCCTCAGATACATTACAGGAGCGACAAGTGCGGAATTCAAGAGGAAGCTTCGCAGGCGTATCGATGCCGTCATCACGAACAAGCGGGGCCGGTGGCACGGACACAATGACTGGACTTGTAGGATGCTGTGCATTGGGTATCGAAGTGCGAGGGGCAGATGCTGGAAGGAACCAGCGCGCATCGAACACTGTCATTCCATTCCAGCATGAATTCACAGGCACAGGCTCCAGCGCATTTATACCACTTCTGTCGTGCCCTCGGCGAAAATATGGCCATAAAGGGCGAACTGTCATACCATAGCGATCACGCATGACCCATGTATCGTAGAAGCCCAGCCAAAAGTAGTCGAGCGCACATACTTGGTCGTATGTGCCATTGACTGTATGCAGAAGGTGGTGAAGCATGTTTTTATTGAAAAAAACATCGTTGATCCATACAACCTTGGTAAAAGGGCGTTTCTGAAGCCCACCGCGCATTTCCTCATACATCGGCCGCATGGCAAAATTCCGCAATGTGGAAAGACGACGGATCCGTTCGTACGAACGAATCGAAGATGGTAGCTGGGTGCTGTTAATGTGATGCGGGATACCGTGGCTCAAGAGTTTGCTGCGAAAATCATTCAGCATGATGGGTGTTCTGTCGCGGGAATCATTCTCAAAGATGGATACAAATACATTCTGCGGTCCCACATCCTGCGCGAATGACAAAATCGACTGTGTGTATTGTGGTAAGATCTTTTCCGAGTCGCGGAGAAGCGATACGATAAAGTATTTCTCATTGCTGTTCGGTGTGTTCCATGTTGCTGGGATGGTCAAGTGACGTGGTGTCCAGCCGCGGAGAAAGCAAAGCATGACGAAGCATGTCACAACACCAAGCGTGAAAGTTCGACCTCGTCTATCCCGAGAGTGACTCGAAGTATACAAGGCAGAAGCAAATAGCAAGGGACATGCTGCGCATACCACAGATATGTACAAGTATAGGGTGGATGGGACGTAAAAGTACCAGCTGAGCACGACAAACAGTGCGAACGAAACGAAAAGAATCAGCCTATTGGCGGACAAAGAACCTAGCTGTTTTTTCCATCGGACAGACCGTCGATTCTTATACACATTTGGAAGTCCGAATGGTCCTGCATCCAAAAAGTCTAGTTCAACACGGTCTGGTCTCCGCGGCATTCGAGTCCACCCCAGCCAAGCGCTTCCAAAAGGATGGAGAACGAATGTCAATAATACAAGGTGAAAAATCCAAGTTCATAGTTTTGTGTGGAGAAGTTGGCGTGCAGAGAGGTACCGAACATACGTCAGATCGTTTTTCATGAAGCACGTAGCCCAACAATGATTGGCGTTTCAGACTCCTAGCACTAAGAGGCAGCCATGGCGCATGTCTACAAAGCAATAGAATAATACTTAGGTAGAGTTCTGTTCAGGTTTTGGTGTGGGCGCATGTTCTTCTGCGACACGAGGAGACTCATTGGAGGCCGCTTGACGTACCCAGGCCTCGACCTGGACTCCTATCAACGACAGGGAGCGCAATGCTTGGATAACCCAGACTGACGGCGGCTGATATTGCGGAAGAAACCAAACTAACAGTGTCAGGCCAAGAAGAAGGATATGGCGCGCAAGATGGGCGTTCGCATTCCACTGTATGTGGTATTAGTAACGTGTGTGAGAGTTTGTGTCACGTAGACGTACATGTTCCCAACGGCCACTTGGAAGGGGTAGATCCTCAGCGTACAAAATAGCTGCCACATCAAGAACAAAAGCAAGCACGAGAACGATCCATGCCCACATTCGCCAGTGCACCCGCGTGCGAACGGCACTCAAGACACGCTTCTGCTGAGCCCTCCGAGACATGTGTTCCATGACGCGTGGCAAAGTGCCATGCGGTGAGATGGTAGCGATAGACAACACGAATGCGTGTGCGATATACATGCGCCAGAGACCATAGATTTTGTACATCTGAAAATCCTGGACGGTATGGCAAAACGCACACGCAAGGAATGGCTCCGTGCCCAATACAAGGTATAATTTCTGACACGCGTGAGACTGCAAGCAGCGGGGTATCATACGTACGCGACCTTCCACACTCGAAAGCCGAGTGATTAGCTGTTCCAATATGTCGTTACCGAATGTGTTGCGCCATTGCGCAATCCATGTTGACTGTCCTAGCAGACCATTGGGCTTCAAAGACTCGCGCAAGACCAGTGTAGGCACAGATGTAGGTGCCTGTGAGAGGAGGAAAAGATCACTCGGGTATCCCCACCAAGCATGACGAAATGTCGCCGGTAAAAGTGTAGAAGGAATGAAATGTATGATATGATAGAAAACAGTAACGAACAGGATGGGATATACAATATAGTCTTCGAACGCAGACGAGGTCGGTAAGGCCACTCGCAAGCCGTGCTCAGGCACATGGTCCGTAGCATGCGCGGGGCTGTCTTTATTTTCCTTGTCCATGTTCGAAGCCTCGTGCTTCTTCGCTGCCTCAGGTCGCGGCATCTGGCTTGCAGCGTCAGCTTCAGCTTCAACTCCAGCGGCAGTGGCTGCTTTTGATTCTGGCATGGTAAGAACGCAAACAAGTGGAGGCGAATGCTACAATCGCGGTTGGCGGCACGAGCGTGGGCGTGGAGGTAAGACGTGTTGTATGTGCAAAGAAAGGAGAACAAGGCTGGCACACTTTGTTAGGAGAAACGATAGACATGCCTATTTCCTATACTACAACAGCAACATCGTTCTCCATTTTGACGTCTGGCAATCAAGTTGGATGGGGACCCAGGTTATGTGGATGGTATGCAAGAGACAAGGATTCGACGCATGCTGGGTGAAAAAAAATGATGCGTTCATTTATTTGCGATAGTTTATGCATGGTTGGTACTGCTAGTAAGTTCAGGCGGATTCGCATTGAGCTTGTCGTGGAACTGGGCAAGAGGATAACTCTGCTGCTGCTGGTGAGGTGCAAAGTCCTGATCGTGTTCGCTTTGATCAAGGATGAAAGCGTCGGGCGCTTCTTGGTGTGCACCGTGTGAATGAGACAGACGTTCGTAATTCGCGCGCGTACCACTTTCAAGAGACGATGGCAGGTTCATGCTGGGGTCGCCCGATTGCTGGTTGATGTTCAGCAGATACACGCCAATGAACGTGACAAGGAAGCCACCCAGCAGAGATATCACCGGTGCTGTGCTAGTGTTGAAGCCTTGAAAAAGCAGCACAGAAGCAAAGATCGTCGATGTCGTAAACATAACATAGTAGATAGGGTTGACGACGTTCGTCGAGAACTGATCGAGTGCGCGGTTAAAGTAGTTCATCTGAATTAGTATACACAAGACAACCATAAGGCCAAAGCAATACGTCGACAGATGTGTGAGCTGGTTGTGTCCGTTGAACGTGAGGCGAAGAGCCACGCCGAATGCCTTGACGCTCATGACGGAGATGGATCCCACAAGAGAGCAGATCGATAGGTATATGATGGGCGTTTGATGGCCATAGCGCGGTACAACACGGACTATCAGAAAAATTGAAAAGGCCGCGACAAAGACACAGTACGTGAGGAATGGCGCACGCATCGCGTAGCTAAGGATCTCGTCGACGGTCTCGATTTCCTTGTCTTCAGGTGCATTTACAACGATGACGATTGTACCGATCAGGCATAGTGCACATCCCAAGATGCCCAGGCGCCCGAGACGCTCTTTCAGAATAAACGACGCCAGCACAGCGCCAACAAGGACACTCAGCGCACCTAGGGGCGTTACGAGAATGGGGGGTGCGAACGTATAGGCAATGAAGTTGGCTACTTCTCCCACAACCATCGTTGCCATGCCGGCCCACCAAATCGGATTGCTTAGGTAGCTCAGACGGTCCGATGCAAGGCCATCACTATCTTCCGCGGCACTCATAAGACCCTTTTTCGTGATGATGAAGCTCGTACCAATTGCGGCACTTGAGCTTACGGCGAGCATGAACCCGATCCACTTGTCCTGATTTAGCGACGACGCCATGGCGGACATAGTCTTTACGTCGCGCGCACGTTTCGTGTCGTGTCGAAAAAAGTTCGAAGGGCTCGGAAGAAATGATGCAGCGGAGGTCCGTCAGCTGATCGGATCTAAATTACGCTCGGTTCTGTTTTTCTCGTCGTTGCTTCTTGCTCTTTCGCTTGGCTTGCCAATTGTTTCAACCGTGTGGGATGAGGAAATAAGCAGCAGCCCTTACAGAGTTAGGGTTTGGCACAGTAAAATCTGCCGCTTGAGTGTCGACATGCCAGTCACTTCTTCGCTGGGGTAGTTTTGTATTTTTTTCCCTCCTACTTGTAGCTGTTCACATGGAGGATCTCTTCCCTGCCCCAAGCCTCAGTGCGGCGCACTCCCTACCCTGGTCGGATGTCAATCGACTCGAGGGGTGGGGGTTCTCCACTTGTGCTTGATGGGAGGAAAATCAAGGCCGACTATGAAACGAAACGAGCCTACCAGTGGCGGCAGCCATCAAAGAATCGGGGGCCGTGTGGCTTGCCGCAAAGAACCCTAAATTTCCTCGATGCGCTTTTCTTAAAGGACATTTCATTTGTGTTCATCCTGTGACAAAGGATGGATTCAACGAATCCTACGGCGGAACCGTCGAGGCCTACACCATCAGTTGATCACTTAGGACTGAGTCAAGAGCATCACACTATTCTTTCACAGTATGCCAATGGGATTATGACGGCAGAGCTTGTCTCTGCATGGCCGACAATGCGGCCTGTTATCAAGCAGTGTATTCGGACGCATGCCAAAGCCTACGATACCCGCACACCACCGGTCTTGCACAAAGCTGCGCCACTTGCTCAGATGATGCGCGAATCACAAGGCACCGACGAACCACGCTCAGCCGCCTTTGATCTCGTCATGTCGGAACATGAGATCCAGCCCGAGGACTTGCAAGATTTCTACCCTGCACGTACGCCACCACCGTCCGAGACATGGCCATCATGGGACGTCGTCCTCGATGGCCAGGACTTGGAGCGTGTATGTGAGCACATATGTGCATTTGTTGACGAGTTTGACGAAGCACCTCCTTTTACAATTCAGCGACTCGCCGAGCTCGTCTTGGACCCTGCTAGATACTACCACACTCGGTCCAAATTCTTGGGAGCACTACGACGTGTGTTGTGCGTGACAGGTATGGCTTCTGTGCGTGCACAATATGCATGTGCCGAAGTTGATGCTCGTCCTTCCCAGCCCTGTGATTTGCCTGCCAACGATTCACTCAAAGCAACGTCGACGACCAATCCGTCTTCTAATGAGTCGCCATTTCGCATGCGCACCGGTTCAGATGCACAGTTGTATGCCCCACTCCCATTTCCACTGCCTGCACACGACAGTGAGCCACCCACATCCCCCACGAAACCCAGCTCAGATGCCAAGAGCACCGGGTTACCAGCTGGTCTTGTAGACGAGTTTGACTCGTCCAGTCAGCACGGCACCGTCTCAGGCACAATGCACCCACTCTCAGCTACGACGCAAGTCGATATACCAGAGAAACGCCCACGCTCATCATAGCACTATTACATAACATGATACCCTATGCGTGCAAGCGCGACACGTATGTACTTCCTCTTACCAGCGGTTTGGTGGCGGCATGATCACAACATTTTGTGCCGCATCCTGTGTGGGTGAAGGGTTCGACCCCGTTGTCTCATTCGAGGCCGGCATTTGCCCTGGCGACTCTGGTGATCTCGATAGTACCTGCTTGTGCTCTAGGGATGCCTCCTCATCCGAGTCGAAGGGCGATTCCTTCTCCAGATTCTTTTCATCAGGGCCGCCTGCAGGAGCCTCGTCGACTTGCCCCTGACTGTTATTGGCGCCTTCAGGAAATAATCCCATGCGGCCCAAGACATGCCGGATGACGTGTGGCGTAGCCGCATGCAGTTTAGAATTGAACTCGATCTCATTCGTAGTGCACTCTGGCGGGTCCGCGTCGAGTCGATGTCCGTCTTGAGGATTCCTGATCTTGTCGAAGAACGACTCGGGGCGATCCGACTCAATGACGTAGTCCTGGATATGAAAGTCACGCTTCCGAAGCATGGTGAAAGGAGTATTTGTGATCCGGGCGTACAACCAACCTAAGAGGATCCGCGTACCACAGGATGCAAGAGTGAATCCCATGCCACCGAGCGGGGCTGCAAGGAAGGCACCAATGACGCTGTAGTCATCTGGATCGCCATACAACCCGTTCGGCAATCCAATCAACTGCCCGCCCTCTATTGCATCGCCGTTGTAATAGATCGTACCAAACACAAACACAGTGAGGAATCCGCCACAGCCACCCACCACGAGATCAAAGCCATTCAACACATCAAGGCGGGGCGCCAAGCCCAAAAACACCGACGGAATCACCGCCAAGCCAGCCAAGTCAGCTACCAGGAACACTTGCAGAATATCAATATCAATAACGGCTAGCGCGACGCAGGGTACATTGAACATGATAAGGATCAATCTGCACCACCAGATGTTGACACGACTTAACAGCAAATCACTCTCGATCACACTGATCATGGCCGACTGAAATGTGTCGTACGCGCTTGAGGAGAGCACACCCGTCAACACGAGAACCAGGCCATGCACCCACTTTGGCATGTATAGCAAGGCTCTGAACAAAGCATTGGAGCCGTCATCATAGAGGGAGGTGTCTTCAGTGCTGGTGTTGAGTGGCGGCTGGACATGCGACCAGTAAGCGAGGGGTCCAGCCATGCCCACCAAGAAGCAGATAGCAAATAACGGTATGGTTGCCATGGCCACCGACAGGTACAGACCAGTATTCGTTTTGGAAGCAAACGCACGCTGCCAGAAGCCCTGGTTGAACATTTGCGAAAAAATAATCGAGATTGTTAGAATGTACCAAAGCTCGCCACCGAGTCGATGCGCTCCAAGCATGCCACTATCATGCATTAAATCTTTGTCGATGTCGAGACGCTTGCCAAACATGACGGCACCAATGATAATGAACACAATGACAACGATCGCATTAAAGTTGTCCGTCCACAGGGACGCTTTGAAACCACCATATGTCGTGTAGATCGTCGTTGTGAGCGCAATGATAAGTGGTGGAACCACTTTGCTAATGTCGGGTTGAATTGAGCGGACAATGACGCTGTAAGTGTTCAATTCGACAATCATGAAGCAAAACATGAACCCAATAAACACCATTGCACTGAAAATGCCAATAACCCAGCCAAAGCGACGGCGAACAAATTCCGCAAGGGTGAATCCATCTGGACAGTAATGTCGGATCAATGGACCAAAGAAGGCAAACGCCCAGAGAGGCGCAATTGTCGAGAACGCGTATGCGCCAAGTCCAAATAGACCAGCGCCTGGCACAAGCGTCATCTGTGGATATGCTTGAAGAAGAGACGATGACATAGCTGCAGACGTTAGTACTGACTCACCACATTCAACACCGGCGAGAACGACAGTGACACAGAATTCCCTTCGCGAGCATGATCTCGGTCAGGTGTAAAACAGGGCATCCTTCTTTTGCTCTCTCATGTCCTGTTTAGACGGTATAATCTCAGCCACAGTCCCTAGTCCATGTATTCTGATAAGAATTGCACGGACTTCGTCTGGCTCTCTCTAACAAGTCCAGCTCAAGACACAGGCACCCGTATCCAAGTCACCACCTAAGACGTCCATGCGCAAGCCCAGCAATTTCGGGCAATACACACGGACGGCTCTCGAAGCCAGTGTGAGAACGGTGAGTATGAGTTTAAACCAGGGACTAACGGCATCCCTCTTCGTCGCTTCGTTCTGTGTAGCAAAATATGCCAGTTTCGATTACCGTATCCCTGTCGTATCCACACAAGGTGCCGAACGCGACACTAACCAGAAGCAATCCAATTTAACGCCAAAGGCAATGCTGGAATTTGTCAGAGCTTCAAGTGACCGACGTACCTGGCTGCGTTCGTACGCCACTAATAAATTCACGCTTACTGCGAGTATTAAAACCGGCCCATAAACCCACTAGCATGAATCCACACAGCGTCGAATACACAAGTGCATCTCCTTGGGTCTTGTTCAGGCGACCATATGGGGCGGGAAATGTCGAGGGATCCATCCTAGTAAGGGTATCTCAGGTTGTTCACCGACTGAAAGAAGGACAAGCCACGTATAAGAGGGAATTTTATCCAAGTTTGAAATAAAAGCAGCCCAAGAGAGCAAGACCTGCCGGCCGACTAAGGCATGTGTATTTAAAGACCTCGATTTTGTGCCCTTGCCAAAATGAGCTTTAGGTGTATCACCATCCCAATTGATTGGCTACTGTTTGCCTGCTCCCGCCAATGCCCATGTGATTAACCGCTTCTGGGCGCAAAGCCTGAAGCCTCCACCTAACACTCTTGTAGATCAACTCTAAGCACTATGACAAAGCATGTGTTTCATACTCAAGCTGTCTGTTCTTAACCAACTCTTTTCACCCCACACGAGACGAATCTTCACGTGACACACACGTGCACGATCGACCTTTGACACAACGACGTATCTCGAACGCGGCGACGACGCCACCGATGCCGGCAGCGGGCGTCCCAGCGACATTTCGCACGAGCACGGCGCCCTTGTACCGGCGATATATCGGCTTAGCGGGTACAGGATCTGGCGCTATTCCTGCATTGGATGAGCTCATTGAGCTTTCGCAGCATCTTCAATCACTTCGTCAGGATGTCGAGGCACGTGCACGAACATTGGCGGAAGAACGGCGATCCTCAGGCCCACAGAATCCTAACAAACAACAGCGCGAAACGCAAGTCAAACGCGAAGAAGACTTTTCGCTGGATCATGTGAGGGCCACGGGCTCGCGCAAGACAGAAAGTGAGCCTGAGAGCACCGATTGGAGTAATGCTGGTGACATGCGTGCTCGTGGAAATATTAATCGGACGTACGGACGTGCCGGACATCGGCGAAGGAACGGCCTAGGTCGACAGGATGCTAGTGGGAGTGATGCTGATTCTGATCTTGAGAGCGACATCCCTCTGAATGCAATGCAAGCCAAGTCTCGTTCTCAGCCCAAGACAGAGGCTCTTCCATCTGATACCCAGTCACATCCGCTACCACAGCAACAACCATCACTAGGCATCAAGCTGCGACTTACCAATCCTGAAGATGCATTACGACTACGCTCTGATTCGTCCAGGTCTACATACACTTCTGCTTCAAAGCATGGATCAGACGTTGTTTCTGACCCCAGTCCAGATGCGATTGGAAAGAAAAATTCGGCAGTTACAACAGGAGCAATGATGCTAAAAGCAAATCCTGCAATAGGAGCTGATGCTTCCTCAGCAGTACTGCCTGCTTCCATGACTGGTTCTGCCTCTGAGTTTGTCGAAGGGACCGAGTCTATCTTGAACATGCATGGCGACACATTCCACGATCCAACTACGTTTAGCTGGGATGCTCCAGCAGATATGGCCTCATGTGTAATGCCAAAGCGGGAGCCCATTCGTGAAATTCGTCCATATCCAACGCATCCGTACGATGTACATGAAGACTTTGCGAATACGGACTGGCATGATCGTGAGTCAATGTACTCGGTAGGAAAGGCAGCAGGGACGCCAGCAGCAGTAGAAGCGGCAGAAAATTCGACAATGACCTTGTCAGGTGATGCGTCCACTTCGCAGCCACCAGTAAAGGATACTAGCAATCGAAGTCGGTCCACAAAGGAAGCTGCTCAAGTGCCAGCAACAACTTTCTTCAACTATGTCGATGCATTTTTCAAGCCCATCACAGAGGATGATCTTGCATGGCTCTCGAGTCGCGCAGATGATCCATCACCCTATGTATTTCCGGAGTTGGGTCTACACTATCGAAAAGTATGGGAAAAAGAAGACGCTGAATTGCAAAGTGTGCTCAAGGCTATGGATGATAGCCTGTCTTCTTCATCGACGCCAGCACCGCATGCACCACCAACAAATGCAACTGAGGCCGGAAACACGGCGGCTACGTCGACGGATTCGACCTCTGTGACAGATGCTGCAACAGTACCATCGTCCCTAGCGATTGAGGACCTGGTAGATGCAAATATGTACGACCGTGTTACCCGCGGTGGTCCACTGATGGAACGACTTGTATCCTCACTGATGGTACCAGAGAACCCAACTTCAAAAGCAGCTACTGCATCATCCGTCACGGAAGTGACTCCTACAGCTGAAGCGTCATCAGCGGCTGCGATGGAAGAGGAGCGACCCCCGCCTGATGTGCACCAGTCCTTCGCTGAAATGGAGAGTCGAACTAGACGCGCATGTGAATCAATTGGCCTGGTCGAGGCAGGTGTTCCGATTCAGTGGGAAGAGCATGGTGATAGTCTCATTGCGTCGATGCTGCGGCTTGCACAAGAGCAGCTTCGAAGGCAGAGTAAAATGAATGAGGAGCGCAAAGCGAGGCTCTTCAAGGTGGCCAAAGACCGGATGGCTTACCAAGACTATCAGGCGTGTCTACAGGCCGTCGAGCGAGAGATTGAAGCTAATTGGACTAAGCGCATGCGGCAGATCAAAGCGAGTGCAGGCAAAAAGCGCAAGCACGATGCTGAGGCTGGGCCTGTCCGACCACAGCTTTCTGAGACCCTGCCAGATGCACTACAGCGGCGCAAGAAACTCAAGGCCGTTTTTGAGCCGCTCTTTGCCAAAATACCACACGCATGTAAGCCACCGACTCAAAGTATATACCAGAGTGGGGAGAAAGAGACCAGTCAAGACTAGACTGGCACTAGCCCACACGCACTAACAACGCTTCCCCTCCACATACTACATCCTGCGCTCGGTACTGTGGTAGCTGCACCTGCCGTGGGTTTGGCACGCGACGATCGCTATGGTGCCTTGCATGGCCAAGACGGCCGTGCTCCGAGTCGATACCCCATGTCCATATATTTCCTTGGTGTGTGACAGCCGCTGCATTCTGCAGACTTGCACTGATTCGCAACACTCGCTCACCGCTCGGCAACCGTAGCGGTGCCAGCATGGAGCAAGCGTGTCCCGTAGCACCAAATCCTGCTGTGTACAGTATGCCATGCTCTTAACCATGTGTCAGTAACGACGATCAGCTAGATGGGCAAAGGTAGATGCGCATTCTGCTGGCTGCTGCTGTTCAGCGAGTGAGTGCTGAGAGCGCCGATCGTGCAGCGTGCCTGTGGCCAGATGAAGCATGCTCACGAACGACGCTCCAACAAGAGAGTGAAGATATAGAGGGCCTCATCGTCATGGCTTTTGCTCAGATGGTCCCAATGCTTATGTTGTTGCATGTGCATCCTTCCAGCATGCCATAACAGTGTGGCTCATACGTACCGTCTAGAAGCAAGAGAAAGCTGCCACCCAAGCAAAGGTCACAGATTCCCGGTGGCACGGGAAGAAGGGTGGGCATAGGCAGTCTATCAAGGGAGCTCTTTGACTCTGCAAGTGCGTCAAATCCATACTGGCCGTACTCCGTGTTGCCCCACATGAATACACGTCCCCGGCTGGTCAGAACAGCTGAAGTGTCGCCCTGAGCTGAAATACGCGCAATTTGTTCACCATGCTCTAGGTCTAGATGAACAGGCTCAAATTGTGTCAAGTACGGGGCGTTGGTTTGCAGTCCTAGCTGGTTGTCCGTGTGCAAACCGCAGGCCCATAGATACTGAGTCTCGGTTCGCGCGGCTGATGAGTGCGGCCCATGAGCTGGCTGCGACGCAAGCACGAGTGTGTGATCCAATCCTGCGCATACACCATCCACATAGACATCATCGCGAGGAAGCGGGACTGGTTTGAGCTGATATATGTCTGGCATTGCAGGGCCAAGCCCAATTTGGCCACGTACATTTGTGCCACACGCGTACAAGGTGCGTTTCGAAGCAGCCAACGAGAAGCCGAGGCCGGCAGCTACGGTGTGGATGCGCTCATTGACGCATAGAGACGAAGTACTGAGCGCTCGTGTACTTTTGGAATGTGTTCCTAGCTGACCATGCCCATTCTGACCCGACGCAAAGATCGTCGTGCCCGTAGGATCCGCAATCAATGCATGAGACACAGACGCAGCGGCCACGGTTCCCAGCGGCCTCAACGGTACACGCTCGAGCCGGCCGTGCGAGATTGACTCTGTATTCCACCGGCCTGCGTAGAGCCATACATGCTCAGCGACTGTGCTCACAGTCCTTACAGCTTTGGCCACAGCGCCCACCTTTGTCCCGGCATGCTTCGTGGCCCACGATAACATGGCGAAATGCTTACATAAGAAATGATGAGAGCCTTGCAAGACATACGCGGCGCGGCAAAACGCGGAATTACTCCGCAAAGGTCCTTCCACTTCTCTCTTGCACTTCACGATCATAATGTTGTACGAAGCGCTGGCTTCGCTTGTGCCTGCCAATGTTGCGCGGCTCACCGGACCGATCCAACATTGGCAGCCAGGTGTGACGCCCATGTCTACGTTGACTTCGGTAACGGTCGCGTCACTTTCCTACGTGGTCGCCGTGCTTGGTGGGCAAGCTATTATGCGACATTTCCCTGCCGTGCCTGGTCACTACTTGAAGGTGCCGTTTTTTTTGCACAACATGCTGCTGAGTGTAGGAAGTCTGATCTTGCTGCTTTTATACCTAGAGCGGGAGTTTCAGCTTATGGCTAGGTATGGCCTGCACGAAGCATTCTGCCTGCGGTCGCTGTACTTTGAAGTTGAGATGTTCCATATTATCAACTACTATTTCAAGTACTGGGAATTCCTTGACACATTTTTCCTGGTGATCAAGAAGAAAAAGCTGATGTTTTTGCACGTGTACCACCACATGGCCACGGCAGCACTGTGCTACTCACAGATCGTGAATGAGACCCCGCTTTCATGGGTTATCATTTGCCTCAACTTGACCGTTCATGTCATTATGTACGGATACTATGCTATGACCTCCATCGGTATCCGATGCCCGTGGAAGAAGATGGTCACATCGAGTCAGATTATCCAATTTGTGATCGACGTGGCCATCTGTACCTATGGAAGTACGTGCAATGTGTTCTGTCTCACTCACATCAGTCTATCATCACTACGTGCCGCAGTTCGCGCCTTGGCTTCCATACGTTGGTTTCTGCTATGGCCGCCCTGCCGCTGCGTTTTCAGGTCTTGCCATCTTGTCGAGCTACCTTTTCTTGTTCATTCTTTGTACGTCCCAATGTTGTTGGCCTAACTCAGTCTACCGCGACACCTACAAAAAACCACAAATCAAGCAGAAAAAGAATTGAGTGAACAAACTCTCTCTTTAGTCAATCGTTTGTAGTCCACATTTACCCAAATGTAGCGGTCGTAAGACAATGCAAGCGTCGGGAAACCTCTCTGGCTTCAGCTCCTACAGGTTGGCTCCCTGTCTGGGTATGCAACTACCACTACGTGCATATTGTGTACGTCAGGCATGTGACGTGGCGTGCTTAAGCCACAATAAAAGCCCCAATGTCGGTGGTGCTCAAATTCATTAGCAGCGAAGGATCATGTATGAGGCCTGACGTTTCAAAGAGTGGGCTTTAGTATTTCAGGACCTGGAATAGCCGAGGTATGTGTACCCTCCGCCATGAGCCTGGGATTGAATGGGTATTTGTAATATGTATATCTTGCAATGGGATGGGCAACTGCCGCACGGTACCCAACGCCTCCGTGATGACGAAGAATCTTGCGTGTAAGAACGATGGCATTGTCGAATTCTCGCATAAAGCGTTTGGCCCTTCTTATGAGATTCCCGGGGCGAGTCTGTTCGAATTCTGGACCTCATCTGCGAAATAGCGCATCAGAACGATTTGTAACTTTGAAAATTATTATAGGGTCCGTCTTTGATCGAGAGAAGTGTCGCTAAATGAAATGAGACATTCATGTATGGTACACCACACTGGACAGGGATAACCTCGTGCTCACAATTGACGTAGTGCTATGTAGCCCGCAAATCGGTCATACTGATGCGGTTCACTATTGAGGACCCATGATGGGCTCCGCGACAACGCTGCTAAAATTCGAATACATTGTAGATCTAGATTGACGGCGACAAGAAAGTACGCAATCGTCTGCTCGTTCACACACCTTTGGGCGCCTGTCAACGCGGAGCTCCACGGATCTCTAGCATTTATCAGCAGCCCTGGCTTACCAGAGGAAGTCCTGAGTCAGTATCTTGCGTAGCGCTCTTTTTTGTGTCACAACATCACGTGTACTTCTTGAGTAGTGCGCTCGTGGAAGATACTAGGGCGCGTGGATCACTAGGATCAGAATGACTTTCGCAATGCCCCAAATTTCTTATTGATGCCAGGCCCCATTTACAGACGGCACACTGTATTGGGCATTTTCTGTCACACGTAGTACAGATACGTGAAAAAACGAGTACGTTGCTCACTATCGTAGATGCATCACGGAAACACCTATGGGAACAACGCAGCACATGTACGACTTTTTACATAGCATATCTAGATCGTGTCAGAAAGATGACTCTTATACGTACTTCCTCGTCCATTCACGAGCGGTGTTTTCGTAGGCAGCTCGATCAGTCTTGTAAAGGTGCGCAATGTCTGGCACAAGCGGGTCATCCGGGTTCGGGTCTGATATGGTTAGCGTTGCGCGAAGCTACAAATATCGCAATGTGGACACATACCCGTCAGCATCGAACAGATCGAAAGCAACACTGGAAAGCGTTAGAACGTCCCTTAGCTCGCGACACACATACCTTTGGAAATCGTAAGTGCTGGGCTCCATTGATCCCTAAGAATGTCCAAGCAAATGCTGCCGTTCGCATTGATATTGGGGTGGTAGATCTTTGTCGAGAAAGACACCTTCGGTGGCTTGAATGGGTAGTCCGTTGGGAAGGTAATGGACAAGAAAAAGACACCGCCCGAGTAAGGTGAGTCGCTCTGCCACTAGTTAGAACACGTCCTATACTTCGAAGCGGCACATGAAGCCGGCTCTTTATTGACATACCGGACCCATAATAGTGGCTTGCCACTGTCGGTGTTAGTCCACACGCATACTACTCGACAAGTGGTAGACGTACCTGGAACATGTTGTCGCCTGTAGGACCGGCGCTGCACGACGACGGCGGGTCACGGCCAAGGTCGGCCAATTCCTGTGCAAAGTTAGTGCGCTATGGTTGCATATGCATACCTTGCTAATACGTTTCATCGCCATGTTGGAAGAGGTATGTGAAACAAATTTGCCAACACGAAAGTGGCAGGTGAGTTTCGCAAATCCAGTTGGAGAGACGGAAAAGAGAAGAAGCGTTGAGTGCCGTTGCTTTGGCCGCCACTTGTCAGTCCGACCTGGTCCCCCCACTAATCCACACAGGGGCCAAGGGGGTCGGACACCCGTGCAAGAAGCTCCGATAATTCGGCCGAGACATTAAGATGATCGGGCGTTAGCCGCCACGGCGTCATTAGCACTCGCGACGACAACGATTCGATCGTGACGGGTGTGTGGCGTTTCAATGCCACCGTCGCCGTTGCATGCTAGCCATGAACGCAATGGAAGCGTGCCATTAATCCGTGAGGGTGGATCGCGCGCTACTCAAGACCATGCGCGTGTCACGGGGAAAGAGCGTGAGTCTGCGCGCAAGACAGGAGCGTCGTCCGCATCCCCTCGAGGCGATGTAGGTCATCTTGCGCCGCGGTGGCGGTCTCGGGGCAATGACCGCATATTTACCAAGGGACGTGAGTGGAATTCGCGAACAGGTGAGACTGAGTGGCCCAGGCACAAACGGGGTCGCCCATATCGTGTGTCGCGTAGCGAGTACGCATATTATGATTATGATCAAGCTGGTCTTGATCAGATGCACCCAAGGCGTTCTTTTTTACAAGAAGAAGAAGCGCATGTAACGGAAGACTTGTATGGGGAGCCAGAAGATAAGCGGCGCCCTGTCGAAAAGCCCGATCCTGACGCCCTGGAGCAGGCAGAAAGTGCATCAAAGCAACCGTTGGCTGCGACTCCAACGACGACGGACAAGGACGAAAAAACTTCAGTCCCCTCTCTCGAAAAGATGTCTAAAGAAATGATTTCGATGGATGTAACACAGGACACTTCTGCGCGAGAAGAGCCGGGAAAGAGTCCAATACCTCGGTCCCTTGAGTCAGAGACATTGCAACCTGCCGAGAGACCTGACGACGTATCGCGCATTTCAGAGAGTGAATCTTCTAGGCCTCCTACGATGCTTGAGCCTATCGTGGACGCCGAACCCATGGATATGTCTGTTGTTTCTGACATATGCAGAAAATCTGACACAAGTCACGCCATGGACGTTACGCCATGTGATGAAACAGAAGAGATGCAGCGCGCAATCCAAGCATTAGTGAACCAGCTTCTGATCAAATACCCCTGGTCTGAAAAGGAATCGCATGCTGTGCTCGAACAAAACCATCGGATCGTGGCATCCTTGCGAGTACCAGCTGCTTTGGGTCTGCAGAAGTGTGCTGAGCAAGAACCGGGAGTCGCTACCGGAGAGATCGATGCTTACCTGAAGCAACGAATTCATGAGTGCCAACAGTCCCAAGAAGCTAAACTTACAAGGCTTCGGAATGAATACCGAGCAAAGCACCAGGCATGGGTCAAGTACTGTGAGCGGCTTGATCAAGAACATGAGCAGCGTGCCATGCATCAGGACGATCCAGCATTGAGCGCGAGTGCCCTGCCTTCAACATCGACAACGTCATCGTCAGCCACCACTCGCTCGTTCCGACGGGGTGGCATTGGCTCAGGTAGTTTTGGTGACGCTGTGCGGTCGGAAGCAGAATTTCAGGAAATTCTCGCTTCACTCGAGAATGCTGAGATGCAAGATCCCGTCGTCCGCGCAGCACGTACATCTGCTGTCATTCCTGACATGGAGCTAAAGGGTACACCATTTTTTGATGGCGACAATGGGCATGTGGCAGATCCCGTGAGCTTCTATTTTGGTGGGTTTGATCCAGACGTATGGAGTGAGGAAGAACGTGCGACCTTTGCTCGCCGATACGTTTTGTATCCAAAGCAATTCGGTCGCATTGCTGAGAAGCTGCCCCACAAGACGCCGAACCAATGCGTCGCATTTTATTATTTGCACAAACATTTGGAGGGTTACAAGGCGCTGCTCAGTGCACGACACAGGGAGCGGCGCAAAAAGACTAAATCACGACCAAAGAAATCCAAGGGCAGTGCACTGATGGCCGACATAGCAGCAACTCAGCTTGATGCCGAGGATGAAGAGAAACGCTCAGCGACGGGATCGACCAATCCAGTTTCAACAGCTGTGCCGGCGCCAGCGCCTACGTCGAAGCGGCGCTCGGACGAAGCGGCACCGAAGTCCAAAAAGCCGAGGGCTGCGTCCAAATCACGCCGGGATGCGCCATTGGAGACGGACAAGTCATCTGTGGGTGTGGGTGCTGAAACGGAGTTGGAGCGTGACTTGGCGGCTGCAGAAGCGCTAGAAGCTCTGGCCAGCCTCGCTGCTCCTGTATCAGCACCAGCACCGGCGCCAATGCCAGAATCAGCCGCGGTCATGCCATCGTCGTCAACGCCGGCACCAGCACAGGCGTCTGCGCCCGTGTCTGATCCATCGGCAGCTCAAGCCGCAACAGCATCTCCTCCCACAGCATCGACTCTCGCACCAGAACCCAAGAAACGTCGGCCATCAAGAGTGAAAGATAGCGACGAACCTAAAAGCCGCTCACGGGGTCCGCATTGGTCCATGTCGGAGAGGGCCGAGTTCTTGCGACTCCTTGCCATCTATGGAAAAGACTGGAATGCGCTGGCTGCCTCGTTCCCCGCCAAAACGCCAGCACAGACCCGCAATTTTTTTGCGCGGCACGCTAGCGAGAGCAGCCACTTTCAAGAGGCAGCTGGTCTGGCTCAGAAGCATGCGCACATGTCGTGGGAAGACAAGGCCCATGCAGCTGCGGCTTTTGTTCGTCATTGGTACGATTCTTTGCCGGAGGGCTCAGCGAAGGCCTCGATTCTCGGTTGGCCGTCTCCCGGGATGAAGCCTCCATCTCCGCCGCCAAGAGAAATGTCAGCTGCCATCGATGACGAGACGGACGATGAAGACCAATTCTCTGCGGGCAATGAGCGCCCAGGGCATGCACACCCAATACCACCGCCAGGAATGCTGTACTCAAACGCTACGGTATCGCCGCCTCCCAACATGCTTGCAACCTCTACGCGTTCTCATCCACAGCAACATGCACATGCACATATCCAGGTACCATTGCCCCATGCTCAGACTCCACAAACAGCTTTTTCCGGTGCATCGCAGCCCCAGCAAGTACCACCGCCGCTAGGCGCCGAGACTCATTGGTCGCCAGTGGCGCAACCCATGATGGGCTTTTCATATCCCAACTACTCGGCGCCACCACGACCCACCCACACGCCCTCTCCAGCCACGTCCATGTACTACCGAGAGCCTAATGCTGCGCCATATGGTGCTGCGCCCATGCCACCGCCGATGAGCATGTACAACTATCCCATGCCTCCCAAATATGCCCCTCATGACTCGATGTATGCGCCATCACCGGCGTCTCGTTTGCCCATGCGATCTGCACCCAACATGGGCTATTTCCATCCTCGGCCAGATCGTTGGCATGGCTAATTTGGACTGGTTTGCTGTTACCTGGTCACACTTGTTGTTATGCCTATCATAGCCTATTTTGCATGAATTCTATTTAGATGATACCCCAAGATTCAAGCCAGGTGATGATGCACATGTGTGGAGTATCTGAAGCTTGGGCCATTTCTTCACAAAACCTTGTGTTCCAGTTCCACAATGGGATCAAAGACCGATCTGCTAAGGTCAACCATAACCTTACCATGCGGTGCAGTGATTCCAAATCGGTTTACCAAAGCCCCCATGGAGGAAATGCTGTCGACTTTTGGTGGGGGCAAGCCAAATGACGACGTGTACCGTCTCTACAAAGCATGGGCTGACGGTGGCTGGGGCTTGATTATCACGGGAAATGTCGCTGTGGATCGCCGCTACATCGGCATGTTTTTTGATATGGTTGTGCCTGATGCAGGCAATGAAAAAGTCGATGCCGAGTATCTGACGGAGTTCATCAAGTATGCACGCGCCACGAAGGGCTTTGATGTCGGTGATGCACGCGCTGACTCCTCGCCACCGGACGGACGCCGCCCGTTGGCAGTTGTGCAGCTTGTGCACTGTGGACGTCAATCGATGCGTGGCTCATTCCGTTTTCCATGGAAACCATCTGTTGCTCCGTCGGCCGTGCCAGTCCAGGTGTCGAGAGACAAACCAGGTATGATTGATGCCATTATGTTCGGCACACCACATGCATTGACTTTCGATGAGGTTCAGGATGTGATCCAGCGCTTCATCCGTGCTGCCGTCTTCATGGAAAAGGCGGGCTTCGATGGCATTGAGCTCCACGCTGCTCATGGATACCTGCTCTCGAGTTTCCTGAGTCCAAAGACCAACCTTCGAGACGACGAGTATGGCGGCGATGCTGAGCGCCGCTTCCGTATTATTCGGGAAATTATCGAGGGAATTCGAGAAAAGGTCTCGCCAAAGTTTGTCGTTGGCATCAAGCTAAACTCCAGTGACTACATTCATGGTGGACAGACAGAGGACGATGCACTCCAGAACGTCAAGTGGCTGGCAGAGACCAACATGGTGGACTTTGTGGAGGTGAGTGGCGGTAGCTACGAGTCGCCAGCATTCGCCGAGAGTGCCTCAGAGCGAACGAAACAGCGCGAAGGGTTCTTTGTTGGATTTGCGCAGCGCGCACACAGTATCCTTCCATTTGGCTGTCGAATGCGCATCATTGTTACGGGCGGCCTCCAAACACGCGCTGGCATCTATGACACCCTAGCATCTGGTGTGGCAGATTCTGTTGGCATTGGACGCCCAGCATGCCTCGAACCACACTTGCCTCGCAAGTTAATGGATTCGACTGTTTCAGATGAGGATGCCAAGGCCGTTATGTGGAAGCCCCCAGCACCACCCGTATTTATTCCGAAGTTGCCACTTGCTGGATTCGGCTGGGCGACCATGTGGCACTCTGCTCAACTGCATTTGATCGCACATGGAAATCCGACGGATCCTCATGCAAGTATGGGATCATTCTTCTACAACTTGCACTTTTGGAAGTAGTCTTATTTGTAAAAATACTTGATTGTCTATCAAGTTTTGTATCACGCCTTACACTTATGGTATATCGACCGCAAAGAATACGAACCTGAGAGAGATTACTTAGTCATGGCCTACAACGGTTTGTTGTCTTGTAGACCTAGAAATTATTTGTCGCATTCCACAGTAGCGTTGGCATATGATGGTGACTGCCACGACTTCAAACTGGGCTAACGTGTCCTGCTAGCGCATGTGACAAGCGCGGCGCTCCAGCGAGAAAAACACGCACACATTCTCACACTCACTCAAAGTATCAACACACTAGATCTTCATGGCGAACAGCTTTTATTCCTTTTCATTTCAAATACGACGCATCCGTTTACTCATGAGATTCTTGCACATTCTAGCACGATGCGTGGTGCTATTGGTAAGCAAATGGCAGAACTAGAACAATTCGAACCCAAGATGACGCGTCCCCATAGTGCCCAGGCGTAGTGGAGAAGAATTTATGTGCGCTTTGATTGCCTCTGCGTCTTGGCTCAGACATCCATCATGAATTCCGACATCAACATTCTTGCATCAGAACTAACCTTGCCATGCGGCGCAGTGATTCCAAATCGGTTTACCAAAGCCCCCATGGAGGAAATGCTGTCGACTTTTGGTGGGGGCAAGCCAAATGACGACGTGTACCGTCTCTACAAAGCATGGGCTGACGGTGGCTGGGGCTTGATTATCACGGGAAATGTCGCTGTGGATCGCCGCTACATCGGCATGTTTTTTGATATGGTTGTGCCTGATGCAGGCAATGAAAAAGTCGATGCCGAGTATCTGACGGAGTTCATCAAGTATGCACGCGCCACGAAGGGCTTTGATGTCGGTGATGCACGCGCTGACTCCTCGCCACCGGACGGACGCCGCCCGTTGGCAGTTGTGCAGCTTGTGCACTGTGGACGTCAATCGATGCGTGGCTCATTCCGTTTTCCATGGAAACCATCTGTTGCTCCGTCGGCCGTGCCAGTCCAGGTGTCGAGAGACAAACCAGGTATGATTGATGCCATTATGTTCGGCACACCACATGCATTGACTTTCGATGAGGTTCAGGATGTGATCCAGCGCTTCATCCGTGCTGCCGTCTTCATGGAAAAGGCGGGCTTCGATGGCATTGAGCTCCACGCTGCTCATGGATACCTGCTCTCGAGTTTCCTGAGTCCAAAGACCAACCTTCGAGACGACGAGTATGGCGGCGATGCTGAGCGCCGCTTCCGTATTATTCGGGAAATTATCGAGGGAATTCGAGAAAAGGTCTCGCCAAAGTTTGTCGTTGGCATCAAGCTAAACTCCAGTGACTACATTCATGGTGGACAGACAGAGGACGATGCACTCCAGAACGTCAAGTGGCTGGCAGAGACCAACATGGTGGACTTTGTGGAAGTGAGTGGTGGTAGCTACGAGTCGCCAGCTATGGCCGGGAATGCGTCGGAACGAACGAAACAGCGCGAAGGGTTCTTTGTTGGATTTGCACAGCGTGCTCACGGTATCCTTCCACCCAGCTCGCAAATGCGAATTCTCGTAACTGGTGGATTCCATTCCCGGGTGGGGATTCGAAATGCGGTCGAGTCAGGTGTAGCAGATGCGGTTGGTATTGGACGACCAGCTAGCATTGAGCCAGCACTTCCTCGCAAGTTATTGGACAACAATATTTCAGATGAGGATGCGAAGGGTGAAACATGGACGCCACCGCCACCACCGTCTTTCATGCCGAAAGTCGCAGCGATTGGTTTTGGCTGGTCGACCATGTGGCACTCAGCTCAACTGCATTTGATTGCCCACGGCAAGCCAACGGATCCTAAAGCAAGCATGAAGAATTTCTTCCTCAATTTGCACTATTGGAAATAGATACAGTATTATAGTATTGCAAGTAGGAGCTTTGAGGATCGCCCTCTTTTTTTCCCCGTACGGTGTACAACACTAGCCCATGTGAAATGCGCGTTCTGAGATGAGGATCTGACACTGACAAACCGAGATTGTCACACCTCCACTTGGGTGCACGACATCAACCTCCTCCCACTTGAGCCGTACGGCATGGTACAATCGCCACCATGCGTGGGTGCTTGGAAAGCGCCCATGCAACTGTTCGGCCAGCTCTTAGGCGAGGTAAGCATAAAGAAAAGGCTCTAATACAAGACATCACAGCCAAGTCCTCCCTCCGTTCTGGTCCATGCACCTAACAGTGTGCGAACGGCCAACAGTCTTGTGCGTCATGCGTTGGAATCATACAAGGCCAGCGATCCGATGCATGTACGTATTACACATGTCTCGCCCCTCGTTTCATGTACACCACGACTTTTATATACGAATGTGCTTCAACAGCTGAAAAGTGACGCTGAGGCATGTTCCGATGCAAGCTCATTCCTGAAGGCTGCACGTGTGCTGGCAAAGCCAATTTCTAAATGGGTTATAGCGGTGTATGATTCTGAGCGCATTCGCGATATATGGCCTGAGCATATATCAGAGATGTGGCCTCTTCTTGCCGAGATGATGGGCTGTCAGGGCAAGGTCATGGTCGTGTTTGTGTCGCCGTTATCATGGGCATCATTCCGAAGCACGAGTGGGCGGACTATGTCAACAAGTCCTTTGTGCATCAGGATTCCGCGCCTCCCACGAGATGATGTGCTTGCCCTCCTGGATCAAGATGCAGAAACCGCCCTCACGCACGTGCCTAATGGAATCGACTTTGGATTGTATCGCGTTGTGTGTCAAGTATTCTACGACACTGTCAAAGACACTATCCGCGACGAGTATGAGATACGGATTCTCTATACACATTTATGGCGTAAACTAATGAGTGTCGTGCATGCGAAAGGTGTCAGGCCCAATATGCCATCGCTCATGCCACACATCAGCGAGCTTTGTCGAGATGCGCTGGCCCGCGTCGCGCCAAGGCATGTGGGGCCGTCGGCATGGGACTTGGACTCCAATGTGACAAAACCTGAAAGTGCCTTGATGGCATTGCCGTCCCGCACAGGATTTGGTGTCATGCAAGCTTTTCTGCTCATTTCTGCGTTCCTTGCCTCCTACAACCCCGCCATTACTGATGTTAAATATTTCGTTCGCGAGCTTAAAGTATCGAGGAAGAGGCGACGCGGAAAGGCACAAAAGGCGGCACAAGAAGCACTCATGGAAATGGAAGGTATGACAGAGATCTTCGATCGAGCGCAATTTTGGGGCCCTCGGACTTTTACACTTGAGCGAGTCTTGGCCATGTATCATGCGCTCCTTGCAGACTTTGAGCTAGATCTTAACGAAGACGGCCTCTTGGCACCTGCCGAGCGTGCAGCACGAACGAGTGACAACAAAGCGGAGCTGAATTTGGAGCACGTCGCTGGAGAGTTCTGGAGCCGTTCGTCGACGGCTCTAGCTGAGTTGAATGAACTCGTGCGACAACAGCTGATTGTGCGCATTTCACCTGCCAACAAGCTTGGTGCGATGCAATACCGAGTAAATGCATCATTCGAATATGTGTACCAAGTGGCTGTAGCAGTAGGTTTCCCGCTGAGAGTGTGGCTTTGGGACACGTACACTTAATGACCCAGCCGAAGTTCACGCCAGATCTTATAAGGTCCTTTTTGTTGGCCATGTTTGTACATGACCTGGATTTTGTTAATTCGCACAAGCAGCCCGCTATCTTCAACTGGAACAAATGCATCAGATGGCCGACTGCATGCAAGAAATTGTCGCGCTTCTGTTTCCAGGTCCGCACGGTCTTCTGGAGAGAAAGCTTGGCCCAGACTTGCGTGTGGAATAAATCCTTGTCGCGCCCGTTTCGACGGCAGAATTGGTGCAGCTGTTTTGCTCAAGTCGTGCTGCAGTGCTAAAAGAGGCTCTGCCGTGATTTTGTCAGGCCGCAAGTGCATGTTCGTATAGGCACGCAACCGAAATGAATGCACTTCGCATAGACGAAGGTTGTGAGCTGAATGCCGCTTGCACACATCCACCAGACGCTGAGATAAATCTTGAAGAGTCTGAGATAGCCATGCTGGTAGGTCAGTTGATACTGCTGGTGATGAAGAAGCTGAAGATGAGTGTTCTTTAGACGCCGGTGGTTTGATTATGAACGGTGGAATTAGCGTAATGTGCGGTAGCCATCGTGTGTAGGCTGCATCGTATGAATGTCGAATATTTTGCAGGGCAGCGAATCTATGTTCAGCTGTGGTGTCTAGTGGTTCTAATAGCGTCACCACAAGCGCTTTGTACGACATCCAGCAATGCTTACTTGTGAATCAACGCCTGGTGAGTACATGCAGTGCATCTTTCATTTCGTGCGCCGGGACTAAAGGCGTTGCCGACCTCCACTGCCTTCAGTTTGAGCAACACGTCGATTTACCAAACGCGCTATTTGTCCAACACGCCACACTTTCGTTGCGACATTGGCCGACCATATCTATTTAGCCACAGATTGTTATGGCATCGTCACAAGCCGTTGTCGATGCGCGTCTCGCACGTCCTGCTAGGAAACAGATATCATACGCTGAATTGGAAGAGATTCGCAACCATGCCGAACGTTTTTTGGGGGAAGGAATGATCTATAATGTCTGGTATAACAAAATGTCTGGAGGTGATTCAGGACATGGTTTCGAATCGAAGAGTCGCTCGAAAACACGGTGTGATATTGCGCGCGACTCTGGCTATACTCGAGCAGACATGCGAATTCAAGCTAGCGCAGGAGGCGTCTCTGACACGACCTATGTGTGCCTGTTTTTTGCACGTGGTTGCTGCCCTAAAGGGTATGTTGAATGGAAGATGCTTTCCACATGCCTTGGAACAGCTAACAACAGGGAGGAATGCAATTATCTGCACCGATTGCCGAGACCATACGAAGTCGCTGACCAAGGCACCGATGTGTTTGGGCGCGAAAAGTATGGAAGCTATCGAGATGACATGGGCGGTGTTGGCTCAATGCTAAGAGTAAACAAGACACTTTACGTGGGTCGCATAAACGAAGAGACAACTCTAAGCTTCAGACGTGCCGCTGCGAATCCAGCAGAAAGTCAAGATGACGCGGGGGCCACACCTATGTCCAAGATTGTCCGCCGTCATTTTAGTGAATGGGGCGAATTGGATCATGGTATGTATGCACATTTTGTATGGGGAGTAAAGTATGGCCTACTTACTTCTAGTGCGCGTAATGATTGGACGTGGTATCGCGTTTGTCACATACAAATACGAAGCGAATGCCCAATTCGCAAAGGAAGCCATGATGCACCAGTCGCTTGATCACGACGAAGTTTTGAACGTGCGCTGGGCTGCCGAAGATCCACGAAGCGATGGCGAAGCTCGTGACGCGCACGAGAGGCGGGGACTTGCTGAAAAACGCATTTCAGAAGTGGAGAACACGCGTCTCGCGCTTCAGGACGATTACAAAGAGCTCAAGAACTCTGATGTCGACTGGGAGGAGTACGCGCGCGCGAAACGACAACGCCTCAACTTGTCTGAGGAAGAGAAGAAGCGGCTCGACGAAGAAAACGAACGGGGCTGGGACGAGTATTATGCGTCCAAAAAGACAATATCCTCATTGACACCTCAAAATGCTCAGGCCCTACATCCCTCGTTAACAAAGCCTTCCTTGCTAAGTGATGACGCACTTCAATCCCTTCATGCGCTGCGCAATCGCGCGACAATTGTTGACAGAACACCGTCGAATGTTAATGAAGCCCCCAAAAAGACAAATTCAATGGCATTGGATGGTATTGCAGCCTATGAGAGCGATAGTGATTGATGCACTCGAGGCATTTATCGGAGCTCACTAGGCATGGCTCCTGATGGGCCATCATCCCGCAAATCCATGGCACCGAGTGCATTCAAAGCCATCCATCGAGCCATGGTCGTGCGTGCCTCAAAAGTGGCACTAGCAATGTGAGGCAGGATCATGACTTTGTTTTGCAGATCAGCGGCTAGGAGAGGATGATTCGCAGGAACATTTGGCTCGCCCTCCAGTACGTCAAGACCAGCCCCAGCGATCTGATTGCGCTTCAATGCATCAACGAGTGCATTTGTATCTACAAGGGGGCCACGACCAACGTTGACAAGGTAAGCAGACGACCTGCGTAGGGTCAGTATCGAAACAAATATGTCTTGCACATACTTCATTGAATTCAAAAAGTCCGCGTTGACAATGTGTTTTGTTGTTTCATTCAACGTACAGATAAGACTGCGTAGTTAGTAAATTCTTACCACAATACGTACAAGATGACATCGCAGTGTGTCGCAAAACGTTTCGTGTCAGGTTCGTTTTCAACCGGTACAGGCAGTCGGCCATGACACTTGAAGTAGCATTGAAGAACGTCATCTTTCGCAATGTGGCGGAAGTAATCTTCATGCATGTCAAAAGGACGTGGACGGGCCGTTTGATACAATATCTTGGCTGGTCTGAATGGCATAAGCTTCCGCACAAGCGTTTGGGAAATGCTACCAAAGCCCAAAAAACCGACTGTTTTTCCCTCGAGCGCAGGCCCACAGAAACTGAGAGGCGACCACGGATTCGACGCCCAGACACCATCTTTAACTGTAAAGTAGCCTTCAATCACATTTCGCATGAGGTTCAATGAAAGAAGCAATGCCAAATCTGCCACAGCACCCGAAAGTACATCAGGCGTATACCCGATCCGAATCCCGCGTTTTTTCGCTGCTTCACAGTCGATGTGCTCGTAACCCACGCTCATTGTGGAAATAACTTTCAAAGAAGCACCAGCCTTCTCCATAACTGCCTCGTCAACTTTATTCATTGGTATGCACAGCAAAGCTGTTGCACCTGATACATGTTCCATGATCCACTCTCGAGGGGCTGTCTTGGAGTGGTCGTTTGGCTCTGGCTTCCAAAGACGCAGCTCAATTTTTCCCGCATCGCAATAACGCGAAAGAATATCTTCTGGCATCCAGCATGTCTGTACAACGATGGGCTTTGACATGGCTGCTCTGCTGCACGTCTCTTGGCTTTACGGTAATGGAAGACTAAACGACAAACGCGGCAGCGTAGCAGCACACAGGCCACCCACACGACTTAACGAACCCGATACGTGAAGCCCTCCACACGTCTAGGTCCGAAGCAGGTCTCAGGCGGCGAACATTTATGTCGTGACACTATCGGGGGCCAAGCAAAGAAATAAATCGCTATGGATGTCACTGTCTGAAGAGCATCTAAAAGAGTTCGTCTGCGTATGGGAGCTGCTTCACATCACCAAGTGCGACCGACGATGGCTTGCTCTTCAGAAGAGTCTGTGCAGCAGAGGACACGTCAGCGGCCTTGATAGACTCAAACTTGTCCAGTACGCTATCAAGGCTGACTGAAGAGTCATCAAGCAAGCCAATGGCAAATGTCTCGTGGCTCAAAGCACGAGTGCCTTCGAAGTCCTGCGCAGCAAGGAACTTGGCCTTGGCCACGGCACGAGCAACATCCTCAGACGAGACGCTATCAGCGGCAGCTTTCAGGGTCTGAGAGGCAGCCTTTGCAGCTTCGGACACCTTGGCCGAAGGAGCAATGACATGAATACCGAACAGACCCGTGTCCTGCAACGAGATGTTGAAGGCGTGTGCTTTTGCGCCAGAGATTTGAGAAAGAGGGCTTAGACCAGCAGACCACTTGACCGACGAGTTACCACCCAGCAGAGACTCAAGCACAAACAAAGGAGCTGCATTGACACGCGAGGCACCCTCGAAAGCCAGGAAGAAGTGGTCAACAGGAAGACCATGACCGTGAGCATCAGTCATAGCTGCACGGTAGTCACCGCCATAGTACTTCGACGGAGCAGCTTTAAGAGCGGAGCCGGCCGGCACACTCTCGAAGTGCTTGGATACAAGCGAGCGTAGTGTGGCATCCGACAGACCCGAGCTCACAATCGCCAAGTTCGACCTGTTCATAGCCTGCGCAGCGTAAGCGCGGACGGCCTCGACAGTGACAGGCGACGATGGACTTGCAAAGAGCGAGCTACCGACACCACGACTGCGGTATGCGTACGAGAAAAGTGCGTCCATACCTTTAGCAACAGGGTCCTGGGAGGCTTGCTCGCTGTCTGCGACCATGGAGGGAATCACATCCTCGTTAAACTCGTGGCGGCAGTACTTGCCATTCCCGACAACATTAGCAAGAAGCTCAATAAAATGAGCCTCATCGCCCTTGAGGAACTCAGCGGTGAGAAGCAGGTGCTCACGAGAAAGCGATGCAGACAGGACACCACCATTCAGCTCCGTCTCGCGCACAATGCGGAGTGCCGAACGGTCCTTCGTTGACCTGAATGCAAAGTTCTTCAATGCATGTGCCACTCCAGCCTCGGACTCAAAGCGGGGACCAGCACGAACAGCAACCGTGACAGACGCCACAGGCGCGCCTTCGTTCTGTTTGTTAGACCCACACTTCGACATCAATGTCAAAAGTTAGACATACCATGGCCACCTGAGGAATCGAGGCGGCACTCGTAGAAAGCGAGCGCGAGCCAGCAGCACGCAGCTGGGCAGGCACAGAACGCAGCACGCTAGCCGAGGACCTAGACATGGACATGTGGTATGGTAGAAGTCCTGCTCGCTACAGAATGAGGAAGGTAGTAGTGCTGCCCGTGCCAGCCAATGCGAAGAACTCTGTCGCTTACAAACACAAGTGCCTCCTAGGCTCGTCCCGGCCAAATCGGTCGTTTCCTACTTGACCACCCGTGTTGTTCCGGGGTTATGGTACACGTGACTAAGTGGGACTCGGCAAATGTCCCCACTGGGTATTATAAACTCGTCGAGCTGAACGCTCGCACAGTTGTGGCAGACATGGCCAAATTCGTTTATACATAGATTTAAAACCGTGAACGCTTCACGCCAGGCTGCATCGTAGGTCCGCTTGATCGTTTGCTCGCCTGCTCCTCCAGTATGATTCGCTCAGCAGCCCCCAAGTGTGTTGGTGGCGGGCGTTTCTTCGAAGGTACATCACCAGAATCGTTCACAGACGTAGTATGAGTGGTAGCTTTTCTCTCGGAAGCTTTTGATGCAGCCTTGAGTGGATTCGTGCGCTTCGGAAGTATTGTTGGCAGACTCTCGGAAACCGACTGTGAAGTGCGAGACTCGATCTTCATTGGTGAAGGCCGGTCCTCTAATGTCCCTGACGCTGGCTCTTTGGAGAGGGATAAAGAAAGTTTGACAGGAAATTGTGAGTCTTGACGCAAAATGCCACTTGTTGTTCCAGGAAGAAGCGAAGCTGAAGCGGGTTCCTGACTTTGGGCGTATTGCTCTTGAGCTCGTCGAATTTGTTCATCGAGCTCTTTGCGCGAGCGTTGTTCATCGTCTATTTTTGCACGGTCCATTTTCTTAATAGCATCTTGGCGCGCACGAGCAGTAGAGGATGTGTCAATCCAAGAAATGAACCAGCCCAGCTCACTTCCTTCCACTTTCGCAATCCCTGCGCGGCCCAAAAACTTGACAAACTCTGACAGCGAGACCCACCGCGTCGCGTTCATATGTACATGATGCCGATCCTGGATGTATTCCTGGTAAACAGTATTGGCAAGCACGCGACGAGTGCCAAACCTGCGTATTAGAGCGTAACTTCTATGCATTCGACATACCTCCGGCTAAGTAATGTCACAAATTCATGTTGAAACTGAGAGCTGTAATCATGAATCACCTTACCCGCTCGCTGGCCACTTTCGCCAGTCCTTGCAGCTAATTGCCTCATATGTGCTTCTGATTCGATATGACACTTGTAGCCATTGGCATCGCGACAAGCTTTGGAGCATATTTGGCAGTACCATCGCAAGCGAGTCAGGCCTCGCGCCTTCATCGCATTACTGATCGCTTTTCTATCAAAACGTTAGTCATTGGTACCGCCAAAAGGCCATCCGATGTCCACGTACGGAGTCCCTGCTTCAGCACGACCCATATTGCTGGCAAGTGAACGGCGCTCCTGAACGAAGTGGAGGTAGTCGTCATTGACACTGCCTTACCATAAGAGGCGAACGTACGGTTTCATCGGCCGAGGCATAGATACTTTCATGCCACGAAACAGTAGTCCTCAATCTCAGTTCCTCTCCCCAAACAGTATGTTGGCCAACGTTGTCCGCGCGCGAACTCCGGTGCTGATTCGACCACTTTTTTCGCAGGCTAGACGTAGTATTCCTTTGGGTGCACGTTTAATATCTGTTACATCCCAAATCATGTCCTCGGTCCCGATTCCTAACGACTTTGTACGTATTAACTATGATTAACGACCGGGTAGAACAGCGTCCTGTACAAGCCCCTTGCTGAGGCCGACCCAGAAGTACAGGAAATTATCGACAATGAGACGTACCGTCAGTTCACTGGCCTTGAGCTTATCGCGTCTGAAAACTTGACTTCGCTGGCCACGATGGAAGCCAACGGTTCGATCTTGACGAACAAGTACTCGGAAGGTCTCCCAGGCTCGCGTTACTACGGTGGTAACGAGTACATTGACCAGCTTGAGGCTCTTACGCAAAAGCGCGCCCTTGCTGCTTTCGACCTGGACCCGAACGTGTGGGGAGTCAACGTGCAACCATACTCTGGTTCCACTGCTAACTTCGCTGCCTTCACGGCTTTGATTCAGCCACAAGACCGTGTTATGGGTCTTGGCCTGCCAGATGGTGGCCATCTTACGCACGGCTACTACACGGCTAAGAAGAAGATCACTGCTTCTTCAATCTACTTCCAGTCTTTCCCTTACCAGGTGAAGCGTGACGACGGGTACATTGACTACGAGCGTCTCCGCGTGAATGCCAACCTGTTTAAACCTCGTCTTATTGTTTGTGGTGGCTCTGCATACCCACGTGACTGGGAATATAACACGATCGCTGAGATTGCCAAGGAGCAGGGTGCATACCTCCTGTGCGATATGGCGCACATCTCTGGTCTGGTGGCTGGTAAGGAGCAGAACAGTCCCTTCGAGTATTGTGATGTTGTCACCACGACAACGCACAAGACGCTCCGTGGCCCACGTGCCGGTCTTATTTTCTTCCGCAAGGACCGTGAACCTGACCTCGAGGCTCGTGTGAATGCCGCCGTGTTCCCCGCCTGCCAAGGTGGTCCACACAACAATACCATTGCTGGCATTGCTGTCGCTCTTAAGCAGGCCGCTGATCCAGCCTTCAAGCAATACGCTAAGCAAGTTCGTGCCAACTCGCAGGCCATTGCCAAGAAGCTGGTTTCTTACGGTTACCGCCTGCAGACGGAGGGCACTGACAACCACCTGGTGCTCTGGGACCTTCGTCCCATTGGTCTAACGGGCTCTAAGATTGAAAAGCTCTGCGACCTTGTGCACATTACGTTGAACAAGAATGCCGTCGCTGGCGACACGTCGGCTGTGGTGCCTGGTGGTATTCGTATCGGTACAAATGCCCTCACCTCGCGTAGCATGACCGAAAAGGATATGGACAAAATCGGTGAGTTTCTCCACCGCGCTGTCGAAATTGCCCAGGTCCTTCAGAAAGAGGCTGGTTCCAAGTTGCTCAAAGACTTCATTGCTAAGGCTACGACTGGTGAAGGTGAGGGCCGCAAGATGATCCTCCAGCTAGCTGATGATGTCAAGGCCTTTGCCACAAGCTTCCCTCTCCCCGGCGTTCCTGACACGAGCGTCATTAAGAAACCGGCTGGCGCGCATTAAATTTGACAATGGTCCACTGTATGCTCACTCAACCTGACATAGTCCCCCGAATCCCTTACGTAGCGTTCAACCGTCTGTCACGTGTACTGAAACAAAAATTTGTGCAAATGTGCTAACCACTCCACCTGTGTGGTCATTAGACACGCTCGCTACGATGTTTGGGCGCGTATTCGGACGCGCTGGCTTAGCGTGCATAGCTCCTGTGCCTGGTTTACGTGTGCGGTTACATACGTCCGCACTTCCTACCTCGAAAAGTACGCAAAGGAGTGGGACAAAGAACTCGTCCCAACTCTTGGATGATTTGGTCAGAAGCCAGGGCGAACCAAAGAAGAATGCGGACCACACGCCTATTGTGGATCGACGTAATAGAGGCTATCCCGCGTTAGCTTCATCAGCAAAATGGGATGCTGTAAAAACAAAGGATAGAATTCTATCCAAGGAAATTGATCCAATCTATACATGGAAGGATGTGCCTGTATCGAGCGAAATTCAACCTGGAGACTTTGTTGAAGCACGCAAGTCTACAATGACCTATGTTGGCGTAATTCTTCCGATTCCTGAAGACAAGGAAGTGTCTGGTGCAGGTCAGGGTGCATCTCACATTATGGTTTTAGCTACTGGACAAATTGAGCAAATTCGTGCGACAGATGTCATGTTTCAAGTACCAAATTTTGTGGATGCGTCTGTAGCTGAGGCAGCCGCACCACTTAAGTGGGACTATGTCTTGGCTACAGCAACTCACACTCGGTCCGCGCTAGTTTCTTCAGACAAGCCGACGTTGGATTCTGAATCTGTTGTTCAACAAGAGCCAGTTGACTTGCCGCGTTTCTCCGCACGGGCAGTCATTTGCCGTAAGATCCGTGATATGCAACTCAGGATGGACCGAGAAACCAGACGCGTTTATCCTACTTTCCGCACATTGTTTCTTCAGGATCCTTCGTCCTACGACATATCAGATACTTGTACAACGCACAATACATGCAAGCAAGAAATCCGACAGCTTGCTCTTGCTGCAATGAAGTCCGGCATGATTGGAACCTTGACGGCCACGAAACTTGTCGAGCAGTACATCGCTGAAAACACTCAGCTCGCCGATGTACGGGTGTCGACGTTGTTTGCCATCCATACCTTGCTAATGAGTCATCCGGTGCAATTCCTTGCCGATGCCATATCACATCGTCGCAGTCAACACTTTACGTACAGACCGGCGCAAGATCAGAAGATCATAGAGCGCGTATCTGGTTGGGTACGCGTATTGACATCTGAACGACCAAATGAGCTCGCTGATGAGGCTGAGCAAGTGCTGAATGGCTTTTGCTCTAGAGCTCGCCATGTAATGGCTTGGCACGATGAACGCCCTCTTAGAGCCGATGCGCTACCTGAACCAGATGAACGTGTGCCTGGCTTAGATGGTTCAAGTGAATTTATTTGGACCGATACTGACAAAGAGATCTTAGAGTTTTTCAAGATTAGTCTTGGAAACCGTCGGGAACTTCAAGAAAACGTTACTGGCAGCATTGCCATGGATATAATTAAGCGGCTGGGTGTAAATGTCAGACTGCACCCAATTGTACTCTCAGCTGATTCCGAGCAGAATGAAGGAATAATGGCTCTCGATCGACGTGCTAAAAACATATCCACATTGCACACTGATGTAACACAGGCAGGATTCGACTTGCAGCATTCTCAAATGTTTAATTTTCTGATTCGTATTGGAGCCCTGACACCCTGGGAAAATCCCAACGCTCTTGATACCCAACTCAAGAATTTACGGGCATTACCCAGTTGTAAAACCGAGGGCATGGATTTACACGAAGAACTTGAGCCTCGTTTTTGTTTTGACAATTTGCCTGTTTATGTGATTGACTCTGCTTCTTCTTTCGAATTGGACGATGGTATCTCTGTCGAAGCAACTGAAGACCCGGCAATGTATTGGATTCATGTACACATAGCTGATCCAACTGCTTGGTTGAGGCCTGAACACGCACTATCTCAAACGGCTAGACATAAGTATTCTAGCGTCTATTTTCCAGAAATCATGTTGCCGATGCTTCCCACGGACGTGACAAACCATAAAATGAGTCTTTCAAGCAAAAACACTCCCTTAAACGTTCTGACATTTAGTGCTTTGGTGGACTCTAGTTCTGGTAAAGTGTCATCATATGATGTTAGGCGTGGCAAAGTCAACAACATCAGAATTTTGAATTATAACCAGGTCAACGAGATGTTTTTGAATCGTAAAGATGTTGGACGTCACAAAGTTTCAGACGCTACTGCTCAAGATGATTTGCACCTACTTGCTTCTTTGGCATCTGTCATTAACAGACGTCGTGTCCATATTGGGCGGGCATTAAATGCAGTTGATGCACACAGCGACTTGAGCATTTACCCCCTACCCCTCCCAATCCTTGCCGACAAGATGCTAGATCGTCCGCAGTTTTTCACAGGCTTTCCCGAAATTCGTTTGCGTTTCGCAGACCACACAAATACGGAAAGACTGGGCACATTCGATCAAATTCCCGGCGGGATTACCTCAGAGACTATGGTTAGTGAGATGATGATTTTGGCGGGGCGAGTTGCTGGATCTTTCGGTCTGGATCACAACATACCGTTACCATACCGCGTTCAGCCCGAACCCAGTGATACAGAGCTTGCTATTATCAATGAACTCAAGAACCCTGAAACTGGTGCTATGGCAATGAGCAAATTAATATCTAAAGATGTTTTTTTGCCAACAGGAAATTCATCTATCAAACCGGGCATTCACTACGCACTTGGAGTACGTCCTATACCGCAAAACGATATAAACTCCGATGCATTTCACCGAGGTGGGTATGTACGAGTGACAAGCCCTTTGAGAAGATTCGCAGACTTGACATGCCATTGGCAGTTGAAAGCTGAATTCAGTGGTGAAAAACATCCATTCAATTTCGAGACCATGAGTCAGCTCTTAGTCCAATTTGACCAAATGGATAATTGGGTCAAGCAAATTGAACGTGCTTCCTCACGCTACTGGTTGTGGGTATACATCAATAGGACTTTGAGCAAGAAACAAAACTATGATTCAGAAGGAAGATCGGATTACACCACATTCTTTACACCGGAAGAACAAGCTCTTCTCGAACCAATTCCAGCCTGTCTCTTATACACATCTGACGCTGCCGACGACTCCTTACGTGTAGAT
>OJLB01000057.1_pt1 | contig 83129 bp, 55 predicted proteins | sample 1596861 | NCBI WGS metagenome assembly OJLB01 (sample SAMEA3904681, study PRJEB24821) | metagenome | biome: Builtin; feature: hospital; material: surface | place: USA | collected 2013-06-06
GAGAGAGAGAGAGAGAGAGAGAGAGAGAGAGAGAGAGAGAGAGAGAGAAAGAGAGAAAGAGAGAAAGAGAGAAAGAGAGAGACTGGGCGACCGACTTTCCAGTACTTACATGCGATGCATGGATCCCACGGATGACAGCAATACACCTTTACGCCGCCGCTGCTTTCCGTTCCCCGCAGTGGAACTGGCGAGCGCATCATTCGAGTCCGGCAAGGAAGCACGAACGTCACCGAGAGCGGGGAATGCTTCTTGTCCGGCCGGTGACGATGACAAAGAGGGGCCCGAACCCCAACGAGTCGGCGGTGCCTGTGGCACGAGCGGATTTACTCGCGGCTGACTGAACAATTCACGTTTCTGGGCCTGTCGCTCGGCATGCGCGGTCGATGTCGGCAAGCTGGGGAAATGATTCGCAGGAAGTGCGGGCGTTTTCGACTTGCTCATACTCGATACATGCACGCTCTGTGGCGTGCGCTGGACAGGACCACTACCAAGCGGAGGAAATGCTACCGGCGACATCACAGAGCTGTTACGAGTGCCACTGCCGCTGCTGCCAGCATTGCCACTGCCACTCCATGGAGTTGACCCCGCGGCTGTGTTGACGCGCCGCTGAACGCCACGTGTGTGAGCAGCAGAGCCAGGCACACGTGAAGCATTCGCACTGCTCAAAGTGGGGAAATGGTCCGGCGTGCGTGCAGGCATACGGTACGACGATGAAGCCGAGGCAGAGGGAGCAGACGAAGCTGCACGAGCCACGCTGTTCCACACGCGTGCGTTGCCGGAAGCAGCACTTTTGAGTGAGCGGACGGAGTGTGGGCCTTGCGATGCCGGTAGACTTGGAAACGGAGCGTGTTCCTCCTTGATGGCTGTCCAGGCTGCTAGGAGTTCTGAGCGTTTCTCCGTATGCTTGAGCATTTCACACATGCTCTGAACGACCAGGTCAGTTGTACCGATATCCATGGAATGGGCACTGTCACCAGTAAGGTTCGTGAGTGTCTTGAGCAGATCGTGGACATTTGTTTCCGACAAACTATAGGCTCGTAGGGCCGCTTTGCAAGACGTCAGCTTGATTTTTGAGTCGTTTAGCACCGTTAGCACGGTGCTCCAGTACCGGTCGTCCTCGCTGGGCTCGTTCGACCCATCTTGACCACCCCCACTCGCTGTCGTAAGTGAGCGCCCGAACTGTGCGCGACGCTGCGTGGATGTCGAGGGCGTGTTGGCGTTGATATTCACACTTGCTTGAGTCGCGTTGGCCGGTTTCTTGCCGCGTGCAGGACGCCGTCCAGAGCTGCTACTTCCACCACCTGCGCCGCCATCGTCATACATGAACCTAGTATCGACACGCAAAGCATCACGACGTTCTCGATTCGATAGTGTGTGCCCATGCGCTTCGACCTGATGCACTTGCAGCTCCATCTGATTCTCAAACACAACAAACTTGGTCTCGAGACAGTCGCGCGCTGGGCACAAGTAATGCTCCTTGCGGAAATGCTGCTCCAGCATGTCGTAGTCGCGATAGTAGTTCCAGCGCTCTTCCTCGCTGCGTGTCTTGCAGATGTGGCACTGCTCGTGCCGATCACGCATGTGGACCCAGAGCTCGTCATCGCTGTAAAAGTGTTGATGACAGAACTCACAGTAGCGGTGCTCGCTGGACAAATGCGCCTGCAATGACGCTGCCGTGAAAAGAGAATGCTCATGAGAGAAGATCTTCTTGTGTCTGATACACAGCTCACACAGAAGACGCGAGTGCTCCCGTTTCACGTGGCCCTTTAGATCTGACCAGCCTGAGCACATCGCCTCGCATTTTGTGTTAGGGCAGTTGAAGCGCAGGAGCGAGAGCGTGTCTTCATAGTCCTGCCGATTCTCAAAGTAGACGGACAGCTTTTCGTCCACGAACGGCAGCTCGTCAGGCGTGTAAGCGCCGTAGCTCTTCGTGTCATTGGGCGTAAAGATTACGCGCGTAGCATCGCCTTTGCAAAACGTGCACTCACGTTTCTTCCACAAGGCTCGGAGTCTCATGGCACAAATGTGGCACACGCGGTGGTCACAGGGCGGCAGGCTGTACAATTGAACATATTCGGCACAGATGAAGCAGATATCGCGCTCGTCCTCTTCGTCGTGACCTGCTTCAGCAGTGTCTGCGCCATCATCGGCCGCGGTCTCTGTATCTTTCGCTTGCAGCGCTGGCTGTGCCTCGTCAGCCGCACCTGCTTCATGGTTCACCGCACTATGGTTCTCTGTCTTGCTTGTAGATGCCGCGGGCGCAGCGGACTGGCCCGAGGCGCGTCCACCGCGTGTATGACCCGGCATACCATGGCCACCGCGCCGATGTCCGCTACTCCCGCGATTGCCGCCGCCACGATGCCCGCCACGGGCTCCTCCGCCTCTAGCCTGGCCACCACGAGTCATGGTAGAAAAAGTGGATGTGTCATGTCACGTGCCTTGCTCAGCTACGACTACCGGCAACGTGAGCCAGGCAAGGTGGTTCGGCGCATACGATTGCAGCGTCGCAGCTACCTACACCATTCCATTCCTTGGTCAGTATGTGTACAAGCTCGGTGGCGCACGTTCATATAGAAGATCGTCCTCACGTGCAAGGCACATACGTACCGTGTAGAAACTGTCATCTGTGCGAAGTATGGTGTAACACAGCGTTTGTAGAGATGCAAGTAGTGTGCTGGCCCGTGTATGTACGACTGGCGGTTCCTGGATGTCAAGGTCCTGTAAACGTATAGAACATTTGCATGCGGCCGCCATTAGACGCGGCATCCACACGCGAAGTCCTGGCGCATGCGTCGGCATAGGGGTATCTACGACGGTGGCGTCCGTCGCGTACTCAACCAAAGTCTGTGTGGCCTGCACACAAGCGTGCAGGCTATGTAAGAGCACGCGCCCAGCATCGACCCAGTCGCTCACTGCGGATCGTGGTACATGCGAGTCGCTTTTGAGGTGGCCATGCTCAATGATTTCATCGACCATGTCGCTCACGGGTCGTGCAGGACAGGCATGCGCGGAAGGGACAGGAAACGGCGCATGTACGGCACCCAGTGCATGCTCGAGCCATGCACAGGCCCAGTCCATCCATGCATTCCAGAATCGAAGTGATGGCTCACCCATCCGACAAAGCAAGCTCTGAGCACATGTGCACGCAGTGTAAGCCAGGGCTTGTTGCAATCTTGGACTACTCAACGTAGCCGTTCGTGTACTGTCAACTGGAAGAAGTGCCTGCGTCGATGAAGATGCAGGCGCACAATACGACAAGGCCGTCAAAACAGCATCAGAGAACAGGCTAGCCTGTGCTTCGAATTGATGATCCATAGGCAAGCGAGAAATCAAAGCAAGGCGTCCTTGCATAGCCGTACATAACACCAAGGGTCCCCGGTGTGCGTCGGTCATGAACGAGAGCATCCGCGATACCGATTCACGAAGTAAGCAATCAATGCCTGTGCGGACGAGGAGCGCTGGTGGCGCAAAGCGTATCAGACGCTGCGCTATGCATGCACCTAGAATCTTTTCACGCGGATTGGGCGTATCGAGCCAAGTGATCACGGGAGGCAGAACGAGCGGCCACACCTGGTCCCATTCACGACTGGTGCGGAGCGGTTCTTTCGCCGCGGAGGTAAGACCAGGCAATGGCGCAAGTGAAGAAGACGAAGAAGAAGTCAGCCTGTTTAGCTGGGATATGAGCCAGGCTAGTACATTATGACACCCAATAGGAATATGACCGTGACTATTCGGCTCAGTACGAGTCCATGCTGGCATGTCTGTATCATCCTTCCATTCCCTCAGATGAGAAGCCGCCCGCTGGCCATATGAGTGCTTGTCCCGATGCTGCTGTTGGAAAATCGGGCGGATATACTCTGTGAGAATACATGTCACATCGTCATACGTCACGTCGGTTGCCTCAAGCAAATCCTCGGCGCGGCGTGTAAGCGCCGGTCGACACCATGGATCTTGCCATTGTCCTGTATCCAGGGCATCAAGCTGAATATCAAGATTCAGGGCTGGCACATATTTTGCAAGGGAAATGACCATGTCACGCGCTGGGATTCGTTCAGCATTGCATGCAAGATCTTCCATAAGTCGCGTCGCATCCTTCTCGACGTTCTCGTCGTGCCGGGCGGCCACAAGCTCGAGTGACAGAGTGACTGATGACTTCGACATCCAAGAAGGCGTCGATTCAACCTTGTCCACGTCCCCAACGACATCTCCGTTGCTGACAGCGCTGCAGTCGAGTGGCATGCTCATGGCGTTCTCCACATCCACTTTGTTGCAAGCCGGCGGACGCGTTGGTCAGTGTCACAAAAGTCCTACTTCCCATATGTGGCCCACATAAAAAGCCCAGGCAGGCACCCCTCATTCAAATGCATGTGTTGTGTCACCTTCAAGTGGAGGAAGTGCCCAACCATGGATCGCGTCGTTAGCACAGTTCCTCGTCCCATTGTGTCCTTTCGGTTTCAACGTGCTTGCCCCACAAGCAGGCCGATCAAGGCAGTCCAGGTTTCGAGACCTGATCGTTCATGAATCCTCCCGATGAGCCGTACACGCCGCCTCTTTCCGTCAAGGTCATGCGCATAGCAACGCCATCGCTAGCCTCGCGTGTCGTGCCCATGTTCGAGACGTGCACGGAAAGTGGCGTTGCAGATGAACCGTCCGACAACAAAAACACACCACATAGACAAGATTGTGTGGAATACCTTGATCCACGTATTTGGGATGTGATCAAGTCCACGTATGCGCGTGGAAGTGATGAAATCTTTACGAATGCCCCGATCACTGTTCGCGATGTCTCTTACACGGACCAGCTTTTACTACCAGCATCATTTGGCTCTGTTTCAGTCGGTGAAACATTCCAAGCAGTCATATGCGTGTCAAATACATCAACGATGCCCATCCAGGGGATGCGCGTCAAAGTCGAAATGCATACGGACAAAACCGATTCCTTCCCGTCATCCTCACACAGTCTCAACGATGTCTCTCTCCCATCCTTAGCTCCTGGTGCACAGATGACAGCCCTCGCTCGGCACTCTATTGATAAGCTGGCCATGCATGCTCTCGTATGCCGCATATGGAGTGACAGGCATACAAGTCAAGGCACTCATCCTCACTCTTTCTCAAAGCAGTACCGGTTCAAAGTTCATCCACCACCTTTTCTCATGCGGTCTGAAGTTCACACAAACGATACACTGTCTTTTTACCATGACCGGAGTATTCGCGAACAAACCCTCGTTCTTGTCTCTGTTCACAATACGTCGTCACGTCCTCTGCGTCTCGACATGCTGTCCATCGACCCCGATCAGTCATGGAGCGCATCTGCGCCGAAGCTTGATCATATGCCTCTGATGCCTAAAGATGTTCGGAATTTTGTCTTTACCTTGTCGCCGCGGGAGACCATGTCCCCTCTGCACTTTCGCGAGAAACTCCAGAGTGCAGAACATACTCGCGTCGCATGTACCGTGCCATTGGGCCATATCCGTATTGCCTGGCGTGTGCCTGGCGGTGAGATGGGCCGCTTGCGAATCGGGACAATACAGCGCACCACGTATCTTCCTTGTGCTGTACAAGGAATGTATCCGGAACTGTTTCTCGACCGCCATGATGCATGGCTTGTTGATGAACCATGTCATGTGACGATGCATCTGCATATTTGGGTGTTGGACCTCGCATTACTAGGCACCCGTTTGGATATCGCATTAGAGATCGACGATGCATGGCATGATATACTTGTACTCGGTCCGAACCGTCACACAGCTTCGTTAGAGCTGCTCGAACATACTACTCTAGAAGTTCCTTGGACACTTGTCCCGCTTCGTCGTGGTCTCGCGAGCAGTGGTGGGTTCATTTTACGGCGTGTTGATACAAATAGCACTCTACGTGTGTGGAAAAATGTGATACAATTTCATTCGTAGTACATATTATAGGCAGAAGATAGAATACGAGGAAAAAAAAAAGGTTTTTGACACAAAAGCGCTGAAGCATTCATGCGTATCGTTACTGTGCCTTTGACTTAACTGGGTGTGTGGAACGGAACTGGACAAGCAGTCGAGCCGTTTCATTCTTGAGCCAACGCTGTAGCTCCGGCCGATAGCCCACCATAAACAGGGTTTCGATAAATACAAACAGTGGCGCTAATACAACGGCACCAAGCAGATTGTCCAGCAGGGCAGGCGCACGTCCCTCATGTATGCCGTGCCCATAAAACTGCGCCACCCAACTAAACATGAAGACACCAAACACAGGCATAATCGATGTCTCTGATTGCTGTGCAACATACCAGGCGATTAAGTAGTATGAGACCCATAGCGGTGTAATGAGAAGTGCTGACATAACATCCAAGATAAAGTAATAGATCAAGTATGCTGCAGCAATGCTAGAGGCAACATTCATGTGCGGGTAAATCCATGTCGGAACCGCATCCTTCAGCGAATGGCATACATTCAACAAAGGTTCCGCCATGGATAATGGTAGCTTATATGCCAGTCCAGTCAAAGATGGATCAAAGTACAGCACCATAGCCAACCATGTGATCCAGATTAATGGTACACACACCATGTGAATAGCGACATTCACCCTGTTGATGTGATAAGCACCATAGAATGCCAACTGGTCTTGAAAGCTAAAGGGACTCGCGGACAATCCCATTTCGAGCGTCAGTTATGCACAAGTTTCCTCTTGTGCAATGTAACCAGATCGAATCCAACACCTCTCTTTGTTGCCAAGTAAATCAAATAGCCAGCTGGATTCCACCTCGATACATATATATATATGTCTTACCCCGCAATGGGCAAATGCACAATTAATTTTTGGAATTTGTCCCAGGTTCCTCCTCTCCGGCCAGCTTGCGGCACCAGGCATACTGCATCCATAGGTAAAAAAGGTCTCATTTTGGGTGACGTTTGCTAGTTTCTGCATCCCTGAAACATGATTATAGCTATGATTTCGGCGGCTGTCCAACACCAAGATGCTTCGCCAGTTCTGACAGTCGGTTATGTTCCAGGATATCTGTTTCTTCCCAAGGAAAGTTGATCCAAACGGGGGGCATCATCTCTGCTGCGTAATAGTACACGCCAGTGCTGACGCCGTCCTCGATCACTTCATCCTTTGGCTCCTTAATCATAGGAAGTTCAGCTCTCTTTGGTCCCAACTTATTATGAACGACAAAAATGGCAAAGCGCGTGGGAGGAATCTTAGCCCGTTCCTCAGGTGGGTAGGACTGAATCGCTTTGCGCACATCTTTCAAAAGCTCATGGTATGCATAGTGAAGCGTCGTGCGCGAATCATCCACCTCATCTACAATGAGGACATTTTTTCCGAGCAGTCCTCCTGCATCATTTTGGGTCGTGCTGTTACCCACTACGTCCCCCCTGTCGAGCCATTGCGTACGAATCACTTCTTTGCCAATCATCTCGCCTGACACACCTTCTACCTCTTCATACAGGCTTAAACCAATAGCTTGAATCGGTAAATTGCGCATCTTGTTAGGGTTCTGTGCATCGCGTTTCTTAAGAAACGTGCGCAATACTCGCGCTGGAAAAAATCCGCCACCACCAATTGCGACGATAAGATCCGGTTGAAACTCATCTCGTATTTTTACCGAAATGTCCCGAATCATAATATGAATATCTTCATAGGTTGGACGCCAATGATCATCAGGCAAGGACGCCATAGTGCGAGGCAGTGAGTCGCTGCTCATGGAGGATTTTGCCGTTGCCAGCAAAAGTGGATTAAACTGACCGAGATTGTTGAATAAAAATTTGTGCAGTGCACGTTGGTCAAAAGTGTTTGGTTTTTGTGTATGACAAATCAGGTCCAAGGGTCAATTTCAATTTTTTTTGGGCCTTGCCACCTCCTATGGACTGAGGTCAATTCGCATGAGCCCGAGCGGCCAGTGCGTTGCGCGCGAGAGCGGCCCGTTCTGATTATTTTCGCAACAAGAACTGAAGTCCGCGCAACTTAGAAAAAACTTGTAAGTACAACGAGTTTGCCAATGGTTTTCTTTTCGCCATAGATTCCCCAAAAAATGATCAGGCTAATCTTATGGCCGGTCAGATCCAGTCACTTTCTCGCCAGCGAGGGCAGGTCGGGCTTTTGCTTAATGTAGGCAGCCGTAGATTGTGGTGAGAATGTGTGGAGGCGACCTCTCAAAAAGACCTGGGATTTATCGTCCCCGAGGCTTGCGTGTCTCGAGCTTGCCCGCCCCCCTGGATTTGTACCCTAGCTCAAAGGATTCGTGCGATCGGATTTCGTTTGTTCCAAACGACGATGAGTAGGCTTCTTCAAAGCGGTATTCGGACTCGATTTGCTTCGCCATTACGTTGTGTACGTATGAGAGAATCGGGAATAACTTATGGCAGTCTGCCTCGCGTGCCACAGCCGTTCCAGCTTTGTTGGGATCTCGTGGTGTCCATCTTGTGGCTGATAGCACAAAGGTGAAGGGCTCGGTCCCCGAATCGGGCTCAGAGCCATTCACATTGATTCTCAGCGAAGATTCCTTTGCGAATTTCAAGATCGATAAACCAAGCAATGAGCTAACTGTCACGAAGGATGAACTCATTCACATGTACAGCGAAATGGTCAAGATGCGCCGAATGGAAGTGTCCTCTGACCAGGCGTATAAGAACAAGCTTGTGCGTGGATTCTGTCATTTGTCCATTGGGCAAGAAGCTGTCGCCGTTGGCATGGAGACAGCTATCAAACCAGATGACAGTTTGATTACGGCCTATCGCTGTCACACATTTGTGGTCCAGCGCGGCGGTTCTGTCAGCGGCATGCTGGCCGAGCTTTTCGGACGCGAAGGCGGTCTTTCAAGGGGCAAGGGCGGATCAATGCACGTTTACACACCCAACTTCTACGGTGGCAATGGTATTGTGGGAGCACAAGTCCCCTTAGGAACAGGTCTCGCTTTTGCACAGAAGTACCTGAAGACGAACCACGCCACATTCACTCTGTATGGTGATGGTGCATCGAACCAGGGCCAGGTATTTGAATCATTCAACATGGCCAAACTGTGGAAACTGCCCAACGTGTTTATCTGCGAAAACAACAAGTACGGTATGGGTACGAGCGCAGAGCGCAGCTCCATGAACACACAGTTCTACACGCGTGGTGACGTTATCCCTGGTATCCAGGTGAATGCTATGGATGTGCTTGCCGTGAAGCGTGGCACGGAGTTTGCTCGTGAATACACTGTTTCTGGTAATGGTCCATTGTTGATGGAACTCGTCACGTACCGCTACGGTGGCCACTCGCTCTCTGACCCAGGCACAACTTACCGTACGCGTGATGAGATTCAAAAGATGCGCAGCTCGTCTGACCCAATCCAGGGTCTGAAGACACACATCATCGAATGGGGTGTGATGGAGGAGTCTGAACTAAAGAAGGTTGACAAAGCTGCGAAGGAATTCGTCGACAAAGAATTGGAGGAGGCCAAGAACTCGCCACAGCCTCCTGAGGAGGATTTGTACAAGCATGTTTATGTTGAGGGCACGGAGCCTAAATTCCTCCGCGGCCGTGAGCGCAACGAAATCCACTACTATTAGCCATGATAAATATGGGTTGTGCGTAGATGCCATGTAGGCGATGAATTTGGTTCACGTGATCCATCCTGTCGGCCATTCCTTCGACGCGATGGCCTGCCTTAAGAAGCTACCCTCCTACAGAGTGGAGTATTGCACGGCAGAGACGACGACATACACAGAGTATCCGCGCAGACGACGCCGAAAGTCGAGTCAGTTTGTATCTTTGTGACGTGTGCTTTTATAGGCACATACGAACCACAAGCGCGGTAGAAAGAACCCACATTTTGTGTCTTGCAGCTGTTGCATTCCGTCGAAAGAAATGGCGTCTTTGCATTTTTGTGCTGAATGGTACGCGGCTTATCGACAAGTGTCCTGTATCACTGACTTACTCGAAGCAACAACCTATTGTACCCAGAAGTATGTCTTTGTACCATATATGCACGTGTAACTGCGTGCGCGATTTTCGCTAGTGTTTCAAAGTTGCTAACAATGAACGTGTTCAGGCTGACCAGACGAACCATGTGCTCATGTATGCCTGTCGCAATTGCCCATATCGTACTGAGGCGTCCAATCCTCTGGTATTTCGGAATGACTTGAAGCTCATATCTAAAGTATGTGCACATCACGCCTTGCGTGTGCACTTACATCACAGGAACAACCGGGAATTATTGATGAGCTCATGACTGATCCGACCCTGCGTCGCACGCAGGATTTGAGTTGTCCTAGTTGTGGAAATTCCGAGTAAGTTTTTTTTCCCCTTAGACTACGACTAATGCGTGCAGATCCGTTATGTTCCAGGATCAAAGCAAGCGAACATACAACAGTGCGTGTCGATGTACCATATTTCACTGACAACAGAAATGATCTTTTTCTATGTTTGCTGCTACTGCAATCATCTATTCCGTGACAAGCCCCTAGCAAAACCAGATGAAGATGTCGATTAAATTGTCTGAACCTACTCTAAAGTCCGCACCCAACACTACAGGGAATATGCACGCTAGAATCGTTGTCGTGCATTCAACTTTGTTGAAGACATGTAATAAAAATGTACACTATACTGCAGTGCTTGTTTATTTCCCCTCCCAAGTGACACGCGCCGGCCACTTTGGCACGAGGCAGAAGCGGCCTGTGTACTTGGCTCAGCCTGTTTACTACGACATCAAATTGTTTCATAGCCGGAACTTCCCGGTGGTTCTTACATTTTTTGCACGACCTTGTAGGCATTACTTTCTAGATTAGCCAATAATATCCTATTGTATTGAAATCCCAAGGCCGCCGACCCGCTCGAACTTCAGAAAAACTCCCCACTTCATTCGCACACCTCCATCCAGTCACGACTACTTGAGGCAACATGACGATGCTTTCGCAAGTCGGACTGACAAAGACTCTACCAAGCGTGGGTGCCACTCGTTTGATGCTGCAGGGATCGCGCGGATTTCATGTGGGTATGTATAGCGCAATTTTGCTCTAGGAAAAGAAGCAAAAAAGAGTGGATAAAAGAAGTGGTACTAACGTAACTGCAGCTCGTCCGTTGGCAGTGGATGCTAGCAAGCCACGCTCATTTGGTCGTCCCATGACCTACCCGGGTGGCTGTATGTACAGCATGGTTCTTGTTTCCATGATTCTAACTCTTCAACAGCGTACATCAAGGGCACAGTAAATGACCCGGCTGAATACCCCAAGCCTGATGCTAAGCATGGTTCATACCACTGGGCTTTTGAACGTCTTGTTGCCACAGCACTTGTGCCCATGTTCGCGGTTGCGACTGTGAAGCATGGTGCATGTGGTGTGTTGGACGGCGCTTTGAGTGCCACACTTTTGTTGCACACTCACATGGGCTTCGGCCAGGTCATCGTTGACTACATTGACAAGCGCAAGTACCCAAAGATGGGTCCTATGTGCAAATGGATATTGCGTGCTGGCACTCTTGCTGCTGCTGCTGGTCTCTATGGTATGTTTACTTTGAATTTCGTTTCCTCTGTTTGGTATCTAACTGCGTTCAGAATTCAACACAAGTACGTTTGCGCATGGTTTGATCCGAAGTGGACAAGCTCTGCTCGTGTGATTCTATCTGTGCTAAATACTAACCATTGCGTTTGTTACTTTTCGACGCACTTTACCTACACAGACGACGTTGGCATTACGGAGATGGTGGCCAAGCTTTGGACTGCATAGCGTTTGAGTACTTTTTACGGCAACGAGTACATCGTATACACTTCTATAGTATAAACATGATCCACGTTGTGCGCGCGTCCATGATTCTATTGATTGCAAAACGGTCATGTGGTACGCGGGTCCCATTAAGCTTCCTACTGTGGCTACGTATTGTTTTAGCGCGCACGTTGCGAGAGTATTTTGGTCACAGGACATAAGCGCGCAGCATCGACAGTCATACAGCGGTATCGTTTTCTTTCATTGGTGCTGATGTCGGGGGATGAGTCGGCTGAATACGATTTAGAGCATTTCTGATGAGTTGTCGGCAGTTGCCATGCTGTTGCATGATTAGTCATCGTTCATCAGACTGATGCATGTTCATTGTGGGAAGCGCGGAGCGCGGGCGAGTCCGCCAGCGAATCAGTTTTCGCGGGGCATTCATAACCGAACATGAACGAAGTCGGAAACAAGCCGCAGTTCTCACTTTCTGCAACAACACTTCTTGTGGACCTGAGGATCTGCAACCGTTCGTCCAACACCGTGTTGGTGTTTGAGGAATCACGATGGCGTCAATGCCGAAACCGAATCAATCTGCCCGAGGCCGAGTGACTGTGGTCCTTGGCTCGCAATGGGGTGATGAAGGCAAGGGGAAACTGACAGATATGCTCGCGGGAGAAATGGACATCTGTGCGAGGTGCGCCGGAGGAAACAATGCTGGACATACGATTGTCGCAAATTCTGGACCTGACAACGTGAAGACAAAGTTTGACTTTCACCTGCTCCCTTCTGGTCTTGTGAACCCGAAGTGCATTGGATTCATTGGGAGCGGCGTGGTCATGCATGTCCCGTCGTTCTTCAGCGAACTTGACACGATTGAAAAAAAGGGCCTCAAGTGTGATAACCGTTTGTTTGTATCAGATCGCACGCATCTTGTCTTCGACTTTCACCAGGTCGTTGATGGCCTCAAGGAAGTCGAGCTAGGCGGAAGCAGCATCGGTACGACAAAGAAAGGTATTGGTCCTGCCTATTCATCGAAGGCTTCACGCTCGGGTCTACGTGTCCATCATTTGTATGACTTCGACACCTTTGCGGCCAAGTTCCGTAAGCTTGTGGAAGGCCGATTCAAACGATACGGCAACTTCGAGTATGACACAGAGGGCGAAATTGCTAGGTACCGTGCGTTCGCTGAGCGTCTGCGTCCATTCGTTGTAGATGGTGTGACGTTCATTCACTCGATGCTCTCTTCGAACCGACGTGTACTTGTCGAAGGGGCTAATGCACTGATGTTGGACATAGACTACGGCACGTATCCCTTCGTCACTTCCTCTTCGACAGGCATCGGTGGTGTTTGCACGGGTTTGGGCATCCCTCCGCAGTGCATTGGTGGCGTGATTGGTGTAATGAAGGCGTACACGTCGCGCGTGGGCGCAGGTCCATTCCCAACCGAGCTAAACGACGAAATCATGACGCATTTGCAGGAGGTGGGAGCCGAGTACGGCACAACTACGGGTCGTCGTCGTCGATGCGGTTGGCTGGACCTGGTTATGATGCGGTATTCGTGCCTAATCAATGGATACACGTGCCTGAACCTGACGAAGCTTGATGTACTCGACAATTTGCCAGAAATCAAGGTCGCCACTACTTACATGCTGGGCGACAAGGAGCTGTCGAGCTTCCCAGCGGACTTAAACATTCTTGCCAAGGTCGATGTCCAGTACAAAACGTTCAAGGGTTGGCGCGGACCCATTAGCAATTGCACGTCGTATGAGCAGTTGCCAGACACTTGCCGCGAGTACATTGAGTTTATTGAGAATTTCTTGGGCGTCCATATTGAGTGGATCGGCGTTGGACCAGGCCGTGAGGCTATGGTGCATCGCCCTTTGCCCCCCGCATGAAATGTAGAAGATGCATATAATTGGTTACATGCTTTATTTTTGGAAAGTAAACTTACGTTTGGTTCGCGGTCATCGAATCATTAAATAAAGGGGAAGCGATTAGGGGTAGTGTGTCGAGATAATTCATGCCCGGGAGGGACGACCAGGTGGTGGCGGAGGTGGTGGCATACCAGATGCACCACGCTTTTGGGGGATGGTCGTGGCTGTGGTGGATTTCCCCGCATCTGGCAGGAGGGAAAACTGGCCCTCTCGGAACCATTTCGAGTTTGCTTCCTCCGCCTTCTTTTGTCGAGATGGATCGACGAGTTCAATACCTTGGACTGGCGTAAATGACAACGACGAGGCCGTGCCGGATGTAGATGACAGTGAGGGTGCAGAATTCTGCAAGGACAGTGTTGGACGATTGAGTGTAGCCAGTCGCTCTTTATTTGCCTTGGATATCCGAGCCTTTGACGATGCATTCGCCATCGTTGCGCGCACCTTCCCACTCGCCTTAGTATGGATCATACCTAGCCCCATTGTCTCATCAAACGCGCCAGCTTCTTCTTCTTCCTTGCCAAACTCCACACGGTTCTGCATCTTCCGCATCTCCGTTAGACCATGCATTTCGCGGAATTTGCGGGCGCGACGCCCACCTCGTCGCTGCTTCCGTCCCCCTTCACTCGGTACAGGTAGTGCTTTGATGAGCTTCGCAGGCGGCGGCTCCATGAGCTTCTCGATTTTGCGTGAAATTTCCTCCGACAAAGATGCGCCGTACTGACCGGTTGCTGTATGTGCTGAGCTGCTATTCAAGTCCATGCGCGCTGCCAATGAGGCTTTTGCACTAACCATACGTAGTGCTTGCATCCGATACTCTTCTGGCGTCTGGGCAACGAGACTGCATTGGGCCAAGTACCCCGAGAATCGGGTTGAGCCGCCATGAATGGAAGAAAGACCAGACGTGCCTGTTTTTGACGCGCCTAGCAAGTGGATATTGCACGATGGGATTTTGGAGAAAGACGACAGGCCTCCCGTTACGCCAATCAGCTTGGTCGCAATTCGAGTGCCAACGAGTGCCGACAAATTGGGCGCTAGAAGGGTCATGTGGGATTCAACATAGGAAAGAATCTGTACATATGAGAGTGTGTATAAGCACACTGGTTCGAAAAATATACCATAGATATGGGTGTATGACGTACCTTCTCTCGAATTTGTTCCAAATTTTCAGCCATATCACATGCATCTTGAACACGCTGCCACTCTTCAGCTGAAAGCGGTTGACCGGATGTCGTAGATGCTGTCATATTAATGACCACAATCGTGCCCTGAGGCATCGTGCCTTCAAGGCCCTTGCACACGAGCTCGCGGCCATTTCCAAGTGCACGAACAGCACGAATGAATTCCCAGGGGTTTAACACAAGTGTTTCAAGCTCAGGAAAACGAGGTGCATAACGCTCGCGAATAAACTAATCGGAAGAGATATGTAAGTCATCATCATTTTTATCTAACGCAAACAAACGTACCTTGTGAAGAAGGAGTAATTCATTATCGATTTCCACGGCCGTGTTGTTGGCTCGCACAATTAAGTAGTAGTCTTCTGATCTTTCAAGACCGCCGTATGATTTTTCGGGTTGTTGTTGTTGTTGTTGTTGTTGTTGTTGCCGCTGATGCGTTTGTTTGTCTATCAACTGAGGCACATCTGTTAGCGAGACGAAAACAAAAAAAGAACACAAACTTACTCACCTGTAGTAACTCAGAAAGACTTTTACTTCCATACAATTTCGAAATAGACGATACATCGGATATGGAACTTTGACCGACGTCCCAAGCGTCTAGCTGTGCCTGATTGAGCTCATCTGGAGGCTGACTTGCGCCGTGTGCATGGGCATCACTTGCATCGCGCATCGACGCGTCGCTAATATGAAACATAGAAGAGACTGACTCATCTTTCTCAATGTTTCCGCCCTGAGTCTGATCTTCTAAAAGATCCGCAGCTAGTTCATCTGCCAGACTGCTTGACATGCTACAGATCGCTCCAGCACGCACGAGTGACAGCGTAATATCCTCTTTCTGAGACACGAGTGCAAATGTACGTTGCCACCACCTGATTGCACGCTGGTCTGACTAATTCGTGGGGACTTTGACATGAGCTCCATTGATTGTACTTGCATGTGGATGTCCCATCCCCACACATGCAGGTGAAGCGAGACCGCGGCCGCCCCACCTGCAACGTGGGCCGAGGCCGCCGCAGTCGGTCGTCCCTAGAGGATGGGTAGGAAATAAGTGTTCGTCTTGCGACTGTCAAAATATCGTGCCGCCCATGCATGCTTCAAACGCGCGCTTATTGTGGTGCATGTGTGCCGCGTGGCGTGGTTTTCTGTTGGGCATCGGGATCTATCCACGTGATCTGACTAAATTGAACTTTATAGATAAGGATGTTTGTTATCTAAGCCAAGCCTGCTTGCAGGGAGAATCTGAGTCACTTTTGTAAAAGGAAAGATCTGATTCGCTTAGCGAAAGATGAGATGAGGGCAAGGGCGCATAAATCACAATAGGACCGGACCGCACCGGAAACGAGACGTGCAAATTTCGTAGATAACCACTGTGCAACTGCGCAAGTTATCTTTCTCACTCTAGGTAACGACTCTGAAGAAGAACGCGTGCCTGTGGGTTATTTGGACCGGTTGTTCATTCGAAAAAAGGAAAAAAAGACAGGGAACACACCGCATCTCGAAGAGCACGCCCCGTTCTTTACCGTGTTTGAGTGCTGCTGCTGCTGGAGCAGCAACCGGAACGAAGCTTGAAACACGTACACACACGTACCTAGCTGACGAGGAGCTTCGTCTAGAGTGAAAGCGCAAGAGCTACAGCGACATCAACGGCTTCTGCGAACGACTTCGTTGAAGCCCCATCTCATCTGTGTAAAAAAGAATAAGAACTCACAAGACAACCCAACTTGGAATCAATTATTTTATCGACATGGCCAGTTCCAGTGAGTTTGTATTCGCACGAAACCATACGAAGGACAATGACATTGTGTCTGAGTACTTGAGCTCAGAGGATCTGCAAGACAGCGGATACGAGTCGGTGGTGCGCGACTCCGAGTCGTGGGCCGGTGCCTTGCCTGCCTCGCAGGGGCTGTACGACGCCCAATATGAAAAAGATGCATGCGGTGTCGGTTTCTTGTGTCACATCAAGGGGAAGGCATCGCACAAGATTGTGTCGGAAGCGCGCTTCCTGCTGTGCAACATGACGCACCGAGGTGCTACGGGTGCAGATGCCCGCGACGGTGACGGTGCGGGTGTTATGACTGGTATGCCAGACGCCTTTCTTCGTCGCGAGGTGGCGATCGACCACGACTTTGAGCTGCCGCCTGTAGGCCAGTATGCGTGTGGTAATCTTTTCTTTACATCGCAGGATGATCAAGCTCGCGCAGAGCACATTCAACTGTTCGAAACAATTGCCGAAAAGCTGGGCTTGCGTGTCCTGGGCTGGCGTGAAGTGCCCGTCGACAGTACGATTCTCGGCCCTGCGTCGCATAGTCGTGAGCCCAAGACGATGCAGCCGTTTGTCGTGATGGGTGACCACTATGGATGGACATCGAAGAAGTGTGAAATGAACGGCGGCTCGTTCGACGACAAACACTTTGCTCGACAACTGTATGTTTTGCGCAAGCATGCATCGCACCGCATTGGTTTGGCGAACTGGTTCTACATCTGTTCGCTGAGCCCGACCAATATTGTTTACAAGGGCCAGCTGAGCCCTGTCCAGGTTTACAATTACTTCCATGACCTCAACAACTCTGCATACTCTGCGCACTTTGCACTTGTGCACTCGCGATTCTCTACGAACACGTTCCCTTCGTGGGACCGTGCACAGCCACTGCGCTGGGCCGCTCACAACGGAGAAATCAACACGATCCGCGGGAACAAAAACTGGATGCGCGCTCGCGAGGGCCTGCTGCGATCCGAGGTGTTTGGCGACGACCTCGATTTACTGTACCCCATCATTGAGAATGGCGGCTCGGACTCCGCAGCTTTCGATAATGTCCTGGAACTTCTTGTGATCAATAAGGTGCTGACACTTCCACAGGCCGTAATGTTAATGGTGCCCGAGGCGTGGCAAGGCTCTGAGAAGGACCCAGCCAAAGTGGCATTTTACCAGTGGGCCGCTTGCTTGATGGAGCCTTGGGACGGTCCAGCGCTCTTCACGTTCTGTGATGGTCGTTACTGTGGTGCGAACCTGGACCGAAATGGCCTGCGTCCGTGCCGCTGGGTCACGACCAATGACGACATCATGGTGTGTGCGTCGGAAGTCGGCACGGTGGCGATTCCACCTGAGACGATCACCGCTAAAGGCCGTTTGCGCCCTGGTCGCATGCTGCTCGTCGACACGGTTGAGGGCCGCATTGTGGATGACCGCGAGCTCAAGTCCAGCACGGCACACCTCGCAGACTTTGCGGCGTGGATCGAGCACAACCTGCTCGATCTGAACCAGATCACGCAAAGCGTGAGCCGGGTATGCTCAGGCTCTTTGACGCCCCAGCTCGACGACTCGCGACTTAGCACGGACCCTCGCCTGCGAGCATTCGGATACACGGTTGACCAGGTCAACATGCTCATGCTGCCGATGATCAATGACAGCAAGGAGGCTCTTGGCAGTATGGGTAGTGATGCGCCACTTGCTTGTATGTCGCAGACGCCACGACTTGTGTTTGAATACTTCCGCCAGCTGTTTGCACAAGTGACGAATCCGCCGATAGACCCGATCCGTGAGGCCGTCGTCATGTCGCTCGACCAGTACATTGGGCCAGAAGGCAATCTGTTGGAAATGAACGAGAAGCAGTGCAACCGCATCTACCTTCAGAGTCCCGTACTGAGCATGGAGCAGATGGCGGCACTCCGTCAGATGCATCTCGTGTACCCAGAGTGGAAGTCGGTCACGATCGACACGACTTTTGACCACGCGCTGGGCGTTGCTGGATACGAGGCGACGCTCGACCGCGTATGCGCCGAAGTGTCGCATGCCATTGAGGAGAATATCCGTATCGTTGTATTGTCGGACCGCCATGTTGGGCCGCACCGCGTCGCTATCAGCTCGCTTATCGCCTGTGGCGGTGTGCACCACCACCTGATTCGGCAAAAGAAGCGCAACCGCATTGCCCTGGTGATCGAGTCTGCTGAGGCGCGCGAAGTCCACCACGTGTGTGTGCTGCTCGGCTACGGCGCTGACGCCATCTGCCCATGGCTCGCGCAAGAGGCTGTGCTCAAGGTGCACCGCGAGGGTCTGTCAAAGACAGACGTGCCCGCTGCGAAGCTGACCGAAAACTGGCGTGCCGCGACGGACAGCGGCATCACCAAAGTCATGTCAAAGATGGGCATTTCAACACTCCAGTCGTACAAAGGTGCCCAGATCTTTGAGGCGCTTGGTCTCGACAATTCGGTGGTGGATCGTTGCTTCGCTGGCACGGCGTCGAGAATTCGCGGTGCTACATTTGAAGTGCTCGCGGCCGATGCGCTGGAAATGCACGAGCAGGCGTACCCACGTCGCCACATGGTCGGCTTCGAGGGCCTGCCCGAGACGGGTGACTACCACTGGCGCGATGGTGGCGAGCCCCATGTGAACGACCCGAACTGCATTGCACACCTGCAGGACGCGACACGCACCAAGAACCAGGCTGCTTGGGACGCCTACACCAAAGCGTCGCACAACATGACAAAGGCTACGACGCTGCGTGGCTTGCTGGACTTTGACTACGGCAAGGCACGTCCTATTCCTGTGGATCAGGTCGAGCCATGGACGGAAATTGCACAGCGCTTCTGTACGGGTGCCATGTCGTACGGTTCCATCTCTATGGAGGCGCACTCGGCGCTCGCCATTGCGCTGAACCGGCTGGGCGGTAAGTCGAATACGGGTGAGGGTGGTGAGGACCCCGAGCGATCGATCCCGCTGCCGAACGGCGACTCGCTGCGCTCCAAGATCAAGCAGATTGCCTCTGGTCGCTTTGGTGTGACGTCACGCTACTTGTCGGACGCCGACGAGCTGCAGATCAAGATGGCCCAGGGCGCCAAGCCCGGCGAGGGTGGTGAGCTTCCTGGTCACAAGGTGTCCGAATCGATTGCCCGCACGCGTCACAGTACGGCGGGCGTCGGTCTCATCTCGCCCCCGCCACACCATGACATTTACTCGATCGAGGACTTGAAGCAGCTGATCTACGATCTTAAGTGCTCGAACCCTCGTGCTCGTGTGAGTGTCAAGCTTGTCTCAGAGGTGGGCGTTGGCGTGATTGCGTCCGGTGTCGCTAAGGCCAAGGCGGACCACATCCTCATCTCAGGTCATGATGGCGGTACAGGCGCAGCGCGCTGGACCAGTATCAAGTACGCGGGCTTGCCATGGGAGCTGGGTCTCGCTGAGACGCATCAAACGCTCGTGCTGAACGACCTCCGTGGCCGTGTCGTTGTGCAGACAGACGGGCAGCTTCGTACGGGTCGCGATGTCGCGATTGCTTGCTTGCTGGGTGCTGAAGAGTACGGATTCTCAACGGCGCCGCTGATCTCGATGGGCTGCATCATGATGCGCAAGTGCCACCTGAACACGTGTCCCGTTGGCATCGCGACCCAGGACCCAATTCTTCGTGAGAAGTTTGCCGGTCAGCCTGAGCATGTCATCAACTTCTTCTACTACCTGTCGGAAGAGCTGCGTTCGATCATGGCCAAACTGGGTCTGCGTACGATCAACGAAATGGTCGGCCGCTCCGACCTTTTGCGCATGGACGAGGCTGCGCGAACGCCCAAGACGGCGAACCTGAACTTGAGTGCTCTGCTCAAGCCGGCGCATGAGATGCGCCCGGGCGCTGCCACACACAAGGTCCGGCAGCAGGACCACAGGCTGTACGTGCGCCTGGACAACAAGTTCATCGACGAAGCGGAGCCGGCTCTTTCGCGTGGATTGCCGGTGCAGATCGACTGCCATGTCGTCAACACGGACCGTGCCCTTGGCACGACTCTGTCGTACCATGTGTCGAAGCTGTTCGGTGGCGATGGCCTTCCACGTGACACCATCCACATCTCTGCCAAAGGCAGTGCTGGCCAGTCGTGCGGTGCATTCCTCGCGCCTGGCATCACGCTCGAGCTCGAGGGCGATGCAAACGACTACGTCGGTAAGGGCCTGTCGGGTGGTCGCCTCATCGTGTACCCACCCAAGTCGTCGTCCTTCATGGCTGAGGAGAATGTCATCGTCGGCAACACCTGTTTGTACGGCGCAACAAGCGGCCATGCCTTCTTTGCCGGTATTGCCGCTGAGCGATTCGCCGTGCGTAACTCGGGCGCGCATGCTGTCGTCGAAGGCGTCGGTGATCATGGCTGTGAGTACATGACGGGTGGTCGTGTTGTTGTGCTCGGTTCGACGGGCCGCAACTTTGCTGCTGGTATGAGCGGCGGTATTGCCTATGTCCTCGATATGAACCGCGACTTTGCCAGCAAGTGCAACATGGAGATGGTGGAGCTAGGCTCCGTGCAGGAGCCGCAGGAAATCGCCGAGCTCCGCATGCTTTTGGAGGATCACCGCCACTACACTGGCTCGTCTCTGGCTGAGCACGTGATTCACGAGTTCCACCACCTCCTCCCACGCTTCGTACGCGTGATGCCCACGGACTACAAGCGCGTGCTCGAACAAGAGGCCGCCAAAGCGGCCGAGGAAAAGAAGCGCTCCAGTCATGTGGATCTGCGTGGTACACTTTCCCGTCGTGGCAGCCAGGTCGATGTCACCATGGGTGACGAGGCGAATGCACACGCCACGCCGGATGTCGCGTTGCCCGTCTCTACCGAGCCTGCCGTCGTGGACATGGAGGAAGCCATGCTCGACGAAGAGCTCACAAAGGCGCGCACCGAGAAGCTCGACAAAATGCGCGGCTTTATGAAGTACCATCGCCGTGGTGAGTCGTACCGCAACGCGTCTGCACGCGTGAAGGACTTTAAGGAGCTGTCGAGCCGTCTGACAGAGCCCGAGCTGAAACTGCAGACTGCTCGATGCATGGACTGCGGTGTGCCTTTCTGTCAGTCCGACAATGGATGCCCCATCTCCAACATTATTCCTAAGTGGAATGACCTTGTATTCAAGGGTCAATGGCGTGATGCGTTGAACCGCTTGCTCATGACGAACAACTTCCCTGAGTTTACTGGCCGTGTATGCCCTGCTCCTTGCGAAGGAGCGTGTGTGCTGGGCATCATTGAATCGCCCGTCGGCATCAAGTCGATCGAGTGTGCCATCATCGACCACGCCTGGGAACAGGGTTGGATGGTGCCGCGTCCCCCGCCGCAACGCACGGGCAAGACGGTCGCTGTCATTGGCTCAGGCCCAGCCGGTCTCTCATGTGCCGATCAGCTAAACCGTGCTGGTCACACTGTCGTTGTTTATGAGCGTGCTGATCGTATCGGTGGCTTGCTGATGTACGGCATTCCGAACATGAAGCTAGACAAGCAAGTCGTCGACCGACGCGTGAATCTTATGGCTGCCGAGGGCGTTCAGTTTATCACCAACACAGAGATCGGAAAAGACGTCGATGCTGCCGACCTGCACAAGCAAAATGACGCTGTTGTTTTCGCCACTGGTGCGACGTGGCCACGTGACTTGAGGATTCCTGGCCGCGACGCGAATGGCGTCCACTTTGCGATGGAGTTCCTGTCGTCTACGACGCATTCGCTGCTCGACACGCAACTTGCAGAGGGCACATACTTGAATGCCAAGGGCAAGCATGTGATCGTCATCGGTGGTGGCGATACAGGTAACGACTGTATAGGTACGGCTGTGCGCCATGGTGCAGCGTCTGTGGTCAACTTTGAATTGCTACCTCAGCCACCTGCTGCCCGTGCCGAGAACAATCCTTGGCCGCAATGGCCACGGGTCTTCCGTACCGACTACGGTCACTCGGAGGTCAAGGCACGCTGGGGCAATGACCCGCGCGAGTACTGCATCTCGACTACGGAGTTTGAGAAGGATGCAAGTGGCAACCTTATCGCTCTGAACACTGTCCGTGTTTCTTGGGAGCTAGACGCCAGTGGCAAGTGGCAAATGACCAAGGTCCCTGGCAGCGAACAACGCTTCCCATGCGATTTGTGCTTCCTTGCACTTGGTTTCCTGGGTCCTGAAAATGCCGCGATTGAGTCGCTGAAGTTGAAGCAGGACGCTCGCAGCAACATTCTCGCTGACACAAACCGCGGTGAGCGCCCATACAAGACCTCCGTTGATCGCGTCTACGCTGCTGGCGACTGCCGTCGTGGCCAGTCGCTTATTGTGTGGGGCATTCAAGAGGGTCGTGCTTGTGCTGCCCAGGTTGACACGGACCTCATGTCCTCGTCGTACCTGCCCTGGGCCGGTAGTATTCCAAAGCGCATCCATGTCGCTGATGAGCCTGCTTCAGCTGCTCTTGCAACGAAGCGCCAGTCCATTACCGCTTAACCTGCTGTTGCGAGTCAATTTTGTAGTGCTTGGTTCCTGTAAGCGATCATTGCAATTCTTGTACAAACGATTGGTGGGTGCACGATTGAGTGAGATCGAGGCGGCGTAGGTCGATGTAAGTGAGATACGCTAGTTGAGCTTTCAGTTGCCCGAGCCAATATTACTATTCAATACACACCACCATTTCTATTCATAGGACTTCTTCCATATCACCTTTTGGTTGAGAACACTTTCTGAGGCATCTTTTGAGCAGTCGTGACTTAGCGATTGCTCGTATTTTTCCTCATACCCGACGCGCCGACCATCCTCTTCCTCTTTGCCATTTTGCCCCACATTGGATTCTATTTTCTATACTCAAGTTTGATTGGATTAAATGACCTGCGTTTATCCTGCGAGCAAAATTGCATCTCTGCGTCATCCAACTCTGCCTCTTCAGATTCCGGCAGCATCAACCTGAGTGGCAAGATCACGTCCCCGTGGAGGGCATCAAGCACCGCACACTATTTGCTTTTATTCGTGCATTTCGCGCGCCTTGGACCTGATTCTGGACCGTTGCTCCTAGATGTGGATTTAAGCGGTTTGCCACCAAGCTCGCCAGTTAATCTGCTCCAAGTTGACACAAAGATTCAATTCCGTACCCCGAACGTCGCACATTGCGCGCACACTGCGCAAGGCGTCGTTACCCACGATGCCAGGCGATTCTAAGCAAGAAATAGTATCTGCTCAGTTAGGGAATCATGTTTCGCGTGGTTCTTCGCATTCAGACACTGCATTCTCTTTCGTGTGTTTGGGTGTGGGAGGTGGGCCATTCGATGACAATTGTTCCTGCTACGTGATGAAACCCGCGGACAGAGCATGGCACGAAGGAACAATACTTGTTGAAGGTGGTTCATTTCTAGGCTCTCTTATGCGGTGCCTTGAGAATCCTGCCGAATCATTTTATGACGCACAGTTTCCTAAGAACCTCAATGCAGAGTCCCGAGCTGAGGTGTTTAACTCATGGATCTCAAAAGTGTTGGTCTCTCATGGTCATTTAGATCATATTTATGGTCTGGTACTAGCATCTGCAAGCATTCGTGCCCAGAGGCCTATATATGGTCTTCCGGATACACTCGAATCAATTCTTTCTGTGTTCGATGGTCGTGTGTGGCCGCGCCTGGCGTCGTATGATGAATCTGACCCCATGGCGTTCTATCATTTGCGCAAAATGCAAGTTGAACAATCTTTATGTATTGCTCCTGATATTGAAGTCATTCCATATCCTATTTCTCATGGCCCCACGCGCCTTGCCGCGGGTGTCTCGCAGTTCGACGAACAAATTTTGCAGGCGCCGCGAGTAGAGGATTGTCATTGCCATATGAATGGAGACTTTAGCCGGACAGTTTCCACGGCTTTTCTCTTTAAGAATCGACGTCTGGATCGGGATGTGCTGTTCTTAGGTGACGTGGAACCGGACCAGATCGCTGGGTCGGACAACAATTTGACCCTCTGGGAGGCAGTTGCTAAACGCGCTGCCGAAGGAAAGTTAAAAGCTGTGTTTATCGAATGCAGTTTTGCATCTGAACAGCCTAACCACTTGTTGTTGGGCCATCTAACGCCAATTTACTTGTACAAGGAACTAGAAGCGCTAGCACGTTGTGTGTGTGCAGCCCGCAAGCAGGATGAATCTTCCTTGGAAAACAGCTTGCGTGGGCTTAAGTGCATTGTAATCCATGTCAAAGGCATGGTACTCTCTGCTGATCCGTCTTACTCGTGTTGTAACCCAATTCCTAAAACGACGTCGGCAACGTCACTTCCCCTACCCATTCCCATTTTACAACTCATTGAAAAAGAACTCCACGCGCTGGAAAGCAAAGGGCGTCTTGGTGTCGAATTCGTGATGGCTAATCGTGGACAGCGTATAGGTACGTGCATGTCGACCGTTCTGTGATCATATGACTTACGTTTTAGAGTGCTAGTCTGATTGCCAATCCCAAGGATGGATCATGCTGATCGCTTTTGCTACCATTACTGGGACATTATAACCATAATTTCACACCAACTTCAACATTTTCTCCCCTTCCTCCCTTCCATCTTGAATGGACATGATCGTAGACAATTTTCTATTATTCTATCTTTTATTTTTTTTGGCTAAGTAGCTTGTACATGTTTATTTTGTTTTGACATGATAAAAATTGTACCCGACTTGATCATATGTCATGTCTTTGGTTCCATACTCATTACATTAGTTCGGTATTTTTGTCGTCTCAATTTTTTGGATGTTCGGGGCTTGGAATCCCGCCCTGGGGAATCTTATACAAGGGCATTGCATGGGCATCAGCATTTCGCTTTATGACCGTGTTTGGCCACCATTGCAAGATGTTCTGGTTTGCTGTTGGCAAAGTAATTGCCACAAAGATAAGAAGTTCCGACAAGATCGTGCCGATGTCGAGTGCATTCGCTGTGACGAAATTGTACTTGGACCACCAACTAAAATAATATTTGCGTAGGTAAAATTGGAAAAAGAATGCGACCGAAAACCAAGCAGTAAAGTTTATACTGCGCGAGAGAGGAAGCATGCCAACTCCAAAGAAAAAAATAGGCCAGCTCACATAGTTAATCCAATTCAGCTTCCATTTCCATTTGATTAATGCGGTAATAATCGGCGCAGCTGTTCCAGCCAATAGTCCCCAAAGAATAAATTGGAAGGCCTCACCTTTGAAAATGTATCGAGGTCCGATAGAGCTCCAAAGCAAAGATGTGACAAAATAGAGATTCGGGCTCCAGCACGAAAGTTGGTACTTGGAGTTCTCTGTACAAATGTCAGGCACGTTCATCACCAACGCATCTTTAACAGCCAGTTGCACACACCCGGTAATCGTGGCACACACAATCTGCAACAGGAACATGGTTCGAGGAGGAATTTTCATATAGTGTCCCAGTTTCATGTTCCCAGTAAATTGGAGACAGCCAGTCAAGGTTTGCACTGCAAGAGATTTGAATAAGGAGAAGCCCTCTGGCAAATTGGGTGTCAAGTAGGCTCCTATGACATCCGCAAGAATGTTATCACCGATCATCTGGCCGGACATTGCAACCACAAATCCACTTGGAAGCGTATAAAATAAAGGAAGAACCATCCCAACAATGATTGCTTTCATTGGAACTTTGAATGACACAAAGTCAACAATCAACAGCAAAGCGATAAAGCATATACAGAGAGTTGTAAAGTACCATGATGTTGGAACGTGCTTGTACCGGCGCATAAGTTTGGCATGGATATCGGGAGTTTCTGGTGTCTTTCGTTGTAATGCGCGGAGAATATCGTCGTAATGATTCAAGATCATATTCAAAATGACAGCTGTAATCGACGCAAATCCACCAAAGTACGAAACAACAAAGCCAATCGACAGGTAAAGAGGTGAATACTCCAGGTACTTCTCTTGTTGGAATTGAAAGTTGGATTGTTGAATCACTTTTTCCTCTTGATATGGTTTACCAAATTTGTCGTATGCCATATGCCCTGTGAAGGGGAAGTAGCCCGAGCCCCACGTATTCGTAAAGTACAAGATCGGCATCACGATCCACGCGAACAAGACAAAACCAGCGAAAAAATTGCATTCAGCCCACCAGGGAGTCACCATGGGCGAGCCAAAAAAAGAAATCTGGCCCCAGTCAAATGTAAAACTAGTAAGGCCCATGCCGTTTGCACCAGCAACGATGTTCAGAACCCTGTCAGTTGGTCTGATCCAGCAAAGCCAACAAAACACCGTGAGGAATTCGAAGAAGAGCCCAGGCAAAAAATTGTAGAAAAACGCCCCAAAGACGACGTAAACGAGCCAGCGCATGCGTGAAATCCGCTTGTCCTGCCTATCGTCTTCTGCGTGCAGTGTATTCAAGATCGTTGTCACGACAAGTACTTGTGGCCACAGCATGGATGCAGGCTCAACGAGGAATCGATATAACAATCCTGAGAAACTAAATCCAATCACACGCGTAAAAATCATATATAAATAGTCGAACCAATATTGGTGATTTCCGCGGTGGGTGAAATGGATTTGGCGCGACACAAGAAAATTAACAATGTAGGATGGCATGATTGAAATGGACGCAAGTGATGAAATTAAGGTGTGCTCCTTAATATTGAATGCGCCAGGATTGAGCAAAAACTCTGAACCACCGAGAAAAGAGGGAAGTTGAACCGTTCGAGTCGGTAAGACAGCAGCCATGAGTTTGCCCAGAGGATATGACACAACCGTGATAACGATCGGCGAGACGGTGGGTGCAGGATATCGGAGCATGAAGTACGTGTTGGCAGCGCCGGCAAGTGTACTTAAGAAGAGCGATAGAAATATTACGCGAAAAGTTGCTGTAGGCATTGACGGGTCGTCGATGTTCGAAACAGAGGCGCGTACCTCCGGATAAGGCGAATCTTCCTCGATCCCATCGCCAGCTATGAAGCTTTCTTCGTCGTGATCGACCGCCTCATCGGAGTCGTTCAGGGAGTTCAGTTCATGCTCATTTTCCCATGATTCTTTGTCTTCGTCGGCACCAACGACTCTGCTTGATGTCTTTGTAGATCGAACATAAGCGTCACGCCTATTTCTATAGCGGAAAAGACTTTGCTCATTTGTGTGCACGGATGACGGCATGTCCGACATGCTAGTCAATGACCTGGACCGCTTATACGCTTGACCAGGTAACATAGCAACTGGACTTTCAGATAACAGATCTCGCGGGTCTTCAACGGGCTTCAAGTCTCGCGAAACGAGCCCGCTTGCTGAGGACGGATATTGTGACCACTCAGGCACTTGCATGGAACGGGGTGGCATTTGATTTGGAGTTCGAGCTCGTGAATACGGAAACTCGCTCGATGACGATTTCGGCGGTCGCCACGCTAACGAGGGCTCATTATTGAAAGAAAAACAGCCAGTACGTGTTTGTATAGGTGAAAACCCATCTAGCGGGAATTCGTTCAGCGAAGACTCGCTTGCAGGAAGTTCATTCACGGACCATTCATTCTGATGGCAAGCATGCACGTGTCCAGGATGAAAGCAGCCCATGAGGTTCAAATCCCGCATAGACGAAGTTTCGTGAGTTTCATCTATCATAATAGGCACATGTTCAGAGCCACGGGCATCCGTGCGCAAAGCATCGTCCCACTCGTCGACATCGTCTTGAGGCACGTCTGCAGCCTCTTCGCGATGCGCTTCGATCTGGGGAGTGGTCAGAAACTCGCGACGAGGACCTGTATCGGTAAAGGCGAACACATCGTCGTCGTCTGAATCGGACCCAACGCTAGGTCCCATGATGCGTTCGTCGAATGGTCGATGCATGTTAGCAGCACAGACGGCGCCAGCAGAGAGAGCAAAATCGCGATTCGAATTTGTCGCGGCACTTGGGTTGCCAGACCAACTAGTATTTACCAAACTTTTACGTCTTGTCGCTTGTGTATGTGGAAACTCCAGAGTAGTACTATAACCATGGTCGGGCCGCTGAGCGGCATCCATGTTCAGACGATCAAGCTGGTTCTCGGCAATTTTAAACGATTGGTTGGACGCACGCAAAATCCACTATAGCAAGTCTGACAAATAAAAGCGCGAGTTGCATTTAACACCCGAACCCCAATGAAGTCTGACCAAAAGCTTCGCAAGCACAGTGCAGCAATACGATCTGTTGTATCCGAAATGATACGAGACGCTGGTTTTCATAGGCTTATCACAGCAACATACAATATAGCGTTGCAATCACTTTACCTAGTCTAGCAAGCATATTTGCATCTGCGTGGAAGTGACGATACACGGAATCCACATGTGCGATATCCAAGAACATAGGACTATTGTACCTTGAATTACGATGACAAGTTATGCTTTGCTGAATGAAGAGGGAGGGGAGGGAATAGAGAGACGCTCAAATTATGGGAAAAAAAGCAACTTGTATATTTTATACAGACGCCCCGTCGGATTGTTCACACTCATCAATATTGCGCCAGGGTATGGTGGTTTGGTCCAAAAGGGGACGTGCAGGCCCAAACTCAAGTGGAAGGCGTTCGTCAGGCGGTACTGCCTCGCTTACTTTCACACCCTGCAATGGGGGTTCAAGCGACCGCATAATATCCTGAACTACTCGGACACGGCAGGCAAGTAGTGTCGCAGCCACGCGAAGCAGAGAATGCGGCATATTCTGACTCGTGTACCAATGCCGAGACCAAATCTGTTGGAAAGTGCGAACAAGTGCTATTCTCACATCCATCACGCAGTCTCCAGCGAGCTTGAGTAGGCAAGGAAGAACAAGGTGTTCAAACCGATCACGGCCAAGCTCTTCCTCCAAGAGAACTCGAGCGATGTGCAAGAATGTTGAGCGTTGCCGCGATGACGGAGCATAGGCGAAGTCGCAAAGCATCGACAAGAAACCGTCGGCGATCGTCTCGTCATGGAGACGGAATGTATGGTATATTATAGGCACGGCGTGGACGCCGATCGCCCGGATGGCATTTACAGAGTCATTAAGAGCAAGCAGCAAGAGTGTCACGAGACATCCGTCTTCATCTGTCAGAAGGAGCGTTGGCACAAGTGACGGAATATGCGTAGCAAGGCTCTGTCGCAGGTGCCATTCCTGCGAGTAAGCATCAAGCCAAAGAGCAGGAATGCGACGGAGCTGTTCGCGAGCGATGTGTGGTGGGAGAAGAAGCCAAAACTCGTCCATATGCTCAAGAAGTGTAGCCGTCACATCCAGGCACGAGTCATGCAGAAAATGGTCAGCCACAGGCACAAGGTCCGTTGCTGCCATCTCTGAGCCCAAAAGCCGAGCGATTTCATGAAGTGATGCAGCAAGCGAGTTTCGCACATTATCATATGCATGCTGAGTCAACTGCATGTACAAAGGTCGTAGTTTGGGCCAGTGCTGCGCACCCATCGTGAGAATCACGGCTGGGAAATTGAAGGCGATAATGAGCGAATAGTCAGAGTTAGACAGCAAGTCGCGGTGGGCCTCCGTGTCAGAAGTAGTCCCATTACCAGTATCCACGGCGTGTGTGGCATCTATGGGTAAACCCATGAACATGCGCACAAGTTCATCCGGCACACCAGCATCATCATCATGGAATAAGTAGATCACCTCGCCAATCATCTCAAACGCCGCGAGCTGAACATTGGGCGACACATCCTGCTTCAGTGCACGCATAATGAGCACAAGATTCTCGCGCCGCGCTTGGTTGTGTGGTTGTATAGCAAACACTCCAGGCAAAGAATAGCACGCTGCCTGTCGCACCTGCCATACATGATCTAGGAGCACACGATTGATTGCTTCGAACAAACGGACGGGCGCATTTGTTTCCCCTAATAGAAACCCATCATCCTCCTCAACCATGAGCGCTTTGCCGATGATGCCTATTGCTGCAGCGACTTCTTTTCGTACAAAGAACGCCGGATCACACGGCCAACTAGTGATTTCCGGTACCACGCGGCACGTTAGTTGTTCGCGAGAGAAGCCTCCTTCCACGGTGATCGCAGCCAGCAAATTCACAGACATCATGCGCCCGAGAGCTGACTCCTCGTCAAATGGCAAACGTTCATACGGCGTTGCTCCTGCTCCTGATTCTGCTTTATCGGTAGTTGGAGCTGGAATCGCACTGGAAGCAGCAGCAGTAGATGCGGATGGTTCAGGGGTGCTGTCGTCCATGCATGAAATAGCAATGGCCACATGTTCGAAAAGCTCGTTGAGGACAGCTTCACGTGCTTCACGTCCGAAATTGTACGGCGTGAGCGGTACGAGCTTGTCACGCGCCATACCCATTTCCACCAAGTCTGCATGTCGCACGTCATCAGCGGTGTTGTGTGAGTCATCGTCTTTTTGACGCAAAGCCTCGTCATAGTGCTTGCTGCGCAGGAAATATTCAACGATAGATGCCTGTGTAGCGCCAGATACTGCATTGTTGGGATTCAGGAGCAATGAACAAAGAAGCGGCGTGAACGTGCTAACAGTTATACAGGGCCGGGGCATGATTTCTTCATCCGTATCATCAGTGCTGGGCTCAAGGTCAGATAGTTCCTGTAGCGGGCAGTTGCGGAAGAAGAACCACATCAAGCGGCCAAGTTCAGGTGCAAACACAGCGCTCACCTCCAGCTCGTCCGTTGCAAGCCCATTGAGCAAAGGAATGATGTATTCGACGGCATCTGTCAGGTCCACGTCTTTGATCCAGTCTGCAAGACATCGCGACACAAGCACGCGGTGATAAGCCAAATCACTTTTGGCAAAAAGAAAAATTCGCTCTAGACAACTAAGACCATCGTCCAAGAACTCTGTGGTCTCGTCTGGATCAACGGTGGTGTCGATGAGGTCTTCCTCAACCGCGGGAGCGGTGGCAGAAATTGGAGCGTTCCCTGCTGTTGATACTTCTGGAGCTGTAGCACCCGATAAAGGTGCTAACAGAGCTGCTGTTTTCTTCACGCTCCTCTCTTCACGCTCGTCCTCAGCATCTGCATCATTACTAGTATCTTCTTCTTCGCTGTCCGAGGTTCTGTGCCGAGTGCCATTTGTTGACACATCCGCATACATGGTTGAATCTGGAACAAGACCGGCACGCTGAATCGTGGCATCGGGTAATGTTGGCACAGCCGATGAGCGTACAAGCTGCCACTTCCGAATCCTTTGCTCATTGGAGTCATCATCATCATCATCATCATCGTCAAGCGCACTGTCGCCTTCGTTTTCAGAACTAGACTCATTACTGCTGGGACCAGATCCCGCTGATGTATCGCCTTCAGATCGTAGACTATCTGAGTCGTCACTCAGCGAATAGCCCGAGCGCGGGGGCAATGCGATGTTGCTGCGAGTCTTAGGCGGACTGTCAGGGACGGAGCGAGGCGATACAGTCATGTCTGGTGGTGATGTCGAACTCTGGAGCGACAAAGAAGAAAGTCGCGGAAATCCCAAATTCACAACTTTGTCACTCGCTGAGCCAGCCGAGTCTAGCGAAAGAACTGGAGACGTAGGAAACACTGGACCGAATCTTTCCATTTCATCTGAATAGTCTGGGGTACGAACAGTTTCTGCAGGTGGTGAGTCGAACCATACAGAGTCAATCACATCAGGACCAGGCACAGGAGGAGGCTCTCGCTGCGTGAATGCCTCCCCTCCTTCAAACGACTCAGAAAGAGGTGAGCTGATACGCGCGTTAGAAGATGCACTAAATGGGCCCTCTTGCCATCCAGCAGGCACAGGCAGATTCAAATGTGGCACGCTCAAGACTGCAGGTGGCGGCGAGTACGATCGCACATGGGGCCTGGATCCTTGAAAGTGATTCGAGAGGCGCCGAACTGTGCGGAGATTAGGAACAGATGATACACGCGTATGATTCCTGCTAGTAGGCACCATATGTCGCTTGGAAAAGTGCAACGGTGACGACGGTGGCGATAGAGAACATGAATGCTCCGATGACGGCGATGAGCCATGTTCCTTTTGGGACGCATCAAAAGAATGTACACGCCGGATTGGGATAGGGCATGATCCAACACGTCCATGGGGTGATGAAGGGTGAAGCATACTCATCGAGTCGTCATTAGACGCAAGAGATTCTGCTTCCGGTGACTCAGATGTCACAGCTGCATGTTAGTCGAAGCACTCAAAACGCAGATGCGCATGCTTTCGAAAGCATGTGGGAGGAAACGCATGTTTTGATACGCACCGCTCTCGTCACGCGGCATGCGTGTGTCCTAGGGCGTTGATGCTGATGTTGATTTCTGATTTTTTTTTTTCTAACAGGAATTTTTTTTCTCAAGAGGCCGTTCTGTTTCAAGGAGCGATCCAAGAACTAGAAAACGTGATGAAAATCGTCCTAGGACGAACCCGTGAACGTCGAACGAGTTCGAGCAGGGACAACAACACTATTCCTGTGTGGTAACTGCAGAAGGATTAGCTTCGACACTAGACGGTGTATTAGTCCACCCAACTCAATTGGCCATGAGAAAAATCTGCATTATGTCCATTTTACCCGCCTGATGCTAACCTCCACTACATCGTTGCTTTTTAAACTGGAAGCCGTCAAAGCTTCTGTGAACGCGCCTTGAAATGATGACGAGCAAGCAGGAAAAGCATATAAAACGCTCGATGAGTCGGAAGCTACTCGGCACTAACTATACATACAAATTACTTGTGCTTGAGCACTCCCAATAAATGCGACAAAGATAATTGTCAAGCAAATTCGTATGGGTCCATACCTGTGCGCAAGACACAGAAGGGTTTCATGGGATGCAAAGGCATGCACATAATGAGAACTTGACAAAACTAAATAGAGCATAGGAATTCACTCATGAAAATTAGCAACAATGTGAGTGTAGACATGGACGTTGATTCACCATGTTAAGGGCTGTCTCGTCATGCAGCAAGGTGGCCGCTAAGGTTAACGTGAACGTGCACACACACACGTACAAAGTATTTTCGCCGGAATAACTATTTTTGTGGTAAGTCAGTATTATAACGTACCATAAGTACAAAAATCCATCTTCATCCTTATACTCAGCATATATATCGTTCATGGAAGCAGATGTAGCGGGCAGCACACTCTCAACAAAAATGAAGATCGCTTTATCTGGTGAAAGCTTAATACGTTTCCGAATTACATAGACAAACTGTCCCACTGTTAGGTCGCCTGGGACCAAGTATTTTTTTTTGCTAATGTTAGGGATGTCTGTCTTCTCCGCTTTCTCGCAAATGACAGGCACGCGGTCAGGGTACTGCTGTCGTATACGTTGTGACTCTTCTATTCGCTGCTCTACATCGGTAAGAACGTCACTTATTATACGTACCGAACGTGTGCTCCTTCTTGAATGCTGATTTCATGCGCACCAGGCGTTAATACGTTGACCAATGTGGTGTCACCTCTCCTTCTCCCCACAATTTTGCCGTCGTGACATGCAAATAGAGGTGCTCATCAGCAAACGCAAGTCACGTGCAATACCTTCAAGTGAAGCGTGCACTCGTGCGCCACTGACAGTGGTGCATTTCGAGTGGCGGCGCGACGCGTCGCGAACAACAGTCATCGGTCCCAAGGCGGCATGGTAAAGGCTGAATCCAACGTACGTAGAGTTGGAAGAGATTCGACCGCTAACGTAAAGTCATCAAATCGCCCTGTGGCCGGAGGCAGGATCCTTCGTAGCCGAGCGCGTACAGCTACACTTGATGAGTCCGTCGTGAACAAAATCAAGGAGCATCAAAAAGAACTTGTGAAGCAGAAGCAGGATGAGGGACTCAAGCGCTTTGCAGGTGAAGGTGGCACATCGCGCGAATCAAACGAACAGATATTCAAGAAGTTTGAAAGTTATCGTCGCGAAAGTCAGCTTCCAAGCAAAGTCGAAGATCTCAAGGTATGTACACTTGAATATTCGTTTGTGATGTGTGTAGGGACTAGTCTTCGCCGTACTAACCACATGCAGATCATGGTAGATCATCGAGCGCAGTCGATTATTCTTCCGATTAATCAGTTCGCCGTGCCATTTCACATCAAAACTCTGAAGAATGTGAGCAAGTCCGATGAGGGCGAGTTTACGTACCTGCGTATCAACTTCGTCACGCCAGGGCAGTTATCGGGCAAGAAAGAAGACGTGCCTTTCGATGATCCGAACGCCACATTCATCCGAAATGTTAGTTACCGTTCAACAAATACACGACACTTTGACGACCTCTACAATGAAATCACTGAGATGCGTCGGATAGCCGCAAAGCGAGAAGCGGAGCAGAAAGAGATGGCTGATGTCGTTGAGCAAGATGAACTCATCCTGAACAAGCACCGTCCACTCTCTCTTCCAGAAGTATTTCCTCGTCCAGCTTTGGAAGGCAAGCGCGTGCCGGGAAATTTGACGATCCACCAAAATGGTGTTCGTTTTGTTTCGCCACTTCGGCAGGACCAGAAAATTGATGTGCCCTTCAGCAATGTTAAGCACTTGTTTTACCAGCCTTGTGACAAAGAACTGATCGTCCTGATTCATTTTCATTTAAAGTCACCCGTCATTGTTGGCAAGCGCAAAACGCGTGATATTCAATTCTATCGCGAGGCGTCGGAGGTTCAGTTCGATGAGACTGGCAACAGAAAGCGTCGTTACCGCACCGGTGATGAAGATGAAATTGAGCTAGAGCAAGAGGAGCGCCGGCGTCGTCACATGCTTAACAAGGAATTCAAACATTTTGCCCATCGCATTGCTGACGCCTCAGAGGGTCGCGTGCAAGTCGATATTCCATATCGAGACCTTGGATTTAACGGTGTACCCTCTCGAGCCAGTGTCCTGCTTCAGCCAACCACAGACTGTCTTGTTCATCTCACAGACCCACCATTTCTCGTTGTTACACTATCAGAAATTGAAATTGTACACTTGGAACGTGTACAGTACGGGCTTTCGTCTTTTGACATGGTGTTTGTGTTCAGCGACTTTTCCCGCGCACCTTTGCATATAAGCAGTGTTCCCACAAGCTCATTAGACGATGTCAAGCAATGGCTCGACTCCGTCGACGTATGCGTAACAGAGGGAGCAGTGAATCTGAATTGGGGCGCGATTATGAAGACGATTAATGAAGATCCGTATGCCTTCTTTCAAGAAGGTGGTTGGGGCTTTTTGCAGGCCGATGCTAGCGACGCATCAGATTTATCCGACAGTGAATCTGAGTCAGAGTTTGACTCAGATCTTGACGATGGTGATCAAGAGTCGACAGAATATTCTGACAGCGGGTCTGACTTTGGAGAGTCAGAAGACAGTGGCTCTGAGCCCAATGAAGACAGTGAGGATGAAGGAGAAGACTGGGATGATCTGGAAGCAAAGGCTGCCAGGGATGATCAAAAAAAGCGGCGTGAAAGGGGCGACATGAGCGGTAGCGATGATGACGATGTCAAACCACGCCCCAAGAAGAGCAAAGGCGGATTTAACAAATTATAGTGTTTATGGATACAAACATACGTGCTATTTTTTAACGGATTTACCTGAGCCCCGTCCTTCCAAGTTGTCTCTGAAGAGTGTGTTAAATAGGAGCTGAGTGAGGTCACACCATTGATAGGGATGGCTTGATCAGTCTGTTAGACGTGACCAACGATTAAGGCGGAATATTTGACAAAGTAGTAAATGAGAGCATCAATACGCACAGAACATTCGGCAACACCTCAATAAGGAATTCTCTACTTTTCGCATGCTTTGAGAATCTATACGGGTAGCTCAACAGCATTTTATCATTGCACTAATAACTTAACCGATAATAAGCTAGAGAGTGTCAGAACTGTACGAATCTTCATTTGTTATCGTGAACATACCTTGTTCTCGCTGTCATTGAAGTCGTACTCAGGCACTTCGAGATTCAGAGGGGCTGACATGTTAGACTCAGCCTTTCGTAATAAATATACATACCAGGACCCTTGCGAATACGACCGCTAATATCGTAATGGCTACCGTGGCACGGGCAGAACCAGCCACCGTACTCACCAGCCTCGCCAATTGGTACACAACCAAGGTGAGTGCACACACCAAGCATAACGAGCCACTCGGGACGCTTTGCGCGGTCAGAGTCCGCCTCTGGATCACGCAGCGAGCTCATATCAACTTGGTTGGCTTCATCAATCTCGGCTTGGGTGCGGTGGCGCACAAATACAGGCTTGCCACGCCACTTAATAATAGCGTTCTTCCCCTCAGGAATGTTAGACATGTCGACCTCTACCTTAGCAAGGGCAAGCACATCGCTAGAGGCACTCATAGTCGAGAGGAAATTTGTAACTGTTGAGCGGGCACTGGCTGCCGACACAGCACCAAAGGTGCCGATCATGAAGTAGGAGAAAGCACGGTGCACTTCGGGGTTCTTCACACGCGTCTCGCTAAAGTCTGGCGCCTGAAGAGAACGGGCTGAGGAAGAGAAACCACGAACCTGCGTGCCAGTGCCAGTGACATTGGCTACATTGTTAGAATGGCAATTCGCATATACTTCGAGCCTACACATACCATTGACAGCCATGCGAGAAAGGAGCGAGTGACGGCGGAACAGAGACTTGGAGGTCCAGGAAGGCAAGGTACCCATGTCAGAACGAGGACCTGAGTGGCCGTGGTCATGACCATGGGAGTCTGAAGGCGCAGCGACGCGCAGGTTCAGACCTGGTACAATGGGTGTGCCATTAGCGACTTGTTTCACCGTCGGACTAAAGAGAATCAGTGTTAGTTGCATTACTCTATAGACGATTCATATATACATACGCAACATTGATTGCCCGGCGCGACATCAGGTTCCGGCAAAAAGGGGCAGACATGGCAACTCGCGGATTCACAGAAGCCAAGGAGGATGGCCGAATGTGTGTGGAAATCGGAGTTGACAAAATGCCCATCTGCGACGGGAGCATTTCCTGTACGTGCGCGGCAGCCACCCGGCCATTCCCGGCCGACAAATGTGCGGCCAACGTTCACGTGATGCAAGGCTCAACATAGGCGTCCAAAATGTGAGGAGAATGAACATACTCGCCAAACTGACACAAGATGCCTGTAAGGACATGAGCGTGTGGAGCAATTGTATTCCCAAAGCTAGGCGAAGATGCACCCCTCGGTCGACCGACAATAGACAAAAAATTTTCTCCTTATCGTGAAAATTAGGCTGGTGGATCTAACGCCAGCCTGGCTCGTTGAGGCCGGCTGCTGAGTCATGCTGAAAAAGACCGAGTGATAAGGAATATGAATTGCCATTAAACCCACACTCTCACACGTATTCACTCCGATACTTCAACTGCGTATGTCGACTGAGAATCCGAAGATTCTTCCTAGCTCTGTGAGCTCGGAAAAAACAGGCAGTGTTCCGCGTAGTGCCATGCGAAATATCAAGCCTGAAGCTGGATCTGGAACGCTAGGAACGTTCGGTGTCAAGAGTGGTTTGGCACAGATGCTCAAAGGCGGCGTGATTATGGATGTCGTGAATGCGGAACAAGCACGCATTGCTGAGGAGGCTGGTGCATGTGCAGTCATGGCTCTAGAGCGCGTGCCTGCGGATATCCGTGCAGATGGTGGTGTTGCACGCATGTCTGATCCCGCCATGATTCAAGAGATCATCGATGCTGTGACGATTCCAGTCATGGCAAAGTGCCGCATTGGTCACTTTGTCGAGGCCCAAATTCTTCAGTCTATTAACGTAGACTACATTGATGAGAGTGAAGTTCTGACACCTGCTGATGAGGAACACCACATCAACAAACACAACTTCAAGGTGCCGTTTGTGTGTGGTTGCCGCAACCTCGGTGAGGCCCTCCGTCGCATTAGTGAGGGCGCAGCTATGATACGCACCAAGGGTGAGGCTGGCACTGGAAATGTCGTCGAGGCTGTACGTCACCAGCGTACTGTACAAGCGGAAATTCGTCGCGCTGCCAGTATGAGCGACGACGAGCTGTACTCGTATGCACGGGAAATCCAGGCTCCATTCCATTTGCTTAAAGAAACAGCGCGTTTGAAGCGTCTTCCCGTGGTCAACTTTGCTGCTGGCGGTGTAGCGACTCCTGCTGACGCGGCGCTGATGATGCAATTGGGCAGTGACGGCGTGTTTGTGGGGTCAGGGATATTCAAGGGCGCTAACCAAGCCGAACGTGCCAAGGCCATTGTACAGGCTGTGACGCACTACAATGATGCAGCTAAACTTGCAGAAGTTTCTACGAATTTGGGCGAAGCTATGGTGGGAATCAACATCACTGACGACATGAAGGGCGGTAAGTTGGCGTCGCGCGGTTGGTGATTCCCTGTCCGTTTCAAGTGGGGCGTGGCGGCGGAAACGCGCGTGGCCAACGAGAATTGATCTATGTAATTCATGGGTTATTATTGACTACCTGCCCACAACTATACTAAGTTGAACCCGCCCTTGATAGAAAGCAATAAAAAATGCCGTACCTTGACCCACGTGGCACATGCATGCCGTTAAGTGAGACTAACAGACTCAGAACGTCGGCCGCGTCGGCCGCGTCGTTACTGTGTAGATCACTCCCAACCTTGCCCTGATCGGGTTTTGAATCCCTGTAGGGCACGCAATTGTTGAAGGGATGGTATCCCGAGACTTTGCAGTCCCTATTAATTCACAATCATATATGCCTGCTACGGTGCCGGCAGCGACTCCTTCCAGCACGCTGGCAGCTAACTCTAGCGAGTCTGTGCCAATGGTTGGTTCGAAAAATTCATCGGTCGTTTATCTGGATGTGAGGAAGAGTCCCGCACAAAAAAGCAATGAGGTCTCCCGTCGTTCGCCACGCCTAACACAGGGAATGGGTATGGCGTCAGCTGCAAATACTGAAGCTACACCGCCCGTCTTGCCTCCAAATGCTGACCGCGTCGTAGCAACGTTGATGAAACTTAGCGCTGCTAATGAGCAAACATGGCTTGCGATCGGATCTGCGGCCGAGACTATGGGTGATATGGCTCGTGCTCTTGGCGCATATGAGTCTGCTATGTTGCATAACCCTTACTCTATACCAGCGCTTAGCGCCACTGCAAGCGTTTACCGCTCAATGGACCACTTTGACCTTGCCGTGGAGTATTTCCAGCGTGTGTTGGATATTGACAATGAAAATGGTGAAGTGTGGGGTGCGATGGGGCATTGTTACCTGATGATGGATGAGCTCGAAAAGGCATATGCCGCTTATCACCGGGCGTTATGTTATCTGCCCAATCCGAAAGAGCCCAAGCTGTGGTACGGAATTGGAATCTTGTACGACCGATATGGAAGCCTGGAGCATGCAGAAGAAACATTTTCGAGTGTGGTCCGCACGAATCCTGACTATGAAAAGGCGAACGAAATATATTTCCGCCTGGGCATTATTTACAAGCAACAAGGGCAATATGAGTCGAGTCTCGAGTGTTTCCAGTACATCCTCAACAACCCCCCGAGACCGCTCACGGGAATGGATATCTGGTTCCAGATTGGCCATGTGCATGAACAGCAAGGAGCGTATGACTTGGCGAAGGAAGCTTACGAGCACGTACTCTCCGAAAACACCGACCATGCCAAAGTGCTGCAGCAGCTTGGGGCACTATACATGCAGCCAGATTCAGGCTTCCAGAATGAAGAAAAAGCTCTCGAGCTGCTGCATCTAAGCCTGGACTCTGATCCCAATGATCAACAAACATGGTACTTGGTTGGCAGGTCATACATGAACACACAAGAGTACAATAAAGCGTACGATGCGTATCAGCAGGCCGTGTATCGTGATGGAAAGAACCCTGCTCTTTGGTGCTCTATCGGCATTTTGTACTTCCAAATCAGTCAGTTCCATGATGCCCTTGGAGCATTCTCTCGATCAATCCGACTCAACCCTTATATTCCTGAAATTTGGCTCAATCTCGGCATTTTATACGAAACATGCAACAATCAGACTTCTGATGCGATCGATGCTTACCGCCGCACACTTGAGCTGGAGCCCGAGAATACCGTAATACAGCAGCGCTTGCAGCTTTTACAGAATGCCGAACCACTTGGTAAGGCCGTGCCAAACATTCCACTACCCAAAGACATACCGTTCGCTGCCTACGCGACGGTAGGCCCAGTTGCGCCGAGCACGCCGCCGCCAAACGTGGCTGAAGCAGATGAAACCACATGGAGTGCCACAGCGGATCCCATACCTGTAAGAGAAATTCCAGTCGAGGACGAGCGCAAGCATGCTCTGGAGTCCTCAACACGCCATGCTTACGAAAGCCATCCTCGTATGCATCATGCGTCACTATCCTCTTACGGCGGCGGAACATACTCAGACTACGCGCGGCATGCTGCAACTGTACATCCTTCTCGCATGTATAGTGCACCATCTGAATGGGATCGTCAGTATGCTGTGCCGTACGCAGACGAACGCGTCGCTACGTACTCGACACGCTTACCATCGTCGAAGTACCCGTACGATGGACGGGCTATGAGATACGAGTTGAACTACCAGAATGGTCGCTCTTACCATTTGCCCGCGGCTAGCACACCTCCACTTTCTCGGCGTGCTGGAGCAGGTGGAACCGGTCCTGTGTCGCCAAGCCGCGAACATGATCGTATGGACATGGAACAAGACAATTTGATTCGCCGCAAACGAGACATACCGAATCTGCGTTCGTCCCTCCCGTCTCGTTTACCATCAACTACAGAGTCTTGGGCTGGTGAGACGGCCTCTGAGCAGCACTATCCGCTCGACAGGGGAATAGAGCCACCAGCTCGCAACACATTCCGCACGAGCGGTGGACGCGAGGTCGACGAAGACTATGATGAAGGAGCGGCTAGTGCCCTCATGGGACTTGCAGGAGCGGCTGCATCGGCTTACGAAGCAACTTCATGGGCTCGTTCACGCCCTGAGGCAGTTGTAGGAACAGTTTCTCGATCGCCGCCGCTGTCAGTAAAGCGGGGCGGAGAGACCGATCGACCAGCTCTTGAGGCCAAGCGACGTCGGAATGACGAACCACCTTTCGTGGATGAGCGCTTAGATATTCCAGATCCACGTTCATTTCATCGCAGCGTATCTCGAGAGCAATGACATCTCTATCTTTGCTTGCAACTGAATACACTACTACTGCACTACGCCATCCAACAACCCCCGTGAAGTACCCAGCTCATGCCTCCCACATCTACGTAGAGATATCACGTGGCTCGTGTTGATGACATCAGCGTGCATGGCCCGACCGAGTGGGGTGGGGAACCGATTATTTCATCGACCTGTCATAAGTACTTTACCCTAGCTTGATCTGCGTCTATATAAAACATGGGCCTCTTTTCTCAGGTTAGTTCCGCGGTTGCGAGGGGGGGTCAAGGCCTAAAAACATCAAAGGACGAAAGGCCCCCTGAGGGAGCAAATGCAGAAGATACAGAGGAACTCGACGAAGAGTCGGGCAACATCTTGCTGAGTTTGATCAGCCAGCTTCGGATTGGAATGGACCTGCATAAGGTCACGCTGCCAACCTTTGTACTTGAGCCAAGGAGCATGCTTGAACGAGTAACAGACTTCCTAAGCCATCCTGATATACTTTTTGGTGCGGACGCTTTACAGAGCCCCGAGGAGCGCTTTATCGCGATCCTTACATACTACATGTCGGGCTGGCATATTAAGCCGAAGGGTGTGAAAAAGCCATACAACCCAGTACTCGGCGAGTTTTTCCGCTGCTCTTACACATATCATAATGGTACAACGGGTGTGTATATTGCAGAGCAAGTCTCGCACCACCCACCTATTAGTGCCTATTACTACATTTCGCCAGAAAACAATGTTCTTATCTACGGTGACCTTCGCCCAAAAAGCAAGTTCCTTGGTAATTCGGCAGCAACTATTATGGGAGGCGAAAGTCATGTGGTTCTGCTAAATCGGCCTGAAGATGGCGAGTACACCATAAGCATGCCAAATATGTACGCTCGGGGCATCCTTTTCGGCAAAATGGTTCTTGAGCTTGGTGACCAAAGTGAGGTCACGAACAAAAGTCTGAATATGTCGACTAACGTTGATTTCAAGGTAAAAGGCTATTTCACTGGTACATACAACATGATTGATGGGAAAGTAATGCACGATGGGAATCAGATCGGAGAAATGAGCGGGAAATGGAGCGACCGCATGGATTACAAAGACTTCAGGACGGGTCAATCTCGCACGCTCTTCGATGCGCATAATGCCAACGCTGTGCAAAAGACCGTTCCTCCGCTTGAACAGCAACATCCTAACGAGTCGCAACGGTACGTTCGATTAACTCTTTGTTCTTCAGTGTACTAACATCGAGCTTTAGACTTTGGGTTAATGTAACACAGGGCATCAAGACACGCGATATGAGTGCTGCCACTGAAGCTAAGACAGCGATTGAAAATGCCCAACGTGAGGCTGCACAGTTACGCGACAACCAAGGAGTTGCATGGAGGCCAAACTTCTTTGTGGAACGCAATGACCGATTTATCCCAATGTTAAAGTGCGTAAGATTTTTTCGACGCAATGAAGGAACGGACTAACAAAGTACAGTGTTCTGCCTCCTGAATACCGACCACCCGCTGCCATGCAACACTTTTCCGCGCAAATGCATTAATCACGGGACTTGGGCCGAAATGTGAATTATACTAGAATCAATAACTAATTTCGACATTCAGCTTGTGTGACCACATGATTGTGTTTAATATATTGATCAGTTGACGCGTAAGATTACTCCGATTGGTTGACGCTATAAACTGTGCTATGACTTGCACTATGACTGGCGCTATCGCTGCGTTCAGATTCATCAACATAGAATTGCTGTGGTGGAAGAAGCCAGTCCGGTAAGAACTCAATAGGTGGCATCGTTACCAAGTCCGGATCAAACATCTGATTGTCAGTCTGATCGTCGTTATTGGCACCCAACGCGTGCACGAGCTGGAGTGAGAACGCACTTCAATGAATCTTTCGTTTGCACTGCGCGCCAAGGCCCCGGCAAAAGAGCGGTATTCAAACAAAATACTGCTAAGATTCCAGCCCTGAATCTTTCGAAGGCAGCCTAACAGCGTGCCGGTCTCGAAAATACCAGCACTTCGTAGTTAGTGGGACAGCGGCAATAACGAATAATAACATACATGTCCGTGACAAGAATAGGATGATTTCTAACGTCCAGCAAAAGTTCCAATGCATCTTTTACGATGGACTCTAAGACACTAAATGAGTTGATCTCGTGAGAAGATAAGAACAGGTTGCTTGATGGTTTAGAATGCCCATAGTTGAGTAAATTGGGTGTGGGCCACCGTCGCTCGATACCGAAGTGGTATAGCTCGATTTGATTCCTTGCACAATAAATCTCCAGCTGTTTTGATGGGTATTCAATTGACAGTAGCACGACGCTCTTGATGCTCAGCGTGTCAAGGAAAGCAAACGAATCAGACGAAGTCGATGGATCTGCAGACCGATAGATATACGGGCACACATGCGCAAACAAAGGAGGAGGGGAGATTTTTTGTACATGAATCGCTGTCTCAGATGACTCATTGCCGTTCGTGCTCGCAGGTCGAGTGCTCATCGTTCTGAGGCCCACACCACACCCTCTTCGGAGCCACAGACCACAGGTGGAGTCACTTTTCTGTCGACTCATCTTCGGCTCCTAATCTGAAAGGCCCAGTCTCTTGAGGGCCCTCACTTCTCCACACGGATTAAAGCGCACAGTCGCTCGGCCTCATTGGATATGGACCAAGGTTTATTTCCTGCCAGTGTGCGCATGGACCACGTAAGGGTGCCGGCGTATGTGTTCGAGTCATGAAACATGCCAGTCAGTGTGGCGAAGTGTGAATGACTCGCCGATGGTTGTGGCATCCCTTATAAAGGAACTGAAATCGCTGACTCTTAGCACCACCAACATGAACGTTTTAGCAGCGTTGGAGAGCGACATGGCCGCGTACGAACCCCTATTAACAGAACTGAAGCAACACCTCGACAAGGAGGGCGGCGAAGTGGTGTTAGTGCTCGACGAGAGTGCTGCTTCGTCGACAGATACACGCGTTGTAGTTAACGTACCATTTTCTAGACACGAGGCATGTAAGGTGCTACTTGGAAAAGCATCAGAGCTCGTGGGGGCGTGTTGCACGCAACAAATGTCCTACGATAAAACGACAGTGCTGTTGGTACGCAATTTGCCACAGTCGGTTGAGGACCATATCGAAGTCCGCATTGCTATTATGGGAAACGTCGATGCAGGAAAAAGTACACTCTTGGGCGTGCTAACGAAGGGGGGTCTTGATGATGGACGTGGGCGTGCACGAGTCGACTTGTTTAGGCACAAACACGAAATTGAATCTGGCCGCACTAGCAGCGTCGGTTCTGAGGTTATGGGCTTCCAAGCAGATGGAAAGCCTGTTGTGGAAGTTCAAACACTTGATGAACCCATTCGCAAAATTGCGTGTGGGGAGGTATGCGCGCACTCAGCCAAAGTGATTTCGTTCATTGATTTGGCCGGTCACGAGCGATATCTTAAGACGACCGTATTCGGGATGACAAGTGGACTTCCTGACTATGTAATCCTCATGGTTGGAGCGAATGCAGGACTCGTGGGAATGAGCAAAGAGCATCTCGGCATAGCGCTCGCGCTCGGCATCCCTGTCGCAGTCGTTGTCACAAAGGTTGACATGTGCCCGCCGCAAGTGCTCGAGACCACAATGCAGCAGCTTAACAAAGTTCTACAGTCGCCTGGATGCAGGAAGACATGTATATTGATCAATTCGGCAGCCCAAGCCATTGACGTTGCGCTCCAGTTGCCTGTGAAACGGATTTGTCCCATCTTCCAGATCAGCAACGTGACTGGAGAGCGTCTGGATTTGCTCCGTCTTTTCTTGAACTTATTGCCATCGAGCCAGGCAAAGTTTGCACCACTGCGCTCAGCGCCTGTGGAAATGCCCATCAATGACGTATTCAGTGTGCCATTCGTCGGCACAGTCGTGTCCGGCGTACTGAAATCTGGTGTTGTCAAGACAGGCGACTCCTTACTATTAGGGCCAGACAGCCTGGGGCAATTTACCGTCACGTCCGTCCGCTCAATCCACCGGAAGCGTATCAATGTCGAATGTGCAAGTGCAGGACAGTCTGTATGCTTTGCACTCAAGCGCGTTCGGCGAAATCAAGTCCGGAAAGGCATGTTGCTGATCTCACAAACAAGCACCCCTCCTGTTGCTTGTCAGGAGTTTGAAGCAGAGGTGTTATGTTTGTACCACTCAACGACTCTGTCTGTCGGCTCGTGCATTGTGCTACATGCGTCGAGTGTGCGCCAAACGGTCAAGATAATGGCTATCAACAAGCTCGACGCTGCAAAACAAAAACAGCCACAGACATTTTCGCTACAAGCAGCAGACGATGCTAAGCCGGTCCTCCGCATGGGCGATCGCGCACGTGTTCAACTACGATTTATGTCAAAGACCGAATATCTCACTCCGGGGACCAAGTTGATTGCTCGTGAAGGTAAGACAAAACTAGTCGGAATTGTCCGCACCATTGGGAACCAGGATGTGCTGGCATCGGGAGCGGGACCACGTTATGAAGATCACAAGAGCAGCACTTGGCGCGATAATGGAAATGGGTCAAAGCATTTGGCTGCTACACCACAACTTTCAGGTGCGGCATGAATATGACAGCAGCTAGATTTGTATTGTAAAATTATAGGTGTACACTATGCAGATCCACGACATGAAAAATGCGAAAGGAGCGAAAATTTGTCATGTCCGTTGTTTCCGTGGGTTGTTCCAGCTCAAATAGCTGGTGTCACCGACACGACGAGGCCGCACTAACTGCATACCTGAGAGTACAATGCCCAGCAAGAAGCACAGGGCAGCAACGGAAATATGAGAAGCACCAATGACTAGGCTTCGACCGCCAATCCACGAGGAGGTGCTGAGAACAACGGACTTAGTCCCTTTGAACATGTTGACGGGATAATTATCTTCAACAACGAGAGAGTAGCGTCCTGGTGTCATAGGATCTGTATCGTTGCGTCTGTAAAGCTTGCGGAAGTAAGGGAAGGCAGCAGTGCGCATCCAGACTTGGAAGTGCTCGTTTTTCGAAGGGTCGAACACTTTACCTTCTTCATAACGGCCCGACGGATAGCCGAATGGACCTTCGGCACCCTGCCAAAAGGGAGGCGGAACGATTTCGGAGACGTTGTACGTCGGGGTCTTGTAGTGTCGATACTCCTCGGACCAAATGATGTTTTTCTCACTCATCGAGTAGTTCCTGATAGGCGTATTTTCTGCATCTAAAAGGACAGGAGACGCAAACGTATCATTGAAGACGCTGTTGGCAATTAAGCCACACGGGTATACAGCAAGACCTGAGTTGGGATCGCGGCCAAGTGGCTTGCACTGGTCTTTCTGCAACTGGTCCACAGTTCGTGGCTTGTCAAGAAGCTGTAAGTAGTCCATACTCTTCATATATCGACGGTGATTCTGGTAAAAGTTGGTGAGTTCATAGTACAAAAATACACCAGGATCCATCTGCTCAGGAATTATAAAGTACAGCGTGCACTGGAAGCGCGGCGGATTGTTTTCATGGCCTGGACCAGGGGGAATTTCTTCGACCTCCCACTGAACAGGTGAACGTTGCTGCATGTCATGGTTGTGGCGAAAGCGGTAATTGTAATACTTGGCCGGCACATCTGCTGGTGCCACTCCTGAGCGAGGTGCCTCATCTCGGCACGACGAGTACTCGATCGTCAACTCGTTTACTTGTGTGGCCGACCAGTACATGACAGCACCAAGAACAGCAAAAAACACGCCTATGCCAAATAGAAGCGGGAGCACTGTTGAATGGGTTAAGATAGGATGCCATGCTTTCAGCCGCTGCTGACGCAAAGCCGTGTTGGCTGGCTTCTGTAGTGCATACGGCTTTTTCTTCACTTTCTGTCCCTTCATGGAGTCATCTTCTTCCTCCTGCTTCGTAGGATCGTCTGCCTCGTGCTTACCAAGGCGCAGATCAAGCATGTTGAAGGACACACAGACCTTTGCGTACCCAGTCAACTCGAACACACAAAGCGAGCGTGTGGATTCGGATGATCCGTTCCCTGTTCACACGCGCCTCGATCTGTTTGCTATGCACACAAACAGCTTGTGGCCCACAAATCCAGCCCCTGCCGCGTAATCGCATCGGCACTTGATCGGCCTGTGTCGTTATATCACGTGTACAAGTCTTCGCATGCTGGAATGGACGTGGAGGGGGCTAGAGCGCTCGCGCGAGAAAGGGATGAAAGTACTGGCGAATGAGAAAGGGGCGTACGTGGCTGAAGTAGTAGAAAAGGCATCACACGCAAGTTGATACTTGGGGAGAGGTGGGCCTGAGACAGCTTGCGTGGGCAAAGTGTCGGCACACTGTAATCGCGATTCTCCTGGTGGAACCGACCCATGCAAAAAACGTCTCTACCTCAGGGCCAGGGCGAGACGAAGCAGAGCCTTACCTCTCGATTTCCTCTCGTACGTGTATTGTTTCCTGCCTTCAAGAATGAACATGAGCAAGTGACCAAAGCGAGCTTGCGAGATGCATGCTTACAGGGCGATTTGGGCCGGCTGCCACCTTGGGTTCGATCTCAAGCATGGAAAGTACTCCTGTCATATTTGCCGCCTGAGAAAGCACTGTGGTCCACTACTGTCACAATGCGTCGGAATGACTATTTGCACTTCCTAAGCGATTTCTCACAGTCAACAACATCAGGAGAATCGGCCTCGACAGACCGGCTGCTTACGCAGGTATACTCTGATTTGATGCGCTGCCTCGACAAGCATTCGGAATTTCTAATGCGCCAGACGGAGGCTTGGTCCATGTACACTATGGACAACGGCGACATTCATCACCGGCACCAGCTACTAAGGCGCTTAGATCAGATCAACCGCGAGTACCACGATGCTTCGTCTGACCGTTTCACGCTATATCGTGACAGTGCATCAGTTCCCGTAATAGTTACTTATCGAGACCGTCAGTGGCACTCGATGTTGCGCATACTTTTTGTGTACGCAATGTTGAATCCGACCATTGGCTACATGCAGGGTATGCATGAAATCCTTCTCGTGCTCATGCGAGTCTTTTGCGCTGCGCGTGACTTTCCTACGAAGAGCATTCAGCCGTGGGAGGCTAAGGTGCTTGGTCTTGGCAATACAAACGATACAGAAGCCGATGTGTTCTGGTGCTTTTCCTCGTTGATGGGCATGTTCCGTAAAGTATTCGAGTATGAGCAGAATAATGTGTCGACACCCGATCAGATGCGGCAGGTAATGGTGTTCACGACAATGCAATCGCCAGAACACTGGTCCGGAAACGGTATGTCCCACTGCCTACGGTTCCTTAGTGCACGTCTACGTGCAGAGGATCCGCAGCTCTGGTTATTCCTTCATGCGAATTCTTTGGATCCGCAGTTACCATATTATTCGTTCCGCTGGATTGCTTGTTTGCTTGCAGCCGACCTACCGTCTGACGTAGTCGCAAATTTGTGGGATGTGCTGCTCTCTGAGACGGACGAGTCTTCAAACTTCGATTCCAATCCACACGTCGAGATGCTTGTGCACATGTGCTGTGCTATGCTACTTACCGTGCGTGATCAACTGCTTGAGTTGCGTAATTTGAGCGGCAGCGACAAGGATGCGAGTCCGAAGCTTGCTGTACACCGAAAAAACTCGCACGACGTATTCTATTCATGCATGCAACTGCTTCAGTCATACCCTATTCAAAACGCTCGTCCTATCATTTCCTTGGCTTTCCAGATGCGCCAGCAAACTGGAGCACGAATGTTATCTGAACGGATGAATTTGAATCCTCGTCCACGCACTCGTAGCGACACGCACCCGCGTGTCAATATTCAAGAGCGACTTGCTGCCACTGTCCAGCGCAGTCTTCATGCACCATCGCACCGATCTGTGTCGCTAGATTCCAAAATATCGCCACCCGCAGCGACGCCAGCCTTGGTTTCAAGACCAAAATCAGTGTCCACATTTTCTGAACAGGATGAACAGCCTTTGATAACAGCTTCTCCGCTCGAGGGCTCTTTTTCATCCCCGACATCGTCACAGCAGGCAGCTGATCCTCGTAGCTTGCTGCGTCGCTACACAGATGCAATCCAAGACTCCAATGCAGCAGCAAGTATATCGAAAGCTGGTACCAACATTGCAGCTAAGGCCCTGGCCTGGAGTTCACGAGCCGCGCAGCCATCTGTGTCGGCCGCCGCTGTGGCAACAAAGACTGAGAAGACACAAGAGCGGCGAAAAGTACAGGAACTTGCAATTACGAGCACAAAGACCCACGATGTTGCTACGAATACATGGCAAGATCCTCAGGATCGAAATGACGGTCCACCTGAATTGCCTATACCGACAGTCGTCGATAGTCCGAATGATCGCGACACTTACCGGCGCGCTGTCGGCACGGTAGAGACACCGACCGCTTTCGTCGGTAGCACGTCTGGTGTTCGGAATCATCAGACGACGCCGATCGCTACATATTCATCGCCGACAATGGACGAAGACCTATCGACTTCATTTTCACTTCCTAGTGTCGAGACGGCTTCACGATTGAGCGAACATGTGCCACTCAGCCTTGGACCAGCCGCAGCTCCGTTGGCTTCTCTAGACAAAGACGATGCATTGCCACAGATCCGCCGAAGTGGTGGTCTGATAAGATCCGGTGCTGGATTGTCACTATCTCATCACGCAAGTACATCATCGACACATTCGAAACACAGTCTTGACATGGATCAGCAATCATTCGGAGCTCGTCGTATTAGCTCGACCCATCGTCTTCCTTCCATGGCTATATCGCAAGCACATTCCCCAACTGCAAATGTGACAATTACAGCCCCTGATATTTTTGGTGCCATGCTTTCACCAAACAATACGCGCACTTCCTCACCCTTCACTGCGGCTCCCTCTGCGCCAACGACCGAGAATCTTGACTCGCTGCTTGCCGAAATGCGCACAAATGAATGGGTCAAAGACACATAGTACATCGACATCAACATATACCAACTGTATGTATGTATGTATGCATAAATATAAGTACGTATGTATGTACTTCTCGCTAGTTACGGCGCCGCGATTGTCGCAATGGTTTAATTTGGCGACCTGCCGTCGCTGGCGACATGCCCATATTAAATAGGCCGCCACCACCTGCACCAGCGCTGTCAGTCGATGACGGCGGTGGTGTACCGAAGGTGAAAGGCGCTGGCGAGCCAGAAGCAGGTGAATTCGTACCACCGCTCCCGAATGTGAATGACGGTGCTGCTGTTGGCCCAGGCTGTGCTGCAGCGCCAAAAGAAAATGATGTCGTCGGAGCGATGCCACCGCCATTGCTTGCAGGGGCTGCAGGGGCACCTGCACCGAACTGAAATGCTCCGCTAGGAGGGGCACTGCCGAATGAGAACGACGTTGTCGGCGCCGGTGCAGCAGCAGGCGCTCCAAATGAAAACGATGTTGTCGGAGCCATCGACGCACTATTTGCACCAAACGATGGCACGGACGATGCTGAGGATCCGAATGATACGGGGGGTGTCGATGTCGCGGAAGGCTGACCGAATGTTAATGGCGATGCTGCAGGTGCCGAGGGTGGCACAGGCGCCGGTGCAGCGGCCGTTGATGCACCAAACGAGAACAACGGAGCACTGCTAGGTGCAGAATTTGTGGACGATTTGTCATCTTTTCCAATTGAGAAGGCAGGGGTCGATGCGCCAAATGAGAAGGCCGGTGGGTTTTGAGTGGTTGCGCCAGAGTTAGGTGCAGACCCGAACGAAAAAGCTGAAGCCGAAGTCTGGGAGTCGACAGGCTGACCGAACGATTTCCCACCGACATTCGAGGGAGATGTTCCAAAAGAAAACGCTGGTTTAGATGATCCTGTGTCTGCCGAGGTGCCGAACGAAAACGCCGGCTTCTCATTCTTTTTCTCTGCAGGCTGCCCAAACGAGAATGCTGGTTTATCATCCTTCTTCTCTGCAGGCTGCCCAAACGAGAACGTTGGCTTTTCATCTTTCTTTTCGGCAGGCTGCCCGAACGAGAATGCTGGTTTATCATCCTTCTTCTCTGCAGGCTGCCCAAACGAGAATGCTGGCTTTTCATCTTTCTTTTCGACAGGCTGCCCAAACGAGAATGCTGGCTTTTCGTCTTTCTTCTCGGTGGATTGCCCAAACGAAAACGCTGGCTTTTCATCTTTCTTTCCGACAGGTTGCTCAAACGAGAAAGACGATTTTGCATCCAAATCCCCTTGGTTGGCTGAAGGCATCGGCTTTTTTGATGGTGGCTCTTCATTATCTCGCTCGCGCTTTTTCATACCGCCATCTTCCTTAGCATCTGACGCCAAATCCGGCTTGGTGCTAAAAGCGCTGGCCACTCTTAATTGAGACGCAGACCTCGATGTTTGCGTCGTGTCCTTGCGAGAAGTGCCGAAAAAGTCGGGAATTGGCCCAGAGTTCTTTGTTGTGCTTAATGAGTTGTTATCTGACGCACTTGAGGGCGCCGAGCTAAAGAACAAAGACGGTTCGACATGTTTTTTCGAAGTTGTTGAATTCAAATCAAACCGAACAGAACCAGGAGCTGGCTCCTTCGCCGGAGTCGTAGTCATAGCACCCTTTTCGTCTTTATGAGAAAACGAGTGTAAATCATCGCCTGACTTTTCTGACGGGCATTCATTTTTGGTTCCCATTTTTTTATCAAAGCGAAAGTCACTTGGGAACATGGACGAAGGCAGCTTAATCTTTGAAAGCTCCTCACTGCTAGGCATTGGTTCTTCTTCTTCCTCTTCATCAAAGGCAGTAATGCGTCCTGATGATGGCGCATGGCGCCTGGTCGTCTTGGCGCTGCCTTGACGAAGAACCGAACGACTTGACCGAGAGCCTTCGTTTTTCTGAACCTCGAATTTATTACGTTTAGCCATAGGTATCTTTGGCTCAGCGTCCGATATAAGGTGCGCATCGGACATAGGTGTAGCTTTATGCTCCGCTCTGTGACCATTATCAGGTTCCGAATATGCGTCCGTATCACGAGCAGGAATTCCAATCTTTTTCGTTGCTGTTCGGACAAGTTTTGCTCGTGACTTCTTTTGATTCAACTGCGTTTGACGCTTGGGACGCCGCATGGGCTCCTCAGGCTCATCATAAGTACTATCGTCATCCAAATGGACAGCAGCTGATGGCTGGAATAGGGTATCACTAGAACGAATAGACTCTTGGAGCTTCGATCGCATAGTTGGTTGGTGTGCCGCTTGTGACCGACGAAGTCGCTGAGACCTGTGCAACGAGCGAGTATGTGGCGAAATAGTACGGAATGCAGGCTTTCGAAATTCTAAAAGTACGCCTTCACGCTGGGGCATCGGAAGAGGAATTGGTATAGAGGTTGAATGCCACGATGGAAGCGATTGAGAGCGTATGAGTTTGTCGCGGCGTGCATCGCCGAGAGGAGTACGCATACTTTCCAGGGCTCGAAGAATACGCTCAGCCTCGTTCTGCGGGGGTGGCGGCGGCGGACGACGGGATGCAAGATCCTCTGTGTCAACAAAACCCATCTCGGGATCCCAAACCATCCGACGCTTACGAGCCGAGGGTACAAATGTTGATTCCTCCTCAATCTGGCCATCTTCGACAGGCTCACCACGCTTGCCAAGGATGGACGTAGTCGAATTTGTACTTGATGAAATTCCCGCTGCAGAGGGTATTTCTTGGGGACGCGAATGAGACGAAAGTGACGGGGTCATTCTAGGTCCCAAATCCAGAGTGCCCCATTTGGCGCGCGGTGTGGGTCTGTAGATAGTCGGAGAGTTGGAATGAATTTCACGAACTGACCAGGACGCAGGCTTTTGATTCGCTGAGCTAGACTTCAAGCTAGTGTGTAAGGAAGATGCAGGACTCAATGTCGATGACTTAGGAGGGATATGTGATGGATGAGATTGATACGTGGTGGACGCAGCAGCTGCCTTAACAGGCAGCGGCTCATTCTCTGAATCTGATCTTGATTTTTTGGACTTTGATACCCATGGCAGCGTGCGGTAAAGGGCACTTCCAATGCTGTGCAAAAATCCTTCGCGCCGATGAGAGGATGATGGAGTGACGGGTGCTCCGTCTGCAGCAGCATCGTGAGCGGAAGGAGGCATTGATGTATCTCTGCGACTCTTTTGTATAGATGTATAGCTTCCGTATATGTTTCCACCGTTCACACTGGCGTGTGAGCTGAACATGCACCTAGAAAAAAAAAGCCAACGCGACCGCGATGCACGTTTGACGAAAGCAGAAATTGATGGGCGTGCGGCGATCCAAAAAAGACGACATAAAGAGCCAAGTCACGTGCAGGAGTGGCACGCCTATGAAACCGGCCTTAAGTTCGAGACGTATCTGACGCAGCCACCAAACCCTGTTGATGTCGTGGATCGCTACATTTGGTTGTTTCTCGGGCGCCGTTTCTGTGGCGTTGGGGTATGTTCGAACAAATTTAATGCATACGTACTAACCGGACAAAGTGCTATTGGCGCGCATGTGCTGAAGCCACGGATGACGCCGCAACGTACGTGCCACAGGTTGAAAACAGGCTGACGACGGCGTAACAGAGATTGAAAACTGGCACACTGCTAACCGATACCATTCGACGCACTCTGTAGCTCTTGTGGCGCTGGCTTGGTCACAGCCTCTCAAGGGTGTGGCCTTCTATGGAGCGTGCGGACTCATGGCAGGTATCATGATGTTCTGCGGCGTCATGTACCAGAATTGTGTGCTTCGACCAGACAGCCCGCTGCGTAAGCTCGGTATCTTGGGCCCATTCGGTGGTATGTCATTTATCATTGGCTGGCTCTTGTTGGCATACTCCAAGTGTCCTTTGTGAGGCATGTATTGTGAGCATCTTGCTTTCTCTCTTTGTCTCTCCCGCGCATAAACAGAAGAGCCAACTTATTTCAACCATTTCACCCCTCAATTGTACACTTGATGACGTAGCCGTGATTCATTTCTAAAAGCTTATCGTTTGAGTGCTTGAATGGTTGATACCCATGAGAACAAACCTGCGCAGGTGAGCCAGCCCGATTAGGGCAGTGGAGACGCTTGGTCGCCCGATCAGTTAGCACATAATTTAAATTCTCCCGCCCATCTCGCACCAACAATACGTCTGAGCCCCGAAGCACCCCGTTGTTATCACGTGACTTAGTACGCCAGTAACGTCACGGGCAGCGCCGGCCCGGCAGCGTCAATTGCCCGTCGAACCATTATCATGACTCAGGCTACTTGGAGGCAGTTCTTCTCGTATGTGTTGTCAGAGGAGATTTTGGTGACAGGCTGTCTCACACAATTGCAGGTACAGCAAGTATACGCAGGTGGCCGCTCGAGCGGTTCGCCAGTCGTTGAAGGAGACCGAGCGTGTGGAAGCAGAGCGTCGTGCCTTCCAGGCGCTTCGCTACCAGGAGTGGAAGAACGGCGAAGCTAGTGAAAACGTTTGTATATGAGTGCATGCTTGAAACTTATAAATGACCAGATCAGTCTTGCTCCGCCTGAAAAGTAAGGACAATGATGCGCGTCATTAGCTTTCTCTTTACTCGTGAATGGTCAATGTGTGATCTCAACGCTAGCTCGACGTGCTTGCTATGTGATTTATCATGTCCAAAGGACAGAGCCATGAGCGTAGTCGTCGTAGCTAAGGATTGGAAAAGAGTGTAGGTACCTATGAACGGAGCCATAAATCAAGCAAATGACATTGCGATCGCTAGATACATGGCAAAAAGAGTGTTCGAAATACATGTGTTACAGATGATTCAACTGCCAAAATATTGCCAGTCAGCCTCAACCATGCTGGAGTAACGGTTAGTGTTTTGTTTTTCTTTCACAGTAGGATGAGAAGTTACATACCGGAGCATATAGTCATCGATGGATCCGACGGGGTCTTCCTCGTCGTCTTCGACATCGGATGAGGAGCACTCATCAAGAACGTCGTTATTCACGACCGTCTTGCTCTCACCGGTTGGCTCTAGATGCGGTAGTAGCAGCGACTGCTCGGTCAAGTGCGAAGAAGACCATCCTGCTCCAGAAGAAGGTGGCGAGGAGCGACGCACATCCGTCACCGATTGACATACGTCGCCTTCAAAGTCAGCATGATCCAAATGATACTCCTCATTGGCGACGTGCACGGCCGCTGCATCTTCTGCGTCCTCTGCTGCTCGAAACGCCTGCTCAAAATCTTTCACGTCGGAAAATGCATCCTCACCAACATGTACACCGCCAAGAGAAGTGCCACCTTCGTCCAGCATGTCGCGCCAATCATTTTTGATGAGACGGTCGGTTGTAAATTCGCCTTCCTGAATCACCAATTGGTCCAAGCGGCGTTTTTGGTTCGCCTTACGGAGCATGTTTTCTTCGATCGTATGCTCACTCACGAATCGGTAAATGTGGACGTCTCGCGTTTGACCGATCCGGTGAGCACGATCCATACATTGAGACTCGATTGCAGCATTCCAGTCCAGATCGTAGAAAATGACTGTGTCAGCGCCCACTAAATTGATGCCCAGTCCACCGGAGCGCGTGCTTAGAATAAATGCTGAGATACGTGAGTCGCGATTGAAACGCTCTGTAAGCGCTTGCCGTTGCTCAACTTTGGTAGCGCCATCAAGGCGCAGGTAACGGTAGCCATGATAGTTGAAAAACTTCTCGAGGATATCCAGTACCTTGGTCATTTGCGTGAAAATCAGCACACGATGGCCATCAGTGACGAGCCGACGCATCAGAGTATCGAGCTGCTGTAATTTTCCACAATCGTATTGCAGAAGCGACGCATCCGGGAACGACACCTGCAGTGCCACAGCGGACGTGTGCAGTGGATCTGGCAAGCGTGCCAGAGCAGATGCGTCTGGGTCGTATTCATAGTCAGTGCCAAAGAGCATACGCGGCACAGCAGGGGCGAGAACAGGAGGCGTCGCAAAGGCGAAGCGTGAGATGGTGCCATGCATCGCATTTGAGCGCTCCTGTACTGAGAGCACAGAAGACCGCAGCGCATCACATTGAGTCACGCAAAGCCGGTGCGAATGACCTGCATCGATCGGGTCAACTGGCTGTGTCGAAGTGAGACGAACGCAATCGAAAAGACCGCGCCCGTACACCGGCTCCGCACTGCAACGCATGCGGTTCACATAAGCCGCATGCTGTGCGTGTTCGTGTGCAGCACAAGCACGCCGGTGAGAAAGAGCACGACGGAAAGCATCGACTGTCAGCACTGGTGGAACCACCATCTCCGTGGAAGCGGTGGCATTGTTGTCGCCCAAGGGAGGCTGAGGAACTGCATGAGACATGGCCTCAGACGCGTCAAGCGACTTGTAGCGGCGGGTGATAAGTGGCGTAAGCATCGACTCGTCGCCGACGAACTGGAGATGCAGGAAAGCGGGATCACATGTACGCCATGGATCGCGTTGTAAAAGTCGGCGACGTACAAGGAGGTCCTTGATCTCATAATCACAGGCGACAGCACGCGATGCGAACGGCGTCACGATGGGACGTGGCTCGAACAGGTCTGGATGATTGCACACCTTGCGGAGCTGCATCAGACAGTTGATAATGCTCATGTAGTTGCCGCTGGCAAGGCTTTCACGGGTCTTGGCACGCGACATAAAATCATTATACAAGAAGCGTTGTCTCTTCGACAAGCGACACGGCATCACATGTTCATACTTCTTAGGCATCTCTTGCTCTACATCAGACTTGAGACGGCGAAGGACAAACGGCCGAAGTACAGTGTGCAGCTTTGCGACAGTAGCGCGGGTCTCATCGTCCATGGCGTTGGCATTTTCGGCTGCCTTGCCGAGTGGATTCGAGAACCAGTCTTGAAAATCTTTCATGTTCGAAAATGCTCCACTCGCTGCGGCCACTTTTGCGATGCCTTGCGGCATAAGGAAGTACATGAGACTCCACAGATCCATGAGATTATTTTGCAAGGGAGTACCTGTGAGCAAGAGGCGGCGCTCAGAGTTGAAGCCGAGGAGGGTCTGCCACCGCTGGGAGCGAAAGTTTTTGATATGATGAGCTTCGTCCAGCACGAGATACGACCATGGCTTCCGACGAAAGATGTGCTGATCAGCTAGTACGAGCTGGTACGACGTGATACACACATGAAAACTGTTGGGTGTGTTCCAGCCGACTCGCTTTGCCTTGCGCTGCTTCTGCGAACCGAAGTATGCAAGAATCTTGAAGCCAGGCAGGAACTTCTTGAATTCCATCTCCCAGTTCAGCATCACACTGGTTGGAGCGATGATGAGATGCGGTCCCCAATTACCTCGATCACATGCCAGGTGCGCGAGAAGTGCGATTGTCTGAATCGTTTTGCCCAGACCCATCTCATCGGCGAGAATCCCATTCACCTGGTTGTTATACAGACTAATGAGCCACTCCATACCAACCTGCTGGTATGGTCGCAGAGTCCCACGAAAAAGAAACGGAAGACGCACTTTACCGGACGTGTGCGCGGGCACGTCATCTTTGCTGTCGAGAAGCATGTGCAGAGATGCATGGGAATCGGAGGCCGATGACTCGTCCGACTTGGCGTCGTCGATTTCAGGGGCCGTTGCATTTGAGCTTTCAGTCTCACTTTCAGACTCTTGTGTGTCTTTTAGTGACTGGGAGCTAGGCGGCGCGTATCCATACTTTTTCATAAGCTCGTCAAGAGGGAGATTCGCCTCTGCCTGAAGTTCGTCATCCTCGTCATCATCTTCTTCATCCTGTTCCCACATGTCGTGTTCCAAGCGCTCATCATCCAACTCGCGTGAAGAGCCGTCACTCTCATCCTCACCGCTTGCCTGTATCAATGCGTCTTCATCACGTTCGTCTGAGCCATTCTCAGAAGAAGCTAAGAGCGCCTGTGTCTGGCTTCCAGCATCTTGGTCGTGATCCTCATCCATATCCTGAACAGAGGCGTCAACATGCGTCACAGCGCCGACGTCTTCGTCTTCTTCGCCTTCGGTTTCGGTTTCGTCTTTGTTTCCATCTTCATCGACCTCCTCTTGTTCCTCCTCCTCAGAGTGATTATCCACCAAGTTCGAAAGATCAGCGTGCTGCGTTTCCAGCATCTGTGTGCTCTGCTCAAGAATAGCCTGCAGCTGTTTCTTCCCTAGCTTTTCACGCTCAGCACGCTCAGCTGCCTGCTTGCGACCGCGAATCACAGTCACGGCAAGGCGCCATTGCCGCTGGACTTCCCGCATCGTCCACTTTGCTAGCGCCCGTTGTCTGCGCCATTCCATTTTTTGTTCACGCTCATCGCTGTGAAGTGCACGCTCCCAGTACGCACTGACCATGCGCGAGACTTTTTTGGCGAGCTGCATGCGGTGCTTACTTAAATGGCGCATGCGCTGTGCACAGGCAACAACGCCATCTAGAACAAAGTCCCAGTGAGCTTTGGAACGAGGCGGATCGTGAGGCTTGAATTTCGCAAGCGCAGTTGTCGTGCCGGCCTCGAGAGATAGGCCATGTCGCTTGTACGAATCGAGACGCATGTAGATGGCAGATTCCCGAGCGAGGCGCTCAGCGCGGATATCCGGCCTTACAATTTCGTCATCCCAATAACAAAAAGACTGGTAGAAAGCAGCCAATGACCCACCTGGCACACTCGGTGCAGCAGGCACTTGCCAGGGCGACATGTAGGTGAGATGAGGCGGATGACGTGGATCAAGAGCTGAACCACTAGATAGAGAAATCAGATCCATATGGGCGGGAACGTTGGGTGGTGAAAGAGCACGTCGTTTGTCACGCGACCGCGAGTAAAGGCGAATCCGCTTTGCAGCTGGTGGCACCTGAGAATGTGTCGGAGAGTGAGTCGACAAGGGAGAGGACGTCGCTAGGCGAGATGCAGATGATCGCGATGTACAAGGGGACAGCTCGTCGATGCCCAGGGATTTCCGTCGCTCGGCAAGAGCACGTCGTGTGAGTCTGGGTTGGTCCTCCATGATCTTTGTAGCAAGATCATATTGAGATCGGAACTGGGCAAACACTTCACTGGTATCTTGAAATGCAATAGTAGGATCATAGCTTGTCATCGTCACAAACTTGGTGAGGTGGAAGAGCTCGCGCACGAGAGCGTCATGTTCTTGGTGAAGAGTCTCCATATCCGCTTGCAGGAGTTGCTCGTGCAATCGCTTACACCGCTCCAACAGGCTATCTGTAGACGCCAAGGTGGGTGAAACTGTGTTTGTGGCTGACGAGGTGAATTTTGATGCAATAGAGGGAGTTCCAGGGGCCTGTCCAGACATCTGGGTCACCGAAACGTGCTCTTCCGTCTTGCTGTTCAGAGATGGTGACGTCCAAGAACGAAGAAGGCCACTTTCAAGTGCCGCCTTAGACGGTTTTGGCGTACGCGAAGAGTGCCTAGTTGAGCGGCGCGCATGACCTGGCGTCGTGCAAGGCTCGTCCGCCGAAGGTGGCTGGAGTTGGAATGCGGGGCCAGGCGATGAAAATCCAAGCTCTCGATCTAGACGGCGGCGACGGCGACTGTGGCTACTATCAGCCTGACCGCTCTCATTCATTTGGCCACGATTGTTACTGTTGAGCTTTTGCCTACTGTAACTTTGATCAGAAGCGACTGCTGCCGCCGTTGATGAAGTGGATGCCTCTGGCACAGGAGGCTCCTGTGCCTCTACTTTAACGTCCACATTCCCGTCTACTTCATCCATGTGTCACACGGGCCTTAGCGGCATCGGTGGTGCCGTGCAACTAGGGCTAGTGCAAAGCTAAAGTCCACTGACAAGTGTCGTGGCGGCGGATGGGATCGACGCAGGAGCGAAGCCAAAAGCTAGTGGGGAGGACAGGAAAATTACGTGGTCCTTAGGTGAACACTTTGGGCGGTGGAGGCGTGGGCCATGCGACAGGAACTACGTACGAGGGCCAGGCATTAGTTTCCTAGGTGCGAAAGACCAAAGTCGGCATGTTGGCTACACGTGTGTTGACCTACTAGGAGGACTCACCGACGATGGATGGATATCCAGTTCTTGGACGGCTCGCTCGGTTGGTTGTCGTTGTTGCTCGCCGTTGCTCGCGGTGTGTGCGTGTGTGTGTTGAAAGCACGCGAGAAACAGCATGGGCGTGGCGTTCAGCAGCCTGTGGAACTCGCTCTTCGGACAAAAAGAGCTGAAGATTTGTATTTTAGGGTACGTGGGAAGGACAGGTCGAAATCGAGAGACAGGCGTACTAACGAGTGCGGTCTAGACTAGACAATGCAGGTACGCACCCAGGCCAACCACTAAGACAGGCAAAACGACACTCATGTACAAGATGACACTTGGCTCAGTTGTTGCAACAGCCCCAACGATCGGCTCTAATACAGAGACATTTGAATACAAGAATCTAAAGTTCCTTCTTTGGGACGTGGGAGGACAGACGTCGTTGCGTGCGAGCTGGGCTCAGTACCTAACGTCGACGAATGCAGTATGTATTTGTGCGCATGTATGGCTCTTTATACTTACTATAAGTTGATTTTCGTCGTTGACAGCAACGACCGCGATCGTGTTTCGCTAGCCCGGGCGGAATTGCATCGCATCGCGGCCGATGAAAACCTCGATCGTGCGCCAATCTTGGTGTGGGCAAACAAGCAAGATGTGCGTGGCAGCATGTCTGCTTCAGAGCTATCAGACGCTTTAAATCTTTCGTCATTCCGCGATCGAACGTGGCAGATCTTTGGTTGCTCGGCACTTACAGGGAAAGGAATCACATCCGGCCTAGATTGGCTTGCCACAACGCTCTCGGACAGCAAGGCGTAGGCACTCGGTATCAAGAGCCATCCCTCACATACATATACACTTAATCGCACCTGCGTCCTTGCATTTCTTTTACTCCTTCTCTTGCGCTTCTGTGCTTGAAAAATGCAGATCAACGCACATGTCTTTGAGCTAGGTAAGCGCCTTGCATTCTCAAGTCAGGCTCGCCTTCCTTTTGACGCGTGGTATCTTCACCAGCCAGATGCGTCCACTTGCTTTGGCTCCGCTTTCCAAAGTTGCGCTTCTGCATTATTTGCGGTAACTGACTCTTATCCACGGCATCGACCGTGCTGTGCGTATAGTCGCGCTGTAGAATATCCATATCCTGGAAAAATGCACCCTTGTGGTAATACTTCTGCATAAAGCCCTGGTGCCCTCGCTGCTTCGCCGCGCGTGTGTGTCGTGCGTGAGCGAGGTCCTCCGCAAGTCGCTCATGCTCAGGCATTGCGCGACGTCGCGCTTTTTCAGCCTCATGGCTCTCACGCATGCGCTCGGCTTGTCGAATACGTTCAAGCCGCGCCAGTTCTCGGATGCGCCAGGCGGCAAATTCTGCCTCTGGATCCATACCATCCGTATCATCTACCTCGCACTGCGAATCTTCGTGTTCCCTTTCCTGCATGTCCCGGACAATGCGCTGGGCCGCAAGTTCATGCGCTCGCTCCCGATGAATGCGCTTTTCTTCGACCCCACGCCTCGTCGATTCCACATGTTCAGTTGGACCGGACGCGTGTGTTACTCGATCGCGTCTGTGTGTAAGCAAAAAAACATCTCCCACATACTTTGATACAAAGATAGGTTTAGGCAGCGGAGCAGGCACTTCATCACTCTCGCTTAGATACTCGCTCTCGGTGCCAGATTCGCTCTCAGAATCAGAGCCGCTCTCTGCTTTGATGGAATTCTCATGCGCTCCAGCAGCTGAAACTTCACCCAAAGTAACAGATGAAGGAGGAAGTGCCTGCTTGTTCAACGGGCGTGGTGGTGCTAGCCTAGACGATGCGCTGGTCGTCGGGGTACGAGGAGGTTTCTGAGCCTCTGAGAATGATGCAAGCTTGAGTGAAGGATTAGGGCCATGATTACGACTCTCGCCTTCTCTATCATCAGACTCATCATCTGTGTCAGTTTCATACTCACTCAGCTCCAGCTGATGTCCCTGTGGTACTTGTGGTGGCGGATGGATCCATGTTGCCGCCGATGATGGTGGCGGTCTTGGTGCGCTTGTCACACGGCTAGGCAACGACACGCGTTGCTGCACGCGGGGCGCGGCTTCTTCGTCTGATGAAGATGATGACGAGGAGTCTTTTTCTGTATATACAGGTGCCTGACCTGGACGGTATCGCGCTACCGGGCGCGATACGCGCTGGCTCATGACCGAGTGGGCAAAGGGCGTTTGCAATTGAGCCTAGCGCTCCAATCCAACCACAACACGAGAAGATTTAGTGTACTGGTGAGGTGGAAAAAGTGCTGAATGTGGAGGAGGGTATCATTGATGCCAGTTGACTACGGAAATAAGAAATACAACAAAACAAAAGCCACCAGTTCGTGCGCGAAAAGACAAAAGGCCCTACAGCCTCGAAAGAATAATGGCAAGACAGGCAGAACGTATCCTAACGGTCTGCGAGACCGCTTCATACCGGCCCACTTACTACCAGAACCAAGGCCAACGTGACACTTGCAAGGAGCATGAATGCGGCGTTAGCAAGCTTTGGATCCAAGCTCGGTCAATAGAGCTGCCGGCATCAAGGCCAAGTCTTTGGAACATACTGCTTGTCATTCTCACAGTGCGTGGAAATAAGAGGGCAGAAGATTCATTGGTGTTTGGCAGCGTAGAGATGCGTTCTTCGAGAAACGCCGACAGCTGAATGTGTCGAGCTCGAATATAACTGCTCCACAGTGTGAACACGTACATGCCTGTCATGCTTTCGAGCGGAAGATGGGGCTCGTCACTAGGGTCATAGCGCGGATGTGCAGGAATGATGGAGCGATCATTATGCAAACTCGAACGCCGAGACAGTATCGACGGCGCACTGAGTCGCGAACTTGAATTACGCGGTGACTTGCCAGACTGTGAGAGGCCATATGCAGCAATGAGTGGATCCATGGATTCGTTTGAACCAGACATACAATCGTTGGATTCACCAGCTGCCGTCGCAGCCGTCCAGCAAGGGCGCTGTGACATACACGTACGTGATTCGTCCGCCGATACGGCATCTTCAGATAAATCGACGATGCCTGTGCTCAAACCGCCATCGCCACGCACTCCCAGAGGCATTACCAATGATACAGGAACAAGTACGTGCAGCTGCGAGCGGATCAGCCACCACTCTGTGAGCCAAAAACGAATGCTAGCAACCAATACGACCAGGTATCCGACGAGGAGCATTCGCGCATCTTGTTGACGATAGCGCCAGGGTGTAGCCATTGAGACATGCAACGAGCATGAGCTAGGAAGGTGCTCGGCATGGCACCAAGCATCAAAGTTCGGCCGACCTTCGCTCTCCAGCAGGTCCTGGTATCGCCGCTCCTGTTCAGCAAATTCCAGGAACAGACTTAAATCGCGGGTGCTCCACGACAGATTAGTTGGCTGCAGGGTGGCACGTTTCACGAAGCGAGCCAAGGGCTTCGCGGGCGACGGCGACGCGACTGCGCTGGGGAACATGAGCGCGGAAACATCAAGACACACGTCATATGCATCCGTCTTGTCGAGAAGGATCCGATCGGACGTCCATGCAATCCAAGCTGATTCTGCCGCAAATGTCAGTTGTTTCCAAGCGTCCAAGTCATGTAGCGTCAGCATGCCGTAAACTCGGACATGGCCAGGCACATGGACTGCATAGACAAAGGCCGCGTGCACAAGTTCAGCAAGATTGAATGCCACAATGGCAGCTCGTTCCACAGGCGCCGGCGCATATATTAAAAGACGCCGCGGCAATAACAGCAGCTTTATGAGAGGAGCCATCAGGGGCCCAAGAAAACTGTGCATCGACAGCATATACGTTGCAGGATCATACTGTGTGTCGAGTTAGAATATGAAAGTGATAGTGCGTGCACATACCGATAGTTGCTCAAGAGTAGGAGAGATCGACATGCGATGCACGGGGGCATATTGGGCATTGTACAAAGCGACGTCAGGTGCTTTCAACCCATGCGCGACGTCATCCGCGAGCTGTGCTAGCACAGGGAGGTGAGGGAGAAGATTCCTGAGTTGCCCGCTTGGATCTTTTGGGCAAGGGAGAATCACGCCTATGCTGATACATCGTGCGCCGCGTTGTTGCGATGCGCCTTCCTCGTTACTCAGTCTGCGCGCATGGTAGGCAGCAATGCCCATCATGTCATGGCCATATGAAAAGTAGCTTGGATTAGCACCCACAGCACATATACATACATGACATCCCTTGAAATGGTATGAGCGCCACTGGGCAAGACTTTCCACTCGAGTCCATCTGTATCAAGATCAGGTGGATCTTGGAAGACAATGGCATTGCCATGGCGAATATGAAACCTGTGATTCATGTAAGAACTGAGCCAAGGCGATCGAAACGTACTCTGCCACAAACACACCACGTACGTCAGTCACAGACGACATGGTGTGCGATAATAGATGCTAGCAAGTAGCGGAATAGAAGATGGAGTGGGCAAGTGCTTGAAGATGCTACATAGTAGCACTTAGCCAGTGGCGGCATTTTGGCGCCACCGCCCAAATGTCAGCACCCAATCGCAGCGGCGACATTTTGACTCGCGTTTTTACCTTACTCTTTCGCCTTTGGAGGCTTCGTCAGCTCCACATCCGCGTATATTTCCTGCACGCATGGAGGTGGTGGGTCTGCCAAAAGTACGCACATAGTGTGTTCATCGTTATCGGGGAAAAAAGAAAAAAAAAATTATCCTATCGCTCTAGGGACAGACACTCTCCACGACGTGCCTCGAGCCGCCAGGATCTCTAACCACTCATTCTGACCAAAACCACGTTGGCGGTTGCAGATCGCTCGCGTGTGATCGCCCATGTCCTCTGCAGAAGCGAGTCGCTTGTTGCGTTTTCGGGGTCATGCCTACTTTCGTCAAAGGCTTATCCTTGCGACACTAGCAGGTCGACCTGTGCGAATTGATCAAATTCGCCCAGACGACGAAGAGCCAGGTCTACGTGATTTCGAGGTGTCATTCTTACGCCTCTTGGAAAAGATAACCAACGGAAGTGCGGTAGAAATTAGCTATACTGGTACGTCCGTATACTTCCAGCCAGGCATTGTGTACGGAGGATCGATCGTGCATGAGTGCCCGACAAGTCGCGGGGTGGGCTACTTTTTAGAATATATGGTGATCATCGCACCGTTTGCAAAGCAGGAGGTTGCGCTAACGCTGCGTGGTATTACGAATGGCCACGGTGATCTTGGCGCTGATACCATCCGCACCGTGACGATTCCGCATCTCGCACTATGTCTGCCACTTGACTCTGTGTCGATGCTAGCATCTTCACTAGAAATGCGCATCGTCAAAAGAGGAGCAGCTCCTCTGGGTGGTGGTGAAATCTTTTTCCGTGCGCCACTCATTGCGACGCTGCGTCCCTTGAACTTCGTTGAGCCGGGCCGCATTCGCAAGATCCGTGGTATTGCAAGTGCCGTGCGGGTTAGTCCGCAAATGAGCAATCGAATGATCGATGCTGCTCGTAGTGTATTGAATCGGTACATTCCTGATTTGTACTTGTTCTCAGATGTGTATCGCGGCGACGAGTCAGGCAAGTCGCCCGGGTTCGCAATGTCGCTTGTTGCGACATCCACCACCGGTGCCATGCACGCTTCAGAAACCACTTCGCTCCCAGGGCAAACCCCTGAAGATGTCGGCTTGTTGACAGCGCGATCTCTGCTCGCGAGTATCGAATCTGGTGGGTGTGTTGATGCGATGCACCAGCCATTGATCCTCATTCTTATGGCGCTGGGTCCAGAAGATGTTGCCCGCTGCCGCCTAGGTGCTTTGACGCCCCAGGCTATCCAATGCTTGCGGGATATTCGTGAAGCTTTAGGTGTGACATTCAAAATCCGTGCACTGGACGACCGGTCCGTGATGGTGACGTGCGTCGGCGTTGGGTTCCGTGGCTTCCGCCAAGTGCATTGATGACACAGGATGTAAGCTATGAAAGGGAGTCGCATGAGATCCAGGCACCTTTGTCATCGCGGCGCCACATGTGCATACGTATGATCATAAAGCCACTCAGACACCTTTCCACACGTCGTCACTCGTGTCTTGTATAGTATGATGCCATAGCAAAATGTCTACGTGGAGGCCGATGAACCTAGCGGCAAGCCGCCTTTGGTCGTCCAAGGCGAGACGGAGAACATCTTGAGAGCCTTAGCCCGTGGAGGGGGGATTCGTGCCTCGGCCCTCCGCTTTGCCCACCTGCCAAATTAGGAGTCGGTCGTGCGATTGGGCCAAGTACGGGTGCTAAGGACTCGTCAATGACGAGTCAGTTGGACCCAATCGGCTTTCAGTGGGGTGGGGGCATGTGTGTATGCATTTACACATGGCAGTAACCAGACATAGTTCAGCCTACCGGGAGAGTGACCTGTTGGATCAACACCAAGCTTTGGCCGCCCTACCCCATTCTACTCTGCCCCTGAGCTTCTTGAGAGTGCTGCCATGGTGCCAGACCCTCAACGTTATACATTTGCAACACAATGTGCAACAGTGTATGATCCCGCGCACGTGGATCAATATGGAGCCTCGTCCACACCTGTGTACCTGACAGCAACATTCAAAGGCTTGCCTGGTGCCGAGTACGACTACACCCGAGTATCGAATCCATCACGCTCCGTACTCGAGAATCATCTAGCGAAGCTAGAAGGTGCGAAGCATGCTTATGCCGTCTCTTGCGGTATGGCATGCCTTGACGTTATTATGCGCATGGTGAGCCCTGGCGATCGAGTGATGGCCGGCGACGATCTGTATGGAGGTTCGAATCGCTTACTTGAGCTGCTTAAGAAACAGATGAATATTCAGGTCGACAACATTGATACATCAGACCCAATTGAAGTCGAGCGCGCTCTCTCGCAGCGTGCAAAGGAACATGCAGAAGGACATGGCGCACGGGTGGCCCTCGTGCTGCTGGAGTCACCGACAAATCCCATGATCAAAATTGCTGACCTCCCATATTGTGTTAGGCTGGTGCGTAAATACGTACCAGAGGCCTTGGTTGTCGTCGACAACACGATGCTGTCGCCCTACCTGATGCGTCCTTTGGACTTTGGCGTTGATATCGTATACGACTCAGCGACCAAGTATCTGAGTGGACATCATGATATCATGGCAGGTGTCATTGCTTGCAACCGAGACGATCTGGCGGAGAAGATGTTTTTCACGATCAAATCCGTGGGGAATGGCCTTGCGCCACTAGATTGTTTTCTTTTGCTGCGTGGCATCAAGACACTAGCATTGCGCATGGACAGGCAACAGTCCTCAGCCATGCAGGTTGCAACATATTTGGACGGCCTAGGATTCAAAGTCCGTTACCCGGGTCTTCGGTCGTTCCCTGGGCACGTAGCTCATATGCGGCAGGCACGCGGCCCCGGCGGTGTCCTAAGCTTCGAGACTGGATGTACACTGATGTCAGAGAAGATCGTGGCCGCTACCAAACTTTGGGGTGTCAGCGTGAGTTTCGGCTGCGTGAACAGCCTCATTAGTATGCCATGCCAGATGTCCCATGCGAGCATTGATCCAAAGGTGCGTGCAGAGCGAGGCTTGCCAGAGAACCTTATCCGGCTGTGTGTGGGCATCGAGGATCCATCCGATTTGCTTGCCGACTTGCACCAGGCGCTATTGTCAGCCGGTGCAATCGAAGAGGAGCCGCATCACAGTGGTTCATTCAGGCGTGTGCCTGTGAAAGACGAGATGGAGTTGTTCCGAGCAAAACTCTTGGCACGAAAGCCCTCGTCTGTACCCAAAAGGACTACGACACTCACAGTCAGTGCACCGGGGAAAGTCATCTTGTTTGGTGAGCACGCTGTCGTGCACGGTGTAACGGCCGTTGCGGCAGCGACCGCGCTACGATGTTATGGGCGTGTGACGCCAAGCAAACAAGGCATGGTGTCCCTGAGTATGCCTGACATTGCACTCGAGCAGCACTGGGACCAAGCGGCCCTGCCATGGTCTCTGTATGACACATCCCGTAAACTGGATACACTTGATCCACAGCTGCTGGAAGCGTTGTCGATGCTTGTTTCGCCTGCATATCCACGAGATGACCGTCGCTATGCAGCTTCACTCGCATTTCTGTACCTATACATGCACCTTGCGCAGAACGATGCGTTGGGTCAGGCATTTGAGTTGCGCTCATCCCTGCCGATCAGCGCAGGCCTCGGCAGCAGTGCTGCCGTGTCAACATGCCTTGCATCGCTTTTGCTGTACACGCACATGCACTTGCCTCTTCCGGATCTGCATGAGCCGATGCCTAAGCTGCATACGAAATATATCAATGCGTGGGCATATGTGGCTGAAAAGGTAATCCATGGTGAGCCATCGGGGGTTGACAATACGGTTGCAACGCTAGGTGGTGCCGTAGCCTTTACACGCGCGCTTCCAACAAATCACCTAACGGAAAACGAACTCGTACCCATGAATCTGGATGCTGTCCGTGTCCTCATCACGGATACGCATGTCATTCGGAACACGAAGGACCTCGTAGCCAAAGTGAGCGCTCAAAAGAACGAAGAGCCTGTGCGAGTGGAAGCAGCATTTGCAATGATCCAGCACCTGAGTATACAGGCACAGGCATTGCTTCGTGATAGCACACTGAGCCGCCGTCATCTTGTCGAAAGGCTGAGCGTGCTGATGGATCTGAACCACCTCCAACTCGTTCAACTCGGCGTCGGACATTCGGCACTTGAAAATGTGCGCAGGCTCTGTGCCGAGCGAAGGCTCTGTGCGAAACTAACGGGAGCTGGTGGCGGTGGTTGTGCGATTACATTACTAGACGACCAAGTGGACGAGTCCACTGTGCAACAGCTAACACATGCCATGCGTGCACAGGGCTTTACTACGTACGAGACTCAGGTTGGTGGACCTGGTGTCGGGGTCCTTGTACATCCGAATGAGTACGCCTCAACTCTCGGCACTGATGCTGCTTGGGCCAACAATGCCGGCATCTGGGTGTACGCCTAGACAGTGCATATTTCGCTCAAATTTCATTTCTTCCCTGGCCACTACATTACTTACTCTATGGATGGATCGGTTTGTAGCTGCTAGTGTTGTGCAATTGCAGAGTCATTGGTAGTCAAAGTGGAATGTGCAGGGCAGGGACACACAAAGGTCCCTTTGATCCAGCATAACGTGTTACGCCTCAAAGACGCCACGAGCGGGGATGAGGGGGTGGGGCATGTCCGATACTGAGATGGAGCAGGCAATCACGATTCTGACTGTAATCCCCAGCTTCCACACGCATATACGGGTGCAGAGAGCCAGAGCTGTCTAGTGGCGACCTCACTTTGCAGCGTGCCCAGTGAGGTGCATGCCGCGCTCGTTTGACTCGCGCCGTTTCTTCTTGATCCTCCCGTATTTGGAGGCCCATGCGTGCTTACCGGAAAAGTCGTGTCAAAAGCGATTCAGCTCGGCCGATGATGTCATCGACCTCGTGAAACCAGCATTCGTTTCGTCACAAGCATCGCATCGCATGATAAGCAGAGGCGATTGCGCGTAGCAGAGAAAGTGCACCCGAGCGAACGACCACTGGGTGGCCCTGTGTTTAAAAAAGCTAGTCCTTGCTTGCTTCTTCCGTCTGCCATGACACATTTCGAAACGCTTCAGGTACGCTAGCGGGTACTGTCCGTGCGCTGATGACGATCTTTAGCTCCATGCTGGCCAACAGCCTGACCCGACCACAAACGCTCGTGCGCCACCGATTTACGCCTCAACGTATGTACGCAACCAACGCATCATTCGTTCTCTGTACCGGATGGTCGGTGCAACTGACACATTGTGACAGTTCTTTTGTGTTTGATAATTCTGCGCACGGTGCTGACCTCTTTGGACTTCGAACACCAGGGAATATCTACTCGCGCATCGGTAACCCAAGTGTTGATGTGTTTGAGCAACGCATGGCTGCGCTTGAAGGCGGCATAGGTGCCGTAGCTGCATCATCTGGCCAGTCAGCTCAGGCTATGGCGCTTCTCTCTCTCGCTAACCAAGGCGACAACATTGTGTCATCCTCATACCTGTACGGTGGCACATACAACCAATTTAAAGTGTTGCTCCCAAAGATGGGCGTGCACACCAAGTTCGTGTCAGATTCGACACCAGAATCGCTGGAAAGAGCCATTGACAGTCGCACCAAAGCAATCTTCCTGGAGTCTATTTCAAACCCTAAGTACGACGTGCCTGATTTGCACCGCGTGTGTGACATGGCACACAAACATGGAATCCCTGTCGTCGTGGACAATACATTTGGTATGGGCGGCTTCTTGATTCGTCCCTTTGACCATGGGGTCGATATTGTCGTCCATTCTGCCACAAAATGGATCGGAGGACACGGAACCACTGTTGCTGGTGTCATCGTCGACTCTGGCCATTTTGACTGGATGAAAAGTGGTCACTTTCCGCAATTCACACGGCCATCGGAGGGATATCACGGACTAAGGTTCTGCGACACCTTCGGTAAGTCCGCCTACATTGCATACGTGCGCACAGTCATGCTTCGTGATCTCGGCGCATGCATGAATCCCTTTGCTAGTTTCCTCCTCCTCCAGGGCATTGAAACTCTGTCGCTTCGCGCAGAGCGCCATTGTCAAAATGCCATGGCTCTTGCCCGTTGGCTTGAGCAACACAAGCAAGTAAAGTGGGTCTTATATCCAGGTCTCGCGTCGCATCCGAGGCATGAGCTTGCCAAGAGGTATCTCAAAAACGGATTCGGCGGTGTTCTCTCTTTCGGACTCCTTGGCACTGTTCAGCAGGCAAGTCAATTTGTCGACACTCTCAAGCTGGCATCGAATCTCGCTAATGTGGGCGACATGAAAACGCTCATTATTCATCCTGCCTCCACAACACACCAGCAGCTTTCTGACGAGGAGCAAGTGGCGTCGGGCGTCACACAGGACCTAATCCGTGTATCAGTAGGCTGTGAGCATATCGATGACATTCTCGCAGACTTTGAACAGGCCTTTTCTGCTATATTGGATTAGACAGAGTCAATAGAGTTTGGCATGTCGCCTGACGTGCACCGGATCTCGGCACGATCACAACATGTAATGCTCGCGTTGGAACGTGCAGCGCGCAAGTTCAGTGAGGCGCGATTCCTTTTCCCTATTGCACCTTCTTCCCATAAGCTTGTGCACTATGATCGTTACTGTCGCATTCTTCTCCGCCGTACTCAACGACCCCAGAAGGGCCTAGCACGCTTCTCCCTACCCTCCCTCTATGTCTCAATAGGTGCAGGACCTTCCTCCACATCTAGCTCCTGCGACAAGACAACGAACGCCTGTTGGCCATAGGATATTCGTAGCAGCTAACGAGCCTCGGCCGACGCACAACGCATTGCGAATGAGCTTGTCCCGTTTGGTTCCGTCATTTGCAGCGGGCGGCAGAGTAGACGTGCCTGCACAGAATCGATTTACGTCTCCTTGTCTAGCAAAATCATTTTTCCGATCATCATGCTGGGAAGTGTTCGTGCTGCTATGCCGCGTATGATGCCACGCACTGTGCCTGCGTACTCGCGTACGCTCCTGACCAAGAGCGAGCGTTGGACGCCGGCTTCTGTGCGCGACGCTCAGAGCTTGCTTCAGGGCCCCAACGCCCTAGAGCTCACGAAGGTCCTGCCAAACATCGAAAACGTCTGGACCAAGATGTCGCGTGAAGAGCAATACTCTGTGTACAAGCTGCTTGAGGAGGCACAGCGTAAGGACTGGAAGGAGTTGACGCAGGAGGAAAAGCGCGGTGGTACGTAAAAGACATGCAGTCTTTTTGTTGGACCGGATCGCAGTTTGCTGACATGTTTGACTCTAGCGTATTATGTGGCCTACGGCGCCCATGGCCCACGTAAGAGCATTGCCCAGCCGGGCTCTGCCATGAAGATCGTGTTTGGCACCCTCTTGGGTGTGAGCATCGGTGTTGGATGCTTCTATGCCGTCCGCTCGCAGGGTACGTATTTGTTGTGCAATGAAAGACCATGTGCTAACACGCATCAGCCCCACCGCCACCAAAGACGATAAACCGTGAGTACCAGGAACAGATGAATGCTCGCGCCAAGGAGCACAGGGTGAACCCGATCTACGGTGTCTCGAGCGAGGGCTACAAGGGCAAGGGCTACGTTACTGTGTAATGAGGATTTGTAGTTGTCTCTGTCTTTGTTATGGTCTGTCCTGCATTTTGAGGACTTGACGCACCTCTCGAATTTTTTATTGCCTCTGCATAGATTCGGAGATCTGTAGGAAAGAGAACCCAGCTTTCATGCTACGCCTAGATACTAGATCGCATTGAGTAGGCGTGGGAGTTAAGACACCCGCTCCAACACAGACATACATACTTCCTCTCTCTAGCATTCTCTCTATGCATTTGAATAACTGTTCGAACGCGTAACGCTGGGAAAAGAAAGTAAACACCTACCTAATGCGCGTCTCGTCGACGGGGCGTTGCCTTCAGAATGTCGTCGACACGCAGAATCATTTCTGCTGCTTCACTCGCAGACAAAATGACCTGGCGCTTCAGCTTGTAGCTTTCCGTGACCCCCAATTCGGCCATGGAAGCAAGCATGCCTCGATCCAAATCTAGACCCTGGTCATGACGTCCTTCATGATGCGCAGCACGCAACTGTGCAACCAGGTCGGCAGAATCCAGTCCAGCATTGTCGGCAAGGATGGTCGGGAGCTGGCGCAACGCGTGAGAAAAGGCCTCGACAGCTAGGGCCTTTTTCCCGGGCGTGCGACGTGCTTCCTCGTCAACAGCATTGCTCATGATCATTTCGGCACATCCACCGCCCAACGTGACACGAGTCTCCTTTACCGTCTGACTGAGAACACTCAGAGCATCATGCAAGGAACGCTCAGCCTCATCGATCATCTGCGACGTCGCACCGCGCAAAACGACAGTGCACGCTTCACCTGCCTTGACGCCTGAGAACTTGATCAGCTTGTCTTCACCGATCATGACCTCTTCAATCAAAGCACATTCGCCCAAGCGCACAAGATCAGGCCGGTCAAATGTGCTTGTGATCTCGCCACCCGTGACCAGAGCGAGACGCTCAACACCCTCGAAGTCGGCATGTTCGATCGTCATGATGCCGGCGGACGTGAGCAGACTTTCTGGGTAATTGTAAATTAGCTGCCGGTTCACGAAGCAGGTGATGCCGTGTGCCTTGATCCGCTCGACTTTTGCTTTCATCTTCTCGCGCTCAGCCCGCTCAATTTCTGCAAGTTTGCTCGTGCCATCCACACGCACACGTGCACCGAACACCTTGATCTTATCCGTGTCCATAGACGTATTGGCAATAAGAATTTTGGCATTTTCGAGACGCTTGATTGAGTCAGGCGCAATTTTCTTGTCGAGGATGAAACCCTCGTCCAGGTAGCTATCAGTTAGCTTCCCGCCAAGTTTCTTGATAATTTGGATGTTCTCTAGGTTCGTCGACCCATTCAGGCGCAAAACAGCATCGACAGCCAGATTCGCAAAGTAGTCCTTGTCCTGCGACAGGACCTTGGAAGACAGCGTCGTGCGCGCGATGTTGAGCAGGTCTTGTCGGAATGCGGCTTTGTCTTTGCTGTTGTCCTTAGCGGCACCGGCCAACGCACGTAAGGCTGCCTCGCTCGCGATTCGGAAACCATCGACGACGACTTGTGGATGAATGTGCGATTCCACGAGACGCTCCGCCTCACGAAGAAGCTCAGCAGCTAGCACGCATACGGACGTTGTACCGTCACCCACTTCGTCATCTTGGACCTTGGAAATATTCACGAGGATCTTGGCCGCTGGATTGTCGAGGTAGATGGCTTTGAGAATCGTCGCGCCATCATTTGTCACAATGATGTCTGTCGAGCCGACCGACTGCAAAATCTTGTTCATGCCTTTCGGGCCCAATGTGCTTTTCACGAGGTCGCCTAGGGCCAGAGCGCCTACGAACGACGAGAGACGCGCATTCTCAGCTCGCTCCTGCGTCGCCTACGATTGCGTGTCAGGTCCAGCCTTGCTTCACATGCACGAAACGTACCTCCTGCGCAAAGATCGGAGCTGACATACTTTTTTCTATGCTAGTACGCCCCGCTCGTCACTCACACTCAGTCTCAAGCTAGTGCGCACCAGCTGGTGAGTCTCCAAACGGACGAACAACAGATGACGACGCGTGGCACCGACTCGGTTTCTTTTTTTCCACTCCCTAGCAAACTTGCTGCTTGTCGGATGCACACGCACATGACGTCATGTACCTACAAGGTCGATCATTTAAATCCACTCGGCCACGGCCAACTCGCGATTAGGCTAACGGCAAGAATCGACCAACCAATTCCATTTGGTCGCGTGCTACATTTAGCGTTGGCGAAATCGGCAACACACGTACCGTCGAGTGGTTCGATCTTGGTGCAGCGTGTGCGTGAAGACCATAATGCATGTCGCAATCACTGGGAGATGTACAGAATGTCCCGCTGACGTTCGTGAGTATTAGTGCGGGACGCAGAAAACCTGTGTTTGTGCATACGATGCCAAGGAAGACGCCGTATGAAGGGAGGCAGCAGATGGCGTCCAAAGTCGCAGCCCCAGGGCATCGCCATTCACAAGTGGATCGATATGCAGACATTGCGCTTCTAGTGTCAGCCCTCGCACATCTAGATGCGCGTATCAACAAAGCAACGTGGCAAGAACAAATGGCAGATTTGCACGTCGTGGCGCCTCGTGCACAGACTGCGAGTAACACGTTGCACAAATGCGTGGCGAAAGCGACGCAGCATGCGGCATCCTGTATCATAAATGATGCCTGTCATAGCAGCGCAGATCCGACTGCTTGTCCGCGCCGTGTGCCATTCTTTTTGTTGCCATTGTCTACTAGCACCACGCTTCATGGCACACAGGTTGCTTACACGCTTTGTATGAATGAGCATGAAACACCGCAGCGCATTCATTGGATATGGCGGGGACGCCAGTCGACATTCACACTCCCCCCGCGAAGTGGGTTCCTTTTGATGGATTTGCTACGAGAGGAAATGCAGCTGCCCAGAGCTTGGCATACACTCACTGAACGTTTGGATACTATGGGCGGCGCAGATCTCGTGCTGCTAGATCCGCCATGGCCAAATCAAAGCGCACAACGTGCGTGGCGTGGGCAAAGTCAGTTCAAATACCGCACGATGCTTGATCTGTACGACATGTGGCGTCTACGACCAGCGATGGAGTCACTCATCCGACCGCACACGCTCGTGGCTGTGTGGGTCACAAATCATGTACGTATTTCCCTTCTCCTCTTCCCCGCTTTGCTGCGGATGTGGTAAGAGCCCTCATGCGCATCTTAGCTACGAGCGTGGCAGCAACAGAGTTGACTAACCCAGCATGGCAGCCCAAGGTACAAACGTTTGTTCGGAGCAAATGGTTTCCCGGCCTGGGGCTCACGCACCATGCTACTTGGGCATGGTTGAAGCTCACGGCACCAGAAGAAGGTGCTTCGCCCGACATGCTCGTGCCTTGGGGCGATCTGTCGTTTCGTCGGCCATATGAACTGCTATTGATTGGCTCCCGAGACGATTCGTGCACGGTGCCAAAGCACCACTTGATTATGAGTGCACCTCTGGGCCACAGCTGCAAGCCGTACGTGAGTAACATGCTTTGTCCAGAAGGCAGCGCGGTCGTGGAGCTCTTTGCACGGCATGTGTCATGCGACGCGCGGTGGCACATAAGTGTGGGTGATGAGGCGGTGCGTGGGAATGAAGAATGGTCCGAATGACGGCAAGTATGATCTGCCCGAAGACTAGTAGAAAACGACGTAATGAGATGTGTGTGTGTGTGTGTGTGTGTGTGTAGAATGTATTTGACGAGGGTATGAAGCGACCAAAGCATCTACATAGACGGAAGCACCATCTCACGCACAAAGTAGCAATGCAGACGCGTATCTGCGGTGAGTTCAGGATGGAAACTCGTGACTAGCAAGCGTCCTTGACGAAGAGCCACTATGCGCGAAGGCGCACGTTCATTTTGGGCAGGCGATTCACCCACGATGGGCTCCGTGGCAGGAAGCCACGCAATAGGCTCGACCGAGTGCTTAGACGAATGCATGTCGGCAGGGCTGCGAGACACTGGCACATGGTCAGACTTGACAGGCGCTGACGTGAGTGACGAAGGAGCAACGTCTGGCTGTACAGCCGCAGTGGTATCCTGAGCATTGTCACTGGAAGACGAGGATGTGGATGTGGGCAGCGACAAAAGACGCTCGACGACTGGAGCACGAATAAACACGCCAGGAAATGGCTTGGCGCCGAGCGCTGGGCATTGGATGTCGCATTCAAACGAATACACCTGCGAACCAAACCCGTTACGACCCACTTGAATGTCCATGCCGCCGAGTAGTTCTTGGCCACCGCGCTTGCCACCAGTGGCAATAGCAGCAAGCATAATCATGCCAGCACATGTTCCCCAAACCGGACGGCCGCGGCGGATCCACTCGCGAACCGGTTCTGTGAGACCAGCATTGCGCAGACCCAGCGCGATTGCTGTAGACTCACCACCAGGTATCACAAGAGCATGGCATTGCTCTAGTTGATCAACTCGCCGCACGGCAATGGGACGCACACAGAAGCCTTTGGCAGACGCATTCAGCGACGCGAAACGAGCCATGTGCTCATGAAATGCGCCTTGGAGCGCCAAAACACCCACTGTGACGCACACGGTGTCTTCACCGCTGCTCATTGCGCCACAGAGCCAAGCAAAGGGGCAAGGAGGGGAAAGAGACAGCGTGTGAAGGCTGTTGAAGTGAAACGGAGCACGCCCAGAGACCAGCCGATGGGAAAAAAATACGTTGTGCCTCGCCCATTTGCTTACTGCTCGTTCTACGTGTGAGCAACACAGGACCGACGCCCTCCACTGCCTATTGCCCTCTTTCTACTCATTCGTGTGCACTTTCACTCGCGCAGCGCATTGGCCTGAGCTTGGCAGCGCTCAATCGCAGCGCAGACACTTGCTAGCTCGCTTGTTTGCTTGCGCTTGGGGGGGGTCCCGCGCACGTGGAGGGTGGCCGGCCGGCCGGCCGGCCTTGCTTCAGTGCCCCCGACATTCTCCATTTCGCACCTACCGACACACGCGGCCGACGCAAAGATATCACGTGAATAGGCCTAGCGGCTCTCTGTTTCCTTCGCGCGCGTGACGAACTGGGTGGCCAGCCAGGGCAGAGAGGGAGGCGGATGCCAGAAACCAGGTGAGCAAGGCCAAGCCGAGCAGTGCAAGTGTCTCGGGTTGAGGCGACGGCAGCGGCAGTGGCAGCAGCAGGGGCAACAACGTAAGTCGTGGAGGCGGTGGAGGTACCCTACGACCCACGCATCCAACTCGAGGGCCATCGGCGGGCTCAAAGTCTTGCGAAAGCTTGGACAGGTCGGCACGTGGGCTTGGAAGCAAACGCACTGGGTCTTCGACTTGGATCCACAGACGGCCACGACGATGAGCGGAGACGGCGGTGGCGACAGGGCCGGCGCGCACAAAGATATCAAGTATGCAGCGATGCCAAAGAGTCTAGAACTCGTACTCGCGACCAACGAATCTCTGACGATCGAGCTGGACCCACTTCCAGATGCGGAAGAACTGGACGTGGTGATGGATGTGCTCGTGGAGGAGAAGCCACCTGCCTACTTTTGGACGGCACTGGCATCTCGCTGCTGGAATGCAGGGCGGCGCGCTGAGGCGGAGCAGATCATATCCCGCGGGTGCTCTATCTTACCTGTGCATCGGCCACAAGAATGTGCATCGCTCTTTGCTTTACGTGCCGCGTTTCTCTTGGCTGAAGCACGTACAGCGCCCAAGCAGGTACTAGACGATGCTCGATACCAGCCGCTAGGAGAACGCAGTCCCAAGCAACACTATTTCCAGCAAGTGCACGACAATTGGCAACGCGTGCAATCACTTACGTCGCCGGCTGAGCAGCAGTCGTCACGCGTCCTGCTCCAGGTGCGTGCAGTCACGGCGCTGATGTGCGGTGACAATGCGCTCGCAGCGAAGCTCTTTGATGCTCTACTTGCACGCACCCCGTCCAATGCAGTTGCTTTGTTGGGACGTGCTTGCCTTCAGCTTCGTGCACGCCAATACCTCCCAGCGCTTCACACATACCAACACGCGCTCCGTGTCACGCTTCGCATGGACCAAGCCGCCGAAGCTCAGCAGGAACCGTCAATCGCTTGGCACGGCGCGGATCCGCGCATTGGCATTGGGCTCTGCCTCTGGTTCCTGGGACATTACGAGGCGGCGCGCCGAGCATGGCGCCGCGCCGCCGCGTACAGGCCGACGTCGGCACCACCCCACTTGCTCCTGGGCCTCACCCTCATCAATGCGGCCAAGTATCCGGGCCCTTTACCTGCAGGTATGTATGGCGCACATACGCAGCGGCCCGAAGACGAGGCTCGTCGAGCAGCCTACGCTGACGGCCTCATGCATATCCAGCAGGCGTGGCAGCGAGACAAGACGTGCGCGATGGCCGCCGTCGTGCTTGCATCGCACCTCGCGTCACAGGCGTTGCATGCATGGGCGCCATTATGGCCCGCGGCGCATGACATGACGACACCAGCCGCTTCAATAGCGTCATCGTCGTCATCAGCAAACTCGCTTGAAGCTGTGTCCACAGCGCTCGCTCGTGCGCTCAAGCTCGGCGAACATGCGGTGCAGTATGCAGACTCACGATCTATTGTTATGCATGCATGGCTACAGTATGCGTATGCGTTGCATGTAGCGACGCACCTGCCGCAGAATGCATCAGATCATACGGTGCGTGTACTAGCCCTGCGTTACTATGGACGTGTCTTGGAGGCGCAAGGTCGCACGCAGCCTATGTCGACGGCATCATCCGCTCTGGCGGCAGCCGCGGGTCCCATGGCTGCGGGAACAGCCGGCACGACGTCTGCGTCGTCCGACACGTCTGGGTATCGACATCCACTCGCACATGGAATAGCCCTTGCTTCGCTGGGCCATGCACAGCTGGAAGCGTCAACAGGTGATGTGCAAGGTGCCATGCGCACACTGGATGCGGTGCTATTGCGGCCCAGTGGCTCTGCTGCCTATGCGACCGAGCTTGTGCTCATGGCCGGCTTGCTCCTTGCGACGCCGGCTGCCGGCTCGACAGCGGCCACCGATACAACAGCCCAAGCCGACCGCCGCCGCCGTGCGCGCGCGTTGCTGGACCGCACAATACACACTGCCACAGAGGCACGCGCATTGTTATCGCCCAAGTCGCTGGTCGGCGAGGGCGGTGCCATGGCGTCAGAGCGCTTGTCATCGCTGACGCTCACAGCCCTGGCGCGCCTTGGCGATGACCCGCGCGTTCGTGCATGCCTTGCATTCTTATGGGCGCGTTCTGCACGCGAACGGGCCATCTCCGAGTACGAAGCGGCTCGTGCAGCTTTGCCACCGAGCCTAGAGGGCTCGCCCCTGATGTACGCGTTGGAACTGAATATGGGCGCTCTCATGACATACACGGCCGATGCTGGCATGTTGCGCCGTGGCCTTGTGCACTTACAGCGAGCCTTGCAAGCGACAACATGGAGCAGCAGCGACGACAACAACAGCGACAACGACATGATCCAAGCCATCAAGGTGCTGGCCAACTACAATATGGGCCTTGCGCTCGAAAATCTCGGCGATGCAACTCAGGCACGCGATGCCTATGCGGCATTACTAGCGGCTCACCCCGAATATGTGACGGCTCGCGTGCGGATGGCCGTGCTGGCCGCGCAAGTGCCGCAAGACACCATGATCCCGTCCGACATGCCTGGCGGCATCGAGCGATCGGCACGTGATGTGGCCAACACCCGCTTCAAAGAAGCTCTCTCCAGTGATCCAGGTGACCTGAGTGTGCGCGCCGAGTACATGCGCTTCCTCGCAGGAGCATACCCAGCGAATCGGCACCCAGCTTGGGCCGCGCTCAAGGACTCTGCGGCACAGCTGTTCCTCGGTGCTGACGCTGGGAAAGCCGTGTTTGGCAGTGCCTCCGTGGCTCGGCGCGCAGCTGACGAAGCCAGGCACGACGCGTACATCCTCGGCACTCTGGGATGGGCGTACTACCAGCTGGGCGTGCATGCCATGCCCGGCCCGAATCAGCGCGCGGAACGTGCCAAATGCATGCTGCGTGCGGCCGACCTGTTTGACAAGGCATTGGCTGCCAATCCACAGAATGTGTTTGCCGCCCAGGGCCTAGCCATTCTCGTGGCTGATGATGCTCTCGGCGATCCACACGCTGCGCCCGATGTCATGGAGGCCCGGCGCAGGACAGCCGCTGAGGATGCAGCCGCACTCCTCGGCAAGCTGCGCGAGGTACGGGACGACGCGAGTGTGTATGTGTGCCAAGGCCATGCTTTTATGCTTTGTGGTGCGTGGGACCGGGCAGCACATGTGTACGAACTTGCACTTACCCGGTACCGGTGTGAGCGGGATCCGGCCGTGCTGCAGTACTCGGCACGCGCACTCTACGCACTCGGCCTGCAAGATCGGGCCATGGAGCATATCCAGCTAGCCATGGCACAGCTTAGCACCGCCTGCGACGTGCTTGCAGAGCGTTGTGGTATGGCTGGCGGTGAGGCAGACATGGCACACGCCTCAAGCTCAGCAGCCATTGAATGGAAGCAGGTCATGTACAACCGCGCCGTCATGTCACACAAAGCGCTCCAGATGCTGTACGACATGCCCGTCGAGCAGCGCACCTCAAAGGATCTAAGCACAGCCATCCAGTGGGTCGAGCAGGCCCAGCCTGTGCTGCAAACACTCGTCGATGCCGCTAAGCGCGAACAGCTTTTGTACATCACCGACGAGATCGTCGAGCAGCGTGTAAAGTACGCCGACATGTCGCTGCTGAAGCAAGCCTCGCAGCAGCTCCAGGACACGCTTGCTTATGAGCAGGCGCAACGCGACAAACTTGCTCAGCTCGACGAGAAACAGCGGGAGCGTGAAGCGCACCTTGCGCAGCTGCGCCGCGAGAAGGAAGAGGAGCACAGACGCAAGGCCGAGGCCATCGCCGAGTCGCGTCGACGTGCTCGTGAAGAGGCAAGTCAAATCGAGTATGATCGCGAGCCGTCGCCGGAGCCTCGCAAACAGCGTGCAGCTCCTCGCAAGAAGAAGACGCCTGCACAGACGGATGATTTCGTCGCTCAGGATGACGAACACCTCTTTGAAGAAAGCAGCGATGACGACGACGATCGAAACGATCCGGGCGACAACGATGATGACGACGACGATAACGATAACGATGGCCATGACAATGACGATGACGATGAGGACGTGGCAGCTGGCGATCGCAAGGACATGAACGTGGATGCCAATGCCGATGCCCCAAGCTCCCACACAGGCCCACGTACCGCGGACGACATGGACCAAGACGACTCAGACGACGGTGCGGCAACAGCACCTGCGCCAAACTCCATGCGCGCACGACTCGAGGCTCTGGCGCGTGAACGCAAGAAGCGAAACGAACCTGACTTGCAGCGACCAAAGAAACGCGCTAGCGACAAAGCCTCTCGCAAAGAGTCGAAAAAGGCCAAACTCGATCAGACTTCTTCATAGCACGCTGGCTGTGCGATCGATCATCACATTGCCACAAGCTCCTTCATATTCTTCCGCTCACACCTCGAAGGTGCTTCGCTGTCTGTCTGCCTACCACTTACTGGGGCGATGCGCGCGCTTACCGTTCGCGGTATCACTCTTTATCGCCCTCACTGGCTATAGTTGAGGTAGACACGTCCCAAGGCAATGGTCTAAGACGACAATGCGCTTTCTATTCTTCCTCCTTCACTATCTTTGTCACATTCTTCAGCACCCTTGCCACATGACAGTGCTGCTCGTCACTAGTCTCGCTCTGCCAAGCGCTCAAGAATTTGTACAATTTCCGCCTCGCTCAGCATCGAGAATCGCTGCTGCGACTCGACCTCGCGTGCCGACGCCGACGGATCGTGCACAGCAGGACCACCCACAATGCCAATCTCAATCTCACTGGGCTTGAGTTCCTGAGCTAGCACCGTGTGTAGCGTATTCACAGCCATATCAAGGATCTCGTCACGGCTTAGCTCTCCCACGAGCTTCTCCGCCTCGGCCAGCGCTGCATCCGGCGCCATAGCCGTCGGTACACGCTTGAACTGTTTTTCAAGAAAACTCATGGCCTCCGTCTGCTTAGTACCGCTGGCCGTCGCTCGGTAGCCCACATAGTGACCCGCAGGATCGAGTTTGAAGATCTGTGGCTCCTGCCCACGCTCGTCATCGAGCCCAATCAAAATCATAGAAAGACCGAGCGGACGCATCGCTGCCTTTTGTGTATAAACCTGGTTGATATTTGCCATGCGCTTCGCGAGTAAATCTGGCGTAATCGGGTATCCATACTTGTACTTGAATTCAGCCGCCTCCGATCGTGCACGCTGCACCTGTGCACGCGCATCAGGCGTACGGCCAGTCACGACACAACCAATGTTCGGCGTGATTGCAAAGATGTGCGTGACAGTTGATGCATCAATCAGCTTGTCCGGCAGCTTTTTCTGCGTCGCCACCACGACAGCATCCTTACCTCGTACTGCTACCGCCGTGATGCCTGCGCTTGTTATCGCCTTGAATGCGTATTCCACCTGGTACAAACGTCCCTCGGGCGAAAAAATCGTCAAGTGTCGGTCGTAACTACTGCGCGACATGCTTCAAGTAGACCAAGATGCAACACTCAGATTCGCACGTAGGTCCTGTCTTGGATGACGCGGCCCTTCCTCCGATGAGACAAAATGCCCTCCGCCGATCTGACAGCGACGTTAATTCGCACACTCATCCACCCACGCCTACTACTGTCTCTTATACACATCTCCGAGCCCACGAGACTAGGCATGATCTCGT
>OJLB01000065.1_pt1 | contig 75954 bp, 80 predicted proteins | sample 1596861 | NCBI WGS metagenome assembly OJLB01 (sample SAMEA3904681, study PRJEB24821) | metagenome | biome: Builtin; feature: hospital; material: surface | place: USA | collected 2013-06-06
GTCGGCAGCGTCAGATGTGTATAAGAGACAGGGACAAGTGAGACAGGTGGGACGAGTGAGACAGGTGGGACGGGTGAGACAGGTGGGATTTCTTGGGAGCTTCGTATAGTGTTCGTATAGTGTTCCTATAGTGTGTCTGTATTGTTGGTATATCGAATGTAAAGAGTAGGCGGGAGGGCTGGAGCAAATTAGCAAATGTGAGAATTAGCCAATGAGGGAATTAGCAAATTAGCAAATTATTACTATCTTTGCGGCGTAATTTTATAATTCATAATTTAGAATCTATAATTTACAGTTTATAATTCATAATCTGTAATTCATAATTCACAATTCATAATTAAAAACAGTGCTCGAACAGGTAAATTTAACATACGAAAAAGTAGTCTTAATTGGTATTATCAACCAACTACAGACGGAAGAAAAATCAAAAGAATACCTCGATGAACTCGAATTTCTGACTTATACCGCTGGTGGCGAGGTACTGAAACGCTTTACCCAAAAGTTAGATGTGCCTAACCCGAAAACCTTTATCGGTACTGGTAAAATGGAAGAGGTACAACAATACGTAGAGGAAAACGAGGTGGGTACGGTTATCTTTGACGATGAACTTACGCCCGCCCAGCAGAAGAATATAGAACGCATACTCAAAGCTAAAATATTAGACCGCACGGGGCTTATCTTAGATATCTTTGCCCAGCGTGCCCAGACAAGTTACTCGCGTACGCAGGTAGAGCTTGCTCAATACGAGTACCTATTGCCACGCCTTACAGGTCTGTGGACGCACCTCGAACGCCAACGAGGCGGGATAGGGATGCGCGGACCGGGTGAGACCGAAATAGAAACCGACCGCCGTATCGTGCGCGACCGCATCGCCCTACTGAAAAAGAAACTTTCTGCTATTGATAAGCAGATGGCTACCCAGCGCAGCAATCGCGGGGCATTGGTGCGCGTAGCCCTCATAGGCTATACCAACGTGGGCAAATCGACCCTGATGAATGTGATAAGCAAAAGCGAGGTGTTTGCCGAAAATAAGCTCTTCGCTACCCTCGATACTACCGTACGCAAGGTGGTGATAGAAAACTTACCCTTTTTGCTATCGGATACGGTAGGCTTTATACGCAAACTGCCTACCCAGCTCATAGAGTCGTTTAAGAGTACTTTGGACGAGGTGCGCGAGGCTGACCTATTGCTGCACGTGGTGGATATTTCGCACCCTAATTTTGAAGAGCATATACAGTCGGTAAACCAGATATTGGCAGAGATACACAGCGCCGACAAGCCTACCATTATGGTTTTTAACAAGATAGACGCTTATACCCACGAGGTGATAGCCGAAGACGACCTTGCTACCGAACGCACTACTAAGCATTTCACCCTTGAAGAGTGGAAACAAACGTGGATGCAGAAAGTAGGTAAAGATGTACTGTTTATTTCAGCCCTTAACAAAGAGAATCTGGAAGAGTTTCGCAAGGTAGTGTATGAGAAGGTGAAGGAGATACACGTCACTCGCTTCCCTTATAATAACTTTTTGTATTAGTAATGGCAAAAATAGGAAATATAGATTTAGGGGAGTTCCCTTTGTTGCTTGCCCCTATGGAGGATGTGAGCGACCCACCTTTTCGCCGCCTGTGCAAGTTGCACGGGGCTGATATGCTCTACAGCGAGTTTATTTCGTCGGAAGGGCTTATTCGCGATGCGATAAAAAGCAGGCAAAAGCTGGATATTTTTGATTATGAGCGTCCCGTAGGTATACAGATTTTTGGGGGTGATGAGGAGGCTATGGCACTTTCGGCAAAGATAGTCGCTACGGTTCGTCCGGATTTGGTGGATATTAATTTCGGCTGTCCGGTAAAAAAAGTGGTGAGCAAAGGTGCTGGGGCAGGGGTGCTAAAAGATATTGACCTAATGGTACGCCTTACTAAAGCAGTAGTGCGCAGTACTGACCTGCCGGTAACCGTAAAAACGCGTTTGGGCTGGGACGAGAGCAGCATCAACATAGAAGAAGTAGCCGAGCGCCTGCAAGATGTGGGCATTAGCGCCCTTACCATTCACGCTCGCACTCGCAGTCAGATGTACAAAGGGCATTCGGACTGGAGCTATATAGCCAAAGTGAAGAATAACCCCCGCATACACATTCCTATTTTTGGCAATGGCGATATTGATAATCCGGAGAAAGCCCTCGAATACCGCAATAAATACGGGGTAGATGGCATAATGATAGGGCGCGCTGCCATTGGCTATCCTTGGATATTTAGAGAGATAAAGCATTATTTTGCTACCGGTGAACTTCTGTCGCCTCCTACCATAGCCGATAGGGTAGCGGCAGCTCGCAATCACCTAATATGGTCGGTAGAGTGGAAAGGAGAACGGCAAGGGGTATTGGAGATGCGTAGGCATTATGCGAACTACTTTAAAGGCTTGCCAAACTTTAAAGAACACCGCCAGCGCCTCGTAACCTTAGATAGCGCTGCTGAAATAGTAACAGCCCTTGAAGAGATCGTGGCAAAATACTAAAAAATAAAAGACTTTAATATAACTCAAATTTCTAGCAATGATGGGAAGAATTTTCCTACATTACATAAGTTTCCCAAAATCAATTAGTATGTAGCTAAATAGACACCTCAATTAATTTATATTATTCTTTAAAATGAAACATATTATAATCACATTATTACTTTTTGGACTTACATTTTCCGTAAAGGCACAAGTTTATTTAGGTGAAACGGATAGTATTATTGTAAAAAGATACTATTATAGAGATAAAGAATTGTCTCGTATTGGTTCTACAGAAGATAAGAAAGATATTTTTGAGGAGTTATCTTCCAAAAAACTAACCCACAAACAAGAAAAAATATTACGTCAAAAATTAAAACAAAAGAAAAGTTTTTATCATCAAAGAGCTTTATTAAATCATTTTAATATAAGTGTTCTCATCTACAAAGATGGAGCAAAAGTTTTTAAAATTAATTATTCTTCTTTAACAAACAACTTAACTATCTATAAAAGGGTAGATGAAGATGACTATGATTATATATATAAAGGGCAAGCCACCCCATACTTGTATCGCTTTTTAAATAAATTATTTGAGGTATCAAAATAATTTCATATATTTGTACTCTGAAAATTAATGTATTATGGAATTATTTAAGGGACAAAGCCTCTTAGAGTTTACTGAACGCTTTAAAACAGACTTAGATTGCGAAGAATATCTAGCTTCTTTAAAGTGGGAAGATGGATATTGCTGTCGCAAATGTAGCTAAATAGACACCTTAATTATAATATTCCCAAAATAACTGCTGATGAGGCGAATAAGAAACATTTTTTAAATTTAGAAACAGAAGAAAATGAACAGACATTTTAAGGTATTATTGACTATTTATAGTATATTTATCTGTACTATTGGCATAGCACAAGAGGATAAAAATTATAGAGAGACTCCTCTTACAGATATGGAAATTAAAAAACTTTTTCCTGCTGAGGTGTTGCAGCAGATAGGAGTTGAATTTCCTATATTTAGGGTGTATCCTTTTGAGGATAAAGATGGCAAGCAGTATTTGATTCTTACTGAAAAGGTGACAAAAGGGAATATACAGGACGAAAATAGTCTGAAGCGGTCTATAAAGGCTTTTAACGTATCTTTTGAAGCAGATAAGACTGTAAAAGTGCGATGGACTATTACTGATTATATTGATAAAGAAAGAGAGACCTCTATTTGGTTTTGGTCACGTTATTTAAGATTGAAAGACTTAGACAATGATGGTTTTGTAGACCCGATTGTAGTGTATGGGACGAAATCTATCTATGGAGATCATTTTGAAGAAGGTAGGGTAAAAATTCTGATTTATCATCTCGGGAAGAAAATAGTTATCCGTCATCAGAATTCGGAAATGGATGATGCAAGACACACCCAAGTGGATAAAAGTTTTTATGCTTTACCTCTTAGCATAAAGAAAAAGGTATATGATATAATTGATCTTCTGGAAGATAATGGACATTCTTTGTTTAATTCGGAATTGAAAGATCAGATTAAGAACTCATTGAAAATACAGAAAAACACTACCTCTTTTGATAAAGGTGAAACTATTGATGAATTTTTACAAAGAGCAAAAAAAGCAGCTTCTTCTGATGCTGAACTACAAAAGATGATAAATTTTCCGTTACGAGTAAGAGGGGTTAATGATAAATCAGCTGTTTTTGAAGATAAATTTTATTCATTTGCAGAAATAAAGGATAATGTAATGCTATATGAAGGAACTTTTAAGGCAGGATTACTTTCAGCAGTTAGTATTTCTCGTGGAGATTGCAGACTTTTTACTGATAAAAATTGCTTTGTAATAAAATCAACTGAAATTGGTCTTACTGAAGTTGTTCTTTTGAAAAAAGGCAAGCGATATATAATAGTAGGAATAGAAATATTGGGAGCATAATAATACTTACTAAAATTTCTATGATGTAAGTTTATGAAAAACCCTTACCTTTGCAAACAATAAATAAAACAAGATAGAACAATGAACAATCTACTCACCCATTATCCTGTAAATTGGATAGACGAATGAAGCTAAGCAGTAGCCACATTATCGCTGTGCAGGACTTTGTTACCGACAGCCTTAGATAAAAAATAACAATAAAAATTCTTAAGCTATGAAAAAAAAGAGAAATTAATATCTATTACCATTAATGATAAAACCTCAATTAATAATAATAAATAATAAAAAATATGAAATATTGTGTAGTATTCTTGTTGTTTTTTCAGATGAGTTGGGCTCAAAAACTCATTACTGAAGATGATATTATAGAGAAAAAGTATGGCTTGGAAAGTGTCTTTTCTCTTAGGGCAGATGGTTCGCCCCTAAATGGTAGCTATAAAATAGCCCAAGGTATGGGGGAATATTACGAGGCTACTTTTGCCGATGGGAAGCTTAACGGTGTGGCTAAATACTACGACCGCAAGGGCTCTATCAATATGGAAGTAACTTTTAAAAACGGTAAGGTGGCTGGTCTTACCAGAGAATATTACCCTAATGGCAACGTGAAAAAAGAGGGGATTATAGAAGACGGTATACAGAACGGATTTTATAAAGAATACGCACCTTATGGGGCTATTAGGTATGAAATGAACTATAAAAATGGCGAGTTAGAGGGTAAATTTATAGAATATTCGTCAGGTAAACCTTCAAAAGAGGGGACTTATAAGAATGGAAAGTTAGACGGCGAGTGGAAAGAGTATGATGATGACGGTAAAGTAGTGGTTATAGAGCACTATAAGTTGGGCAAAAAGGAAGGGAAGCACTGGCGCACCTCGCTTTGGGATAGACGCAGTGGTATAAAAATGATCTCTACGGAGTATTATAAAAACGATGCTCCTGCTGGCAAATGGGAAAAGAAATTAGACACAGGCAGGCTGATAGAAACTCGCGACTACAAAGACGATGGTACTTCGGTGAGAAATAGTTATCACGAGAATGGTAAGCTCTATGAAATGAAGCACTACAAAGGCGATAAATATCACGGTGACTTTAAACGCTATGACGATTTGGGTATCCTCACCAAAGAGGGTAGTTATGAAAATGACTACATAAACTACGAAAAAGAGTATTACCCCAATGGGCAACTGAAGTTTGAAAAACATTTCAGCAATCGTGAGCCTGACGGTAAGTACTTGGCATACAATGAGAGAGGTAAGCTCCTCACCTCTGGTGAATACGACAAAGGCTATGAAAAAGGCTTGTGGAAGTACTATTCGCTTAAAGGGGTGCTTGAGAAAGAAGTCAATTTTAAAGAAGGTAGAAAAGAGGGGGCTTATAAAGAATATTACCCTTCAGGTGAGGTATCAGTAGCAGGGCAATACGCTAATAATCAGAAAGAAGGCGTATGGAAATACTATACTGAGGCAGGACAACTCAGCAAAGAAGTAGAGTATAAGGCAGGCAATCAGCAGAGCGTAACTAAATACGAACTAAAGGAGAATTAGCAAATTAGTAAATTAGCAAATGGGCAAATTTGCCCATTGTTAATTATTTTGTACCTTTGCGCCCAATTATGAATCAGAGCAAACGAGATATAAGAGCTTTCACTAAAGAGGAGCTAAGGCGTATTTTTGAAGAAAACGGCGACCAAGCCTTTCGCGGTAATCAGGTGTACGAATGGCTATGGCAGAAAGGGGTGCATTCGTTTGAGGCGATGACCAATCTGCCCAAAGCTACCCGCGAGATGCTTGATAAGCACTTCGTTATCAACCACATCAAAGTAGATGTGATGCAACGCAGCGACGATGGGACTATCAAAAATGCGGTACGCCTGCACGATGGGCTGTTGGTAGAGTCGGTATTGATACCTACCGATACTCGTACTACCGCCTGCGTATCGAGTCAGGTGGGGTGTAGCCTTAACTGTTCGTTTTGTGCTACGGCAAGGCTAAAGCGTATGCGCAACTTGCTACCCGATGAGATATTCGACCAAGTGCGGGTGATAGATGAGCAAAGCAAGGCTTTCTTTGGCAGACCGCTCTCTAACATTGTATTTATGGGGATGGGCGAGCCGCTGATGAACTACAACAATGTGCTAAAAGCCATAGATAAAATTACTTCGGCTGAAGGGTTAGGGATGTCGGCTAAGCGCATTACGCTCTCCACTTCGGGCGTGCCTAAACTCATAAAGAAGATGGCAGATGATGAGGTGAAATTTAAATTGGCAGTATCGCTACACTCAGCCATAGATAGCGTGCGCACTAGCATTATGCCTTTTAATGAACAGTTCCCGCTATCGGAACTGCGGGAGGCATTGCAGTATTGGTACCAAAAGACTAAAAACCGCATTACTTATGAATATGTGGTGTGGAAAGGGATTAACGACCAACGCAAAGATGTGGAAGCCCTTATAAAATTCTGTAAGTTTGCGCCCTCTAAAGTGAATTTGATAGAGTATAACCCTATAGATGATGGGGAGTTTCAGCAGGCTGACAGTCGCGCGCTCACCCTCTACCAAACGATGCTTGAAGAGGCAGGCATAACGGTGACTGTACGCCACTCGCGCGGCAAAGATATAGATGCCGCCTGTGGGCAATTGGCGAATAAAACGACTAAAAACTAACGACTAAATAATGGATATATTTCTGATAAAGGCGGCTCAGCTGATTCTGAGTCTTTCAATTTTGGTTGTCTTACACGAGTTAGGACACTTTATTCCGGCAAAACTATTCAAAACAAGAGTAGAGAAGTTTTTCTTATTCTTTGATGTGAAGTTTGCCCTTTTTAAGAAGAAAATAGGCGAGACCGTATACGGTATAGGTTGGCTGCCCTTAGGAGGCTATGTAAAAATAGCAGGAATGATAGACGAGAGTATGGATAAAGAGCAAATGGCTCAGCCCGCTCAGCCGTGGGAGTTCCGCTCAAAACCTGCGTGGCAGCGACTTATTATAATGATAGGGGGGGTAACGGTAAACTTACTCTTAGGTTTTTTTATCTACTCGATGATACTCTTCGTGTGGGGGCAAGACCAGCTAAAACCAGAGGGCATTAAAGAAGGGTTTGCAGTATCGCGCACTATGCGTGAATATGGATTCCGTAACGGCGATGTAGTGACTGAAATAAATGGCAAACCTTTGGAGAATGTGAGCGATATTAGCAAGTATATCTTGCTTCGCGATGTTAGTCAGCTGACCGTAAAAGACAGCGAAGGCGCTATACGTCACCTTTCGCTACCTGACTCGATAGGCAAAATGCTTTTCTTGCGCGGAGAGACTTCGCCTTTCACCCTAAAAATAGCTCCTGTTATAGACTCGGTGCTACCTAATATGCCAGCTGCCCAAGCAGGAATGCAGAAAGGTGATAAGATAAAGAGCGTAAACGGCGAGCCTATCTATTACTATTCAGACCTTATCCCCGCGATGAACTTAGTGCCGCAGGGGAGTCCGCTGCTGATAGACATAGAGCGCAACGGCACTGACCTACAGTTGAAGGTAATGCCTACTGAAGGGCGCAAAATAGGAGTGATGGCTGGGCAAGTAGATGATAAAATACAAATCACCCATAAAAATTACGGCTTAGGAGAGGCGTTTGCCCACGGTATAGGCTATGGCTACAATGTACTTCGCGACTATGTAGCGCAATTTAAGTTCGTATTCACCAAAAAAGGCGCCAGCGAGGTAGGAGGTTTTGGCAGTATAGGCAAGCTCTTCCCTGAAAAATGGAATTGGTTGGCTTTTTGGCATATTACTGCTTTCTTATCGATAGCTTTGGCTTTTATGAATATATTGCCTATTCCAGCTCTTGACGGGGGACACGTAGTATTTTTGCTGTACGAAATGGTAACCGGCAAGGCTCCTAGTCAGAAAGTACTTGAATACGCCCAAATGGTAGGTTTCGTTCTATTAGTATCGCTATTGCTTTACGCTAACGGTAGCGACCTGTATAGGGCAGTGTTTAAATAATTCAGAATTAATAACTCAAAACTCATAATTAAAATGGCTGAAGAAATAAAAGAAGCACGTGCTAATAATTTTATAGAAAATATCATAGAAGAAGACCTTGCGGCAGGTTTTCCGGCGAATGCTTTGCGCTTTCGCTTTCCGCCAGAACCTAACGGTTACCTACACTTAGGACACGCGAGCTCTATATGCCTTAACTTTGGGTTAGGCTTGCGCTATAACGCCCCTGTAAACCTACGCTTTGACGATACTAACCCCAGCAAAGAGGAACAGGAGTATGTAGATGCTATTCGCCGTGATGTGCAATGGCTTGGCTTTCAGTGGGATAAGGAATGCTATGCCTCAGACTACTTTCAAGAACTATATGAGTGGGCTGTAATGCTCATTAAACAAGGTAAGGCTTATGTAGATAAACAAACCTCTGAAGAGATAGCTGCCCAAAAAGGTACCCCTACGGTAGCAGGTACCGATAGTCCGTATAGAAATACTTCGCCTGAAGAAAACCTTGCTCTTTTTGAGCGTATGAAGAATGGGGAGTTTGCTAACGGTACTTATGTGCTTCGCGCTAAAATAGATATGGCATCGCCTAATATGCTGATGCGCGACCCTATCATCTATCGTATAATGAACGCTTCGCACCACCGCACAGGCGATAAGTGGCACATTTACCCTATGTACGACTGGGCGCACGGCGAAAGCGACTACTTAGAACAAATATCGCACTCGCTCTGTACGCTTGAGTTTTTGCCTCACAGAGAGCTGTACGATTGGTTCTTAGACCAAGTAATCCCCACCCCAACCCTCCCCCAAGGGGAGGGAGGAGCGCACCCTAAAGAAAAGGGGAGCGTGAGACCAAAACAACGCGAGTTTGCACGTAGAAATTTGAGTCACACCATTGTTAGCAAACGCAAGCTGTTGCAATTGGTAACCGAAAATTATGTAGCAGGTTGGGACGACCCGCGTATGCCTACTATTTCGGGTTTGCGCAGACGTGGTTATACCCCTGAGTCTATACGCAAATTTGCCGATACTATCGGTATTGCTAAGCGTGAAAACTTAATAGATGTATCGCTATTAGAGTTTTGCGTACGCGAAGACCTCAACAAGAAAGCCAATCGCGTGATGGCAGTACTCGACCCCGTAAAAGTAGTGATTACTAACTATCCAGAAGGGCAAGAAGAATGGTTAGAGGCAGAAAACAACCCTGAAGTAACCCCTATGACCTATCGCAAAGTACCTTTCAGCAGAGAGTTGTACATAGAGCGCGATGACTTCCGCGAAGAAGCTGACAAAAAGTACTTTAGACTGAAGTTAGGAGGAGAAGTGCGCCTAAAGAACGCCTACATCATCAAAGCTGAAAGCGTAGTGAAAGATACAGAGGGCAACATCAGCGAGATACATTGTACTTACGACCCAGACAGCCGCAGTGGTAGCGGTACTGAGGCGAGTATGCGCAAAGTGAAAGGTACGCTACACTGGGTATCGATAGCCCACGCAGTAGCTGCTGAAGCACGCCTATACGACCGCCTTTTCACGGTACCGGAACCAGACAGACAAGAAGATAGTTTTCTGAATTATATAAATCCAGAGTCGCTAAAAGTAGTAACCGCCTATGTAGAGCCGAGCTTAACTACTGCTAAGGCAGGTGAGACGCTTCAGTTTCAGCGTCTTGGCTACTTCTGCGTAGACCCTGATAGTACCGCTGAAAAACTAGTGTTTAACAAAACGGTAGGGCTAAAAGACACTTGGGAGAAGATAAAGAGCGAATAATAAAACAAAATACTTAAGAATGAGCAGACAAGAAATTATTGAAATTACTACCCGTATATTTGTAGAAGAATTTGAAGTAGAAAGCAGTGGGATTAGTCCGGAAGCTAATTTTCGCGAAGGTTTGGGCTTAGACAGTCTTGACTACGTGGATTTGGTGGTGATTATTGAACAAGAATTTGGGGTCAAGCTTGTAGAAGCAGACTTTAAAGAAATTGTTACTTTTGAAGATTTCTACACTACTTTAGCCAATAAAGTTAATGCACAATAACCCTAATAAATGGCAAGGAAAATCAAAAGGTACGGTACTAGGCTACCGTATCTTTGTTTTCTTGATGAAACACTTGGGCATTTACGCTGCTTATTCGTTGCTTGTTTTCGTCGCCTTGTATTACTTCCTTACCGAGTGGCAGTCTAACCGCTTTATGTACTATTATTTTAGGCATCGGTTGGGGTATAGTGCCCCGAAAACCTTTTGCTCTCTCTACCTGAGTTACTTCACCTTTGGACAAACTATCATCGATAAAATAGCTATTTTAGCAGGTCTTGAGGAGAAGTATACCTATACTTTTGACGGTGTTGAGCACCTAAAGGAACTCTTAGCTAATCGGCAGAGCGCGATACTCATTTCGGCACATATTGGCAATTTTGAAATAGCAGAACCTTTCTTTAGGAAAATAGACCTAGAATTGCAAATCAGTACTGTTATTGCCGACATGGAGCGTTCGGTGATTAAGGATTATATACAAAGTATTTCGCAGAAGAAACCTTCGCATCAGTATATAGTGATAGCAGAAGATATGTCGCATATTTTCAAAATTAACGAGGCATTGGCCACTAATAAAATAGTATGCTTCACTGGAGACCGCTATTTGCAGGGCACGCGTGCGCTTAAAGCCCCTTTTTTAGGAGCTGAAGCCTCTTTTCCGGCAGGTCCTTTTCTGATTGCGGCTAAGAAGAAAGTGCCAGTGGTTTTTGTATATGTGATGAAAGAAAAGCATCTGCACTATCACCTTTACGCCCGTATAGCCCACCCTGCAACCCCCGATGCCGCAGGATTGCTTTCAGCATATACTGACAATATGGAGCAAATGCTACAACGATACCCTTTGCAGTGGTTTAATTATTTTGATTTCTGGGATTTTTTAGCAAAAGAAGAAAGATGATGACACCCCCTATTACTGATTTACCGTCTGTTATAAGCCTTATTCCGCAGCGTCCGCCAATGGTAATGGTAGATGCTTTGCTAAGCTATACGGCTACTACTGGAGCCGCAGGACTGACTATTGCCGCTGATAATCTTTTTGTGCAAAACGGACAGCTACAAGAGGCAGGGGTGGTAGAACATATAGCACAAAGCATTGCCCTGCACAAAGGGTATTATTACTATCTGCAGCATCAACCTGCGCCTATGGGTTATATAGGGTCTATCAAGCGGATGAATATATACGTCCTACCCGAAGTAGGAGCTACCCTCACTACCGAGCTGAGTATTATTCAGGAGTTTATGGGGGTTACCCTCGTAAAGGTACGGACTACCCTTGGTGGAGAGCTTATCGCTGAGGGCGAAATGAAGACCGTAATCGCAGAGAGTATTGATAACTAACAATTACTTCAACCTATAAGCAAGAAAGTTTTGTGCTTTTAGCTTTTTTCTGTACTTTTGTCCCAAATAAAACAATAAAGAGATATAAAAATGGAACTCACTATAAATATCAACACACAGCAGCCTAAAGTAGATGCCTTTTTAAACTTTATAAAATCACTTGATTTTATAGAGATTACAAATATTAAGAGCAATGAAGATAGGAAGCATTTACAGCAAAAAAAGTTTAAGAAAAAACTTTTTACAGCTTTAGATGAGCTTAAAGATGCGAGAGAGGGGAAAATAAAGTTAGGTAATTTAGAAGATTTGCTCAATGAAATATAAATTTGGTTACCTTCCTTCGTTTGGTAAAGAATTAAAAGCTTTATCTAAGAAATATAAGAGCTTAAAAAAAGATTTTGAAGCACTAAAAGAAGAGATAGAGAATAATCCAGAAATAGGCGTTTCATTGGGGGAAGGCATTAGGAAAATCAGACTTAACATCACCTCTAAAAATAAAGGGAAAAGAGGTGGAGCGAGAGTTATTACGCACGAAGTATTAGTTGAAATAGATAGTGAAGAGGCTACTTCTGTAGCCTTTGTTTCTATTTATGACAAGTCAGAATACGATACTATAGATTTGGATATTGTGAAAAAAATGATAAAAGAATATCGTGGAGAAGCATAATGTCTGTATTGTAATCCCTAGCTATAACAATGCTAAAACCCTTAGGCGAGTGCTTGAGGGAGTGTTGCGTTATCCCTATGGGGTATTGGTGGTAAATGACGGGGCTACCGATGATACTGCCGCAATTCTAACTCAGTACCCCTCCGTAACAACTATTACGCACCCTAAAAATCAGGGTAAAGGCAAAGCCCTGCAAACAGGTTTTGAGCAAGCACGCGCTATGGGGTATGACTACGCCCTGACATTAGACTCTGATGGGCAACATTACCCTGAGGACATTCCTGCTTTTATAGAGGCTTTGGCTGCTGAAGAGTCGCCTGTACTATTAGTAGGCAACAGAGATATGCAGCAAGAGGGAGTGCCTAAAAAAAGCAGTTTTGGGCATCGCTTTTCTAACTTCTGGTTTCGATTAGAGACAGGGGTAGCCCTACCCGACACGCAGTCGGGGTTCCGCCTATATCCACTACATTTTATTCCAAAGAAATACTTCACCCGAAAATTTGAATTTGAGATAGAAATATTAGTGCGCAGTAGCTGGCGAGGTATAGCCGTTAAGTCAGTGCCTATTAGGGTGCTTTACGACCCTGCTGAGAGAGTCTCGCACTTCCGACCTTTCCGCGATTTTACTCGCATCAGTATCCTCAATAGCGTGTTGGTAGTACTCACCTTTTTGTACATCAAGCCTCGCAACTTCTTCCGCGAGGCGCGCCAAAAGAGTTTTAAACAGTTTGTAAAAGAAAATATATTAGAAAGCGACAGTAGCAAAGAAGTGAAAGCCTGTTCGGTAGCCTTAGGGGTCTTCTTTGGTATCGCTCCTTTTTGGGGCTTGCAAACCGTGCTTACCATCGCTTTAGCAGTCTTCTTCCGGCTCAATAAAACACTCGCTTTTATCTGCTCTAACGTGAGTATCCCCCCTATGATACCCATATTGATACTCGCCTCGCTAAAAATTGGAGCTTTTATAACAGGCGGACAGGTATTGCCTGAAGGAGAGATAAATATGGACTACGTAAAGAGCAACCTACTGCAGTATTTGGTAGGAAGTATGGTGCTGGCTATTACCGCTGCGGTAGTATTAGGAGGGGCTACTTATCTGCTACTGAAAAAACGGCAAAAATAATTCTAAATAGAGGATTGTGAATTGTTAATTATTTTTTATCTTTGCGCGCAAAATCATTCTAAATAAAAAGATATATTTATGGAAGCGTGTACTATTGCGCAACTCAAAAAAGGAGAGAGGGGCATTATCAGCAGTTTTGATGTAGATAAAATCCCGCTCAAACTTATCGAATTAGGTTGTTTTGTAGGCAGTGAAGTAGAGGTGCTGCAGAAAGCGACCCTCGGCGACCCTATCTACATACGTATGAATGAGGCATATCTTTCTATTAGAAAAGATATGGCGGCACTGATACAACTAACTACTAATAATAAGTAACATTGGGAAAATCTTCAATAAAAGTAGCTCTTATAGGTAACCCCAATACGGGGAAGACCTCGCTGTTCAACGCACTGACAGGGCTTAATCAGAAAGTAGGTAACTACCCAGGGATAACGGTAGAAAAGAAAATTGGGCAATCGCGCTTGTGCGAAGATTGCAAAGCACATATTATCGACCTACCAGGTACTTATAGCCTAAATGCCAGCTCTGAAGATGAACGCGTAGCGGTGAATATACTGCTCGACCGTAAAGGGGAGTACTTTCCTGATGTGGTGGTGGTGGTCTGCGATGTGAATAACCTAAAGCAGAATTTGCTTATCTTTACCCAAATAAAAGACTTGCAGTTGCCTACTCTGTTGGTTATCAATATGGCTGACCAAATGGAGCGCAAGGGTATTAGCATAGATATTGACGCCTTAGAGCAATCGCTTAACACTAAAGTAGTACTTACGAGCACCCGCACAGGTGAGGGGATAGAGGCTCTTAAGAAAGCTATTAGAGCCTATGAACAGCTGCCTGTAGCGCCCTGTGTAGCAGTAGAACGACTCGATAAGGCGTATTTTGACCATTTATCTTCTCTTTTCCCTAATGAAAATACCTACAAGCTATGGCTTATCATTTCGCATAATACTTACATCATCGAGAATTATAAAGAAAATGACCTTACAGAGGTAAAAAATACCAAAACAGAGAGCGAAATACGCCGAATGAAGCAAAAAGAGACGATTATTCGTTATCAATGCATCAATGAGACGCTTAAGAAATGTTATGTGGTAGACCAGCACAAGGCACAAACGCTGCGGGCTCGCCTCGACCGACTGCTCATTCACCCTGTGTTGGGCTACGTTATCTTTACCCTTATCCTATTAGTTATTTTTCAAGCTGTATTCACTTGGTCGAGTTACCCTATGGATGCTATAGAAGCAGGTTTCGACCATCTTATCAGTTTCTGCGAACGCGTATTGTCTGAAGGGGCTCTGACTGACCTGCTCACCAAAGGGATACTGAGTGGTATTTCGGGTATCGTAGTGTTTGTGCCGCAAATTGCTATTCTTTTCACTTTCATTTCGCTCTTAGAAGAGAGTGGCTATATGAGTAGGGTGGTATTTCTGATGGACAATATTATGCGCCGTTTTGGGCTCAATGGCAAGAGTGTAGTGCCACTGATTTCGGGGGCAGCTTGTGCCATACCAGCGGTGATGATAGCCCGCAATATAGAGAACTGGAAAGAGCGACTCATCACTATACTCGTTACGCCTTTTATCACCTGTTCGGCGCGATTGCCGGTTTATCTTATCATCATCAATTTAGTAATTCCAGAAGGTGATTTTCTGTGGATAAGCTATAAGGCGTGGACGTTTTTTGCTATGTATTTTTTAGGCTTTGCTATGGCACTGCTGTCAGCTTTTATTTTCGATAAAGTGCTGAAAGTATCTAAATACAAGAGTTTCTTTATAGCAGAAATGCCTGATTATAAAGTGCCTATGTGGCGCAATGTCGGTATTACGGTCTATGAGAAAACCAAAGGTTTTGTGATGGGGGCGGGTAAGTATATCTTGGCCATCTCTATTCTCTTGTGGTTTTTAGGTTCGCACGGAATGGGCGAGCACTACCACAACATCGAAGCTACTGCCGATACATTAGCCCAAGAACAACAATGGGATGAAGACCAAAAGACACACTATATAGAGTCAGAAAAGTTAGAATATTCCTTTTTGGGGTATATTGGCAAGGGGATAGAACCTGTATTTCGCCCGTTGGGCTATGATTGGAAGATAAGTATAGGGGTCGTGGCCTCATTTGCAGCGCGCGAGGTGTTCATCAGCACGCTATCGTCAGTCTATAGTTTAGGGGGCGATTTAGACACTGAAGAAGCAGAGGGCGAACGCACTATTCTAGCCAAGATGCGCAGCGAATTGCGCCCCGATGGCACACCGGTCTACACCCTCGGTACAGGTATATCGCTCTTGTTGTACTATGCCTTTGCGATGCAGTGCCTTAGCACAGTTGCTATTGTTCGCAAAGAAACTAACAGCTGGAAATGGACAGCTATACAATGGGTATTTATGACTGGAATAGCCTACATCAGTGCAATGTTAGCATTTTTGTTAATCAGATAAATTGTCTCTTATGAAAAAACTTGGTTTGGTATTTTCAGGAGGGGGCGTGCGAGCTTTAGCACACGCGGGACTTCTGAAGGCATTAGATGAAAACGGTATACAACCGTCTATTATTTCGGGCACTAGCGGCGGGGCTCTCGTTGGGGGGCTGTACGCTTGTGGGGTAGCACCTGAAGAGATGCTCGATTTCTTCAAGAAGACGCCCGTCTTTAAGTGGTCGATGCTCACCTTTAAGAAAATAGGCTTAGTAGATAGCGGCAAATACACGAAGTTCTTTCAGAAGTATTTCAAATACCCGACTTTTGAAGACCTTCGCATTCCCTTGTCAGTAGCGGCGACCAACCTGCTGACCGGTAAAGTAAAATACTTTAGCGAGGGCGAACTAATACAGCCACTGATAGCCTCTTCGGCATTACCTCCCTACTTCTCGCCTGTAAAGATAGGTGATGGACTTTATTCCGACGGAGGTCTGTTAGACAATTTGCCTATAGAGCCCATCAGAAAACGCTGCGAGGTGATTATAGGCAGTTTTATAAACCCGCTTGAAGTGATAACTGAAAACGAATTGACCAGTTCGCTTCACTTTATGCAACGCATTTACAGCATAGCGATGGACGGCAATTACAGTCGTAAGTTTAAGAAATGCGACCACATATTCTTTCACAACCTGAGCAATATAGGGGTGCTCGATACCAAAATGCTTGAGCGCGCCTACCAGTACGGATACGAACAAACAAATAAACAAATAGAGCTAATTAAGTCCTTAGTTGTCACTGATTAGCCAATTGATAAATTAGCAAATTAACACGTTAAAATTATGAGTGAAATTTCACAAATCTTATTTTTGGTATCCGATAGCTTGCTGATACCCGACATTATTGTACTATTGGTGCTCTTCGTACGAGCACTGCTATTAGTAGGCAGTTTTTACAACCGCTTCATCACTAAGTACAAAAACGATAGACTGCTGAACGAGGCTATCAGAACCCTCACCCCCAATACGGTAGCGCAGTTCAAAGACTTGTTGCCCGAGCGCGACAATGCCTTGTACATACAATACCTGCGCGACTTTGTGCATCATACCCCTGATGAGGCGTATTATAATTATATGATTTCTAACTTCGAAAACGAAGCCGAGAAAGATATAGCCACCTCTAAGCTATTGGCTAAAGTAGGTCCTGTATTAGGGCTTATCGGTACCCTTATCGCTATGAGTCCGGCGCTTACAGGCTTATCTACTGGCGATATATCAAAGATGGCTAGCAATATGCAAGTAGTGTTTGCTACCACCGTAGTAGGGTTGGTAATCAGCTTAGTAGGGCTCGTAACCCTACAGTTTAAACAACGTTGGTACAGCAAAGAAATCAACCAATTAGACTATGTAAGTAGTGTATTAACCAAAAATCTAAAACAATGAAAACAAACCGCCGCCAATCACACCTAAAGGACGATGATGCCGACCCACTAAGCGTAGTGGTAAACCTATTCGATGTAGCGATGGTGTTTGCTGTATCGCTGATGGTTTCGATGGTGATGAACCTCAATATGCAAGATTTCTTTTCGGGCGAAGACTTCACGATAGTAAAGAAAAAAGGAGATGATATGGAGATACTTAGGCGCGAAGGACAGAAAATCACCAAATACAAAACGGTACAAGGGGCTACCCCCGATGCCTCATCGCCTCAGAAAAAAGGAAAACGTTTGGGTGTAATGTACGAGACCGAAAGTGGTGAAACCATTTTAGTACCCAGCGAATAAAATTAGCAAATTAGCGAATTACTGAATTAGCAAATTAGCGAATTACTGAATTAGCAAATTAGTAAATCAGAGATTTTCTCAATTTACTAATTTGCTAATTTTTTTAGAAAAAATATCTCCTATAGCTTCCCTTTACAAAGAATATACTATCCCATCATATTCCTCCCAACCCTCTCAGCCTTCCCAATCCTCCCATTAACCAAATTAGCAAATTGGAAATTAGCAAATTATTTTGTACTTTTGCCCCGAAAATATAAAATATCAATCGTATGAAAAAAATTTTATTCAGTATTTTAGCTATCGCAGCTCTTATAGGTTGTGGTAAAGACGACAACAATAGCGATGCGCCTGCGTATTCAGCTGAGGAAGCCAAGACAGAAGTAAAAGCTACAATGGACAACTTTTACGAATGCCTCAAGAAAGCTAACGATGGAGGTTTTGCTAACTTTTTTTATAACACTATTACCAAAGCACCAGGGCAAAACCAAGCTTGGTTTGGTAAATTAGCAGACAAGTTTGAAGACCAACATCAGGGGCTATTTACAGCGTTAGATGATAATAAAAGATTTGATTTCAACAGCTTTAAAGGTACTTATACTTGGAGCAATGTAACTAATAGTTGGACAAAAGAAGCTAATACCGCAAAAATAGTTCTTATATTTCCTGCTACAGCTACCAGCACTACTAACAATGCACGTGCCGAGATTGATAATTATCAAGATGAACTAGTAATGAATCAGGATAATGAGAATGTTTATCTACCCAAAAAAGCGCACCTTTTCATTTCAGTAGATAATACTAAACAGCTTGAGGTAACGCTTCGCAACGTAGAGTACAAAAAGTTAGGTGAAGGTTTTACGCCTACCGCTATTGATTTGGCTATCTTTACCAATCCGTTTACTACTACTATCAAATTTGCTAAGAAAGAGCCAACTATCTATGCGCTTAACTTCAATTTTAGTTCGCCACAAGGTTGCGCTACCGGATTAGCGGGTAGTATAAAACTAACTTCAGACAATTTAGATAGCTTTACATCATTTGAAGAAGCAGTAGAATCTATCAATGTAGTAGCTTTCCAAGATAAATTCCAAGTAATAGCAAATGTTGATGTTAAATCAGTACATAAAGCAGGAAAGAAATTAGCCGATTTGGAAGGAGCTGAACTCAATACGTACTTTAAAGCAGAGCTTTACAAAAACAATAGAAAAGTAGCCGATGTGAAAGTAGAAGAAGACAACAGAGGCGATTCAGACCTTTTCTTTATCTTCTCTGATGGCTCTAAACAAAGAGCCGAAAGCTATATAGAAGATTTTGAAGAGAAAGTAGAAAATATATTCAAACGCTTTTTCAAAGACTAAAATATGAAAAAGATAGTATTTATCTTACTTATTATAACTAATGGCATTGCTCTCGCTCAAGAGGGCAATGCTATTTTTACACCTACTGATAGCCTAACCACTGTCCCAAGGCACCAGATAGGTATAGGGCTTTCGCGCTTTGTTAATGCTGCTTTCCCCAGCGACAGCAACACTTTCTTATTAGAATACCGATACCTAAAAAGTACTATTTGGGCGTATAGAGTAGGGGGGGACTATAGTGCTCATAACCAAACTGACAGCCTTTATGAGGTTGCCCTAAAAGTAGGAGTAGACCACCTGTACAAAAACTATCAACGTTGGCACTTTTACTATGGTGTAGATGTATGGGCGCGCCATTTGTACTACAAAGACCGTCAGCAATACTTCACTAGTATAGCGGTGAATCCCTTTTTTGGGATACAATACAAACTGAGTAAGAACTTTTCTATAGCTACTGAACCGGGTTTCTTTCTGAAATATAACATACGCCGCGACCGCAGGAGTTTCGACCCTAATGCGCAAAGCGATACTTGGGAAAGCCGATTCGCTAAAATAGGAGTGGTGCAAGTCAATTTTCATTTTTGATTTGTTCATTTGCCAATTAGTGATTACTTTTGCCGCCCATATTTATTGTACTAATGAAAATATATCAAGACCTTTTACGACATATCTTAGCCAATGGCTATTCTAAAGACGACCGTACCGGTACCGGTACTACCAGTGTATTTGGTTACCAAATGCGCTTCGACCTCAATAAGGGTTTCCCTTTAGTAACTACAAAAAAAATACACCTCAAATCAGTAATTTATGAGTTGCTTTGGTTTTTGAAGGGCGATACTAATATCGGCTATCTCAATGAGCACGGGGTACGTATTTGGAACGAGTGGGCTGACCCTAATGGCGACTTAGGTCCCGTGTACGGAGCGCAATGGCGCAACTGGAATGGCGAAGCGATAGACCAGCTCAAGGCAGTAGTCGATACCCTAAAGCACAACCCTGAGAGCAGACGTATTATTGTATCGGCTTGGAATCCTTCCGTGCTGCCCGATACTCGCAAAAGTTTTGCAGAGAATGTAGCCAATGGCAAGGCAGCCTTGCCTCCTTGTCACGCTTTGTTTCAGTTTTACGTAGCCGATGGCAAACTCTCTTGTCAGCTATACCAGCGCAGTGCCGATGTATTTCTGGGGGTACCCTTCAACATTGCTTCGTATGCGCTACTAACGATGATGTTAGCACAAGTATGCGACCTGCAATTAGGCGATTTTGTGCATACTTTTGGCGATGTACATATCTATAACAACCACCGCGAACAGGTAGCCCTGCAGCTTAGCCGTACACCGCGTCCCTTGCCTACTATGCACCTAAATCCGGCAGTAAAAGACCTTTTTGCTTTTGATTATACTGATTTCAGACTCGAGGGCTACGACCCTTACCCTACTATCAAGGCAACGGTAGCTGTCTGAAGCGTTAAAGTTTAGTTAAATAGAGAATAAAACTTTGCTATATGCTGTTTTTTAGCGTTATTTGTGCTGTCTTAACAAATAAATTATAGCAATGAAAAAAATCAGTACCCTATTGTTAGTGCTATTGGCACTACCTAATGTTTTTGCCCAATTTACGACAGAAAACTTCTCGTCTGGCAAGCTAAACCGCTCGCAGAAAATAGGTATCTACAAACCTGCTAACTACTCTGATAAGCAAAGTTATCCGCTATTGGTAGTACTCGATGCCGAAACGCTCTTAGAGCCTGTTATCACAATGGCTAAGTACTATGAGCAGTACCAAGAGATGCCTAAATGTATCATCGTAGGGGTGTTTGGCACAAAATTAGAAGATGTAGCTATCATCGATGAGGTAGCCCGCCCGATGAATGAGTCGGCACGTTTCTTCGAGTTTATCTCTACTGAATTGGTGCCTTATATGCAAGGAAAATTCCCTATAGCCGAAATGAAAGGTATTATAGGTTCTGAAGCAGCAGGCTTTCTCATCAACTACTATATGTTGTCAGAAAAGCCAGTGTTTAATATGTATGTCAGCCTCAATCCTGTAACCATACCGCGTATGGGGGAACAGTTTGCTGAAGCCTTAGCATTAGGGTTTAAAAAACGTATGTTTTACTATATGGCAGTTGCCGATGTAGAAAACAAGCTGAATTACGACACAGCTATTCGTTTTCAGCAAGCGATGCGTTCTACTCCTGCCCACGAATCGGTGCAATACTATTTTTCTGATATGAAGGGGGAGGCTGTCAATCGCGCTAAGTTAGAAGGATTAGCAGAAGCTTTTGATAAGTGCTTCGATGTGTATAAACCTATAGGCGGAAAAGAGTTTAAAACCAAAATGGAGACCCTCAACAGTGGTATTTTTGAGTATTTAGAAAATAAGTATAATACAATTGAGGAGTATTTTGGGGTGAAGAAAAAGCCAACACTTAATGATATAATGGCAGATTATACCGCCATAAAAGGAGCGGCTGATTGGCCTTCGCTCAAGAAATTATCAAAATACGTAGAGGATAATGGCTATGCCAAAACAGCTATGCCAAGCTATTTTATGGCAGAATATTACGAGAAAACCTCCGACTATAAAAAGGCGCTGAAAACGTACCAAAAGGCATATACAGAGCAAGATATAGATTTTATCACCGGTGATTTGATAACAGATAAAATAAATCAGCTAAAATCAGGAGGTAAGAAATAAGAAATTGAATTTTGAATTGTGAAGGTTATTAAAACAAAGATTGAAGGGGTTGTGATTATTGAGCCCCAAGTGTTTTTTGATGGGAGAGGCTATTTCTTCGAGTCTTTTTCGCAACAGCGATTTAATGAGCAAGTAGCCCCTATTACCTTTGTGCAAGACAACGAATCGAAATCATCATATGGTGTCTTGCGCGGACTTCACTTTCAGAAACCACCATTCACACAATCTAAATTAGTGCGGGTAGTCAAAGGCAAAGTGTTAGACGTAGCAGTAGATTTACGTCGTAACTCACCTACCTTTGGGCAGTACGAATCGGTACTACTTACTGAGGAAAACAAAAGGCAGTTTTTTGTGCCTCAAGGTTTTGCGCACGGATTTGCAGTATTGAGTGATGAGGCTATCTTTCAGTACAAATGCGATAACTACTATGCCCCTCAGAGTGAAGGGAGTGTGCGCTGGGACGACCCCTCTATCAACATCGATTGGCAACTGCCTATAGCAGATATATTGCTTTCAGAGAAAGATAAGAACGCACCTCTATTAGAAGCACTCGAAGCGATATTCTAATGAATTTTGAACGTATAAAAGAGAAATTAGCTATTCTGGCTGATGCAGCTAAGTATGACGTTTCTTGCTCTAGTAGCGGTAGTAACCGCAAAGGAGTAAAAGGCGACTTAGGCAACACCTCCGCTTTTGGTATTTGTCATTCATTTACCGAAGACGGCAGGTGTATCTCTTTGCTCAAAATCTTGCTTACCAATCACTGTATTTACGATTGTGTGTACTGCGTATCGCGGCGCTCTAACGACATCAAGCGGGCTGCCTTTACTGTAGAAGAGATTGTCGATTTGACGATTAATTTCTACCGAAGAAATTATATAGAGGGACTTTTCCTCAGCTCAGGTGTATTTAAAGACGCTAATACTACTATGGAGCGCTTGGTGCGTGTGGCTAAGAAGCTGCGGTTAGAAGAGCGTTTCAACGGGTATATCCACCTCAAGACAATCCCAGGTGCCAGCGATGAACTCATCAGAGAGGCAGGCTTGTACGCTGATAGATTGTCTATCAATTTAGAAATTCCTACTAAAGAGGGCTTAAAACTTCTCGCTCCCGAGAAAGACCATAAACAGATGCTCTCTAATGTCGAATTTGTGAAAAACGAATTGGCTATCAACACTATTGAAAAGCAGAAGTACAAACACGCTCCTAAGTTTGCTCCTGCCGGACAGACGACCCAGATGATTATAGGGGCTACAAATGAAACTGACCAAAAAATCATACACGTAGCCGACTATATGTATCAGAAGTTGTCCCTGAAGCGGGTGTATTACTCGGGCTATGTGCCAGTGTTGCAAGACAGTAGGTTGCCATCGCTACAATCACAAGTGCCGGTAGTACGCGAAAATCGTCTCTACCAAGCCGATTGGCTGATGCGCTATTACGGTTTTGCTCCTAATGAAATAGTAGACGAGCGCCAGCCTTTCTTAGACCTCGAAATAGACCCTAAACTAGCTTGGGCTTTGCGCAACTCTCACGTCTTCCCTATAGATATTAACCAAGCCCCTCGCGAAATGCTATTGCGCATACCTGGCGTAGGGGTTCGCTCAGTACAGAAGATACTAATGGCGCGCAAGTTTCAGACCCTTAGTTATTACGACCTGAAGAAAATGGGGGTTACCCTAAGCCGAGCAAAGTATTTCATTACCTGCAGTGGGGCTACTCCTTTGGCTGGTACCATAGACCCTCTCCGATTGCGTAGCTTGCTACTTGGTCAAAGTCATAGCAAACACAAACAGCTTTTTACAGGCCAGTTATCACTTTTCTAATCGCTTTCTCTTTTGAAATATCTAATCTACGACCATACTTTCGAAGGATTGCTCACGGCTATCTTCACCGTATTCGAGTACCGCTATGAGCAGGTAAAGATTATTAGCGAGCAGCGCTTTACGCCTATTCTTTTTGGTGAGGAAGTGCCTATATATACTGATGCCACTAAGGCACAGCGAGTGTTTACTAAGTTAGAAAGTCTTGTAGGAAAAGAGGAGGTACAGACCCTTCTGTACGCCTTTGTTTCAGAAGAAGAGGGGATGGAAAATAATCTTTTAGAGGCGGTACAGCTTATACTCAAGCACCCTGCAGACAATGTGCTGACTAACTTTGCACATCCTGCTATTCTCAGCATTCGCAAGGCTGCTAAAAGCGTAGGACGCGAAGTACACCGTATGAAAGAGTTTGTGCGCTTTGAGCAGGTAGGCGACTTATACTTTGCTAAAATCACTCCTTTTTTTGATGTCTTACCCTTAGTAGTACCTCATTTTCGCAATCGGTTTTCAGACCAGAAATGGGTGCTTTATGACCCCCAGCGGCTCTATGGCTTTGCTTACGACCTGCAATCGGTTACGCACTTTACCCCAGCAGATAAGCACTTTGGTATTACCCAAGCGGTAGCTTATGAAAGCTACGAAACACTATGGCGCACTTACTTTCAGCATATCAACATCAAAGAACGCAAAAACCAGCGATACCAAATGCGTAATCTTCCCAAACGCTATTGGAAATACTTGCCTGAAATGTAATTTTTTATTCTATCTTAAAAACATTCCCCCTTTTTCATAACCTCTCTTTCAGAAAAACGCCGTAATTTTGCCCCGTCAAACAAAAGTAAAAGTTTTTATGAAGAGACTTATCTTATACGTATCATTTTCTTGCTTATTTTCTGTCCCTATGTGGGCACAGTCGCTTTCGTGGACTGAAGCGTTAGACCGAATGCAAAATCACAATCAAAAACTCAAAGGGATAGAGAAACAAACTGAGGCAGCTACCGAGGGCAAAAAAGCCTATCAAGGGCTTTACTTGCCACAACTGAGCCTCAATGCAAGCTATATGCACCTCGCCGACCCCTTATCGCTAAGTTTTAACGATTATAAAGCACCTTTGCAAACTGAAATAGGAGGTGTATTCCGCCAGTTAGCACAAATGCCTTTGCCTCCGTTACAGCGTTTAGCGGGAGCTTTGTCTAATCGTATCCAACCCCTCTTTGCCCAAGATTGGCGCTATGAGTTTCAGAAACAAGATATCTGGAAAGTAAGTGCCGATGCCAAATGGGTGCTTTTTGCTGGAGGAAAGGTGCGAGTAGCTAATAAAATAGGAGTCCTCAATACTGAAATGGCAACTGTAGAGCGCCAAAAAACCGAAAACGTATTAATAAGCGAGTTAGCTGAGCGTTATTTTCAACGTCAGTTAGCCGAAAAAGCTTTAGAAGTTCGCCAGAAGTCGTTATCTACCGCAGAACATCACTACGAGAATGCTCAAAAGCTCGAAAAGAATGGTATGATAGCTTCGGTGGAGGTATTGCAAGCTAAAAAAGCCGTTACCGATGCCCAGCGCGAGGTGATGGCGGCTGAAAAAGATATGCAGTTAGCGCAAACAGCTCTGTATGGCGTAATGGGCATAGCCGAGCAACCTCTTACTGCCCTTACCACTGAACTCTTTGAGGTAGCGCCGCTACAGTCGCTCGAATACTACCAACAGCAAGCCAAAGAGCACTATCCTGCTATAGTGCAAGCTAAGATAAAAGCCCAAATGGCTACCCAAAGCGTCAAAGCACAGCAAGCTGCCTACCTACCCGATGTGGCTGTAGTAGGCAAGAAATACTTGTGGAGCGAAAATCTACCGCTTACCGAACCCGATAATTGGGTAGTAGGAGTGGGGCTGCAATGGAATCTCTTCAACGGATTGCAAGATAAGCACAAAATAGCCCAAGCCAAAGCCTTGCGCGAGAGTGTAGAGCTCATCACTGCTCAGGCTGAAAAAGACGTGCAAACCTTGGTAAAGAAACAATATACCGAGATAGAGAAGCAACGCGAACAGTACCTCAGCTTAGAAGAGAGTTTGCGTTTTGCTGAAGAATTGGTGCGCGCTCGCGATAAGGCTTTTGCCGAAGGACTCTCTACCTCTACCGATGTAGCCGATGCGAACCTCTATTTGGCTTCTATCAAAATCAAACGCTACCAAGCCCTTTTTGAAATGGACAAAACCCTCGCTCAACTCCTCGAGACCTGCGGAATGAGCGATAAATTTACTTCAATGACCAAATAACTAATAATTCAAAATACACTATATACTATAATTATAACAAGATGAAAAAGAAAAACATCACCGGACTTATTATCACGATTGCCGTATTTGCGGTAGTACTCATTCTTTCTATTTACTTCTTTAGCGACCGCGAGCCCGTATACTTGCAAGGTCAGGTAGAAGCCAAACAAATCAACGTTGCCCCTAAAGTACCTGGTAGGGTAAAAGCTATTTACAAGCAAGAAGGCGACCAAGTGCGCAAAGGCGATCTCCTTTTAGAGCTCGAAAGCACCGAACTCGATGCTAAGCTATCACAAGCCCAAGCGGCGCGTATGGCAGCCCAAGCGCAGTCTGACAAAGCTCAAAGCGGTGCGCGTGCTGAGCAGATTAAAGGCGCGTACAACGTATGGCAACAAGCGCAAGCGGCTGCTGAGTTAGCTGAGAAAACCTATCAACGTGTGAGCAACCTCTATAACGAAAAAGTATTACCAGCCCAAAAGAAAGACGAGGCTTATACCCAGATGATTGCCCTACAAAAACAAGCCGAAGCAGCTAAATCGCAATACGAAATGGCTCAAAACGGAGCTCGTGCAGAAGATAAAACTGCCGCTCAAGCACTTGTAGCCCAAGCGCAAGGCGTGATTACAGAGGTAAATGCTTATAAAGAGGGGGCTAAAGTATTTGCTCCTGCCGATGCCGAGATACAGACTATCATTCCTAATGAAGGCGAAATCGTAAACGCGGGTTATCCTGTGATGAACCTCATCGACAGCAGCGACGAGTGGGTCGTATTCAACATCCGCGAAGATAAAATGGCTAATTTCAAGATAGGCACTAAGTTCAAAGGGATAGTTCCTGCCCTTGCCAATCAAGTGATAGAGTTAGAGGTAAAACACATAGCTGTACAAGCCGATTTCGCTACTTGGACAGCCACTAAGAGCAAAGGCGACTTCGATAAGAAAACCTTTGCCATCAAAGCCTACCCTACCCAAAAAGTAAAAGACTTAAGACCAGGAATGTCGGTATTAGTAGAAGATAAAAAGTAAAGGTGAAAATAACTGAAGGACTATCAACTAAAGATAAGCAAGCTATTATATGTTGGACAAATAGCAAAGGGGCAGATTTCTTGCAACAATGGGCAGGCGATGCTTTGCCCTATCCTATTACAATAGAAGCGCTCAATGCTTTGTCTCATTGTTTTCGTATTGAGGCAGGAGGCAACTTTATAGGAATGATTCAGAAAATAAGAGTAGAGGAGAACAATGTACATATAGGTAGGTTTATTATCAATCCTTCGCTTACAGGAAAAGGATTAGGTACTAAGGCAATGCGCTTATTTATCTCTATGCTTTTTGAAGAGGAATATGTTCGCTCCATTAGTTTAAATGTATTTGATGACAACCCCATAGCTAAAGGACTTTATACAAAACTCGGTTTTGAAGTAGTAGCCACTATTGAGGGAGAAAGAAAAAAATACAAAATGGTGAAAAATAATTTGACAATTAGCTAATTAACAAACTGATACTATGAAAAAAGAAGAGCCTAAAAAAGACGAACAATTTTATACAGAAATCCGTCAGATTATTGAAACGGCACGTACTAATGCGATACGAAGTGTTGATTTCAGCAGGGTGCAAATGTATTGGCTCTTAGGAAAGCGTATCTTTGAAGAAGAGCAACAGGGCAAAGACCGCGCCGACTATGGGGCTTACCTTATCCGCAACTTAGCCGAAGAACTAACCCCTTTATATGGCAGTGGCTTTTCGGTAAGACAGTTAGAGCAAAGTCGCCGATTTTATCGGATGTATCCAATTGCGAACGCACTGCGTTCGCAATTGAACTGGACACAGTACAGACTGCTCATTCAGATAGAAGACCCTTGTAAAAGAGAGTATTACGAGTTAGAGTCAGTGAATAATGCTTGGACAGCCCGTGAAACAGAACGACAAATCAACGCAATGCTTTACGAACGTTTATTACTCAGTAATGATAAAGAGAGCGTACTTGCTGTAGCCCGCAAGGAACGTATTCCTGAATCACCTACTGAAATTATCAAAGATCCTATGGTATTAGAGTTCTTGGGGCTTCACCGCGAAACAAGTTATTATGAGAAAGATTTAGAAGGAGCTATTCTCTCTCATCTAACAGATTTTCTACTTGAAATGGGTAAAGGATTTTCATTTGTGGCACGCCAGAAACGATTACTATTAGAAGATGATGAATTCTTTGCTGATTTAGTACTTTACAACCGTCTGTTACGCTGTTTTGTAGTAATAGAACTCAAAACAAGCGCCTTAACACATCAGGATTTAGGTCAGTTGCAGATGTATGTAAATTATTATGACCGTATGGAGAAACTGCCAGAAGAAAATCCTACTATTGGTATTTTGCTTTGCTCAGCAAAGAATAATACTGTAGTGAAAATGACGCTTCCTGAAGATAATCAAACTATTCTTACCAGTGAGTATCAACTATATTTACCTACTACACAGCAACTTATTGAACAAGTAAATGAAGTAAAGCAAAACCTACTAATAAAAAAGTAGATTTTCAAATTATTGTACCACTGGCGCGACAATTAAGTTAATAACCAAACTCCACTTACGAGTTCTTCTGTACCAGCAATTACAGAAAATAGTAACAGAACATAAAGTTTATTTGTAGCATAAAAAAACATCCAATATGAACCCATTACAACAAATAGAACAAACTTATGGTTTTCAGTACCCCAAGCTATATCACCAGCTTTATGAAGATGGTATGCTCAATTGGGGACAATTTGGGCCTCGTTGGCGCGAACTTGAGTACCCTAAAATCAAAGATAATCCACCATTACTTTTAGAAGGGCGTATGGATTTTGAAATTTTAGAACTCTCTGAAATATCAGAAGAAATAGAATTCTTACATGGTGCCGAAAGTTTTTATAAAATTAAACCTGAGTACCTCTTCATTCCTTTTGGGCAGAATGGAGCAGGCGACTATTATTGTTTATTTTACAATAAAGAAAACCCTCTCCCTGAACCTTGGGTGGTACTATTTGCTCACGATTTTAACGAAGCAGAAATCTTAGCCGATAACTTTCAAAACTTTATCTTCTATGGCTTATTAGAGTGTGTATTGTATATGGATGAGCTCCTTCCCGATGATGATGCTTTTTATACCGAAATAGCCAATATGTTCCGCACTCATCGTCCTTATCTAAGTGAGCAGCAAGCAAAAATAGTAGAAGACATTTATAAAAGAAAAACTTTTGAATCTACTTATACCTATACATTTAAGGATAGAGAACGCACCGAAAAATATATAGGGTTGCTTTCGCGAGAAGAGTTCGACACTTTGTGTAGCAAGTTTATTTCTATTTCAAAAGAAGAAAAACAATTTGAATATAGTGATGTCTAAAAAGAAACATCTTTACCCCTGACGAGTTTATGGTAATCTCTCGGTACAGTTTAATAAGATTTTTGAATAATATGAACTTAGAAGAACTCAGAGAATATTGTCTTTCTTTGCCTCACACCACTGAGGATATGCCTTTTGGCGAAGATTTTTTGGTATTCCGCATTTGCAATCGTATATTTGCCCTTACCAATCTGGAGCGTATCCCCGTAAGCGTGAGTCTCAAATGCGACCCCGAGCGCGCTATCGAGCTTCGCGAGCAGTACCCCGACAAGATAGTCGCGGGCTACCACCTCAACAAAAAACATTGGAATACGGTCTCTTTAGAAGACTTGCCTCACCCCCTTATCAAGGAGATGATACAACACTCTTACGACCAAGTACTCGCCAAAGTACCCAAGAGAGAAAGAGAAATCCTAAAGACACACTAACTCATTGACAATTTGTAACTATGAAATACTTTAAAACCGAATGCAAGAACCTATTCTTATCACCTAAACGACTGTTTTACGTTTTGGTGCTTCCTCTTATTATCTTTGGGTTCTTCGCAGCTATTTTCTACAAAGGCGTTCCCCGCGATTTGCCTATGGCGTATATCAATTACGACCAGAGTCAGCTCTCCGAGAACCTTTTGCGTATGCTCAATGCTACCCCTAATATCGACCTGAAAATCAAACTCACCGATGAGCAGGAAGCTCAGCGCCTTATCCAGCAACAGCAGATAATGGGCTTTATTGTCATTCCTGCCGACTTTCAGCAGAAACTCTTCAAAGGCGAAAACCAATCGGTAATTTGCTATACCAACAATCAATTTATGTTGGGAGCAAGTCTTATTCAGAAAGATTTTCAGACCACAATAGGCACTTTTTCAGCCGGATTGGTGATGAAAAAGAAAATGCAAAAAGGACAACAAACCGAGAAAGTACGTGCAGAAGCCCAGTCCGTAAAGGTAGATGACCACGTTTTGTACAATCCTTATGCTAACTATGCCTATTATCTGCTTACAGCTTTCTTGCCTATGATGTTCCAGATGATAGTGATGATGGTAACCGTGTATGTATTGGGCATAGAGTTCCGCTATCGCAGGGGCAAACAATGGCTCAAAAAGGCAGGCGGCAGTCCGCTAAAAGCGCTCGTAGGGAAACTCTTGCCTTACACCTTAGCCCTCTTCTTTGTAGCGTGGTGGATGAACTATCTCCTCTTCGGACTTATCGGCGCACCTCTGCATATCCCAATGCTCAATGTAGTGCTTATTACCTTTGCTTTAGTTATTGTGTATCAGATTATCGGTATTACACTTGTCTCTTTTATGCCTAATTTCAGGTCGGCACTCACTGTAGGTAGTGGCTTTACCGCCATAGCTTTCTCATTTGCGGCTTATACTTTCCCTATGGAAGGCTTACCTCGCAGCATACAGTATTTAGCGCAAATCTTCCCTTATGCCCATTTTATGAAATATTATGTGAATCGCGCTATCAAAGGTATTCCTGTAGAGATGACTTGGCAACCACTTTTAGCATTGTTGCTCTTTGGCTTGCTGCTGATAGTAGCCTACCCTATGTTTGTAAAGAAAATAAAATCAGGAGGATATGAAACAATTTAGAAGTTATGTATATCAAAGCTCAGCCGATTTTACCCGTGCTATGCTTTGGGAAGCCAAATATATATTCCGCGACAAGGCGGTGTTCTTTTCATTTGTAATTGTGGCAATTGCCGTCTCTTTCTTGTATACTTATTTATATTCCGAAGAGACTCTACAAAAGCTCCCTATAGGGGTGATAGATGAAGACAATACTGCCCAAAGCCGCCAGTTGTTGCGTATGATTGATGCTAATAGCGGTGTAGCTATTTATAGCAGTTACCTAAATCTTTCTGAAGCGCAAAAGGCTTTTCAGCAGGAGAAAATACGCGGTATAGTTACGGTTCCTAAAGGCTTTTCACGCGACCTCCAACGCGGAGAGCAACCCTCTATATCCGTCTATGCCGATGCCTCTTATATGCTCTATTACAAACAGGTGCTTACAGCAGCCAAAATATCGGCTACTTACCTCAATGCAGGGGTAGAGATGAAACGCTCTTCAGCACAAGGCAAACTCCCTACCCAAGCGCGCGAAGAGGCTATGCCCGTAAGTGCTAAGGTAGTGAGCCTATACAACCCCTCTTCGGGCTATGCTACCTTTCTTATTCCTATGGTATTTGTGATTATCTTTCAGACTACCATTCTTACTGCGGTGGGCATTCTCGGAGGCACGATGCGCGAGGGCAATAAGCTACGCCGCATATACCCCAATTCTAATAGCTTCTGGGGGGCACTGCCTATAGTGATGGGCAAAGCGACTACCTATTTAGGTTTTTCTATGCTGATTTTGCTCATTATTCTAGGTATAGTAATGCCTCTTTTTGGTATCCCAATGCGCAGTACGATGCTTACTACTATGGTGTTTATGACACCTTTTATCCTTTCAATAGTCTTTATGGGGCTTTGTTTGCTGAACTTTCTCCGCCGTAGAGAAGACGCTATTATGCTCATTATGTACACATCATTACCAGCGATGATGCTTACCGGTTTTTCGTGGCCTTCAGTAGCGATGCCCGAGTGGCTAAACGTCATCTCATATGTTGTACCCACTACTTTAGGGGCGAAAGGCTTTACCTCTATTACCCAGATGGGGGCTTCCCTGCCTACCATTATGCCCTATTGGCTTGGTATGTGGGGGGTATGCCTACTTTACCTATTTTTGGCAACCCTTACCCTTCGGAAGGTGTTGCGGTAATTAAGCAAATTTGCTCATTTGCTAATTAAGTTTTATCTTTGCCGAAAATATTAAAAATCAACAAGTTTTGGAAAATAACAGACAGAAGAAAATAGCAGGTATCATACAAGAGGAATTAGCCAAAGTCCTTCAGCAATCCATTCGCGATGCGGGGCAGCAAAACCTCTTAGTTTCAGTCACTAAAGTTACCGTTACCATTGATTTATCGGTAGCTAAGGTCTATTTAAGTGTATTTCCTGAAGCCAAAGCAGCTGAGGTACTCAAAGGGGTAACCTCTAACAGTCCGCTTATCAAGCACGAACTCTCGCAGATTACCAAGCACCAATTCAGACGTATGCCAGAATTGCTTTTCTATATCGATGATTCTTTGCAATACATTGAAGGTATAGAGCAATCGCTAAAAGAAGAAGAGAACCCGATAGAAAATCGCGAGTTGCTTTACAAGAGAAAAATGACATAGAAACGATGAACCCCATTTTTTATATAGCAAGGCGATATATGTTCGCCAAAAGTTCTCAGAATGTTATCAACATTATCAATAGGGTAACAGCCTTTGTAGTAGTACTTGGGGCTGCTGCCCTTTTTATTGTCCTTGCAGGCTTTGCGGGTCTCAAGCATTTTACACTCTCTTTCTCCTCTACCTTCGACCCCGACCTAAAAATCTTACCAGCCAAAGGCAAATACCTCTCACTTACCTCACAAGATACTCTTAAACTGCAACAAATCAGTCAGGTAGCGCACTTTACTAAGGTACTCGAAGAACAAGTATTTCTCACCCATAATCAGAAAAATCATATAGCTTACATCAAAGGGGTAGATGAGCAATATCCTAAAGTCAATGAAATCGATAGTATCATTGTGCTTGGCAATTGGGAGCTTACCCCACCTAGCGTAGTGGTAGGAGGTACTATTTTCAACAAATTAGGCTTAAACCTTACCGATGCCTCTTCTCCTTTGCAGATAGTGGTGCCTAAGGCAGGCAAAGGCAGTATACTAAGCGACCCAATGCCTTACCGACAAGCTTTTTCGGTAGTGCAAGGCATTTATCAGCTTACGGAGGATTTAGATAAGAAATATGTATTTTCGTCTTTAGATGAGGCTCGTTTTTTATTGGGAGTAACGCCTGATAAAGTGTCGGCTATCGAAGTGAAGTTAGCACCACAAGCCGATGAAAAGACAGCAACTGAAGCTATTGCGCACGCTTTTGAGCAACCCGTGATAGTGAAGAACCGTGTGCAGCTAAACGATGCGCTCTATCGTATGTTAAATACCGAGAATATAGCCGTTTATCTTATTTTCATCTTAGTGCTAATAATCGCCTTATTTAACCTTGTTGGGGCTATTATTATGATGATTCTCGATAAAAAAGACGACCTACAGACGCTTTATGCTTTGGGTATGAATCAGCGGCAAATGCGCCAAATCTTTTTTTGGCAAGGCACTATGGCTTCAGTGGTAGGAGCCACCATAGGTATTGCTTTAGGGGCGCTGATAGTATGGTTACAACAGCAATTCTCTTTAGTAATGATAAGCCCTACATTGGCCTATCCTGTAGCTATTACCCCTATGAATACACTTATCGTATTAGTTACTATTGTAGTATTAGGCTTGTTAGCCTCGTTAGTAGCCTCTTCAAGAGTGAAGAATAGAATGAAATAACCTTTAAAATATAGCAAACAAAAAAAGGCTTTACATTTATGTAAAGCCTTTTTTATTTGCTCCCCCTACTGGACTTGAACCAGTGACCCTCTGATTAACAGTCAGATGCTCTAACCAACTGAGCTAAGGAGGAGTGTTATATTCTTCTCTAATGCGGTGCAAAGGTACGACTATTTTTGAAACCTGCAAATTTTTCAGCAAAAAAATATCAATTATTTTTTATAGAAATTTATAGGCGCTTAAAAATCAGTTAGATAGTAAAATAAAAAACTTTGTCAAAGTCTTAAAAACTCTGACAAAGTTTATTGTTTTTTATCTATTAACCCGACCTATTTGTTGTTCACAAAGTAATGATAGAACCACGGAATAGTTTCAATTCCTTTAAGGAAGTTAAAGATACCATAGTGTTCGTTAGGCGAGTGTATTGCATCGCTATCTAAGCCAAAGCCTAAAAGGATAGACTTGCTGCCCAATTCTTCTTCAAAAAGAGCTACAATAGGAATACTACCGCCTGAACGCACAGGTATAGGCTCTTTGCCAAACGACTCTTTGCAAGCCTTTACCGCTGCTTGGTAAGCAGGAGTGTCGGTAGGGGTTACGTAACCTTGTCCGCCGTGGTGAGGAGTTACTTTTACGCGTACCCCTGCAGGAGCGATACTCTCAAAATGCTTAGTAAAGAGTTCGGTAATCTCTTGGTTATCTTGGTTAGGCACTAAGCGCATCGATATTTTAGCATAAGCCTTGCTTGGGATAACAGTTTTAGCTCCTTGTCCAGTATAGCCTCCCCAGATACCATTTACATCAAGGGTAGGACGTATAGAGGCACGCTCGGTAGTGGTATAACCTTTTTCACCATATACAGCATCAATATCTAAGGCTTTTTTATAAGCTTCGAGCGAGAAAGGCGCTTTAGCCATTTCATCGCGTTCAGCTTGCGAAAGCTCTTCTACTTTATCGTAGAAATGCGGAATCGTGATGTGGTTATTCTCATCGTGTAGCGAAGCTATCATCTTAGTAAGCACATTGATAGGGTTCGCTACTGCCCCTCCGTATAAGCCAGAGTGTAGGTCGCGGTTAGCGCTAGTTACTTCTACCTCCACATAACTAAGTCCGCGCAAGCCAGTGGTGATAGAAGGAGTATCATTAGCCAGCATACTTGTATCAGAGATGAGGATAATATCGTTTTTAAGCTTTTCGTGGTTGTTTTTCACAAACCAGCTAAGGCTGCCAGAGCCTACTTCTTCCTCTCCTTCAATCATAAACTTCACATTGCAAGGCAATACGTTGTTTCTGACCATATATTCCAGAGCTTTCACGTGCATAAACATCTGACCTTTGTCATCGCAAGCCCCACGAGCGAAGATAGCACCATCAGGGTGAATATCTGTTTTTTTAATCACAGGCTCAAAGGGGTCAGAATCCCATAGTTCAATAGGGTCAGCGGGCTGCACATCATAGTGTCCGTACACTAGTACGGTAGGCAGCGCTGGGTCTATAGTTTTTTCGCCGTAGACGATAGGGTAACCAGGGGTTTCACATATTTCCACCTTGTCGCAACCTGCTTTTTCCAAAGCATCTTTTACGGCTTCTGAAGTGTTCAGCACATCTTGCGAATAAGCGGCATCGGCACTAATAGAAGGCATTTTCAGCAGTTCTATCAGTTCCGCAATAAAACGGTCTTTGTTTTCTTGAATATAATTCTTTACTGAATCCATATATTTTACGATTAACGATTTTTATAAATTTATTTACCAAACAATTCTGAATGAGAGCCTAATCGAACTAAAAGAATTCTCTGTTCCTCTATATCGTATTGTAGCCAAATTATAAGCAAATCAGGCTCTATGTGGCATTCTAAATGTCCTTTGTAATTTCCTGTAAGAAAGTGAGCTTTCATTGATTTAGGTAGCTTATCAACTCCTCCTTCTTCTAATAAAGAAATAGTTTCTACAACTTTTAAGATTTTAGTTTTATTACCCTTATACTTTTTATAATCTTTTTTAAACTGACCGGTATAAGTTATTTTATATTTTCCCTCTTCATTAATGTCTTCCATAACCTAATCATTCAAAGAGTCTATTAGTTCTCTTACACTTGTAAAGTATTTTGTATTAGGGTCATTTATCAGCATTTCAGCTTCTTCTAAAGCCTTTTTAGTAGTCTCATTCGGAATATTCTCGCCTCTCCGCAAACGAGGAACATCTTCAAAAATATCTATTATTTTGAAGTTGAGACTTTGAAGCACTGATTTGGCATTTTTTAAAGAGAGCCCCTTAGGCAAAGCTACAGTAATTGTTTCCATATAATCTCTTTTTACGCCCCAAAGGTACATTATTTTTCTTAAATAACAAAATAAAAAAGAAAACTATCGCCCCATATATATCACCAATACGCTGATGTCAGCTGGCGATACACCACTGATGCGCGAGGCTTGCGAAAGGGTTATAGGGCGTATCTTCTTTAGCTTTTCACGCCCTTCAAACGAGAGCGATACTATCTTGTCATAATCGAAGTTTTCGGGTATGCGTACGCTCTCTAAGCGGTTGAGTTTGTCGGCGTTGTTCTTCTCTTTTTCTATATAACCAGCGTATTTTATAGCTACTTCAGCGCACGTCTTTTCCTCTTGGCTGAGGTCGTGCTCAGCTATATAGCGGCTTACTTTTGGCAACTGCTCAAAGTCTGATAAGGTTACGCTGGGGCGGGTGAGTACTTTCTGCAGTTTATCACCCTGTTTCATAGGCGATGAGTCGTATTTTTCGAGTATAGGGTTCACCTCTTCAGGGGTAACGCTCAGTTCTTTTATATAAGTAATAAAATCATCTACTCTTTGCTCTTTAGCCTCCCAAGCGCGATAACGCTCCTCACTAACAGTACCTATCTCATAACCAATAGGGGTGAGCCTGCTATCGGCGTTGTCTTGGCGCAATAGGGTGCGATACTCAGCACGCGATGTAAACATACGGTAAGGCTCTTCAGTTCCTTTAGTGATAAGATCGTCTATAAGTACCCCTATGTAAGCTTGGTCGCGTTTGAGGATTAGCGGTTCGCGCTCACGTATTTTTAGCACAGCGTTGATGCCTGCCATAAGCCCTTGGGCAGCAGCCTCTTCATAACCAGTAGTACCGTTTATTTGTCCGGCGAAATACAGATGTTCTATCAGTTTGGTTTCGAGGGTGTGTTTTAGCTGGGTAGGCGGAAAATAATCGTATTCTATAGCATAACCAGGACGCAAAAACTTCACTTTTTCAAAGCCTGCCACCTGACTAAGGGCAGCGTATTGCACCTCTTCGGGTAGAGAGGTAGAAAAGCCATTTACGTACATTTCTACAGTATGCCAGCCTTCGGGTTCAACGAATATTTGGTGGCGGTCTTTGTTGGCAAAACGATTGATTTTGTCTTCTATAGAAGGACAATAACGAGGCCCTACACCGTGAATAATACCTTGGAACATAGGCGAGCGGTCAAAGCCAGTGCGCAGTATGTTGTGCACGCGCTCGCTGGTGTAGGTCATATAGCAGTCCTTTTGTACTTGCAGAGGTTGAGTTGCTGCTGAAAAGGAGAATTTTTGAGGGTGCTCGTCACCGGGTTGGGGTATCATCTTGCTAAAATCGAGCGAACGGGCATCTACACGGGGGGGAGTACCGGTTTTCATACGTCCGGCTTCAAAGCCTTGTTGTACAAGGCACTCGGTTAGACCGTGTGCAGCAGGTTCGCCAGCACGCCCTCCGCCGAATTGCTTTAGCCCTATGTGCATCACCCCATTGAGGAAAGTACCATTGGTTAGCACTACGCTTTTGGCTTTAATACTGATGCCTAACGAAGTGCGTACCCCTACTACTTTGTGTTTTTCTATAAGTAGGTCGTTTACCATACCTTGAAAGAAATCAAGGGTAGGCAGGCTTTCTAATTGTAGTCGCCACGCTTCAGAAAAGCGCATACGGTCTGATTGCGCCCGCGGGCTCCACATAGCAGGCCCTTTAGACTGGTTGAGCATTTTGAACTGTATAGCTGTCTTATCGGTGATGATACCCATATAACCGCCCAGCGCGTCTATTTCGCGCACAATCTGCCCTTTAGCAATTCCCCCCACAGCGGGGTTGCAACTCATCTGGGCTATATGCTGTAGGTTCATCGTGATAAGCAGGGTTTTAGCCCCCATATTGGCAGCAGCGGCAGCAGCTTCAGCTCCTGCGTGACCTGCCCCTACTACTATTACATCGTATTCAGTTGTAAACATTTTTGTGTGTTTTTAAAATGATAAGGGGTATTGGTTAATGAAGAAAGTGGCGGCAAAGTTACAAAACAATTCACAATCCACAATCCATAAATTATAATTAATCTTTGTGGAAGGCCTCGCGATAAGCGCGCTCTAAGAAACGGTATTGGTCTCTGGGCATCGTTACAGTAATGGGGGTATTGGGTTGCTCGCGGGTGTAGATATGGGCTTCTTCTACTAACTCATATTTGTTCTCTGAACGGTCGTGGTACTCTTCCCGGCTGTCCCATTCTAAATGCACTATATCCTTTAGTGGCAAACCCTCGCCCAAACTCGACATAAAGTAGGCTTTCCCTTGGCAAATCACCACAAAAGGCGAATAGCGTTGGGTGAAGTTCATCAGCTGCATCATCTCTGTAAAACGCTCGTAATCAGCATCGCTCATTACTTCTAATAGCTTTTGCAAGTGTTGTATATTCCTGTTGTGATAAAAATATAAGCCTATGCACCAGCCTAAGAAACCAGCAGTGGTAAAGCAGATAATATAAGGGTGCTGTTGGGGGTAAAGAAGTAAATTTTCGTAGAAAGAATAGGGCATATGAAAGATTTCGAAAAGCAAAAAAGAGCAGAAAGGCACACAAATCAATAGCCCTGTAGAGAGGGATACCACAACTACATATTTCTTTAGTTTGCTAAGGTACTGCTTCCGTTTTTCAGGCATATAATGCGCACTGCTATAGCGCAGGGTATCGGGTTTCCTATTGAAAAAATAATAAATGGTTACGATACAGAGTGCCCAGAAAGGAATAGTAGCTACAAAATCCATTATTGATTTTCTGATAAGAGGTTATGAAGCGCCTTGATAGAATGCTCAAATCGCTTGATGAGCTTGGGGTTACTCACTTGGTGCCATAGCTGCGGTTGCTCATACCAAGCGGTGTCAGCCCCTGCTTTGGCGTGACCGAGCTCTAATTGGTCGTCTATACTAACGATGAAGTAATAATCAGAAGGGAAATAGGCATCTTTTACATCGAAGAATACGATTGCTTTAGGTAGGAAAAAGTCGCCATACTCATAGGTAGTGTGGCTTTTTTCAGAGTTCCACACTACGGCATATTTAAAATTCTTGTCTTTTTTCCAAAAAAAGATAGAAGAAGAGGCTACGGGTGGTAGTTCAAATATTTGCAAAGCATCTTCAGCTATAAAGTCACTTTTTTTCATTATTTCATTGAATAATGAAGGGGTAATCACCTCGTTTTTCAGGGGAGGTGTATGTAGTTTTCTTTCTCTATAATAGATTCTAGGCATAATTTTTAAAGTCTTATTTTAGTCGGCAAAGATACAAAGTAATTAGCAAATTAGCAAATTAACAAAATTTATAATACCAAAATTTCGTCTATAAATAACCACGCATCACCGCCTTTTGGGGGTGTTTTTACGTTCTTGAGTTGTATTTGTAAGTAGCGAGTGCTTTGGGGGTCGAACTTTAGTACAAAATCTTTCAGCGAGGGTTTCCCTTTGATAGTGCAGGGCTCTTCTTGCGCTGCTACTTCTCGGTAGTTTTTGCCATCGGCTGAAAGGGCAACCGTTAGTCGTTCAGGGAAGTAAATACCAGATGATTGTGCGTCCATTGCGCCTATGCGCACCTCGCTTACCTCTGTTGTTTCGCCTAAATCAAGGGTGAGGGTTACATCATCGCCTAACCAACCGAGCCATTGCCCATCGTGGAAGTTCTTCGTACCGCGAATTACATTGGTAAGAGTACCTTCGCCTTGCCCCTGATAGCTCTTGTGGTATAGCGGACTATAGCTTACCGGTTTGCCTATCGCCTTGTGGAAGGTAATCTGCCCAGAGGTAATGGTGTTGGTAGCGTTTGCCGAAAAGACTGCTGCTTTGTAGGTAGTAGTGGCTTTGATAGCAATAGGGCTGGTGTATTTTTCTCCTTTTTCTATAGAGGTATCGCCTAAAGCGTAACGAATATCGGCATTAGGCACTTCGCATTCTAATTTTAGGTAGATATTGCCCTCTTTGTTCTCTACAGTAGGCACTACTTGGTATACCGAACGGGCGTAATGTATGCCCATCACATCCATTCGCTGCATAAAGTGCTGGGTGCGCCTCATAAAACTGTCCCAATCTTTTAGTTTATCATTTGTCCAACTGATTTCAGCAAGCGCTAACAATCTGGGGAAGAGCATATATTCGGAGTGCTCAGTACTGCCTACGTGTTCAGCCCATAGGTTGGCTTGGGTGCCGAGTACTTTGCTTTTTTCAACAGAAGCATCAGCTAAGGCTTCTTTTTCTAAGTTGTAGTTGTATAGCTTTTTCAACGGCAGGTAGCCTCCGTTGGCTTGTGGCTCGTAGTCGGGTAGCCCTTGGTAATTGTCTATATAGCAATCGCTGGTCAGCACTATAGGGTTGCCTTGTGCAAGGGCTTTCTTGCCTATTTCTATGCCGCGCCAGTTCATCACTACTGCATTTTTAGCCAATCCGCCGTCCATTATCTCGTCCCAACCGACTAAAGTGCGTCCTTTTGAGGTCAGAAAATCATCAATTCGCTTGATAAAATAGCTTTGTAGCTGATGTACATTTTTTAGCTGGTGTTCTTTCATTCGTAGCTGACACTTAGGGCAGTGCTCCCATTCGGTATGGGTAGCCTCATCGCCACCTACGTGTATATATTGACTGGGGAAGAGGGCTAACACTTCGGTAAGTACCTCTTCTATAAAGTCAAAAGTTTCTTCTTGTCCGGCACAGTAGATGTCGGTAATAGGCCACACCGCTCCTGAGGGCACTCCTATAGGGCGTTTGTGGCAAGACAGTTCCGGATAAGCAGCTATGGCGCTCATCGCGTGGGCGGGCATCTCTATTTCGGGTATTACCCTAATGCCCCGCGCAGTGGCATAGGCTACGATTTCTTTAATGTCTTCTTGGGTGTAAAAGCCGCCGTATTTTTTAGGAGCCGTGGCAGGGTTTGCAAAAGCATTGGCAGGGTTAGGAGTGCGTTCGTCCCATAGTTTATCCTCTTGGTCTACGCGCCAAGCACCTACTTCAGTCAGTTTAGGGTATTTTTTTATTTCTATGCGCCAGCCCTCATTATCCACCAAATGAAAGTGAAAGGTGTTGAGCTTGAGCATCGCCATACGGTCGAGAGTTTTGAGTATATATTCTTTAGGGAAGAAGTGCCGCGATACATCTAACATCAGCCCACGCCATTGATACTGCGGGGCATCACTGATAGTAACAGCTGGTACGAGCCAGTCGCGTTTCACTAATTCTGAACTTTCTACCTCGTTGGGGAGTAGCTGGCGCAGCGTCTGCAAGGCATAGAGTGCCCCATTGTAATCTGCCGCCTTTATGCTGATTTGCTTAGGGGTTACCGTAAGGGTATACCCTTCTTTGGGCAGCGATTTATCCGTATCAATTACTACTGAACTACCTGATAAAGCTACCTCTTGTACGGCGAACTTAAACCCAGAAGCGCGCTCAAATTGTTCGAGGAAAGGCAGTCTGGCTGGCATTAGCGCAGGGTCAATTACAAAAACAGTCTCTTGGCTAAACTGAAAATACCCTTTGCCTAATACCATCGATTGGGGTTGCGGAATGATATTGAGGTCATTTTCAGTAAAAACTATCTCTTTTTTGAGGGTGTGGCAGGCGGTTAAGCATAAAAGTACGCTAAGGTATAATAGTTTTTTCATCGTCTTCACTGTTTAAATTGTTAATTCTTTTAAGTAAAATACGCTACCGCAAACCCTATGCATACGCTTAAAAACTTCAGTAGGTTAAAACGATGCCCTTCAGCGTTTTCAAATAGGATAACGGTAGAGATATGCAAGAAAATACCAATAACTATTGCCGAAAGTTCGGTATGATAAGCAATAAGTTGGGGTACATTGGCGCTTAGGTAGGTGCCTAAGGGGGTCATCAGCGAAAAAAACAACAAAAAGAGAGCTGTTTTCCATTTATTGATACCCGAATTAATAAAAAAAGTGGTCAATACAATAGCCACCGGTAGTTTGTGTACAAAAATACCGTATACTAAATCGTGATTGTGCCCGTGCGATAGCGGGAAACCCTCTAATATAGAGTGAATGCTAAGGCTGATAAATAGCGATAGCGGGAAAGCTGTATGGGCAGTATGTAAGTGCCCCGGATGTCCGTGTTCGGCTCCGTGAGAGAAAAACTCTAAGACAATTTGCAGCAATACCCCTACTATAACAAATAGCCCTATATATTTGAAATCAAGGCTGTGGTCGTGCTGGTGATATACTTCAGGAATGAGTACAAATACTGTCAGCGCCAATAAATACGCCCCACTGAATGACAGCAGCAACTTAGTATACCGCTGCGAGGCAGGTTTTAAGAAAGTTACCACACTCCAGCCCAATACTACCGCTAAAAAAGGAAGAAAATAGTTCATTTTCTTGTTCGTTATTTGTCAATTGTTAATCTGAAAGTAGCTCTTCTGGCAAAGATGACAGGGTCGAAATTCTTCCATAGTTGCTGAATAGCCAAGTTCTCTTCTAACTCTGGTGTGATAACACATTTAGTCACGCCATTGCGCTTAAATACATTGTAATAATAATCGAATAGCAATGCCGGAATACCCTTGCTTTGGTACTCTGGTCTTACCCCTATAAGGTAAAACTCTACCGTATCGTGGTGCTTTTTAGCTTTTAGCAAATGCCAAAAACCAAAAGGGAACAACTTGCCTTTTGCCCTTTGCAGGGCTTCAGAGAATGATGGCATCACTATGGCAAAAGATATTAGCTTGCCCTCTTTATCCTCTATAAAGCGTATGTACTCAGGGTTGATAAACGGAATGTATTTCTTTTTGAAATAATCGCGTTGGGCATTGCTTATTGGCACGTATGAGGCTAAGCGTGAATAGGTTTCGTTATATAGGTCAAACATAGCATCTACGTGCTTGAGTACCTCTTTAGTAGTAGGTGTATCAATGAGTCGTACGCCATAACGTTTTTTTATTGCTTCAGCCGTCTTTTTAAAAAGTTCAGGCTTAGAGTTTTCTAACAAAAACGACATATCAATAAAACCCTTTTCCTTCTCAAAGCCTAATTTGGCCAAATGCTCTTTGTAATAAGGGTAGTGATACCACGTCATCATATTGGCTATGTGGTCATAACCATCGGTCAGCAGTCCTACCTTGTCCATACTCGAAAAGCCCATAGGCCCCTCCATATAGTCTAATTGGTGCTCGCGACCTTTTTCGGCTACTTTTTGTATAAGGGCTTTAGTTACGTTTAGGTCGTCTATCATATCCAGCCACCCAAAGCGTATTTTCTTAATACCTTGTTGTAGGTCGTTTTGGTTAATGATAGCCGCTACACGACCTACTATCTTTTTTTGCTCATTATAGGCGAGGAAGAAGAAAGCCTGTGCCTGCTGAAATACAGGGTTCTTATCTTTGCTAAAAGAGGCTACTTCGTCGCTAATGAGGGGCGGCACCCAATAAGGGTTATTTTTGTATAATGAGAGAGGAAACTTCACAAAGTCAGTGAGTTCTTTTTGGGTAGCTATTTCTTTAATCGAAATCATTCTTTTTTCTTTTCTTAGGTTTTTTCTTGTGTTTTATTTTAGTAGTTTTAACCTTATCGTTCAGTACTTTTTTGATGTAACTATTGTGATTATCTATCCGATACGAAGCCCCTATCAGCCCCATATAGCGTTGGGGAGTATCATTCCAACCGATGCCCAAATCGGCATTTAGCTGTAGGTTGGCAGAAGCGATAAAAGCGACTCCTAATCGCGTAATCTGGTCGCGGTAGAGATTGCCATATACCCCTTGCTGTTCGGCAAAAATGCTAAACCAACCGTTGTCCAAATTATGGGTAACGGTTAGTATATAGCTGTATTCGGTACTTTCTTTGGTTAGGAATCTATCGCCTATCAGGTTGAGTACCGTCACTACGCGCGGTATGGGTTCTGCCTGAAAGATAGCCACCACTTTGGGCGATAAGGTTGGCACCGACTCGTAATAATAGCGCTCGTTAGGCAAAAAGTTCATACCCGCATAAAGGGCTATCGAGGGGGTGAGGTTACGCCAGCGGAAAGAGTTGTTAGCTTTCCAACTGTATATATTGGGCTCTTCGTCTAAAAATTTAGGCTTGAAGAGCAAGTATTTAGCCCCTATAGTGTTGTTTACAAAACCAAAGTGGGTAGTGGTGGTGTTATGGGCTAAAGTCTTGTCGTATGCCAAAGTACCGTTTAGCATAGCCTCTAAGCGTTCGCGAAAGAACCCATAACGCACAGCGTAGTTTATCCCTGCGTAGTGCATTTCGGTTTGGGTAACTTTATGTCGGTTATGCTCGTACCACAGTCCACCCTCCATCTGTAGCACTCGGGGGCCTACAGCATAAGCGCTTTGCGAGTTGCCCGGCAGGTTAGAGTTGATAATATCGGTATACTGCCCTACCATAGTATAGGGTAGCAGGCTTAATAGGAGTAGGTATATTTTATTCATTGTTATTAAGTATTTCTTTCAGGCGACAAAGATAAGAAAAAAGAATTAATAATAGAAACTTGATTTTGTTCTGATAATGCTATAAGGGTTGTAACGCCAGTACAAATTCTTCTTTAGCGCATAAAACTTCTCAGCCATTTTCTCCTTAGGTTCTCTTAGTCCGTAATAAAAAACACCCATCATTGCTTTATTTAGCTGTAATAAGTTCGCAGTTAGCTTCATTATCATTTCTTGGTCGAAATAATTGATGTCGTGCTGCTTCAAAATGAAGTCACTATGTCGCTTTTGGTACTCAGCATATAGGCTTTCTATTTTCTCAGTATCCTTTTTTTTCTTAGCGAGTTCTTGTTCGGTAGTCTCTATCAGGGTTTTTAGTGCCAAAGCCTCTTGTTGGTAGCTGTAGAAAACCTCGCGCTCGTATTCTCCTTGTAGCAGTTTTTTCATAGCCCATTCTGCTTTCGGTTCTATTTTAGCAAAGAAAGCAGCTTCGGTGGCTAAGAATGTTTTTGTATGGGCAATATATGTGTTGATATCCTTTTGTATATCTGCAGTTGTTTGCGCAATAGTAGTGCTTGAGGCTATGCGTTGCACTATAAAACCTCGCGTTTGGTATAACTCTTTGGCCTTGCGTACTAACTGCTCATACATAGTCTGCAAGCTGTCCGTCTCTTCGCCCAAAAAGTCTTTGGCAAACTGTCTTTCTAATGCCCCTTGCTCTATTTCTCTTTTGGCTTTCGTATCTCACTTAGGGGGTGTTATAGTATCATTAGTTTGCTTTTTGGCTGTCAGAAAATTGGTTAGAGCCTTTATAGCTTCTGGGTCGGTCAGTTGTCGGTGACAAATACCCGAAAATGTATAGCAAAGGTTATAGAAGTCAATAACATCGCGAGCATCATTTTCTACTATTTTAGGTTCAAAGTGTGTTTCTTCTTTTGCCGCAGAGGCTTCTTCTACGGCGGCGGCTGCTGCTATTTCCTCATCAGAAGAACACGCTTTTGCTAAAAAGGCGTATAAGAAAATAGCCATTATAACACTGAATACCCCAAAGATTATTTTTTCAACTACCGCCTGATTTTGCAATAACGACTTAGTTTCTCTTTCGGCTGTTCTCTGCTCTTTTTCCGAACTCACGTATTCTAGCGAAAGAAAATCGGAGAGCAGAGGCACTAAAGCCTTTGCCAAAAGGTACATATTAGTAGTTTTAGGTAGAGGCAGTCCGTTTTGGTCGGGGGCATAGTGCTTTTCAGCAATCTGAGCAGCTGCTTCAATGTCAATTAGTGCTCTAAAAGCTTTTAGTCCTCCTTCACCCTTGGGTTCTATAGCGTCATACCATACCGAAAAGGTAGGGTTAAAGCTTATTAGGGTGATGTTTTCGCGTTCGCACAAAGGGCGAATTTCAGCTAAAATATCGTAGTATTTCTCAGTTTCGCCAACTACAAATAGCTGGTCGGGCTGCCCTGCAATAGCAGTGCTGCTATAACTGTTTTTTAGGTTTTCAACTATTGCCCATAGGTCTTGAGCGCTGCCGAAAGCATTAGGGGCTATCGGTATGTATTGTATTCTGCCCGAAGATTCATTGTAGCGCAGGGTGTCGAAATACTGCTGCATCTCAGGGTTGCTCCTGAGGTAGATAATGACCACTAATGCTTTGGGCAGCAGGTCTTTATGGGTGTTATTTTTGCTATAGGTTCTCATCGGCTTTTTTTAAGATAATGAGGAGATAGAAGGAACAGCACCATAGCGCCCTTGTAGGTAAGCGGTAGCTATAGGCAAGCTATTGCCCAATTTAAAATCGCTGAGCGAATACAGAGAAGAGGAGCCCTCTTTCTTTTCGGCAAACCATACCTCATCCGCACGCAAGAGGGTAGGGTTATCGAGCAGTGGGGTGCAATGGGTAGTGAATATCAGCTGACCTTGCGGGGTCTTATCAGTGTAATACAGCAATAAAGCGGATAGTAGTCGGGAGTGTAATTGCCCTTCTATAGCATCTATAAAAACTACTTTTTCCGATTGTTGGGCTTGGTATAACACCGGCAAGAGGCGCAATAGCTGTACAGTGCCTTCTGACAGCTCTTCAATGTCTATGTACCCTACGCTGTCATCTGGGCCATATTGTAAGAATAATAACTCTTCAGAGTTTTCTTCCCTATCTATACCGTCTATGTCTAAGTCGCAGCTTTGTATTATATCTTCAACAAAATCGAATAGTTTTTCATCACTAGTAAGTTGCTTAGTCAGCTGTGTGTAGTCAGAAGGGTACTTTACGATGTGAAGCTGCTCATCAAACCACTCGTACGCTGCCTTTAGTTCGGGGTTATAGCTCGCTCCTAATCCTTGATGCAGTACTAATAGCGAAGCCTTCTTATTAGCGGTGAGTAACTCATTAATAGCACTTTCGTTTAGTAGTGAATGCTTAATGAGTTTGCTGTCTTTACGCTCAAAGATTAAGGTATCAGTGCTTTTGCCTAAGCCAGAAAGATAGAGACTTTCCTCTATGCTCTCCTCACTGATAGCCACTTTGTAGAGGTAGGCTTTCTGGTGCGATAAGAATTCTACCTCAAGGCAAATAGGCGGTTTAGTATCTTCATCGGTCATACGGAAAGAGTAATCGCATACTTCTATTTCTTCCAAATATTTGGGGTTGGTACCCCAGTTCTTAAGAAAAACAAAGGCTTTGATAAGATTGCTTTTCCCAGCGCCATTAGCTCCGTAGATAGCGGCTTGCTTGAGCAGTGGAAGGGGAGTGTCCTTGCTGATATGGTGGGGCAACCCTTCTATCTTCGGGTCAGTCAACATATCAAAAGTAGTTTCTTTTTGAAAAGAAAGAAAGTTCTGTATTCTGATTCTCAATAACATACTGATACTTTTTTGTGGTTTATAGTCTAAAAATATCTTCGGTAGCTACGCTTAGTTCGGGGAATATAGCAGAATAGATAAGGTCGCCTTCTACTACTGGGCGGAGGGCTCGGTATTTGCCATTTTCAAGTACAAACTGCGTAATCTCCTTGTCGGTCGGGCGTACTACCCAATATTCAGCCACCCCTGATTCTTCATATAAGTCATACTTGTTGCGCATTTCTTTTTTAGAGTTGCCTGGTGATAGTATTTCAATGATAAGGTCTGGAGCTCCTAAGCAGCGTTTGTCGTTTTCTAACTTTTTAGGGTCGCATACCACACACAGGTCGGGTTGCACCACACTGTCTTCAGTCCCTTTTTTGCTTTTTAGCACCACATCAAACGGAGCTGCGAACAGTTTACAAGGTTTCCCTTTGAAGTAAGAATAAAGTTCTCCTGTCAGATTTCCTGATACTATTTGGTGCGAAATAGCAGGTGCAGGACTCATTTTAAAGATTTTCCCTTTAAGAATTTCTAATCTGTCTTTTATTTCCCAACGCAGATAATCGGCATAGGTATAGAGCCCATTTACAAGGTCTAACTGGTCAATACTGGTAATAACTGTACTCATAGCAAATTGTCTTTAAAGGTTTCAGGGGCAAAGATACAAAAAAATTAGTAAATAGTCGTTAGTTTTTAGTCTTTAGTTATTAGCAAAAACTAGTTAGTCGTTAGCCGCCAACATTCTAACGACTAACGACTAACTACTAGCGACTAAAAGCTAACGACTAACGACTAACCCGTCTTCTTCTCCTAATGAAAATGATAAGCCCTACAAAGGCTAACAGTACCGCCGCACCTATCCATACAGCATTAAACGATACTTTCTTACTTTCTTGAGCAGGGTTTTGCTCTTCTTTTTGCAATACTTTAGCGTTTTTAGTATCTACGGTCTCACCACTCGCTTTTTGGCTGTTGGCGAGTTGCTGTTCATAGGCTTTAGCATTTTCAGCAGTGGCTTTCTGACTGATGTAGGCTTGTAGCTTCTTGTTTTCTGATGAAAAGTTTGATGAGCTTACCCCAAATTGTTCTGTCAGTTGGGTGTGTAGGTTCGCTAGGTTACTTATCTGTTCAGCAGAGGCTTTCCACATACCTTTGCGGGTAGCCTCAAGCATTACAGCACTTACCTCTTGTAGGGCAGCCACGTTTTCCTTCTTTATAAAGTCAGTGATGCCTAAGTGCTGTTTGTCTTCTATGTAGGTGTCGTACACCTCATTCCACATGGCATCATCTATCAGTTCAGGGCGTGTAGCTTCCCAACCGTGCATATTGGTTACTATCTCGGCTATCTGCCCAGCACTCGAGGCTTTCCCCTTCATCATTTCTTTGATGTATTTAGGGTTTAGTATCGTACTGCGCGCTTCTACCCCTACAGCTTCTTTCAGGTCTTGTAGGTGCATATTCTTATGGTTGCGATAGTCGGCGAGGTAAGCATCGGGGTCTTTACCGGTTACTTCTTTAATAGCAGCATTCATACCGCCCATAAACTCATATACGTGGTCAAGGCTCAGAGCGCCCCAAGTGTTGTTTTGGCGAGGCTGAATCAGTACATCGGCATTCTTAATAGCAGCGCGGAACATCCCCTCTTGAAATTTGCTCCACTGCTCTTTGCTGCCGTAGAAAGCCCCCATATTGTGCATATACACATCGGCTATTTCTTTCTGAGTATCCCATTTGTCGCCGGCATTTATCATCTCTTTTATACCGGTGTCGTATCTGCCTTGCAACCCGCCAAAAATACGCTGAGTAGAGAGTTCGCGGGCTTCTTTAGGAGGGACGCCTGCTTTTACAAGTTCCTTTTCAATGTCTACTGTGCCGGCACTTACCTCATTGGTGTAACGCTCTTCGGGTAGGGCACTTACCATTTCAATGGCTTTGGTAAGCAAGAAAAGACGAGAGGCTGCCAAGTCGCGAAACTGACCAGAGGTTTGTATCACCACATCTATACGAGGTCTTCCGAGCTCTTCCGAAGGGATAATCCTAACATCGCCTACGCGTCCAAAGGTATCCCATACGGGCTCAACTCCTAGCATATAAAGGGCTTGTGCTATCGATACCCCTTCCGTTTCTATAAACTCCGAACTCCAGAAAGTGTAGGCTATCTTTTTAGGGTACTCTCCGTGTTTCTTTTGATATTCGCTTAGGGTGTTTTGCGCCATATTCACCCCTCTGTCCCACGCTAGTTTAGAAGGGGTACTTTCAGCATTCACCCCATACAAGTTGTGCCCTGTAGGTACGCCTTTAGGGTTAGCAACGGCATCACCTCCTGATGAAGGGGGCGTATAGCCACCATTTAAAGCGTTAAAAAAAGCTTCTTCTTCTTTGCGCGGACTCTCCTCTAACCCTTTTTTGTACAAAAGTACATTCTGTATGGTTCTTTCCACCTCTACTATAGCTCTTGCGTGGTCTATTTTCGCTTTTTTAGCGGCTATTTCAGCTAATTCTTGCTGAGTGAGTGGTTTGCGGTCAGGTTTTTTGGCAGGGGCTTTTATCTTAGTAGGTCTGCCCACAGCATCGGGTTTCTTGGCGGTATTGGTAGCAGTACTTGCTATAGTAGTACTAGCAGTGTTAGTAGCGGTACCAGCCTGTTTGGCGGCTTCTTTCTGCATACGTTGTTGCAAAAAGTAAGGCATACCCTTGCCCTCTTCGGTAGCCATTACCTCTTTAGCTTTGGCCAAGGCTTCAGGGGTTACGTGCGCATAGCTGCAAACCAATTCGGTAGTTACCGGTTTGCCGGCTAATAGTTGTTTCACCAAATTTTTAGCTGGATTGAGGTACTTTTCAGTGAAGAACGTTTTGCGTTTGAGGTCTTTTTCTGTCACCTTGCCCTCATACTTATCTATAGTAGCAATGCTATAAGCTATAGGGTCAGCACTCATAGCCAGCACCGTAGAGTTGATTTTGTCAGCAGTATAAGGCACGCCGGTTACGTAAAATTCACCGTTTATCTTTTCGGTAGCTATTTCTTCAGCAAAGTTAGCAAGGCGCTCTATTTCTTCCTCAGTATAAGGTTTGCTTACAATACTATCTAAGCGTAGGTCGCGGTGCAAGCCCATTTGTATGGCTAATTTTTTAATGTGTAGCCCTATGGTCTGCTTGTCCGAAGGGTTTTTAGCTTTTTCGTAAGAGAGAATGGTGTTTTCTAATTGATTGAAAGTGTTGCGCATATCACTCTCAGTAAAAGCAGGCGTTAGATACGAGATGATGCTTCCGTACGAGCGACGTTTGGCCATCATCGCTTCCCCTATATTACCGATGGTGTAGTAGTAAAAGTGGGGTACAGTGCCTACTAATATATCGCCCCAATCGTAATCAGAGAGGGCTACTTGTTTGTTAGGGGTGAACTCTAAAGAGCCGTGGGTACCAAAGTGAATAAGCGCATCGGCTTTCAGTTTGTTTTGTACCCATAGATAAGCCCCCATATAGGCGTACGGAGGCACTTCTTTCACCCCGTGTAGTACCTTAAAGTCGTCTTCGGTGCTGATAGCAGCAGGGGGCTGAGGCAGAATAGTTACGTTGCCAAAAGTCAGTTGCGCAACCGCCAAATAGACTTTGCCGTCTTTGGTAGTGCTGAGGTACTCACCAGGCAATGCACCGTTTTTAGCTAATACCTCTTGGTATAAACGCTGTGGCAGGGCAGTTTTTAGCCATTGGTTCAGCTCGTTAGTTTCTATTAGCGCTGGTGCTCCAGAGGCTATAAACTTTTCTATATCGCCTTTGGCACTCGCGCGATAGGTATTAGCGTGACTGATAAGCAGTTGGTTGAAAGCCTCTAAGGTAGGAGGGAGGGTACCCACATTGTAGCCTTGCTCTTTTAGTTGGTGCAAGAAGCGGAATAACGACGCTTCCACCTCTAAGCCTTGGGCAGCCGCAGGGGTAAGACCGACACCTTTAAAATAGACGATAGCCACTTTTTTGTCGGCATTAGCTTTGTGTTTCAGGGTCGTGAAGTTATGCACTATCTTGGCGAACTTCTCTGCGCGGTTTTTGATGGTGTTCAAAAAGTAATAACCGTCTTTGTTTTGCTCTTGGGCAATGACTACATACGGGTAAAGCGCTCCATCGAGTTCGGGCATTACGATAGTTTGCCCCATAAAGCCGCCCGACATACCCATAGGGTCTTTTTCCCAATCTTCTTTCAGCGCTAATACCGATAGACCTGTAAACAGAGGCACATTGTGCGCCTTAGCCCAGTTGGTAAAGCTTTCGGGTTGCCCCATCATCATCTGTCCGTGCGGGAAATACACCACAGCATCAGGGTTGATAGCCTCAAGGAATTCTATGCGTTTGCTCTGTGCCGTAAAGGGGTATACATTAAGTCCCTCGTTTTGTAGGGCGTTAATCATACCGTTTAGGTGCTCTTTGTTGCCCGCAAAAGGTTCGTGCAATCCAGCTACTATAGCTATGCGGGGCGCTCCCTCTTTATAATAATGGTGCTCGCGTATATAGGCTTCGTAGCTTTTAAGGTCACCAAAAGAGCGCTCGTCATCTAAGTGAAAAAAGACGTTTTCTTTCAGTTCGATAGGCGCACCAGGTTCGGGGGCAAACCATTTCTTATCGATGTATTTGCGTATGTAGCGGGCTAAGTTCTGATAATTATTCTTATTGCCACTCTCTAAGTAGGCGGCTACTTTTTTCAGTTCGGTTTCCGATAGACTACTGATGTCGTTATCCGGATTGGTAACGGCAAAGCTGTGAAAAGGCACACGATTGGCGGCCGCTACCAGCTGGTTGCGCTGCTCATCGCTTATTTTCAATCCCATACCCCACACTAATACGAAGTCGTATTTTTTAAGAGTTTCGAGCTTGTCTAACGGCACTTCTTCAAACTTGATAAACTTGTCCTTGTTAGAAAGGGCGATGTTAGAAGCCTGATAACTGATGAAGTTCACCAGTGCAATACGGGTAGGGCTTATGTATCTACGCCACCCCCAATAACCCCCTAATACTATGATAATGAGGGCTAAAATACTTAAAATCTTTTTTTTCATTATGGTTAGCTTTAGTCCTTTCAGTAGAAGAAGAAAGGCATTTTTGTTTTGAGCCGCAAAGATATGAATTTATTTTGAATTAAAACAAATAAATATACAGATTTTATAAGGAATAACTTGAAACCAAAAAAATGCTGTTTTTTCCTACCAAAAACCAAAAAATATTCTCCTTATAGCTACACTATACAATGGATATAGGAACAAGCCACCTACAGCGAACGATAAGCGAAGGATTAGCGAAGGATTAGTGTCTACCAAACGGCTAAAAATCAGAAAGAGTCACTACTACAATTAAAATCTATCCTCTCAATGGGTTAATTATCTCATTTTGTTTTAACAGAATATTGTCAGAATATAAAGTGTTTTTTTTCGATATTCTCAAAGAAAATGTATTTTAATAAAAATACTGCAAGAAAATAAAGTTTTTATTGCTAAATTTATGCACTCTTCTTTTTTTAGTTGCGAAAAAAATATTAAAAAATATTTTGAGGTAACATAAAAATATTTATACCTTTGCACCTGTTGTTAATTAAAATATTAAGAAGATGAAATTGAACAGACTTGTGTATGCACTGTTATTAGCATTAATAGTGCACGGCTTCTCCCTCGCACAAGAGAGAGAAGTAAAGGGAACTGTACGCGACTCTAATGGGTTAGAGATGCTTGGCGTGGCAGTAGTAGTAAAAGGTGAGGCTCACGGTACCGAAACGAACCTTGATGGTAAGTATACCATTAGGGTAGCCGATGGCAAGACCCTCGAGTTTTCGTTCTTAGGTATGAAAACCAAACGCTTCAAAGTAAACGGGCAAAGTAGAATAGATGTGGTGTTAGAGGAAGAAGCTCAAGAAATCGGTGAAGTGGAAGTAGTGGGCTACGTAACGGTGAAGAAAGACCAATATGTGGGTACAGCTGCTACTATTGATAAAGAGTCCCTTAAAAGGAAAAGCGTTTCTAACGTATCTAAAGCTATTGCGGGAGAAGTAGCAGGGGTACGTGTGATTAACTCTTCTGGGCAACCTGGTACTGCGGCTACTATACGGGTGCGCGGCTTTGGTTCAGTAAACGGTAATCGTGACCCTTTGTATGTGGTTGATGGGGTACCTTATGAAGGTGCTGTATCTTCAATCAACCCTGATGATATTGAGAGTATGGTAGTGCTCAAAGACGCTACCTCAACCTCAGTATACGGCTCACGCGGCGCTAATGGGGTGGTACTCATCACTACTAAAAAAGGACGTGTTGATACATCACGCATACAAGTAGAATCAAAAATAGGCTTTAATATGCGTTTATTGCCTCGTTATGAAACGATTACAAATCCTGAGCGCTATATAGAGCTCGGTTGGGAAGCTTTGCGTCAAAGTGGGGCACTAACACAAGCTAAAAACCCAGCAGCTTTTACAAGAGCGGGTTATGCTAGTGCAGCTGATTACGCTAATAAAAATTTGTTTAATAAGTTAGGTATTGATCCTAAATACAATATGTGGAATGTGGCGGGGGCTAACCTTATCAACCCTGCTACAGGTAAGATAAACGACGGAGTAACTCGCAAATACGACCCAGAAGATTGGGGTGATTACGCCTTCCAAACAGCCGTGCGCAGCGAGTACAATGTAAGTATGAGCGGGGGTAGTGGCAAAACTACTTACTATACAGGTTTTGGTTACCTTAAAGATGACGGATATGCTATCAATTCTGGTTTTGAGCGTTATACAGGTCGCCTTAACTTGGGGTATCAGCCTAAAAGCTGGCTTAAAGGTGAGTTTAACTTAAGCTATGCGCATACTAAAACGAAAGCAAACGGACAAAGTTCTGACTCTAACAGTTTGTTCTGGTTTACTGATAACATTCCTTCTATCTATCCGTTATTCTTGCGCGATAGCAATGGTAATAAAGTAGATGAGCCTCATTACGGAGGGTATCAATACGATTTTGGTAAAGGGCGTGGTTTTGGTGCGCTTACCAATGCCGTAGCACAAGCTACCTATGACCAGAAAAACAGAACCCGTAATAATGTGCTTGGTAATGTCTTCCTTCGTGCTGATATAGTAAAAGGTCTTACTTTCGAAACTCGTTTGGGAGGTGAGTATTATAATAATGCTTTTAACAACTATACTAACCCTTACTATGGTAGTTCGGCAAGCCAGAAAGGTTATCTTAGCAAAAGCCGATATGAATTGCTTAACTACACTTTCTTGCAAATGTTGCGCTATACCCAACAATTTGGCAAACACAATTTACAGGCGTTTGTAGCGCACGAAAGTACTACTTTTGATTATTATACATTCAGTGGTAGTAAGAGTGGTTTGGTTGACCCTAAAGGTACAGAACTCGAAAACGCTATTACATTATCTGGTCTGACTTCCTACATCTATAACTACCGTATGGAAAGTTATTTCAGTCAGCTACTATACGATTACGAAGGTAAATACTTGTTCTCAGGTTCGTTGCGCCGCGATGGTTCTTCACGTTTCTTGAACCACAAATGGGGTACTTTTGCTTCGGCAGGTTTAGGCTGGGTAGTGAGCAAGGAAAACTTTTTGAAAGAGAAAGAATGGTTGCCTTACTTCAAACTCAAAACTAGTTATGGTACTGTGGGCGACCAATCAGTAGATTCAGGCGGAGGGAACGTATCATATTACCCTGGTTATGATGTGTACGATTTGGGCAACTTTATGGGCTTGCCTTCAGCCGTGTTCAACCGTATAGGTTATCCGAGTCTTACTTGGGAAAAAGCTAAAATATTCCAAGTAGGGGCTGAGTTTACTTTCCTAAAATCGCGTGCTATCGAGTTGCAATTAGATTATTACCACAAAACTACCGATAATTTGGTATTCGACAGCCGTTTAGCACCTTCTAGTGGTAATGGTCTTTGGAAAGTAAACGATGGTAAATTGGTGAATAGAGGTTTTGAGTTCAACTTGCAAACACACATAGTAAACACCCAAAATTGGCGTGTAGATGTAGGGGTAAATGGTGAAATACTTAGTAACGAGCTTACCCAAATGCCTTATGATAAATCGATAAAAGGTGAAAAAATCATAGATATATCAGGTATCTTTGGTAGAAGCAAAGGGCACTCGCTCTATGATATTTACACACAAGAATATCGTGGGGTAAACCCTCAAACGGGGGCTGCCCAATGGACAATGCACTATGCCGATAATAACAATAATGGCGTATATGATACGGGTGATACCGCTATTGCTTCTTTACATGAGTATCAAGCCAAATATCCTAATGCCAATATTAAAGAAACAGTAACAGAAACCTATAGCAAAGCTACCCAAAAATATATAGGCAAAAGTGCTATACCCGATGTACGTGGTGCCTTTAACTTCAATGTAGCATACAAAGGGCTTTCGCTTAGTGCACAGTTATTGTATAGCTTAGGCGGTTATGCTTACGATGGGGTATACGCAACTTTGATGGGTAATGAGAAAATAGGAAGTAATAACTGGCATAAAGATATAGAAAACCACTGGAAACAAGCAGGTGATGCTACTGATGTGCCAAGATTGACATCAAACTACGGCAATGATGGTCAGGCTAACAATACATCATCACGTTTCTTAACTAAAACAGATTACTTGGCACTTAATAATGTTACCTTGGCTTATAGCTTAGATAAAAAGGTATGTCAGACTATAGGGTTTGAAGGTTTGACCTTTACCTTAGCTGGTGATAACTTATGGTTAGCTACAGCTCGTAAGGGCTTTAACCCTACCACATCAGAATCAGGTAATTCTTCACGTTATACTTATTCACCTTTATCTACCTTTACTTTAGGGGTAAAAGCAACTTTTTAAACGAACGCACTATGAAAAAGATATTAACATTTAGTATATTATCGGCAGTAGCTTTCAATCTTACTGCTTGTAAAGACGATTTTCTTAACACCTCACCTACAGAGGTAGTATCTACAGCCCCTGCTGATGTGCGCCTTAATGGTTTATACCTAATGACCTACCAATCAGGTACAGGAGGAACAACTTTGCATAATGACTTTGGGCAAAAGAATATAGATATTTGTACTGATATGCTCTGCGGCGATATGGCGCTGTTAGCAACAAATTATGGTCAGTATCAAGATGTTGCCAATTTAAAAGCAACTCAACAATCAAGTAATAATTATAACTATATACCTTGGCGTTATTACTATCGTTTGATATACGAGGCTAACAAGTCGATAGCCGAGTTGGCAAGCCCTAAGAACAATAGCGAGAAGTATACATTGGCACAGTTTCGTGCGATGCGTGGTTATGCTTATTTCTATCTAATGCAAATATTCACCACTAAGTACGAACCAGATTCAAGAACTAACTCTATACCTCTCTACACTACCGCTGATATAACTAGCAAACCGAGAGTAAAACAATCGGAAGTGTATGCCCAAATAATAAGCGATTTAGAATTTGCAGTTACTAACCTTGCTGGGTTTACACGTAGTAAAAAAGGTATGATTGATAAATATGTAGCAGAAGGCTTGCTAGCCTATACCTACGCTGCTATGGGCAATAACGAAAAAGTAGCTGAGTTAGCGCAAGATATCGTCAATAATAGTGGCTACCCACTTACTACTCGCGAACAAACAGTATACGATGAAACTACTAAAAAAGGTGGTGGTTTTAATGATGTAGAAACTAAAAGCTGGATGTGGGGAGTTGACCTTATCAAAGAAAACGGTTTTGATTTAAAATCGTGGTGGGGTATGATGGATGTCTACACTTATAGTTATGCTTGGGCTGGAGATGCTAAAGCTATGGACGACAAACTATATGCCCAAATACGTACTAATGACCTTCGCAAAAAGCAATTTACCACAGTTGATGATGCAGAATTGCTGCCTGCAAATAAGTTTTTTGCTCCTGATAGAGTCATAGGAGGGCAACGCGATGTTACTACCGACTATGTATATATGCGTGTAGATGAGTTTTACTTATTAGCAGCGGAAGCCTTGGCTAAGTTAGGGCAAGATGCACAGGCCAAAACTATCTATAAAAGGCTTCTAACACAGCGTTACCCTGAGGCAACTGCTACTACTGATATAGCCTATGTAGATGCACTTACTAATGCACAGTTGCAAGACGATATCTACCTCAATACTCGTATAGAGTTATGGGGGGAAGGCAAAAGCTACTTTGCTATGAAGCGCAACCACAAAACAATAGAAAGAGGTAGTAACCACGTAGAGGAAAAGAATACAACTTTTAGCTACGACAATCCACGCCTTACCTTTGCTATTCCTCAGAATGAAAGTATTAATAACTTGAATTTGTAAAAGATTCTATATACACAACAAAGAACTGCCCCCAATAAAGGGGCAGTTTTTTATTTAGGGTAATTTGCGAATTGCTAATTGTTTTGTACCTTTGCCAAAAATACAGAATATTATGTCTTATACCATCACGATTAATAGTCATAGCCCTGCTGTAGAGGGGCTTGTACAATATCTTAAAAGTCTTGACTTTGTAAGTGTTACAAAGCAAAAAGACCCTACATATAGTGAGGAGGTGTTAGAAGCTTCAATGGTGCTGAAAATGACTCCTGAAGAAATAGTAGAAGCGGCTAAAGAAGAAGGAATGACTCCTGAGGATTATGCTTTTGTGATGATGATTTCTAAAAAAATAAATAAAAAAGTATCTCAACGCCTTAGAGAGCGGTTTAATCTTTAAAATTCTCTGATATGATTATTATTGCTGATAGTAATATTTTTATGAGTGCGCTCATTTCTCCACAAGGTCTGATAGCTTCTGTTTTAGCTGAGAGAAAGAAGATACAATATATAGTGCCTGATTATCTTATTGAAGAAGTAACTGAACATATACCTGATTTAGTGAAGCGCCTTAAAAATAAGAGAACTAAGAAACAACTTACTGATGATTTTAAAACATTATTAGAGGGCGTTACTATTATACAGGAGAAAGATTTGAAAAAGACATACGTTTCTAAGGCTCAAAAAATAGTCGCTGATGTAGATGAAAACGATATGCACTTTATAGCCCTACACTTACAAATAAAGCATAAAATCTGGACATCAGACAAAGTACTTGTAAAGGGTCTTACAGAAAAAGGATATGGACATTTTTTTACTTCTACAGAAGAGCTGAGTCAGCATCTTTATAAGAAATGATTAAACTAACATCTAATACAAAAGTGGAAAACATACAAACTATAAAGCAGCGATTTGGTATTATTGGCAATGACCCTAAGCTAAATCGCGCCCTCGAAAAAGCGGCTCAAGTAGCTCCTACTGATATTTCGGTATTAGTAACCGGCGAAAGCGGTGTGGGTAAAGAGGCTATCCCTAAGATTATCCACTCGCTATCACTCAGAAAGCACGGCAAATATATAGCGGTAAACTGTGGTGCCATTCCCGAAGGTACTATCGACTCCGAGCTTTTTGGTCACGAAAAAGGGGCTTTTACAGGAGCGACTGCCACCCGTAATGGCTATTTTGAAGAGGCTGACGGCGGTACTATCTTCCTCGATGAGGTAGGCGAACTGCCTCTTACCACCCAAGTGCGACTGCTACGTGTGCTTGAGAATGGCGAGTTTATAAAAGTAGGTTCTTCAGTAGTGCAGAAAACCAATGTGCGCATAGTGGCAGCTACCAACGTCAATATGCAAGAGGCTATTAAGAAAGGGCGTTTTCGCGAGGATTTATATTATCGTCTTAGTACTATAGAAATACACCTGCCGGCTCTGCGCGAACGCAAAGATGATGTGCATTTGCTCTTCCGCAAGTTTGCTTCAGACTTTGCTAATAAGTATAAGATGCCGCCTATTAGGCTGACTGATGATGCGGTGCAACTGCTGGTAAACTATCGTTGGAGCGGCAACATACGTCAGCTGCGCAATGTGGCCGAACAAATATCGGTATTAGAGCAGAAACGCGACATCAGTGCAGCGATACTGCGCACTTACCTGCCTGACGAGGGGGCGCAATTGCCTACAGTAGTGTCGCAGCACAGTAGGTCAGAAACGGACTTTAGTAACGAACGCGAACTGCTCTACAAGGTGCTTTTCGATATGAAAAACGACCTAAACGACCTGAAGAAACTCACCCTTGAGTTGTTAGAAAACGGCAATTCGGCACAAGTGCAGCAAGACAATCAGGTGCTTATACATCGTATCTATGGCGACCCTAATAAGATGAAAGACCCAACGCCATCGCCTTATACGGTGATACCTGTACAGCCGATTGATAAAGAACCACTCATTCACGAGGATAGTTATGATTATGAAGAGGCGGCTGAAGAAGAGCGTTTTTCGCTTCAAGATCAGGAGCGAGAGATGATTATCAAACTATTAGAGCGCAATGACGGCAAACGCAAAGAGACTGCTAAAGCCTTAGGCATTTCCGAACGCACTCTCTATCGCAAAATAAAGCAGTACAATCTTGATAATTAGTAAATTACTATGAAAAAGGTGTTATTCTTTTTACTTCTCTTGGCTTGTAATAGGGGCTATACGCAGCTTTCTGTAGTAACAGGCTACGATTACATCGGTAGGAATACCTTTCATACAGGGCTTGCTGCCGATATCGATATTTCTGAACATTGGGGGGCTCTCCTCACCACTGGGGTGCATCTTACTGGCTATGAAGGGAGTACACGAGGTATCTTTGAAGCTACAGGGGCTATAAGCTATAATAGAATATTCGCAGGAGCTACTTGTACCCCTTATTCGGTTATCCCTAAAATAGGAGTGGGGCAAAAAGACCTTTATTTATATGTAGGGTATGCAATTCCTACCAAAGACCATTCGCCTTTAGATAAAGGTGTGGCGGTAGGGATAAATATAAATCCGCTCTATATACTGATGTTGCCCCTCGCGCTAATTATCGGTGATCCGTTGAGGTAAATTACTTGATTTGCTGCTTCTTAAACTTTTCAATTATTATGAAATCATACAAAATAGGCATTATAGGGCTCGGTTATGTGGGGTTCCCCTTAGCGTGTTTGTTTGCCAAAAAATATCCTACGGTGGGCTATGACCCTTATCAGGAGCGAGTGGCACGTTTGTCTGAGGGGGTAGATGTTACTAACGAAATTAGTACGGAGGTGATACAAGCGCGCCTGAGTACCCATCTGCGCTGTACCGCTAACCCTAATGAGCTGCGCGACTGCAATGTGTATATAGTGGCGGTACCTACCCCTATAGACCTCTATCAACAGCCTGACCTTACCGCATTGCGCGAAGCAAGTAGTACAGTGGGCAGCTTGCTAAAACAGGGCGATATCGTTATTTACGAATCGACTGTTTACCCAGGGGTTACCGAAGAGGTATGCGTGCCTATACTCGAACAGACGGCTGGGCTCACCTTTAACAGAGATTTTTATGTAGGCTACTCGCCAGAGCGTATCAACCCTGGTGATAAGCAACACACGGTAGAGAATATCTGCAAAATAACCTCAGGCTCTACTCCTGAAATAGCCAGAGAAATAGATGCTCTCTATAACTCGGTGCTCATAGGAGGGACTTACCTAGCTTCGTCTATCAAAGTAGCCGAAGCAGCCAAAGTGATAGAGAATGCTCAACGCGATGTTAATATCGCTTTTATGAACGAGATAGCTAAGATTTTCAATATTTTAGACATCGATACCAATGCAGTAATAGATGCTGCCAGCAGTAAGTGGAACTTTTTGCCTTTCCGCCCAGGGTTGGTAGGGGGGCATTGTATAGGGGTAGACCCTTACTACCTTATTCAGAAAGCAAAGCTACACGGAGTATCGCCCCGCCTGATGATGGAAGCCCGCAAAACTAACGACTCGATGGGGGGCTATATAGCTTACCAGATTATCAATCAGTTGTGTTTGCGTGGGTTACCAGTGAAGGATAGCAGAGTATTGCTGCTGGGTTTTACCTTCAAAGAAAACTGTCCTGATACACGCAATACTAAGGTGATAGACATCTACCGCACACTACAACATTTTACTGATAACATTACGGTGTACGACCCCTTTGCTAATGCCGAACGCGTGGCTGAAGAATACGGTTTGACACTTACTACCGAGCTGGCGCAACTCCCTACAGATAATGATGTGGTAGTGCTATGTGTGCCTCACCAGTGTATTCTTCAAACAGATGTGTATCAATACCTCAAACCAGAGGGTATTATCTATGATGTAAAAGGCAAGTTGCCTCCTTCTGAGCGTACCTATAGGCTTTAATAATTAAAAATTGGCATACTTTTTGAATGTTTCTAAAAAAGACAGAAAAACTAAGTTAGTAATGAAAAGAATAGTGTTTTGTATGACCCTTATAGCTGCCATAGTAACAGGTTGTGGTAATAGTAAGAATGCGGTCGCTTATAGCGTGGCTCAGAATTATTTTGTCAATAATACTTTTGAAAATAAAGAAGTAGAAACTCTCAAGATAGACAGCCAAGAGGAATTTGACCGTATTTTTGGAATGGCAACAACGATGGGGAGCAAGCCTACTGCTATTAACTTTAAAACTCAAAGTGTGTTGGCTATCATAGCGCCAGCCAGCGAAAAAGAAACGATTATCCGTATTCGTGCCCTCGAAACCACCCTTACTAATGGTATTTTGGTAAAATATACAGTAGAAAAAGGTAAAGATTTGGGGTATACCGCTCAAGCTGCTCAAATATTATTGGTCAATAAAACCGATAAAGAAGTGCAGTTTGCTGATTACTATTAATGCTAAAAAAGAGAAATCGCTATTATATTACATATTTTAAAAGGTGTACAATAAAAGGTTGTACACCTTTTTTTAATTTATACTTAAAGGGTAAAACCAAATGTAAAGGGTTCACGCCCTATTTTCTTTAATTTTGTGTTCATTTTATTTTCATTTTTGGAGGTTAAAATTAAACTCCTCCTCCTCAACTCTTTCATTTTGCCCCTAATACTTTAATTATTTCTTCACTTGGATTAATTTCATAGGCGAAGTCATCTGTTCCCTATTTATGCTTGCTACAACTAGCAAAAGCGTTCTAATATCTTCTTTGTATATCTTAAATGGCTCATATATTAAGGTACCGTCTTCATATCTTTCTTTGTTAGAACTGTATGCCATAATGCAATTATCATCATCTTTGCAGGTTTGCAGTCGCTTAGTAACTCTTATTTCATTAGTTTCTACCACATAATTACTTCCCCACACTATACTTCGCAGGTTATAAATGCGCTTTAAAATAAGAATACACCCGCTGGGGTACTCTTTCATACTATCACCATAGTGATATCCAGCTTCTGTAGCATCAGGGAACCAGCCTCCTACTTCTATATAAGCCTCTGGTTCTGTAATAGGTGTATCTACATCTGCAACATCTCTTGTACCTCCTATGCTACTCACTCCATACAAAGGTATAGTACGGCTTGAACTCTTAGCCTTTGCCTTATCTACAATACTCTGCAGATATTTCATCTTATCAGACATCTGCTCTAATGTATCTGCTTTCTTTGTTTTGATAAGGTTTATTTCAACATTTGGTTTCTTATCATTTACCTTATCAAAATTCTTATCATTTTTATTGATAAGGTTTACTTCAACATTTGGTTTTTCTATTTCACCCTCCCCTGATAGTAAAAAATCAGAATTAATATTTACGCATTTTGCATAAATTAAATCGATATCAAAAGTATTCCTGCTATGCCAAGAGGATAATGTTTGAGGACTTATCCCTAAAAATTTAGCAAAAGCAGTATCAGAAGGAAAATTATAATATTCCTTTATTTTATTCAAAATCAAACTCTTATCAATTTTTTTATTCATTTTGCGTAAAATATTTTAGATTTTTCTTGCTTGTTTTATGCAAAGTGCGTATTTTTGCACTGAATTTATAACGCAAAGGTAATAATAATATGGAAACATTAGCACGAAAAGTAAAAAAAATTGATGCCACTATTTACCAGCGGGTAGCTAAACAGTTTAAAACCACATCTTTATATGTAGGTCAAATTGCACGAGGCGAACGCACCCCCATACGTGGTAAAGGTTTGGAAATCAAAAAAACATTAGAGAAAATAGTAAAATAACAAAGCTATGAAAGTAGGAGATAAAGTAAAGGTAAGTCCGTTTGTAACTACCGACACTTACCAAAAAACAGGTAAAGTAGGTGTTATCACTCATATAGAGTATAACGAACTTGAAGAGGAAGACGGTATCGTTACCCTCTTGTTTGAAGACGATAGCATAGGAATATACTATATGAATTGTGTTGAATCTTTAAAATAACAAACTTATGAAACGATTGAAAAAATGGGTGTACTCCAATAAAATAGTGCACCACATCAGTAGACATCTCAATTATGAGGTAACAGAAATAAAAACTATCCTCTTTGGGGTAGTTATCAAACAAAAACTAATAACCTTAATGTTTTCACATATTTACTCATAATTCTATTATTTAATTATTAATGCTACAAAAGTAGCAAAAATTCCCGAACCCGCTATGAGTAGGCACACTTGTGTGGTAGGTCGCACCTACTTCGGTGAACAACGTTGGCACAATACCCTATAAGGGTTGGAAACCGTTATAGCAAACAAAGCCGTGAGGTTTGCGCACCAAAGCTTTTAGCAGCGGCTTTTTTTATAGTAAAACAATGAATTTCAAACAGGGCGACATAATTATCCGTAAAACAGAAGCAGGGGAGCAAACGCTGTGGCTTTCTGAACGCCTTGTTATAGAGGTTTGTTGCCAAAAAGAAGAATATTTTTGGGTTGCAAGAATCCGATACAAAAAAAACATCCGTCCTTGCGACCTCGCTAAAGCCAAAGAGTTTATGCCCGATAGTGGCAAATCGTGGCGATGGGCAAAAACACAAGGGCAGTTTTACTACTGTTTGAGCAACATTCCCAACCGTGCACCACAAAACTACCGTGCCCGCTTTGGCGATGCCCAAACACTGCTCACCCAGTACGAGCAGGCTATGGCAGAACGCAAAGGAACAAACCTTGAAACAGTGTTTAAACAGCATTTAAATAAAACCTATCCTCAGTACTTAGAGTATTACACAAAGGTCGATGTTACCCGCCGTGTAGCCCTCGCCAAAGCCTGTGCCGTGTTAGACTTTTGTCTTGATAACCTCGACACCTATGGAGGTACCGAGAATGCCCTGTATAAGGATTTGAGCCCCATTCTTAGCAAAATGGAACTCCAATACATACCGCATAACTACCAACGCCTGAAAGAAAAAATAGAGATACTCCGCACTACCGACCATTGTATTGTAGACCTTATAGACCTACCCCGCACGGGCAATAAAAATGCCGAACAATACACCGACCAAGAGGTATTCAGCTGGGTAATGCAACTACGGGCAATGGGACTTAACGATAGCAACGAGTTCATTATTCGTTATGTATGGGAGTTATGCGACCGCTTTGGCAAAGAAAAACCCTCACGCCGTTGGTTCGGGCAAAACATCTTTGAACTGCCCAAAACCAAGTACCTAACAGCTGAAAAACGCTTCGGTTACGGCTCACGAAAAGCACAGATGTACAGTGGTTACATACCCTTTAAAAACGCTGTTTGTGCAGGCGATTGTTGGGAGATAGACGCCAGCCGAGTAAACCTCATTGCGCATCAAACCGTTGATGAGAAAGGTAACAAAGCAGAACGTTTCCTTTTCGCCATAGTAGTACGCGATGTACACAGTGGCGACATCTTAGGCTACGACATTGCTTATGCCGAGAACAAACAAGCCTATATGCGTGCCCTACGTATGGCTGTAGAATACGCAGGCTACCTACCCTACAGTCTTACTGCCGACCGCTTCCCCGGTCATAATACAGACGAGATAAAAGAACTCTTCGCCCGCCTCGAAGCCTTAGGGGTACAGCTGAATATCACCCACGATCCTAATGGTAAGGCAAAAGTAGAACGCTGGTTTGGTACTTTCCAAAGCGTAACCCTTATGGGTAACAAATATTACTATGGAGAAGGTGTTCAATCTCGCAGGCTTTCAGCACACCGAAGCGCAGAGTTCTTAGCTGAAGTGAAAAAGGAAGCTAAAGCAGAAGGTTTTGACTACCTAAAAGCCTATAACGAAATTGAAAACCTTATTGAGGGCTGGCGTAATACCCCTTATTGCACCTACTCACGCAAATATGCTAATATTACTGAAACACCTAAAGAACTGCACGAAAAAGCAATGAAAAACAACGTGATTGATGTAAATCCTGCACGTATCTCAATGCTTTTCCATCGCAAAAAGGAAATTACCCTTAAAAACAATGGACTCATACGCACCGAAATAGATAGAGCAGAGTTCTATTACCAGCTATCCGTTGATGATTTCGACATCATAGCCAACTATACAGGCAAAAAAGTAGTAATGACATTTGATGTGCTCAGCTCTAACACTGTATATCTATGGCAAGCCCACGGCAACTTATTAGTGCCCCTTTGCGAGGCACAACTCTTTGAACAAATACAACGCCACGGCCCTACAGCCGAGCTCGGTAGACTATCCGAAGCCCGTGCCCGCGAAAAAGAATTACAACGCCGCAAAGAAGCCGAACTACAACGCCTTACAGCCCTTTCTGAAGACAACTTAATGCTCGGTAGGTTTACCCAAAAACAAGCCTACAACGCCACTGAAGAAGCCTTCTTAAAAAGCCAAGAAAGTAATAGTTTTACTATCAAAAAAGCTGTAGGAAGCGAATATTTTACCGAAGACTTAGATGTTACCAAACTCACAAGAGTGCAATTATAACTAATTTATAAACCTCGTAAGCGGTAAAAGGTCTTACTTTTTATCTCTTACCTCTTAACTAAAAAGAAGATGACTGATTTACAAAAAGAACAAATCTTACAAGCTATTAAAGACGAAGTAAGCCGTCTCGGTAGCCAAAACAAAGTAGCTACCAAATGCGAAGTAAGCTCCGCAACTATCTCCCAAATGCTCAACCACAACTGGGAACTCATCAAAGCCGAATTATGGCAAAAAGTAGCTCAAGCCCTTGACATCAACACTGCCGAGCAATGGCAAATAGCTGAAACTACCAACTACCGAATGGTGTTCAGTGTGCTATCTGATGCCAAAAACGCCTCCCTCTTTATTCCCATAAGCCACAAAGCAGGAAGCGGCAAAACCACAGCTCTCACCACATTTGCCAACCTATACGCAGGCAATAACGTGTTCTACATTCAAGCACGCGAGTGGGCACGCAGAGAGTTCCTTGTTGAACTCTGCAAGGTGTTAGGTATTAAGCAGGACAGTGGCTACACTACTGTCGATGTATTAGGGCAAAAAGTAATACAATTTTTTGCCCAACGCACCGGCAAACAGTCCCTACTTATCGTTGATGAAGCCGATAAGCTCAAACCCTCCGCCCTCCGCTGGTTTATTACTCTATACAACGAAATGGAAGACAAAATGGGCGTAGTGATTAGTGGTACTGATAACCTCGAAAAAACTATTAAAGCAGGCGTAAAATACAACAAACTCGGCTTTGACGAACTCGACGACCGCTTCGGGCGCAAGTTTATACACCTTATAGGCGCAACCTTTAAAGACTTTAAAACCATCTGCGAGAGTAATGGACTAAAAGACAGAAACCTCACCCCAACCAGCACCGACAAAAGTAAAACTCTCTTTGAGCAGCTATTCAAAGAATGCGAACCTACAGTAGTAACCATAGGAGGCGACTCTATTAAAGTTGTAGAGAGTTTCCGTCGTATCAAACGAGTTATCAAACGCGAGCTTTTAACCAGTTAAACATTATAACATACTGACTACTAATAACTAAAGACTAATAACTAAAAATTAATTTATAATGACAGTAGATTTAACAACACTCAGCCCCGAAGAACGTGCAACCCTCATCAAGCAAGCACAAGAATTAGAACAAAAAGAACGCAAGCAAAAACGCGAAGCCTATGAGGAAATGAAAGCCGATGCTGTAGTAAGCCTTCTAACCATTGCCAAAGACATTAACACTCAGCTCAAAGACTTCAAAGAGCACGCCTTTGAAACTATGGAAACACTTGGTGACCTCCTTAAAGAGTATAGCGGGCGATATGCTGAAGGTAAGGGCAACTTTAAAGTGGAATTTCAAAACTACAAAATAGAGTACAACAAGCAAGGCAAAGGCACCTATGACGAACGCTCCTCTGAAGCCGAAAAGTACATCTTTGACTTCATAGAAAGCCATTACCAAGGCGATGAAGCCACTAAGGAGTTTATCCTATCCCTCTTAGAACGCAAAAAGGGCGAGCTTGACCCCGACAACATTCAGAAGCTCTATAAATACGAAAGTACCTTCGCCGATGAGAACTTCACCCGTGCTTGTGAGCTATTCCGCGAGTCCTACCAGTATAACCATTCAAAGGACTACATCCGCTTCTACGAACGCAACGAGCGCGGGCAATGGAAAAACATACTCTTACAATTTTCAGCTATCTAAGTGCTGATACCCGCACAGGCAGGCATTAGGGTTCAAGCCCCTAAGCGGGACAAAAGCCCTGAGGAGTCCCTACCCAAGAGGTAGGGCTCAAAAAAGGGTAGAAACATAAAAATAATTACAATATGCAAACAGAAGAACTCATAACAGCCTTACGTCAAAAACTAAGCCCTAATGCCTTAGAACAAGCTGTATGGCTCGAAACTCACCGTACCAGCCAACTTTTAGAACTTACTGATGAGGAACTAAACACCTTATATCATCGTTTTTGCTATACACCTAACTACAAAGCTATAGCCGAAGACTTATTGAACGAAACTGAAGTAAAACGCCTGCGCGCCATTATCCTTGCTGATGCACAGGCAATGGGCATACTAAAGCAAAACAACTGGGCGTACTTCAATAAGTTTATGAAAGAACGAAGCCCCTTAAAAAAGTTTCTTCGAGACTACACTTTAGACGAGCTTCCCGAATTAGTACGTCAATTCAAAAGTATGCGCACCAAGTTTGAAAAAGCCTCTGTAAAAGTAGGAAGCAAACAATGGTACACCCTTTTCGGCATAGCCGAACCCTCAATGAACTAAAAAGAAAAATCCTGCCCACTGAAAAAGCAGACAGGACTTTTACCTAACCAAGTGCAAAAGTAATAAATTTTTCAGTTATGGCATATAACAAGATAAATCTTTTAACAAAAATAGCAGAAATACAAGAGCTAACACTGCATCTGTACCATAAAGTAGGGCTCACCTATAAGGAGATATTTTGGCAGCACATACACCCAAAATACCATATATGCTACCGTACCTTTCACACCTACTTAGGCACACCCGCAAGGCGAGAACTAAAACAACTGCAAAGTAATGAAAAGAATTAGAAAATTAACAAATTGGCTCATTGGTAAATTGGCTAATCGGCAAATTGACAAATTAGCAAATTGCCCCCACAAGCATAAAGAACTTCGTACCCTTGCCCATTACTGCACTGTAGAAGTAACAGCTCTATTTTGCGCAGACTGCGGTAAACAACTCACCAAAGAGCAATGGGAAGCATAAACAAGTAAATTACTAAAAGCAATTACAATATGAACGACAAAGTAAAAGAAAAAATCGCAAAAGTCTATGAACTTGTAAAACGAGGCGTAGCAGGAGAGCAGCAATCGGCAGAAAAAATGCTAAAAAAACTACTTGAGAAGTACAACATTTCAGAAGACGAACTTAATAGTATAGATGAAAAAAAATACTACTTCAAGTATGCTTCTAACTTAGACGAGTGGTTACTTATACAACTAATCGAATACTTTTTCAAAGAGAAAAAGTATAACCTCTACCGCATTAAAAATTGTGGTGTGAAAGAGATAGCAATACAGATGCCCTACTTAGATTGGGTAACATTAGATAGTGCTTATGGTTATTTCAAACCACATCTAAATCAGCAATGGCGCAAACACGGCTTACCTGTAGTGAACCGCTGTCGAACTACCAAAACTAAAAACAAACGCCGCATAGAAATGCAAGATAGCTTTTTTAAGTTGTATGTAGTTCGCTCGGGCATCTATCGCCCAGAACAAATAACTTCTAACCCCCTTACCGAAGAACAAATAAAGCAGCTTACTATGCTTTATGGAGTTGAAGGAGGTAAATACAACCAACAAGTAACTACTGGTCTATATTTAGAATAACCTTTTAAACACCTTTAAAATGAACACACAAAAATATCCCACTTGGCTTGTCCCCCTCGACATCGCCAAAGAACTCAAAGAAATAGGGTTTAATGATCCTTGCCATTTCTATTATCAGAATGATTATAGTGAATATTTAAAGACAGGCGACCCCAATAAGTATCATATTATTTCCGATAGCCTTGCTGCCAATCGCAAAAACGCTAATCATAACAATTCTGATATAGCTATATCTGCTCCCTCTTGGGAAGAAGCCCTTGCTTGGTTCAGAGCAAAAGGCTATTACGGCAACCTCGAAGCCACCAGCAAAGGCACTTCAGCCTACATCTTTTACTCCGAATTAGACAACGGAGAATTTTGGGAGTTCGCCTATGAAGAAACCTATGAAAAAGCCCGTGAATTACTTTTACTTAAACTAATAGATATTTATAAAACAGCAAATCAATGACCTACACCGTAACCATACACCGTACCCACACACTGCTAAAGCTCACCTACCAAAAAGGTGAGCTTTGCAAAATAGAAATCAAGAGAGGAGGGCTTAACACCCAGCAATACCAACAACTCGGAGCTATCCTACCCCCACAAGAGGAAGATATACAACGCTACCAAGAGCAATGGAATGGCAGTGTGTCCTACCGTGAGGATGTGCCCGAACCTTTAAGTCTTTATGGGAAGTTCTTAGACGAGTGGTTTTCCTTTTACAAACGCCTGTACGGCTTCCCACCCAAGTTCACTGGTGCTGACGGAAAAGCCCTCAAGCAAATCATTAGCTATTTGCAACAAGTCTCCAATGATGTCGAAGCCCTTTCTACGTGGCAGTACCTATTGGGCAATTGGCAGAAAATGGATGCCTTTCACCAAAAGAATACTGATTTAAAATACATCAATTCACAACTCAACAAAATTCTACAAAATGCAAAACGAGGTAACAGTAGTGCAACAACAGCCTACAGCGATAATTTCAAGCGAGAAATTCTTGATGGTCTATGCTCCCGCTAATTGTATGAAATATAGCTATAAGGTGGCTACTTTGGGAGAAGCAATCAAACTACCTTCCCCCTCAATTAATGAAGTTAAACGAAAGCATGGAGAGCAATTCTGTGAGAAGTTCATAATGTTGTGGTTGGTATATTTAAATGAGATGTTAAACCTTAATAAGCCAATGACAGAAGCGCAAATTCGCCTTTGCTCTTCACAGCTTCTTAATGAATATGGTTACCTTAAAATAACCGAACTTACTCTTATTTTCAAACGAGTATTATCAGGTGAATACGGTGAATTTTACGAACGTATTGGCATTGATAAATTACTTAAATTTTTTCGAGACTATGACAAGGAACGCTTTCAATTTGTAGTAGAGGAACGTCAACGAGAGCACGCTGAATTCCGCTATCAAGAACAAAGAAATGAAACACCTTTGGAAGACTTTAAACGGCGTTTAAAAAAAGCGTATTGTTTATTTTGATATTACGGATAAAGTTCTTAACTTTGCGACAAAAATATATGATATATGAAAAATATAGCTTTAATATTTATAATTGTATTATCGGCTTGTACTAATACTCCTAAAATCTCTACTAAAGATATTGTACAAGAGTTTAGTAAATCTTCTAAAGAAGAGCTCATAGCTAAATATGGTGAGCCTAAGAATTATAAATGGGAAATAAATGGTATTAACATCTCCAAAACAGAGTTTGAAAATATTAGCAACACCTCTTTCGAGCCTATCTATCTTACACCTAACAAGTTCAATGAAGAAATAGGTTTTGAGGGTACTGTTCAGAAAGGAGGGCCTAAGGTTTATTCTATTAAATTAGAAGGGAAATCAGAAGCTGTTTACAACTCCGAAACAAACACTTTAAGAGTTTCATTAGAAAAATGAAAAAGTTATTTTACATAGCACTATTAACACTGCCTTTAGTTGGAAGTGCTCAAAGCTACAATGAGCCTTTTAGAAAAAGAGGCGAGGTTTTTAAGGTATATGCTGGTTCAGAAAACAAAAAGGAAGATGATTCAGGGCTTATAGTAGTAACTCGTGAAACAAACCGATTTGTGTATGAAGACGACGCCATACCCGATGCCTATAAGAAAATGACAGAGAAGTTTATGCGCAGCATTCTTACAGATGATAAGTACAAAAAGAGTTTTGTAAAATACCGTTTAAATGTAAGAAGAGACTATTGGGGCAATATCTACATAGAAAATCAAAAAGTGGGTAACATCAAAGATGTACCCACTTCTAAATAGCTAAAAACGGCTTTTGAGTTTCTCTGTTAGCTCCAGTCTTTCAAAATTACCCCGCAAGCCTTTGCTTTGCGGGGCTTTTTGTTTCCCACAATAACTGCATTGGTAAGTAAGGGTGAATACATCTACTACCGTGTCTTCAATATTAAGGCTTTCGCTTATAAGATGTAGTTTGCCTGTATTAGTCGTTTCAATAGTTTTTAGTACGCTGTCGGTAATGTTAATAAAGTCTAAGAATTTGAGCCCCTCAGCTTTGTTTTGCCCTAAGGAGGAAAGGTCTCTTAGCTGTTCATAGCACAGCCTAAAGGTAATAGTCACTATTGCCTCATTATTATCGGTATAGGCTATTTGCCATTGCACCAGTAGGGCGGGGAATATATGCGCCTCAAAAAGGTTGTCGTTATAGTCTTGCCCCGCGTAGAAATCAATGTATTGTATGGGTACAATGCCTTTGCTCCGGTATAAGTCTTTGGTTGCTTCACTTTCAAAAACTTGGTGTAGTTTATTATAAAAATCTTTCATTGTAGTTCTTTGTTAAGTTCTCTGTTCACGTGCATTTCAATACGCCTCATCAGTAGCTCGCTTTCGCCTAAAAATTGGCGTTTAGGCATTGTAAGGTTCATTTTACGGTTATGGGCTCGTACATTCACTATTCTGCTGCCTATAGCTCGTGAGATAACATTCCCTCGTCGGTTTACACTTCTTTGCCGTATCACTATTTTCCGAGTGTGAGCTTTTACTTGTGCTACTTTATTCACAGAGCCTCCCTCATTGTGCAGTTGTGCATAAGGCACATCGGTTCCTACTACCACATAGTAGTCGCCTGAAGCTATTTTGCGTATAGACCTTTTCAAGCGACCTGTACGCAATAGTAATGAACCTCTATCAGGGCGTTTGCGTGCTTGCCATTTTTCGGCAGTCTTGTCTATCCAATTCTTAAACCGAAATCTATCCTTTGAGAAGTTCACGGCTATCACGCCTGCTTCATTCACCATTCGCTGTAGGAAGGTTCGTTGTGTAATGCGTTGCAGTCGGTTGAATAAGTCGGTGTTTAGTTGTAAGTCCATATTATGATAGTTCAGCGTTTCGCACTACTCTGAGGAGCATATCAGTAAAGCGTTCTTCTACTTGTTGCCAAGTAAGTCCTTCGGTATTGCTTATATTAATATTGCCTTTGCTCAGTGCATCAAAGGTAATGGTTATGTTTTTGGTTTGGGTAGCATCCCCCGTTACCTTGTTTACTTGCGAGCCTAATTGGGTGTTGGCACTCATTGTTGTTGGGGTAGCACTTGTTGTTGTTCCTGGGGTATTGGTAAAACTAAAAGGATTGTCTGGTTTGTTTTCTTTTTCAGGCTCTTCTTCTTTTTTCCTTTCTCCTTCGGTAATTGTATTCATTGATTTCCGAAGCTCTTTAATATATTCAGCTCCTTTACCTGCTAAACTTTCGAGGCCTGGTATATTAGAAAGCAATTCTAACAGCTGTTGGATAGGTTTCAGTATAATGTCTAATAACACAAGCCCTATGCGTTTAAGTCCCTCCAAAATACCTCCATCTGTAAAGGCTTTTTTGATACTTTGCCAATGGTCATAGATGGTTTTAATGCCATTGATAAGCCAGCCTATAGGGCCAAGGAGGGCTAACATGCCAGCACCCCATTGGTCGAATTTCTTTATTGCCATAACTACAAAGGCAATAAGAGCGGCTATCCCTGCTATAAGTAACCCTATGGGGTTGGCAGCAAGGGCAGCATTCCACGCCCACGTAGCTAAGGTAACAGCCCCTAATACTCCCGCAAATGTGCCAAATACAGGTATAAGCCAGTCAATGTTCTTGTATATCCATTCAAAGAGGGGCGTGATGTACTCAATAGCTTTAGATAGCATAGGCAGGATAGCCTCGCCTATCTTTATCATTGTGCCTTTGAGTTGGTTTTGTGCGATGCCCCATTGTTCTAAGGGCGTGAGGGAATCGGTATAGGCTTTTCCTAAAGCCCCTTGAGAGCCTACTACAGCATCGGTAGCTTTCTGTAAGCCTTCCATATCTTGCATGAGGGTTTGAAAGCCCATTGTACTCATTTGGTCGAGACCTAACTTGCCAAACTGTTCCATACGCTGTTTGTCAGATAATCCTGCCATTTTGTTGTTAAGCAGCTTTATGATTTCTACCAAAGGTTTTATTTTACCTGTAGTGTCGTGAATCTCTATACCTAAGGCTTTGAACCCGCTTTTGTAGGTACCATCTTTTTCTACTTGCCCAAGAGCTATACGTTCATCAGATAGTGAACGGATGATACCTTGCAAGGCTGTAGTGGACTGTTCGGCACTCAACTTGGTAGTAAGGGAGGCAAAGGCCCCTGCCGTTTCGGCAAGTTCATACCCTAAACCTTTGGCTAATGGGGTAAGTTTAGGCATATAGTTAGCAATATCTTTAAACTCGGCATTTCCCTCTTTTACAGTTGCAAACAATACATCATACACTTTATTGATATCCTCACCCGATGACATCATTGTGGCTATCCCTGCGCTGGCCACGGTTTCTATATCGGTAAAACCTGCTTTAGCTGCACGCAGGGTAGGTTCAAGGGCTTGCATTGATTGGTTTACATCAAGCCCTGCCGAGATGATACGTGAGAAGGCTTTAGGTACTTCCTCCAGCGGGGCTACATTTTTAGTGCCTATATCCAACAGCTTGTCGGATAGTTTGCTTAGTTCGTTTTTGCTCAGTTCAGCAGTTACGTTAATCTCTGCCATTTGCTTATGCCAATCGTTAGCCATTGAGGTTGCTCGTACAAGTCCTGTACCAACAGCTACTACACTTGCCCCTAAGAGTACCCACTTATTAGATAGGGTATCCATAAGATTGCCCAGCATTGGTATTTGGTTGGTAAAATCGCGGTAGCTATCACGCATTTGCTGTACATGCTGGCGAAAGCGGTTAGACATTTTGTTAAGTCCGTTGTTAAACAAGCGTTGGCTTAGATCTATTAATAGTGTTAATTTTGATGTTGCAGCCATTATTATTTGGTTATTTCAAAAATTGTTTATACTTTTGCAGTGAATTTATGAGCCTCTATACTAAGGCTACCGAAAAGCAAGGGATAGGATGCGCATAAAACCCACTCACTATAGAGAAAAAGGGGTAAGGTTCATAAGTTCTTCCCTTATAAAATAGGAGTACCCAATGAGGGTATTCCTATTTTATTTTTAAGCCTTTTCGTATTGTCTTCTCATCGGCTTTCATACTGTACCAAGTATTGATAGTAAGTGATTGCTCTTCTATATTCAAGTCACAATCTATCACAAGCACTCTATCTTGGTAGAACTTAATGTAGCGAGGTTGGAACTTCTTAGCATTGTTTTTAAAGTCAAAATACCATACTTCATCGGGGTTCATTAGAATATCTTTGACGAAGGGGAATAGCTGGTGTCTTAATTCTTGTTCGCCTAAATAGTAGCCTTGTGTATGTTTGTCAAACGTGGCTTTCTGCAAGGTAAGTTTCCTACCTAAATAGTCTTCAAAACCCATATAGGTATTTTTCTCAAAAGGTTTAAATAGCTCGTGAATGTTCTTTTCGGTAATGGTACTGTCCAATTTAAGAGGGTTTAAATGCTGTTTAAACGTCTCCCAAGAGGGTAGCCTATACTTATCAAAAGTCATCTCATTGAGCTTTTTGGGCAGTCCCTTTGTATCGCTATAAAACTGCTGTTTAGTGAATACCTGTTTGAGGTCACCACGATTGATTTCAAACTGTGAACCTCTGTATTTGCTATCTGTACCCTCCAACATCATTTTGGCTTCTCTACCCTTGGTTACTTTGCCTTTTTGCTCGCCTAATACCTGCACCATTTCACAACGGCAGCCGTAACCATTAGGCGGGTACAAATCCATTGCTTCTTTGTCGGATAGGTTGAATATTTTCCCATTGAGCACTTTGTGAGCCTCACGCACTTTGTCATCGCCTGCTGTTTGGTATTTTACAAAAGAGGTAACAGTATCTTTCTCTGCCATAAAGCGCAAATATTGTGCGGAGTTTTGTCCTACAGCAATAGATAGGTTATACTCAGCTTCTAACCATTTTTTATTGAACTTCTCTACCTCTTTTTGGCACAACTCTTTAAATTCGCTAAAAGGGCGTATTTGGTTATTCTCGTCTACCAATAGCCTTTTCATTGAAGCGAGGCGACTTTCGGTTTTGCCTGCTGCAAATTCAAAGAGATTATACTCCATCATTTGTAAACAAAGTTGGTCTGGCCCTGTATAGGCAGGGCTGTTACAAAGTTTTGTAAGTTATTTTAAATTACTATTTTTGCATTCCA